>Ga0207660_10002786_pt1 | contig 11453 bp, 8 predicted proteins | sample KBSC73BmetaG_FD_184335 | JGI IMG/M metagenome (GOLD analysis project Ga0207660, IMG submission 184335) | Corn rhizosphere microbial communities from Kellogg Biological Station, Michigan, USA - KBS C7-3B metaG (SPAdes) (version 2) | ecosystem: Host-associated > Plants > Roots > Rhizosphere ... | reverse complement strand
GGATAATCTCGTTCGTACTCTTTTCGACGCGGAGAGCATCGGGATTGCGATTGCTGATTCATCGCCCGCAGGCTCGGGCGAACAAGAGTGCTTCACTGAACTTCAAACGACCCGCGGCATCGCTTTTTCAACCAACCCTGGCGTTTCAGCTTATGTTGATCTCGAGAAATTCGCCGGGGGCACGGGGAGCGCAATCGATTCGTTGCGTGACGTTCTAACGAATGGACTGGTTGAAAAGTCTGTCCACGATTTGAAAAGAGCGACGGCGCTGCTGGACAAATTTGACGTGACTCTTGAAGGTGTCAAAGACGACACATTCTTAGCCGCTTACCTTCTGGATCCAAATCGCAGCAAATACGAACTGGTTGATCTTGCGCGGGAGGCTGTGGGAGTGGAAAACGGTTCTACTCCACCTGGCAACTGGTCAGCGACATCCTGGGACACCGCAACCTCAGCGGACTTTACATTTCAAACTGCCAAAGTTCTTCGTGAACGAATCCTCGAAAAGAAACTCGAAACTATTTACTCAGAAGTCGAGTTGCCACTTGCTCCGCTGCTGTATCGAATGGAACGAGCGGGTCTCAAAGTGGATCCCCGAGTTCTTGCAGATCTCTCCAACTTTATTGGTCAGGAGCTTCACAAGCTTACTCTCAAAGTCTATGAATTCGCCGGACGAGAGTTTAATATCGCTTCGCCAAAGCAAGTCGGTGAAGTCCTCGGCGAGTTGAACATCAACTCTAACCGCAAAACTTCTACCGGACGCGTCTCAACCAGCAAAGCCGTGCTGGAAGAGCTCGCGCAGACTTTTGAGCTCCCTCGCCTGATCATTGAATATCGGGAGTTGGATAAACTTAAAAGTGTCTATACCGATGCGTTACCCGATCAAATAGCGAGCGACGGACGAATTCACTGCCAACTCAACCAGACGGTTGCTGCGACTGGCCGTTTGTCTTCAAGCGATCCCAATCTTCAAAATATTCCTATTCGAACCGAGTTGGGCCGTCGCATTCGTAAAGCCTTTGTTGCCGAAAAGGGCAACAAGATCATCTCCGCTGACTATTCACAGCTGGAACTTCGATTGCTGGCCCATATAACTCAAGATGCAGTTATGCTCGAAGCGTTTCAGAAAGGCGAAGACATTCACGCCCGTACTGCACGCCTTGTATTTGGAGCGCGAACCGACGAAGAGCTCAAAGAAGCGCGCCGGTTTGCGAAGATAGTGAACTTTGCAATCGCCTACGCCATTGAACCATGGGGTTTGTCTCAGCGGGTCGGAATTAGCCGGCAGGAAGCAAAGAAGGTCATTGAAGATTACTACAACACTTACAAGGGCGTTCGTCGTTACATGGAGGAAGTTCCCAGTCGAGCGCGTGAACATGGTTATGTGCGTTCAATCTATGGACGCATCCGCCCATTACCCGGCATCGCAGATCGAAATGCCAACATTCGCCGAGCTGCAGAGCGCGAAGCGATAAACATGCCAATTCAGGGGACCGCAAGTGATATCGTAAAAATCGCCATGCTTCACGTGGAAGAGGAACTAAAGCGAACGGGATCGAAGGCTCTTTTGTTGATGCAGGTACATGATGAGTTACTACTGGAAGTTCCGGAACTCGAAGTCGAAGATGTAAGTAAGATGTTGAAGCATGAGATGGAATCGGCCGTCTCACTCGATGTTCCACTTGTGGCCGATGTAGGCGTAGGAGACAATTGGATGGACGCCAAGCCTTAATAGGTCTCGCTTATGAAGCCCGTTCCTCAAAAAGAATCCGACGTTGTCTATCGCCGTCCGCTAACGTCGGATAATCCACCGCCGCCAAGTCAAACCACTGAAACACCGACGACGGGTTTCGCACCAACTTTGACCCCCATTGCAATCGGATTTCTGTTGCTGCTCGGCCTGATCTCCGGATTGGGACTCTTGAGCACAAACAAGATGGAACGAGTCTCTTTTGATGCTCAGACCAAGGTCACTCAAAATTCTAGTAATAAGAGCACTTTGTTAAATGTTCGTTTGGCCGTGACGAAACTTGATAATGAGGCTCGTGTAGAGAGCGCTGCTGAGTCTCAACGAATAAAACCCCCGCTGGATTTGAGGTTTCACGGTGCACGCGACGAAGTAAGAACGCAATTGGCGATTTTGGAGCGGCCACCTTTATCAGAAAAGGCCGAATGGCATCAGTTGCACGACGATATTCAGAGTTTCCTCGAGATAACTGACGATCTGCGTGACTACAGTTTGAAGGGTTTTGAACAGTTTCGGAAGATCAGTGATGAACTGACCGTAATCGCGGGTCTCTTAAATCAGGAACAAGACAACATTTTTCTGGAGGTACAAGGGCTCCAAAACCAGGCCAGACGATCGATCCGACTGTGGAGCGTCATTGCTTTGATCGCTGGTGTCCTGGTCGCGGTTGGTACGGTCTGGGAGGTGCAAAGGCGCTTCAAGCAAACGCGTCGGAGCAGATCCGAAGCAAGACGTGAACGCACATTCACGAACCAGCTTCTGGAAGGAATGGTCAGCGCTGTTGCAGCTGTCGATAACGAAGATCGGATCAGGAGCGCGAATGCCGCATTCTTCAAGATTTTTCCGCGAGCAACTGTGGGCGCCTCCGTCCTGGAACCGTTGGGCCCGGTCGATGCAATGAAAATGCTGGAAGCAGCAACCGCCACTCAAGTCGACCACGCAAGTTATCGAGGCCGATGGGAGGTGAAGCTCGACAGGGAGGAAAGGTCGTTTGACGTCTATTCGTCACCTTTGGCCATTGATGATCAGAAGGGTCAAATCTTAACGCTGGTTGACGCCACCGAGGTCGCCGAATCTGAACGGGTTTTGCGAAGGGGTGAATCTCTTGCCGCGGTTGGACAAGCAACCACACAGGTCGCACACGAGATTCGAAACCCGCTCGGCAGTATTCGACTCGGCGTCTCAATGTTGCGCGATAGCGTTTCCGATCCTGATGCGCTTAACACGATCGAACTGGTCGAGCGTGGCATAAAGCACTTGAACAAGCTCGTCGTAGACGTCACCCAGTTTTCGCGGCAGAAGAGTTTGGATCGCTCGCGAGTTGATCTGAATGATTCACTTGACCGCAGTATCGATCTGGTAAGTGATCGCATTCGAGAAAAGAATACGAAAGTAGAAAAAGATTTCAGCGAAGACGCATTGGTGGGTAACTGGGATGCTGATCAGCTGCGTCAGGTATTTGTTAATGTCATCGCCAACGCAGTTGATGCGAGCCAGGAAAACGCCGCGGTTCGGATTGCGACGGAACGCTTAAGTCTCGATGGTCATGACGGTCACGCACCTAAAAGCTATGCGCGCATCACAATCGCAGATCGCGGCAAAGGTATGGATGAAGTCACGCGGGATCGAATCTTTGAGCCGTTCTTTTCTTACTAGAAGCGAGGAACCGGCCTCGGTCTGGCAATCGTGAAGCAGATTGTGGAACAGCACGAAGGGCGCATAAGCGTAGCCAGTGAGGTCGGCAAAGGCTCGAAGTTCATAATCGATCTTCCGCTCTGAGACTTTGGAGTGCGACGGCCTGCCGACGCTTTGTCACAGCAGCCTCCTGAGTTAGTAACCCTGTAACAAAGCGACGGCAGGCCGTCGCACTCCAAAGTAGAGATCGTGTTAGCTGCCGGATTGAATCTTTTCAAACGCTCTTGTCGTGGCTGCGATTGTCTGATCAATCACTTCATCCGTATGCGCTAGACTCACGAACGCGGCTTCAAATTGAGATGGGGCGAGATAAACTCCTTCACGCAACATCGCGTGAAAGAACTTGCCGTAGAGCTGTCTGTCACATCTATCCGCGGTCGACCAGTCCGTGACCTCACCAGTCGTGAAGAATCCAGTCCACATCGAACCCACGCGGTTGATCGTATTTTTCACATTGGCCGATCTGGCGTTGTCAGCTAAACCGTCGCACAACTTCTTCGTGGCTCTATCCAGTTGCCGGTAAATAGACGGGTCGCGCAATCGTCGCAAAGTAATCACACCAGCGGCCATAGAGAGAGGATTTCCGGAAAGCGTTCCTGCTTGATAGATCGATCCGGCCGGCGCGACGTTCGTCATCAAGTCTTTACTACCGCCATAAGCGCCAACAGGAAGTCCACCACCAATGATCTTTCCCAGTGTCGTAATATCCGGCTTGATGTTATAGAGTTCCTGAGCACCGCCGCGAGCGACGCGAAAGCCAGTCATCACCTCATCAAAGATGAGAAGCGCACCGCTCTTTGAGCAAACGTCACGGACAGTCTGAAGATAACCAACTCCAGGCGGAACACAACCCATATTGCCGACAACCGGTTCGATGATCACCGCGGCGATGTCCTTGTGTTCCTCAAAAACTTGAGTCAGCGCTTCACCGTTATTGAATGGCACTGTGATCGTATTTTGTGCGAGTGCGGCCGGAACACCCGGGCTATCTGGTAAGCCGAGTGTCGCGACTCCTGAGCCAGCCTTAACCAACAGACTATCGGCGTGACCGTGGTAGCACCCCTCAAACTTCACAAGCTTATCGCGGCCAGTTACACCCCGAGCCAATCGTATCGCCGACATCGTCGCTTCGGTTCCGCTACTAACCATGCGAACCATCTCGATCGAAGGAACTGCGTCGATGATTTCTTCCGCCAACTGAATCTCCAGTTCGTTGGGTGCTCCAAAGCTGGTTCCTCGAGTTGCCGCCTCCCGAACAGCATCGATTACCTCTGGGTCTGCATGGCCTAAAATCATTGGACCCCACGACCCGACATAATCGATATACGTCTGGTCATCTACATCCGTAATCGTTGCACCAGAGGCTTCTTTGATAAACAAAGGAGTGCCGCCGACTCCGCGGAACGCTCGCACCGGCGAGTTGACTCCACCTGGCATCAATTCAAGAGCCTTGCTAAAGAGCATTTCGGATTTGCTTTGTTGCGGTTTCGATTGCATGGATGGAAGGATAACACCCTGATATCTCTGTTTAGCAACGGCGCAACTTTGTGTTTTGTTGACGACTTTTTTTGAGACAGATTTGGAAACGGTCAGTACCACCTCGCGGTAGCGGGTGGGTGCGAAGCCAGATTGGACCAGTGTTTCAGAGCTTCGCACCCACCCGCTACCGCGAGGTGGTACTGACCGTTTCCAAGTCAAATCCTTTCTACCGACTCGCCAGGTTCCACAGTCATTGATTTGAATTTCGATAACCTGACCAGACCAGGCGTCGCACCTTTCGGCTTCGAAAGAAACTTCCGCTGAGTGTAATGAATGACTACCCTGGAGTCTTCGCTCGCCTGGCTGAATCGACCGGCAAGTTGCGCTGCTTCAATTACGGTTCGCTGTGGTATGTCCTTCTTAGTTGGATTGCGAATAACGACGTGCGATCCAGGGTAGTCACCCGCATGCAGCCAGATATCGTTGGGACTCGCTATACGAAACGTCAAGTGATCGTTGTCTCTGGCACCGCGCCCGACCAGGATCTCGTAACCATCTGTGGACAAATAACGCCGAACTCCCGGGATCTGTTGTTCTGTCTTCGATTCAATTCGACGCTTTGGCTTCTTCTCAGACTTGTCAAACTGCTCCAAAGCTTTTTCGTCACGATGCGCCGCGATCTGCTGCAACTCGGTTTGCTGTTTTCGAAGTAACTCAATTTCCGCCCGCAAATTCTGAATGCGCTGCGCGGTTTCTTCCCCGGCACGCTTTGCCTTCGCGTATCGCCGAAAGAACTGCGCTGCCGCTTCCTGGAGCGAAACAGTTGGATCAATCTCGAGTTCAATGACCGGCGCACCTTCAGAATAAAAATCTGAAATTCTGGTCTTGTTACCGTCCCGAGTCGCAGTAGAGAGATTGGCTAGAAGCAAATCGCCGGCGCGCTTGTGCCTGTCAGCATCGCCATGAGTTGCAAGATCATTTTCAAGATTTGCAAGAAGCTTGCTTTTTTGATCTGTCTTTTTCTGGAGCTGACTAGTTAAGGCCGCAACACGCGAATCAAAAGTTTTCTCTTCATCAAGCTTCTGGAAAAACAGATCTGCTGCTTCTGATGGAGACGCGCTCATGCCGAAAGGTTCGGCGCGTTTCTGCACACGTTGCGCTGGCGGACTCAAATAATACTCTCCTGGACTCTGCCCCAAACCTTTCGGAGCTCTCAGAGTGCTCTTTATTCGATTCAGCTCGTCGAGGATGAAGAGATTTGCTGCGCGCCCTGTAAGTTGCGCCACTAACCTTCGAAAATGAGCTTCTCCCAACTCGTCAACCACACGAAAAGTCAGTCGCACAACTCTTTCACCCGGATCTTTCGTGCAACCGAGAAGTTGACCACCACCCAGTTGTGACTTTACGAGCTGACCAAAATGCAAAAGCCCAATCGACGCCTTCTCAAGGTCTTTAGAACGGCGACAAATCAGGTAGAAGCGGGGACTTGATGGTTCGGCACTGATGAAGAGAAAACAGCCCTTGATGCCGAAATCCAGTGCGAAGGAGAGATTGGTTAACTGAAATATTTTGCCAAGAAAGTGACCTGCCGATTCTGTTCGAACTTCTTCAACAACACTCTGAATCAACTGGTCGTGCATCAGATGCGAGGCTACCAGATTGTCGTTCCAAAAGAAAAAACTCGCCCGATCTGATCGAGCGAGTCAACCACTCTGAGCTCACAAACTAAGTCTTAATCACTGCCGTCCGCGTAAGGCGATCATGGGTTGTATAACCCTCGCGACTCAGCAACGCGACCAGGATACCTATCCCGGCGAACACCAGTGACAGGAGATAAAGCACCGATCGACCGATTGACTGTCGTCCCGTTGGGATTAGACCAGTCTTTATATCGATGACCCGAAGCGAAAGCATCCGCATCGCCAACGTGCGACCCGTCAACGCGATGGTCAGCGTCAGGTACAAAAAGGTAACGGTGAGCAAAGATGCAACCAAAACTTCAATGGCTCTTAGATCTTTCAAGTCCGTTCCCGTGGCTCTCATTGCGAATGCGATCGGCGCACACAACGAGGCACAGATCACCAGATCGCTTAGGCCACAAACAAGTCTGCGAAATACCGATGGTCTGCGTGAGTCTATCTCATCCACACGAACGGTACGCGAGATCGAATCGAGATAGTTAAGTGAGGGATCGTTTTCGAGAATCAAACGTCGTGGTGACGGTTGAGTGCTGGGGTGTGTTTGGGTAACCGCTTCTTCGATTGGAGGTACAACTGTTAGGTTGTGACTCCTTTCAATGGGAGGTACTGCATCATTTTCCCGACTGGGTTCGGGTTCCAAAGCAGCTTCAAGAGGGAGCGGGTCTGTTACAAGCGGTTCGATAACTTCCGGCTCATTCTCTTCGCGCGCGGGAGCATACGCTACTGCTGTAGCAACTACTTGTCGAACATTTCTTGCTTCATTGCCCGATTGATAGGCTCTTTCAATTCTTTTCAAGGCAGCGGCAACGAGAGGATTCATTGCCGGCAAATCAGTATGAGGCAACAACTCTAGCTGGTGAGTTGCTACTTCTGCTTCAGAGGCGTGATGTTGTTGTTCGGCAGTTTCCCTGGCGGATTCTCGTGCGCGTCGTTCCTGCACCTCACGCACACGTTCGCTAAGTTCTTTGCGCCATTCTGGGATTGGAGTGCGGTTTACTCCCGGAAACTCGATGAGCGTGGATTTCTTGACTGGTGCCTGTTTTAAAGAATCACTCGCAACGTTCATGTTGAGTTGGTTAGGGGCGACCACCTCTTGATCAAGTGATCCAACGTGAAGTTCTACACAACAATCGGCCTTGTCTGAGATAGCGCCGCACGACGGACACTGCATTCCGAGCTGCCTCCGGAGATTGCCGAACGGCGGATGGACACGCTTGTTATCCGCTTCACTCGGCTGCGCAATCGCGACGCATCCTATCAGGAATAACTTTAACTGGCAATGAGAAAATTATGCAGTGGTTGGAGTTGCGCTGTTCGATATGCGTCTAGCTTGTCGTGAGTTTCCAAACTCGAACATCGATTAAGTGCGAACCTTAAAAGACTAGAGTTCGAGTTTGGGATCTCACGACAAGCTAAAAGAGGCTCTTGCAAAATTCGTGACTCTTCTCATTCGCCCCAAGCTTCAGCTTGGGGTTTGGCGCGCTTACATTCTCCGAACCGTTTCAACGGTTTATCAACTCGGGAATCACGGATCGGCGACGGGCTAAGATCCTCACGTAAACCGCTGAAACAGTTCCGAAATCAAATTCTTCCTTCGACCCCAAGCTAAAGCTTGGTGAGAATGAGAGGCTGCAATTCCAAACAGTCCGTTTTGCGAGCGGTTCCACTGATATTGCAAGAGCCTCTAAAGAACATCGGACATAAACCTAGAGGCGGGTGCGTCCGGCAAAACCAGCTTCAACATCGTGCCACCACTCGAGCTCATCTCCTTCGCCCAACTGCCAACAAAGTAAAACGACTCGACCGTCGCGAAGATAAGGGAAATCAACCAGTCCCCGGTCAAAGTCCTTGAGTTGGACGCCCAGGCCATCGAGATTCGAGATCTGAGCTGTCAATGCGGTAACCAACTCGGCGTAATGTTGACCGTTTGCGATGCCACCACCACCCCGTTCCGCAGCCTCAGACGCAGCTTGCGCTTCATCGCGGTACCTGGAAAGACCACGATGAGATCGCTGAATTTGAGTAAGGATTGTTCTGACTCGCGGAAGCAGCGCGTTGGCTTCCTCAATCGTAAAAATCTTCATCTCCACGTCGGATTAGTGTTCGTCGGTTATTCGAATGAATTCGGTTGACGCTTCGAACTCCGCAGCCTCTTCATCCAGCTCGGCTTCAATCACCACGCGCATTGCCTCGAACGACGCAGTGGGCACCTGCGCAAGCTGCATGTCCTCCTGCAAGTATTGCGAGGGAACGTGCTCATGTAGATCTCTTTCATCGTAACGAGCACCATGAGTAAGTTCTTTCCGAACCTTCTCAGCGATTTCGCCAAGGTCGATGAAATAGTCCGCAACATCGATCAGCTTGGGCGCAGTGTTGGACCGGAAGCCGGCAATTTCCACTCTACATCCTTTATACGCTACCGCGTTCACAGCGTAAACGAAGTCCTCATCACCTGACACCAGCACCGCCGTATCGTAACGACCAGCAAGTGACAACATGTCGACGGCGATCTCAACATCAAGATTCGCTTTTCGCGTGCCGTCGTAGAAGGTCTTCAACTCCTTTTGAATTACTCTGAACCCGTTGCGTCTCATCCAAAGTAAAAAGCCTTGCTGGCGTTCGGCTCCTACATCCACTCCGGTGTAGAAGAACGCTCTCAGCAACCGCCCATCGCCCAGAAGAACTCGCAATAGTTTGTTGTAATCAATGTCGATGTTGTGAAATCGCGCTGCGTGAAAAAGATTATTGCCATCTATGAAAACTGCGACTCTCCCGCGATGTCCCAACTGCCAAGAAACATTATTAGTGGGATCGTAATTATTGTTCATAAACTGACTCCAAACGGTACCCCTATAATGGAAACTAGCATGCTGGTTTAAAGTTCGTTGGTCAAGCAGAAAGGTTATCAGGCAACGGCAAGGATCTGGCGTGAAATCGCATCGAGATAGATAGTCTTAATAGGCCCATTAGCCACATCTATCTCCCATGCCAAATGTAGTTCGAGAGCTTGAGTATTGGCCGCCGGCTTCGCATAGACCACGAGTTGCTGAACGGTGATGTCGGCATTGGTCGGCAGAGTAATGGTGCGCGTTTGGTCCGCGGCAACCGAGATTGGTTGTTGCTTTACCAGATTAGCGGCGTCTTCGACGGTGACGACGGCATTAAGAGAAGCCAGCGCTGACTGAAAGTGTTCGGCATTTGGTATACACGTACTGGAGATATCCAGGACTCGACGATCATTTTGAAATCGAATCGTCAAACTACCGACGTCGCCTCGCAGCGGATAACGAAATGGTCGCTGCTCATAACGAGCGGTTTTCACCACACCAGTATCCGTTCTTTCAACAAGCGAAAGTTGATGAGGATCAGCACCGATAAGACTCTGCCATTCAGCAATGAATCTGCGTAGCGACTCTCGCGTCTCTTCTTCAGTCTGCGATGACTCGGCACCAACCTTGGGCAGTAAGATTGAGCCGTTGAGATTCGTAGGAACACTATGAATCGTCGCAGTAAGTGGCTGAAGATCTAATGGGCTGTCTTGTGACAATCCATATCTCTGGGCTAGTTGGTGCCACGCCAATGTTGCCCCTTCCCGCGCTGATGCATCCGTCGCCAGTATCGGATATGGAGGCGCGTTCGAACGTGGCCCATTAGCATCTGAAGGTTGCAGCACAGCGCAGGAACTGGTCGCGATCGATAAAGTCACGATGAAAGCGGTGATTATTGGTTTGAGTTCGGAGTTCAATGACATTTGTTCGCCCGTGCGTTTTCGACTAGTCGTATAATCCAAATAGTTGGAGGAGCTGTTGCCTAAAGATAACGAAACAATAAATCTGCCGCTCGATGGCCCATTAACTCCTTCTGAGCCTCCCGGCTTCGCGCCTGAGGAGATGATTCGTTGCAATGAATGTTTGCGCGCAAATCCACCGACGCGGTTTGCGTGTTTATATTGTGATTCACCTCTACCACTCAACGAATCAACTGCTCATCTTCGAAAACCAACCCTGAGAAAACCTGAAAAGCACCAGCTTGGTTTTAACTGCATTCTTATTGGCTCCGATTCCCTTCCCGCGGACGCGGATAGCTTATCGAAGGTGGCCGAACTTCTAAAACTAACACCTGAAAGCCTCGACACCATACTTGCGATAAAGGCGCCCATGCCGTTGGCACTCACAGCCAGTCGTGAAGAAGCGGAACTGGTTAATGACCGGCTCCGCGAGCTGGCTTTTCCAACTGTCGTGCTCTCGGATGAAGATCTCGGCAGAGATGATACTGTGGTTCAAGTGCGATCGCTGCACCTGGATGACAATTCACTGTCGCTCCAACAAGCAGGAGGCCAGAGCTCGATCACTCTTTCGTGGGACGACTTGCGTTTGATTGTTTCCGGTCGCTTAGTGGTGCAGCAGCTTGAGGTGACGGAGCGTGTTTCGCGGCGTCCTGAAAATGAAATACTGGAAGCGAGTGAATTCTTTTCTGACGAACCGGTGCTCGACCTTTATTCTTCAACCTACGATCGAACCTGGCGCATTGGGACGAACAATTTTGATTTCTCCTGTCTGCAGGCTCAAAAGGTGTTCATCGCCGCGGAGAACCTTCGGAAGTTGCAAGTACTGATCTGCTCCAAGTGTCCGCGTGTTCAGCACGACACAGCATATAACGAGCTGCGAAACACTTTGCAGCTTGTCTGGCCTGCAGAGCAGGAGACTAAGTCTCGTGGTTGGCGACGTGAACGACCCGGCAAATACAGTTTGGCTGCAGTGACCGCAAATACGAACCGTGCGCAGTTCACTCGTTATTCAAGGTTGCGACGTTACTTCACGATAAACAATTGA
>Ga0207660_10002783_pt1 | contig 11468 bp, 10 predicted proteins | sample KBSC73BmetaG_FD_184335 | JGI IMG/M metagenome (GOLD analysis project Ga0207660, IMG submission 184335) | Corn rhizosphere microbial communities from Kellogg Biological Station, Michigan, USA - KBS C7-3B metaG (SPAdes) (version 2) | ecosystem: Host-associated > Plants > Roots > Rhizosphere ... | reverse complement strand
GTGGTTGGCCTCTGCTGGGCGGTGGTCCGGCTGCTGGACATCGTGGTGGACCCGATCCTGGGCGTGGCGATGGACGCCACCCGCAGCCGCTTCGGCCGCTACCGGCTGTGGATGGTGCTGGGCGCGCCGATCCTGATGGCCGCCACCTGGATGCTGTTCTTCGCCAAGCCGGGGATCGGCGCAGCCTATCTGGTCGGCTGGTTGCTGGCGCTCTACCTCGGCCGCTCGATCCTGCACGTCGCGCACCCGGCCTGGGCCGCGACGCTGGCCCGGACCTACAACGACCGCGCGCGGCTGTTCGGCGTCCTGGCGGCGGTCGGGGTGGCCGCGGCGGTGCTGGTGCTGTTGCTGCCGGTCGCCAACGCCGCGATGCGCGGCGGCGAGGGCCACAACATCGAGCTGATGGGCTGGTTCGTGATCATCGCCGCGCCGCTGGCCATCGGCCTGGCGGTCTGGCGGACGGGCGAGCGGCTGAGCCCGGCCGCCGAAACCGGCCGTCCGGCGATCCGGGACTATCTGGAGCTGCTCACCAAGCCGGACCTGGTGCGGCTCTACCTCGCCAGCACGGCGTTGACGCTCGGCCCTGGCTGGATGAGCTCGCTCTACCTGTTCTTCCAGGCGAGCTACAACGGGCTGGCGGCCGACAAGGCCTCGATCCTGCTGGTGCTCTACACCCTGGCCGGGTTGGCCGGCGCCCCGGTCGCGGCGCACCTGGCGACGCGGATCGGCAAGAACCGCACTCTGATCGCGGCCGCCATCGGCTATTCGGTGGGCCTCTGCACCGTGCTCTTCACGCCGAAGGGTTCGTTGCTGGGCACGGCGCCAACCATGCTGTGGTGCGGGGCGATGGGTGTCGGCTTCGACCTGATGGTTCGCGCCATGCTAGCCGACGTGGCCGACCAGGTGCGGCTGGAGCAGGGGCGCGAGCGGCTGTCGCTGATCTATTCGCTCAACACGCTCACCACCAAGATCGCCACCGCGGCGGCCGTGGCCATCACCTTCCCGCTGCTGCAGGCGATCGGCTATTCGCCGAAGCCCGGGGCGCAGAACACCGCCGAGGCGATCTGGGGCCTGGGCCTGACCTTCGCGATCGGGCCTATCTTCTTCGTGCTGGTCGGCGGCGCCTGCGTGCTGGGCTGGAAGCTGACCGCCGAGCGCCACGCTGTCATCCGCGCCGAGCTCGACATGCGCGACGCCGAGCTGGCCGGCACGTTGGCCCTGGGCGACGCCTAGTGTGCTGGATCTGAAGTTCGCCAGCTTCTGGATCGACCTCCAGCGAACTTCAGATCCAAGAAGCACACTAGAAGAATCAAAAGGTTTCTAGTGTGGTGTAAAGATTCCGAAATTCGCTGAGAGCCGCCATCAAGCGTTGGCGAATTTCGGAATCGCCACACTAGCGCTTCTTGCCCAGTTCGGCGGCGATGTCCTTGGTCAGGCGGCCGACCTTGCGGTGCGCGGCGGTGAGCTGGTCCTTGGTCACGCCCCAGCGCTTCATCCAGTATTCCACGGCCTTCCGCTCCGACAGGTCGAGCCGTTCGCGGTCGATGAAGCCGCGCTTGTCTTTCAGGCCAGCCATGGGGAACCTCCAGCGCCAGAGCCTAGGGAGCTTCCTTGCGCCTGGGAAGCGCGCCAGCCTAGGGTCTCGGGCCTGGGGACCTTTGCCCGAGGGGCGGGATGAGGCGTTCGGATGCTGCGATCGTTGAGCGTGCGGGTGCTGATCGCGCTGATCGCGGGCCTGGCGCTAGGCGCGGTCGCGGCGGCCTTCGCCGGGCCGGAGGTCCGGCGCGGCGTCGAGCTCTTCGAGTCGGTCGGCGGGTTGTGGCTCAACAGCCTGCGGATGACGGTCGTGCCGCTGATCTTCGCGGTGCTGGTCACCGGCATCGCCGGCGTGGCCGACGCGGCGGCGACCGGGCGGCTGGCGGTCAGGACCCTGATCCTGATCGCGGCGCTGATGACCTTCAGCGCGGTCTTCGCCCTGGTGTTCGCAGCCGGCTTCTACGCCATCTGGCCGTTGGGCGCGGCCGGCACGGCGGCGCTGCGGGCCGGGGCGAGCGCGGCGCCGGACATCGCCAGGCAGGCGCCCAGCCTGATCGACTTCATCAAGGGGCTCGCGCCGCCCAACCTCATCGAGGCGGCGGCGCAGGACGCCATCCTGCCGCTGGTGGTGTTCGCCAGCTTCTTCGGCTTTGCGGTCACCCGGCTGCCCGAGGCGAGGCGGCGCGCCATCACCGAACTCTTCGAAAGCATCGGCGAGGCGATGGTCACCATCGTGCGCTGGGTGCTGTGGGCCGCGCCAGTGGGCGTGTTCGCGCTGGCGCTGGGCGTCGGCCTTCGGGCCGGGATCGGGGCGGCGGGCGAGATCGGCCACTACGTCGCGGCCATTTCGCTCGGCAACGTGGCCATGACCCTCGTCGCCTATGTCCTGGCGGTCGCCTGGGGCCGCGTGCCGCTGGGACGCTGGACGCGGGCCGTCGCGCCGGTGCAGGTGGCCGCCTTCGCCACCCAGTCCTCGCTCGCCTGCCTGCCGCCGATGATCGAGCGCTCGCGCGACGACCTGGGGATCCCCGACCGGGTGACGGGCCTGGTCCTGCCGCTGGCGGTGGCGCTGTTCCGGGTGACCGGGCCGCTCGCCAACCTGGGCGTGGCGCTGTTCCTGGTGCGCGTCTACGGCCTCGAGCCGAGCGTCGGGCAGTATGTCGGCGCGACCTTCGTCTCGGTGGCGACCAGCCTCGCCTCGGTGAGCCTGCCCGGCCAGGTGTCGTTCTTCGCCAGCATCGCGCCGATCTGCCTGAGCCTGGGCCTGCCGCTCGACCTGCTGCCGATCCTGATCGCGGTCGAGGTGGTCCCCGACATCTTCCGCACCATCGGCAACGTCACCGGCGACATGGCCATCACCGTCATCCTGGCGCGGGGCGAAACTGGCCGCAATCGCGCCTGAGCATCGGGCGCAAACCATCAACTATCTGCGCGCGACGGGCATGAGACCGGGTCTGCTGGCCAATTTCCAAGGCGGCCGACGGTTGATCTGCGCCTCAAGGCCCGGCGGCGGCTTGATCGAAGCGGCGGCGGCCCTTACCCACCTTGGCCATGGCGAACGAACCCTTTTTCACGATCGAGGGGACGCATTACGTCCCGACGCCCGCGAGCCGCGGCCCCTGGAACCCGAATTCGCTGCACGGGCGGGTGATCGCGGGCCTGCTGGGGGCGGAGATCGAGCGTCTGCACGGCTCGCCTGAGTTCATGCCGGCGCGGCTGACCGTCGACATGTACCGCCTGCCGGACCTCTCGCCCGTGGAGGTCACGACGCGGGTGGTGCGCGAGGGCAACCGCATCAAGGTGATCGACGCGGAGTTCGTCTCGGGCGGGGTCAGCGCGGGACGGGCGACCTGCCAGCTCCTGCGGCGCACCGAGAACCCGGCGGGCAACGTCTGGAAGCCGCCGAGCTGGGAGGTTCCGGCGCCGGCCGAGATCGCCCCGCCCACCGACGGGCGCTCGGGCATGGGCGGCATGTGGGCGACGCGGCGGATCGAGGGGGACTTCGGGACCGTGGGCCGCAAGCGCATCTGGATGAGCGAGGTCCGCGAGCTGGTCGAAGGCCGGGCGCTGACGCCGTTCGTGCGCGTGGCGGTCTCGGCCGACTTCGCCAGCCCGTTCGCCAACGCCGGCGACGCCGGGCTGGAGTTCATCAACTCCGACGTCACCGTCTACCTGCACCGCGAGCCGCGGACCGAGTGGATCGGCTATGAGGTGGTCAACCACGGGGCCACGGCGGGCGTGGCGATCGGCGAGTGCTTCCTCTACGACGAGGACGGGCCGATCGGCTCGGCCGCCTGCGCGGCGCTGGCCCAGCGGCGGATGGCGCGCAGCTAGGAGTCCTGCTCGGCGCTCCAGGCGCGGCGCAGGACCAGCAGGAACAGGCCCGCCAGCACGGGCGGCCCGAGCGGGACGTGGGCGAAGGTGGCGACCGAGCGCGAGAACAGCGGCAGAGCGTAGGCGGCCAGAAGCCCGATCTTCTCCCAGGGCCGAAAGCCGCGCTCGGCGCCTTGCGCGAACAGCCAGGCCAGGGGCACAGCCGCCAGCATCAGGTCGTAGTCCAGCAGGAAGGGGCTGGCGAGCAGGGTCGCGGCGACGAGCACGGCGGCGGCGGCGCGGTCGTTGCGCCGGCGATGGAAGACGACGGCGACGGCGCAGGCCGCGGCCAAGGCCACAACCGCCTGCAGGGCGTAGGCGGCCGCCACCGGGCCGTGCCAGAGCCGCACGGCGGCGAAGGCGCTTTGCATCTTGGCCGAGCCCACCATCTCCTGCTCGAGCGCCGTGCGAGCGAGGCCGGAGGCGCCCAGGAACCCCGCCCAGGCCGGCCGGCCGAAGGCCAGCGCCGAGGCTGCGATCAGGGCGCAGGCCGAGGCGACCGCGCCGGCGATCGCCCTCCACTGGCGCCCGGCGAGCAGGGCTATGGGGATCAGCAGGCCCAGGTGCGGCTTGAAGATCAGCGCCCCGAAACAGGCGCCGGCGACGAAGGGGCGGCTGGCCAGCAGCAGGCCGCCGGCGCCGAACAGGGCGGTGGTGAGGAAGGCGTTCTGTCCGTGGCCGAGGTTCGAGAACACCGCCGGGAAGGCCAGGGCCGCCACGATCGAGGTCGAACGAGCCAGCCAACGGCGGATCACCAACCCATAGGCGAGGCCCGTCGCGGCCAGCCAGGCGGTGAGCGAGGCCAAGTAAGGCAGAGCGGCCAGCGGCAGGCAGATCAGCAGGAAGACCGGCGGATAGAAGAAGGCGGCGTAGCCGATCTGCGCGCCAGGAAAGGCCGACTGCTCGGCCTGGGCGTGGATCGCCGGCTGGTAGACCGCGGCCGCCTGGCCGGCGAGCGCCAGCTTCGAGGCGGCCCAGAAACTCAGGAAATCGGTGCCGAGCGGCTTGCCCGTGGGGTCGAGCCCGCCGTGAGAAAGCGCCACGAGCCCCGCCACGCCCGCCACGACGACCAGCGCCAGGACGCGCAACCAGGCCCGTGCGCGGTCGCCATCCAGCCAATCGGCGTCACGAAGCAACGGGAGCGCCTTGCCGAGCATGGCCGCGACCATGGCGCGCGCCGGTTTCGCAATCTCTAAGGGAGCGCGGGAGGGGGCCGCCTCGAAGTCACGCACGAGACGGCCCCATCTTTCGCTCGGCGTGTGGTTGATCCGCCGAACAACCTCAAGGTGCCGGAAGCTCGGCTGTTGCGGCAGGTGACGCCCTGACGCGCGGCATCCTGCCGCAGCATGGCCAAGCTCGCTGAGCGGCGCCATTCTGCCGCCAAGGGCCGCGCGCGCGACGGCCATGCGGGAGGTCGTCGATGCGGAGTTGGAAGATCCTAGGCGGCATGCTGGCCGCAGCCGCGATGCTGGCGTCGGCGCCGGCGATCGCCAATCCGAAGAACGCGCTCGACGCCTATGTGGCCAAGCCCGACCCGGCGTTCGCCTGGAAGGTGGTCGGGCAGGTCTCCGGCCCCGGCTACCATGGGGCGGTGCTGGAGCTGACCTCGCAGACCTGGCTCACCTCCAAGGAGGTCGACAAGCCGGTCTGGAAGCACTGGCTGACGGTGATCGTTCCGGATGACATCAAGAAGAATGGCAAGGTCAGCTACAGCAAGGCGTTCCTGTTCATCACCGGCGGCAAGAACGACGACCCGGCGCCCACGCAGGCCACGGACCGCTGGGCCCGGATGGCGGTGGAGACCAGCTCGGTCGTGGCCGAGCTGGACGACGTGCCGAACCAGCCGCTGCGCTTCGCCGAGGACCCGAAGCCGCGGGTCGAGGACGAAATCATCGCCTACCAGCAGGCGAAGTTCGCGCGCGACCGCAATCCGCTCGACCTCGTGCGCCTGCCGATGGTCAAGAGCGGGACCCAGGCGATGACGGCGGTCCAGCAGTACCTGGCGAGCGAGGCGGGCGGAAAGCTGAAGATCGATGGCTTCGTGGTCTCTGGCGGCTCGAAGCGCGCCTGGACGACCTGGCTGGTCGGCGCGCTGGACAAGCGGGTCGTGGCCATCGTGCCGATCGTCATCAACGTGCTCGACGTCGACGCCACCACTCGGCACCACTGGGAGGCGATGGGCTATTTCTCGCCGGCCCTGAAGGACTACGTCGACAACCACCTGATCCCCGACATGATCGGCAAGCCGGGCCTCGAGGAGGTCAACCGGATCGAGGACCCGCTGAACTATCGCGACCGGCCTTCGATGAAGATGCCGAAATACATCATCAACGCCGTGGGCGATGAGTACTTCCCGCCGGACAATACGAAGTTCTCCTACCACCTGCTGCCGCAGGTGAAGCGGCTGCGGATGATCCCCAATTCGAAGCACTCGACCTCGGGGACCGACATCGGCGAGAGCATCACCGCCTTCTACGACGCGGTGCTGAAGCACCGGCCGATCCCGGGCTATTCGTGGACCGTGCGCAAGGACGGGGCGATCGTCGTGCGCTCGCCGACGCGGCCGTCGCAGGTGCTCCTCTGGCAGGGCAACGATCCGAAGGCCCGCGACTTCCGCGTCGACACCATCGGCAAGGCCTTCACCTCCACGCCGCTGAAGCGCGGCAAGGACGGGACCTGGGTCGGCAAGGTCGCCAAGCCCAAGTCCGGGTGGACGGCCTATTTCGTGGAGCTGACCTATCCCAGCGGGACGAAATACCCGTTCAAGTTCACGACCGAAGTCTCGGTGATCCCCGACACCCTGCCCTTCAAGTGGAAGGACGCCCGCCCGATCATCGCACCGGACGGGAAGTAGAACCGCGGGAAGTAGGCGCGCACAGGCCGAAAGAAGTCCGCGGGGAGGCTTGGGTGGACCTCCCCGCGCCGCCCTCAGGCGGCCAGCCGCTCGCCTTCATGGGTGGCGATGTTGGCGAACCGCGGGAACTCTTTTTCAGGCTGATCAGCCGAAACCGATGGCCAGAAGGCCGCGACGTCCTCCGCCCAGAGGCGGGGCGTGTCGTCCGCATTGAAGATGAAGCTGAGGCCCGACATGCCGGCCGATGGAGCGGCTCCAGCAACGGCGACCCAGGTGGCCACGAATTCGCGTAGCTTGTTACGAAAACCAGTCATAACGTTGTGATCCCAACATCACAAACCGCGGTCCCAACACCGCGATTAACGAATTCTTATCCACATTTCTCCTGTGAGGCGAGTCGGTTCCCCCTTCGAGCGAATCGCCTGTGCGGAAGCTTCACCTTGACCTGGATCGTCTCTGCCGGAGACCGCGAGTTCCTGGCGGCGCCCGGGAGTTTCGCCGCAGGCGCGGCTCGTCTAGGAGAGGACGATGTCTTCCCCGACCGCCCGACCGGAAATCCTGGCGCTCCGCACCTCGCAGATCCGCGAGGTGGCCAACGCCGGCATGGGCCGCAAGGACGTCCTGGCGTTCTGGGTCGGCGAATCCGACCAGCCGACGCCGGCCTTCATCCGCGAAGCCGCCGCCAAGGCGCTGCTCGAGGGCGAGACCTATTACACCCACAACCTCGGCCGGACCGACCTGCGCGAGGCGCTGTCGGCCTATCTGACGCGGCTGCACGGGCGGCCGATCGGGGCGGAGCGGCTGGCGGTGACCAACTCCGGCGTCAGCGCGCTGATGCTGGCGGCCCAGGCGGTGATCTCGCCCGGCGACAAGGTGGTGGTGACCTCGCCGATCTGGCCCAACGTGGTGGAGATCCCGCGGATCCTGTCGGCGCGGATGGAGACCGTGGCGCTGGACCGCGCCCAGGGCCACTGGCGGCTCGACCTCGACAGGCTGATGGCCGCGCTGACGCCGGACACCAAGGCGGTGTTCCTGAACTCGCCCAACAACCCGACCGGCTGGACCCTGCCGGCGCAGGACCGCGCGGCGATCCTGGAACGCTGCCGCCGGTACGGCATCTGGCTGATCGCCGACGACGTCTACGAACGGCTGAACTTTACGCCCCGCGTCTCGCCGGAGTCGTTCCTGGAGATGACCGAGCCGCAGGACCGGGTGATCAGCACCAACAGCTTCTCCAAGGCCTGGCGGATGACCGGCTGGCGGCTGGGCTGGATGGTGCTGCCGCCGCAACTCGTCGAGGCGATGGGCGTGGTCGTGGAATACAACACCTCCTGCGCGCCGGACTTCATCCAGAGCGGGGCGATCGCGGCGCTGAACCACGGAGAACCGGCTATCACCGAGCTGCGAGGAAGCCTGATGGCGGCCCGCGACCAGGTGATCGGCGCGCTTCGCCAGATGCAGGGCGTCGAGGCGCCGGAGCCGGAAGGCGGCATGTACGCCTTCTTCCGGATCGCGGGGCAGGCCAACTCCATGGCGCTCGCCCGCGACCTGATCGACAAGGCCGCGCTGGGCCTCGCGCCCGGCTCGGCCTTCGGGCCGGAAGGCGAGGGCTGGCTGCGCTGGTGTTTCGCCCATGGGCCGGACCGCAACGCCGCGGGGCTGGAGCGGCTCGGGGGCTATCTAGCGGCGAGCGCCCCGGCGTAGAGCCAGGCCATCAGCGCGGCCTGCGCGATGGCGATGATCCAGAGCACCGTGCGAAAGGGTTGCTTGCGCGTCTTGTGGCGGAAGATCTGCGACGCGGCGAAAGCGCCCGACGTGCCGCCAATCGCCGCCAGCAGCAGCAGCGTGCGCTCCGGCGTCCGGTAGAGGCCGCGCTCGGCCGCGCGCTTGTCGGCCCTGAAGGCATAGAACGCGAGCAGGTTGATGAGCAGTAGATAGAGCGCCGCGAGAGTGAACACCGCGCGAGGCTAGGGGCGAAACCTGCCCAATTCCTGAATGCGCGGCCTCGCATCGCCTCAAGGCCTGACCTGGACCTCCGGCGTCTCGGGCTGGCGTTCGGGGAACGGCGGCGCCGGGACCTCCGGGATCGGGCTCGCGGGCAGTTCCGGCGGGATCGGAGGCTGGACCGGGTCGGGCGGGATCGGGTTGGACATGGCGTGACGTCCTTCAAGCCTCAAAGGCCGAACGGGTAGGTATCGTCAGGGCCTTCGCGTTGGCGGGTCGGCAGCGGGGTCACCGCGGCGGTTTCGTCGAACCAGAGGTAGGCGTCGAACTGCTGCGGCAGCGAGCAGGCCGAGTAGTGGCTCCAGCGTTCGGTGTCAGGCCGGTAGATCACCCCGATAAAGCGCTCCAGCCGCGGTTCGAGCAGGCGGCCGCGCAGGGTGTCGTGGCGGCCCTCGCGCACATCAAGCACGAAGCGGGCGACGCCGCTGTCGTGGGCCAGGCGCTCGTAGCTGTCGGGCCTGGACGGGTTGACCGCCTTGACCTCCATCGGCGCGTCCCAGTCGCTGGCGCAGGCGACCGTGCCGGCGTGGGTCCCCAGCCCGATCAGGGCGGCCTCCGCGCCGAACCGCTCGCGGCATAGCTGCCCGAGGTTCAGCTCCTCGCGCACCAGGCCCATCTCGGTCTTCGAGGCGTCGCCGATGTGCGAGTTGTGCGCCCAGACGACCGCCTTGGCGTCCGGTCCCCTCGCCTCGAGGATCGCGCAGAGGGTCTCGAACATGTGGGTGTCGCGCAGGTTCCAGCTCTCGGCGGAGCCATAGTACATGGCCCGGTAGTAGGCCTCGGCGTTCTTCACCAGGCGGGCGTTGGCGGTTGCGTCGAGGAAACTCTCGCCGTCGTGGGCGGCGTACTCGAGCTGGGCGCCCAGCATGTCCCCGAGCATCTTCACGACGCCCGCCTCGCAATGGGCGTAGCCCGAGGTCAGCGCCATGCGGCCGTAGACCTGCGGCTCCTTGGCCCATGGCGTCAGGCAGCCATAGCGCTGGCGCGCCACCTGCGCGGCCTCCGGATCGACCCGGTCGAGGTAGCCCAGCACCGCGGCGATCGAGGCGGAGAGGTTGTAGAGGTCCAGGCCGTAGAAGCCGGCGCGGGCTTGCCGCGGCCGCGCGACGTTCCAGGCCCGCAGCCAGGCGATGAAGGCTTCGACGTCGGTGTTGCGCCACATCCAGGTCGGGAAGCGGCGGAACGGCGGTTCGGCGTTGGACGGCGCGGGGCGGTCGCGCACATGGCGGTCGAGGCTGGCGGCGTCAGGCCAGTCGGCCTCGACGGCGACGATGGAAAAGCCGTGCGCCTCGATCAGCCGCCGCGTGATGGCGGCCCGCGCGCGGTAGAACTCCGATGTCCCGTGGCTGGCCTCTCCCAGCAGCACCACGCGCGCGCTGGCGAAGCGGTCGAACAGGGCGCCGAACGCCGGGTCGTCGAAGTCGGGCAGGGGCTCGGCGGCGCCGCGGATCAGCTCGGCGATCGGCGCCTCGCGGACCGGTTCGCGGAAGCTACGCGGTTCGGGCCGGGCGCGGCGGTCCTCCGCCCAGCCGTGCTCGCCGATCAGGGGCACGAACATCACCCCGCCGAGATCCTCCTCCTCGAAATGGGTCGCGTCCTTGCGGGTGACCTTGACCAGGCGCTGCTCGCGCTGGTCCTCGCCGACCGGCATGACCAGCCGTCCGCCGATCTCCAGCTGGTCCTTCAGGGTCTGCGGGATCGCCGGGCCGCCGGCCGCGGCCAGGATCGCGTCGAACGGCGCGGCGTCCGGCCAGCCGTGGGTCCCGTCGGCGGTGCGGACCCGCACGTTGTCGTAGCCGAGCCGCCGCAGGCGCTCGACGGCCCGTTCCGTGAGGATCTCGTGCCGCTCGATCGCATAGACGTGCTCGGCGATCCGGCTGATCACCGCCGCGGCGTATCCGGACCCCGCGCCGATCTCCAGGACGCGGTCCCGGGGCTCGATCTGCGCCGCCTCGATCATCAGGGCGACGATATAGGGCTGGGAAATCGTTTGGCCCGCCTCGATGGGCAGGGGCGCGTCCTCATAGGCGAACTCCTCCAGCCCTTCGGGCACGAACACCTCGCGCGGGACGCTGCGCATCGCCTGCATCACGTGGCTGTCGCGCACGCCACGCCGCGCCACCTGCCGGTCCACCATCCGTTCGCGCGCGGCGGACATATCGAGCATAGCCGCCTCCTTCCGGTCGCCTGGTCAGCGAACCCGGCGCGGCGGCCCTGTGTTCCTCCCGCCCGGCTAGTTTGGCGAGGCGGCGGGCGGCTCCGGCGGCGGCGCGGTAGGCTCCGTGGCCGGGGTCTCGGCGGTGGGCGCGCTGGGCGCCTCGCCTTCCGATTCGCTGTTCACCTTGAAGGAGGCGCCCATCAGCGTGGCGCGGGCTTCCAGCGACTTGGCGGTCGCCTCGCACTTGGCCGGCAGCGCCCAGCTCATCCATTCCTGGGCGAGCCGCGCCTTGGTGACCTCAGGCCCGGCGTTCCACATCGAGCGCCCCTTCTGGACCGCCGCCGCGCCGACCACGTTGATCGGGCGCAGGCTGGCCTTCTCGGCGGCGGTCATCGCGGCCTGGAATTCCTTGAGCTGGCGGCGGCCGTCCTTCTGCATGTCGGCGTAGACCTTCAGGTCGTCCGAGAGCTTGCGGCCGGGCGGGCGATAGGTCGTCTCGATCCGCGTGACCTCGGGCATCACCTGATCGTGCAGATCGAGGTA
>Ga0207660_10002771_pt1 | contig 11494 bp, 10 predicted proteins | sample KBSC73BmetaG_FD_184335 | JGI IMG/M metagenome (GOLD analysis project Ga0207660, IMG submission 184335) | Corn rhizosphere microbial communities from Kellogg Biological Station, Michigan, USA - KBS C7-3B metaG (SPAdes) (version 2) | ecosystem: Host-associated > Plants > Roots > Rhizosphere ... | reverse complement strand
CCATACACCGCGCCGCGCGGCATCGACAAGGTTACCGAGTCGAGCGCCGTTTTCGAATCGAAGCGTCGCGTCAGCTCCGTGATTTGGATGACCGGTTCACTCAAAGGTCACCTGGGTGACTATGGGGAATGAACGCAGCAGCCGCGCATGGCGGCGAATATAGTGCTATTCGAGCCCGTCTACGAAGCCAACTCGCCAGCTCGGATAGACCGGTGTCCACTTGAGGTCGCGCTTCGCCTTCTCGTTGGAGCACCCGCGGATCTGAGTCATCATGGACATGCCGGCCTTGCCGACCATGATCTCTCCCATCCAGTAGGGAATCCTATACGGCGGCTTTGCATCGATGGCCTTGGCGAGCGCCGGTAGCCAGGTCGCGACCTTTGCCGGTTCATCGTCGACGATGTTGTAGATGCCAGGCGCGCCGCGGGAGATCGCCGCGACAGTCGCACGCGCGGCGTCGAGGATGTGGATGAAAGACCAGATTCCTCCGCCACCGCCCATGACCGGTAGGCGTCGCTGCCTGACCATTTTGAAGACGGCGCCTCCTTTGCCGAACGCGGTGCCCGGACCGTAGAACCATCCGTAACGCAGGGCGACGGCTTCGAGGAACGTGGTATTGCGAACCGTGTCCTCGAGGTAGCGGATTGACGTGAGAGTTTTGACAAAGCTCTCGGGCGGCTTTGGGTCGAGAGGATCTTCCTCGGTTTTGACCGGACCGCCTTTTTTCGCATTTGGCCAACCGCAGTAGCTCTGGGCGATGAATCGCCGGGTGCCGATCGTGCGTGCGGCCGCGAGCAGCGTGGTGTTGACTTCGGTGCGAAACCGGTTGGTCAGCGCGAACTCCTGATCGAGTTTCCGAAAGTTGCCGGCACCGGCGAGCGAGGTGAGCTGATTGATGATCACTTCGGGCTCGGCGCGGCGGACCTCTGCTGTGAGACGCACCTTATCCAGTGGATCGACGATGGCCGCTGACACGCCCATGTCCTGGAGGTCTGCCGCCTTGATGGCCGAGCGCGTGAGCGCGACGACTTCGTGCTTATTCTCGAGCAGCAGCGGCAGCAGGAATTTTCCGATTGCCCCGGTGCCGCCGGTGACAAGGACTTTCATTCTGATTTATATGCGGTTGGATGGGATGCAACGATTGATTCACTCGTTTGAACCAGTCCAATCTAACCGCATATCATGCGACGATCTGAGCGTGTCTCGCGATCATTTTCCATGCGCCGGCCTGCAGCTGCCACACGTTCGTGAAGCGGCGGTCCATAATGGCGCCGTGCGGCGGCCCATCCACGGTGTCCCGTCCCATGACCACAACCACGTCGCCATAACGGTGCACCCGCTCGATCACGACGTCGTCGAAAGTGTGGCGGATGCGCCCGCTCCCGAGTAGCGCCAGGACCAGCGCCTTGTCGTTGATGGTGTTCAACGGTGAGTTGACGAGTAGCTCCCCGTCCCACATGGCGTCGAGGGTCGCGGTATCGGCGGCGAGAAATGCAACGCGCCCGGTTTCCTCAAGCGAGCGAATCTCCTGCTCCCAGGTGGCAATTGAGTCTGTCGATGCTGCGATGGCGGTCATGGTCTTCGAGGGCTCCCTGATTGTATGATTAGGCGTTTTGTATATTGCACTGGTGTGCAATCTATGCATGGTAGTATATTATGCGCAATAGTCCACCTGGGCCGACGAATATGAGCGCTCGACAAACGAAGCCGAAAGGGCCCGAACTGGGCCGCGTCGCCCAGAAGCGACGCACGCGCAAGGCGATCATTGCGGCGGCCGCCGAGTTGTTAGCGGCGGGCAAGACGCCAACACTCAATGACGTCGCCGCCGCCGCGGACATGTCACGTCGCACCATCTACATGTATTTCCCCACGATGGATCAGCTGTTGATCGATGCCACCCTCGGCTCTCTCACCCGGAACACCGTCGAAGCGGCAATCAATTCCGTAAGGGATAGCAGCGACGTCGCGCACCGCGTCGAGATCATGACGCGCGCCGTGCAGAAGGACTTCGCCGCCACCGAGCAGCAGGGCCGCACCCTCCTCCGCCTCACGGTAGATGCACCAGCGCCGCGTCCAGCTGGTCAACCCCTGCGCGGGTACCGACGCATCGAATGGATAGAGCGCGCCCTCGAGCCGATGCGCGGAAAGGTGGACAAGAAAAGGCTGGAGCGACTGGTTTCGGCGCTGGCCATGGTCGTCGGCTGGGAGTCGCTGATCGTTGCGCGGGACATCCGCGGGCTGACCCTGAAAGAGGCTGAAGAGGTCTCAGCGTGGGCCGCGCGCGTACTCGTCAACGCGACACTGTCCAAAAGCTAGCCGCGTCTTACCCCTGCGTCGCGCATATGCTTCGCACCCGTCTAGGGATGGTACACGCGCTCGATGTGCCCCTTCAGCTGCGATGGATAGAAGTACACGTCGCGAAGATTGCCGGTGCTGTACCGCTGCGCTTCGTCATTGAAATGGGGTGACGACGGATTTCCGCTCTCGCCACCAGCGGTGATCGCCCGCGCGCGCACGCTGTCGCCGAACTCGATCACCGCTACGAAGCTGTTGCCGCTCGTGCCGTACCACTTCTTCGTCCCCGGATACGCGTGCGCCGCAAATGACGCCAGCGATCCCCACCGCGACGACGTGAACGGAACCGGAATGCTCGGCGCCCCGTCGTCGAACTTTGGGAAGATGTCATCAGTGATCCGCTGGAAGCGGTTGATATCTCCCCACGGCGTCTGCCACTTGCCGAAATCCTGGGTGAGCTTCGTCGTCGCGTTGGCGAGCGACTGCAACCGTTCCGCGTCCGTCGCGCGATCGATGACATACGTCTCGGCCGACATCGCCGCCCCGCGGGCCGCGCCGGCGACGCGATTCTGCACATCCTCGCCCCAGAAGACGGCGAGCGATGTCGGAACTGAGCTGGCCGCCCAGCGGTAGTCCCACGGGCGCAGCGCGGCGATCGGACCGGCGAGGCTCGCCTTCATCGGATCGGACGGCGGCAGATTGTCGTACGATTTGAGCAGCCCCGGAATCATCCGCGCAAAGGACGGCAGCCAGCTGTCGTATGCGGCCGAGATGAGCGAGGCGATGGTGAAATCTTTTTTGCCCGGAAGAACTTTCAGCGCGTGACGGCCGCGCGGCGATTCTTCCCTGCTCAACTCCACGTACGCTGGAAAATCAGAACGCTTCGGGCTGAACGGACCCGCCGCCGACCACGGCCAGTTGTTGCTGTTGAAGACCCAGCCGTTCGGCGGATTCACGGCGTTCGGGCTCTCGTCAACCGACAGCACCCCCTTCCACTCGGTGCGCGGATCGCTGCCATCTACGGGGCGAGTCCAATCGAAGGACGTGTCGCGTCGCGGAATGAAATTGGAATGGAAATAGGCGATGTCGCCATCCGCGTCGGCGAAGGTGGTGTTGTTCGACGAATTCGTGTGCAGCTCCATCGTCTGGCGGAACGATTTGAGATTTCTCGCCTTCATCCGCGTGAACGATTGGATCAGCGCATCCATCGGCTTCTGCATCAGTCTCACCGCCACCCATTTCCCGTTCGCTTCGCGGACGATCGGTCCGTGTTGGGTGTGGTAGATCGTGAAATCCTTCTGCGACATTCCTTGCGGGGTCCGGTAGCGAATGACGGCCTTCTCTGCCATCACCGGCCGCTCCTCGGCGCCGTAGCGGTAAACGAAGCGGTCGCCGCGTTTCGTTACGGTCTCAAGGTACTCGTCGATGTTGTCGGCGCCGGTGGACGAGTGCATCCAGCCCGCGCGATCGTTGAACCCCTGATAGACGAAGAATTGTCCCCACGTCACCGCGCCGTAGACGTTCAACCCCTCCTGACTCGCGACCTGCACTTCGGCGCGGAAGAAAAACGAGGTATGCGGATTGATGAGCAGGAGAGCGTGATGCGAGAGCGTGTTGGCAGGCGCGATCGCGGCACCATTGGAGCCGCCATACGGGTCGCGGTCAGGCTCCGACGCTCGCGCGGTTTCAGGTCGACCTTCATAGAAGGCGGCCAGCTGCGTCAGGTTCACCGACTCGATATCGGGGCCGATGCTTCCGTCGCTGAATGCGAGCGGCATCCACGGCTCGAAGTGCCCGATGACCTTTGGCTTTACCTCGGGGTGCTTGTACAGGTAGTAATTCAATCCGTCAGCCCACGCATTCATCACCGACTGGAGCCAGCGCGGGGTGCGCGAGTAAATCGCCTTCAGCGAGTCCGGATTGTTGATCAGCCGCATCCTGAGGTCGCGATAGATCGCGCTCTCCCCCTCGGCCTCGGCAGCGCGTCCCAGTGCGTTGAAGTAGTTCGTCTCGACGCGGTTGAAGTCGTCCTCCGCCTGCGCGTAGAGGAGACCGAACACCGCGTCGGCGTCGGTCTTCCCCGAGATGTGCGGAATCCCCCAGTCGTCGCGTGTGATGGTGACCGCGGCTGCTTCGCGCGACCAACGGGCGAGATCAGCTGGCGAAGGGGTGGATGATTGCGCGGACGCCGTTGAAGCGAGGGCCGCACAGAGGAGAAAGAGCTTGCCAGGAGTCGTGATCATCGTCGTGTAGAGGGAGCAAAGAAGAGGAAACTCAGTATACTGCGCGCGCGGCCACGGCGTAATCTTCGCGGAAGCGCCCCGAGCATCGATCTCAGCACGATTCTTCAATCCCGATCGCCTCTTTGTGCAATACTTCCGAGCCGATCCCATCCAGATTTGACGCGTGCTGAGAAGCCCGCGCCAACAATTTCTGGATCGAGATCGATGACAATCCGCACCTATATCCACAAGCTGGTCCTGACCGCAGCGTCGGCTCTGGTCCTGGCATCCTGCAGCAGTGACCGCTCTGTCACGGCACCGCCACCGCCAGCCGCACCGATCCTGCTGAAAGACGTTGTACTCGACCGACTTCCGTCGCCGTATTACCACTTTGACTACGACGCGAACAACCGGCCGAGCGCGGTCTCATTTGCATCGGAGTTGAACAGCTACACCCTCGTCTACGACGGCGACAGGCTCAGTGAGATGAGAAGCAACAGCCTCTTCAATCACGATCGGCTCGTATACGCATATGATGCCGCCGGCCGAGTGGAGTCCGTGAAGTACACCGACGAGAACGGGATCGTGTTCACGGTCTTGTTCTTCAGGTATAGCGGCCAGCAGCTCACCGAGCTGGAGCGGGATCGCCGTGTTACCGGTGGGTTTATCATCGATAAGACGATGTCGTTCACGTACTACCCGGACGGCAACCTGCTCGAGCTGACCGAGCATCGGCCGGCAATCGACGGACTGCAAACCGAAGGGACTACAGTCGATCATTTTGAGGGATACGACACAAAGATCAACGTGGACGCGTTCGGTCTTATTCACGATGATTTCTTCGATCACCTGGTGCTGTTGCCGCCGGTACAGCTCCAGAAGGGAAACCCAGCTCGTGTGACTCACACGGGCGACGGCGACAATTTCACCATCGACTACACCTACACGTACGACGGCAGGAACCGCCCGCTGCTTAGAAGTGGAGACCTCGCGTTTCTCACGGGCCCGGACACCGGACAACATTTCCACCTGTCCGACACATTTTCGTACTACAATTGATGAGTGGTGCCGGGCGCGGGCAGCGATTGCGAAACTCGCAACCCGCGCGCACTATAACAGTCCTTCGCCACGCCTACAGAGGTACAAAATGAAGCTGTCTCATTTCGCGGCTCTGGCGCTCCTGGCTCCGATCGCACTAGCCGCCCAGCAACCGCCCGCCGCGCCGCCCGCCAATCCGATCACCACCGCGTTTCGCACCAGAATCTCGGCGTTGCATCGCAACATCGGGCAGGCTTTCGATTCCATCCCTGAGTCGAAGTTCGCATACAAGCCAACGCCGGCCCAGCTGAGTATCGGTTACATCGCTCAGCACATCGCGAGCGACGACTACTTCTTCTGCAACAATTTCGGGGCGATGAAGGGGACGCGGGCGGCGGAAGACACCGCTACTGCGGACTCGGTCAAGGCGACCTGGCCCAAGGCCAAGTTGATCGCGCGTCTCAAGGATTCATTCGCCTTCTGTGACCAAGCGATCGGTCAGCTCGACGATGCGAAGCTAGCCGAACAGGTGACGATCACCTTTGGTGGAAACTCACGGGCTGCGGCGCGCGCGAGCATGGTCCTCGGGCACGCGATTGACCTCGCAGATCACTACAGCCAGCTCGCCAACTACATGCGGCTGAACAACATTCTTCCGCCGACAGCGCTGCCCAGGCCGCGTCCACCCGGGAATTAACGAGTTCGAGCGAAGTACAACGATTATCGGGCGCGGGAGCGCAGCTTCAACCGAACGTAAAGCAAAACGCTTCCACGCCCGGCTCTGCAAACTGTATCTCGAACTCTCGATCGGCGATTCGTTGCTGCTCCCGCACCAGCTGGTACGTCCGCTGACGGCCGGCCGCCCCGGTTCCCTCGGCATCACTGTCCTCTCCGTGCGACGCACCGGGCGGCTTGCCGTCCACCTTCACCGTGAAGTGCACCGGCTGCGCTCCCGGCGGAACACCCATGATGAGATTCACGTCGCGGGCGTGGAAGCGATAAACGAGCCTTCCATTTGCTTCGTTCAGCACCGCCGCTCTTCCCTTCACCGTCCAACTCCCGGCAAGTCCCCATTGGTTGAGCGCGAGGCGCGGGACGATGTACGTACGCGGCGCGTCCTGTTGCGCATCGGACGCGAACGCTTCCGCCTTCTCGTAACCGAGATAGCTCTCAGGCGATCGCAGCGTGCCATAGTCGGCGGCGACCTCGAGACCACGCGGGGTGACTTTCACAAGTTGATCATCTGTCTGCTTGCCGCTGTCGCGCAGCAATCGTTGAATGACTCTCTCGATTCCGTCGTAGTTTCCTTCGCCGAAATAGTGAAATCGGACGCGGCCATTTGCATCGGCGATATAGACTGCCGGCCAGTAGTTGTTGTGGAAGGCGCGCCAGACGCCATAATCGCTGTCGACGGCGATCGGATACCTCACGTCCATCTGCTTCGCCGCCCAGCGAACGTTGTCGATGTCCTTTTCGAATGGGAACTCCGGCGTGTGCGCGCCGATTACGACCAATCCCTGATCGCGGTATTTGTCAGACCAGGCGCGCACGTAAGGAAGGGTGCGGAGCCAGTTGACGCACGTATACGTCCAGAAATCGACGAGGACGACTTTCCCGCGCAGACCAGTAGACGTCAGCGGCGGCGAATTGAGCCATTCCGTCGCTCCGCTCAGCGAGGGCAGCTCGCCCTCATCCCTCTCAGTCAGCGCCGCGCAAGCCATTTGTTGAACAGCGGATCCCAAGACGCCGAGCCGCGCCGCGCCGAGCGCAGCGGCCGCGACACCAACGAATCTGCGCCGCTCCTCATTGACTGATTCGAGCATTTGCAAATTTCCCCGAGCCCCGCCATGGTCTGCCTCGCCTCCCGCCTCCCGCCTCCCGCCTCCCGCTAAAACCCGTCCACATCCACAATCGCCTTGGCGAAGCTTTGCGGATCCTCTTGCGGCACGTTGTGACCGATGCCATTTAGAACACGGTGGTCGTACTTGCCAGTGAACTTCGACGCGTACGCTTTTCCGTCCGCGGCCGCACCATCGAAATCGCTGGCGATGGTGATCGATGGCACGGAGATGCTCGGACCGGCGAAGATTTTCTGCTCGAGGTCGCTGTACTTCGATTCGCCGTCGGCGATGCTCAGTCTCCAGCGATAGTTGTGAATCACGATCCTGACGTGATCGGGATTATTGAACGACGCTGCGGTACGCTCGAACGTCGCGTCGTCGAACTTCCATTTCGGTGAAGCGAGCTGCCAGATCAGTTTATTGAACTCATTGGTGTTCTTGGTATAGCCGAGAACGCCACGCTCGGTCGCGAAGTAGTACTGGTACCACCAACCAAGTTCGGCTTTCGGGGGCAGCGGCTGCAGGTTGGCCTGGAGATTCACCGCGATGTAACCGCTCACAGCGACCAGTCCCTTGATGCGCTCCGGCCAGAGGGCCGCCATGATCCCCGCTGTTCGCGAGCCCCAGTCAAATCCGCCGACGATCGCCTTCCGGATCTTGAGAGCATCCATCAGCGCGATGGTGTCGACGGCGATTGCCGCCTGCTCTCCGTTGCGCATCGTGGCATCGGAGAGGAAGCACGTCGTTCCGTAGCCACGCAGATAGGGGATGATGACTCTGTATCCCTTCGCTGCCAGGATGGGCGTGACCTCTTCAAAGGCGTGGATGTCGTATGGCCAGCCATGAAGCAGAATCACCGGCGGGCCATTCGCGGGTCCCGCTTCCGCGTACCCGACATTCAGAACGCCGGCGTCTATTTGCTTGATCGAGTCGAACGACGAGCCGGTCGGCGCGACCGCGATTCCGGATTCAGGTGTCATCGTGCTGATCGACATATCGGAGAACCTCGTTGCGCCAAACCGTGCCGCGGCCAGGGTCATGATTGCGGTGCCGAAGAAACGGCGACGATCATCGTTGATTGTTTCGGACATTAGGTCAGCTCACTGAGTTTCCGAAGACATCCTGTCGAACCGAAGAGGTGAATTCGAAAGCCGGTTACTTTGCAGTCGCGGTTGCTGCCTCTTCGATCAGGCGAGCCACGACCTTCGGATGCGAGATGAACGCGACGTGACTGGCGTCGATTTCAGTGGTCTTGGCGCCCATGCGCTTCGCATAGAAACGCTCGAGGTCGGGATTCAGCGCATGATCTTCCTTCGACACCAGGTACCACGACGGAATCGTCTTCCATGCCGGCGAGTCGATCGTCGCGGCAAATACCGAATTGTGAACCGGCTTCTGCGTGGCACAGACGACTCTGGCTGCGCTTTCCGGCAGGTCGGCGGCAAACACATTGTGGACCTGGTCACAAGCGATGTAGAGGAAGCCGGCCGCATCGGGCCTCAGAGCTTTACCGAGCGCAGTCGGGTACTTGTCCGTGAGGGGTCCGACCGGCTCGTTTGCTTCCGGCGCGAACGCGGCGAGGTAGACGAGCGCTTTTACATTCGGATTTCCCGCTGCGGCACCGCTGATCACAACGCCACCGTACGAATGGGCAACCACCACGAGCGGTCCCTTTTGCCCGTCGATGAGCCGTTTGGTGGTAGCGATGTCGTCCTGAAGGGAGGTGAGAGGGTTTTGAACCGCGACGACGTTATAACCGTCGTCCAGCAGCAGAGGGATCAGGTGTTCGAAGCTGCTCGCATCAGCAAAGGCGCCATGCACGAGCACGATTGTGGGTTTCGCAGTCACGCTGGCTGTTGTCGCGTACTTCTTTGCGGTTGCTCCCGATTGCGCACCAGCGCCAACCGCGGCGAGTAGTAGCAGGCCCAGTGAGAATGCTGCGGCTGTCTTCGTAGTCATAATCGCCTCCGAAAGTTTTCCTGCGGTTTAGATCCTGACGGGCCGTCATCGTTGTGATGCTGTGCGTTGTTAATCCGCGCGTCCCCCTCCCACGGCACTCCGCAGCGACCTGAAGCCATCACGCATCCCCGTCACGAAAGACTCTGGCTGCTCCCACGCCGCGAAGTGCCCGCCCTTCGGGAACTTGTTGTAGTAGATCATCTTGGGATACGCTTTCTCCGCCCACGTCTTCGGCGCCGCGTAGATCTCATCGGGGAAGACGGTCACGACGACCGGAAGCTGGACATTCCTGACGGTGAAGAAACCGCCTGGCGGCAACGTGTGCGACGTATCCCAATAGAGGCGCGCGGACGAGATCGCCGTGTTCGTCAACCAGTACATCGTGATGTTGTCGAGGATGTCGTCGCGCGACAGCCCTTCGCGCTGTCCCGCAAAGACTCGCGAGATGAGTTTTTCGCTCGCGTCATCGTGGTCGAGTATCCACGCCGCCAGACCGATCGGCGAGTCCGCGATCCCGTAAAGTGTCTGTGGCCGGAGCGACATCTCGTTGGCGTAGCCGAGGCCGTTCTTGTAAAAGAAGGCCAGCTGATCCCACGCTCTGGATTCGTCAACGGTGAGTCCGGCCGGCTTCGGCTTGCCGGCGAAGAGCGCTGCGTCGAGATCGGGCGGGACCGTCGCTGCCATATTCGTGGAAATGCCGAGCAGCCCGGGAGGTGACTGTAATGCCATTACCTCCGAGATTGCATTGCCCCAATCGCCCCCCTGCGCCACGAACTTCGTGTAGCCGAGGTTTCCCATTAGTGTCGTCCACGCTTTTGCGATGCGTACGGGGTTCCAGCCTGGCGCGGTGGGCTTGCCGGAGAATCCATACCCTGGAATCGACGGGATCACGACGTCGAAAGCGTCCGCCGCGCTCCCGCCATACTTCGTCGGATTGGTGAGTGGATCGATGATCTTCAGCTGCTCGATGACGGAGCCGGGCCACCCATGCGTGACGATCATCGGCAGCGCGTTCTTTTCCTTCGACTTTACATGGATGAAGTGAATGTCCAGTCCGTCGATGGTGGTCATGAAGTTGGGAAACGAGTTCAGCCTGGTTTCAACCTTCCGCCAGTCGTAGCTGTCCGCCCAATAACTCGCGAGCGCCTGCATCGTCGCCAGCTGCACGCCCTGCGTATCGTCGGCAACTATCTCTCTCTCGGGCCATTTTGTCGCTTTGACGCGTCGCCGCAAATCGGCGAGCTGTTCCTCCGGAAAACTCACGCGGAACGGACGAATATCGCTCCTCGCACTGTTGGTCTGTGTTTGAATTTCAGTGATCGGTTGAGTCATGGCCTCTAACCTCCTGGAAAAAGCAAGAAGACCCAGCCGGCTCGCGGCGACAGACGCGGCGGCAGCACCAAAAAAGCGGCGACGATCGAAATCGGGCATTTTGGTCATCTCCATGCGTGGGCATTGCAATGCCCAAGGCGTGGCCGAGCGGGGATTCGCTGGCTTCCTAAATCGGCGCCCCCCGTTCGCGGAGTCAAGGAGGGAAAGGATGTTCCGCCAAACAATTTTGTAACGAATTAGCTCGCTAAAGCCAGCGGCGGACGCTCGCGACGTACGCGGCGTATTCAGCTCCAAACGCGTCCCTCAGGTACATCTCCTCACGCAGGATGACGGTCCTGATGAGAATGAGCAGAACAATGGGAAGCACGATGATCGGCCACGCGGAGTTTATGAGGGCCGAGCCGCCGAGGTATTGAAGCGTCAATCCCGTGTACATCGGATTGCGCGTGAACCGATAAGGGCCGTGCGTGACGAGCTGGCTCGCACTGTGGTGTGGATTGATTGCGGTTTTCGCGCGCCTGAACGTCGCCATTCCCCACCCGGCGACGATGAGGCCGACCGCAAGCGCCGCCCAGCCGAAAGGCTTGAGCGATGACCCGGCGAACCGGGACAGCGGAAGCGCGCGCCAATATCGATCGAGCGCCCAACCGGCAACAAACCCAATCAGGAAGAGGAAGGGCGGCGGAAAACGTACTCCGGCGTTGGATAGCGGAGTCGTACCTGTCATAAAACGCGCGTTCGTCGCGTCGAAGACGGAGCGAATGACAACGGGTTCATCGGAGCTCGCGTTGAAGGGAACCGTCAGAC
>Ga0207660_10002770_pt1 | contig 11495 bp, 8 predicted proteins | sample KBSC73BmetaG_FD_184335 | JGI IMG/M metagenome (GOLD analysis project Ga0207660, IMG submission 184335) | Corn rhizosphere microbial communities from Kellogg Biological Station, Michigan, USA - KBS C7-3B metaG (SPAdes) (version 2) | ecosystem: Host-associated > Plants > Roots > Rhizosphere ... | reverse complement strand
TGATGAGAAAGAAGCAATAGTTGGTGGATTGACTCCGTAAGCAGGAGTATTTGAAAAAAGCACTGCCCCAACTGCCATTGCACCATCAGCATTAGCCTGGCCCACAATCGTAGAATTGCCTGAATTGAATTTGCTGACAACACCATTGCCACGAAAAAATACATATTTGAATCTGACATCACCAGTACCCGAAGCACGTATAATAATGATATTAGTTTGTGTGGTTTGTGTTACCGTAAAAGGAAGCACCTCGATAGGATCACCACCTATATTATTACGGTTGAATCCAAATAAAGCATTTCCGTTGTTATCCGTCAAATAAATATCAAGATCATTTTGAGTTCCGGCAGAGGTTTTGCCTGAAGAATAAATACCGTCCTGCCACTGAAGTACTACAGTATAAGTGCCGGGTTGAAGTGTAATAGTTTGATAAATATCACCTCCCCCAAAATTATGTGCTGTACCTGAAATGCCGGTTGGAGCCGGAGCGGCATTAAAAACTCCTTCATAAGCTTGATTACCGTAATTACCAGCCGCTGAAAAGTAAGCCACACCCTTTGCAGCAGCAGAATCCACAGCCTGTGCTACAATTCCATCCTGGTAAAAAGGCTCGGTAATATAAGTAATATCATCCACTATTACATTACAGCTATCTTCCTGCAACTGTTTTATACCAAGGGCAAAATCACTTGCATTAATAAAACCGGTTCTGAATGCCAGCTTTGCACCCGGAGCTACATCATGAACGATTTGCAACATTGCCCTTCCTTCATCCGATGCCTGGCCATAAGGATACTCCTTTAATACTTCAACAGGAGAAGGATAATCAGGATTTCCAATGCCCGGAAGGTCGCCATTAATTACGTCTGTTTGTGCAGGATTACCGGCAATAGTATTATAGGAATTGGAAATAACTCCTACTTTTACGCCAGCGCCTGTTAATCCATAACCTTCCCGTACGAGGTAAGACTGTATCGCTGTATCTCCCTGACTGTTTACAATACCGGAATTTCCAATAGATGGGAAGATAGGGCGACAATAGTCAATTAAATCAGGCAAACTATCTAATTTCAATAAGTGATTTATTGGATATTTACCAGAAATTATCAAAGTATTCGGCCCGTTATCAATCAGATCGGTCATCCCATATTCCGGTGTCTGCAACAGCGATAACAATTGCTGGTATTTACCTTGAAGTGAGATTACTTCTATCAGTACACTATCATGCTTGAGGATGAAGATATTTTGGGTAGAGTCTGTAACTTTTCCAAAATTCTCTGCCAGCGAATTCAATTCTGCACCAATAAGATTTCTGATTTTACCTCCCTCAGGTGGTGGATAATAAGGCAAAATGCAATTGCTAAAAGTTACCACTGCCGTATCTGTTGCTGAACAACCGCCATTAGGATTCGTTACGGTCAATACATAAGTACCAACTGCATCAACGGTGGGCGTTAACGTACCGTTTTCAGACAATATATGACCGTTGTTAAGTGCAGTCCAGTTATATTCCAAACCGTCAGTAGAACCGCTTCCATCCAATTGAACAGTGGAGGTAGAACAATTTAAGATTTTGTCACTTCCTGCCTTTGCCACAGGAGTGCTGCATGAGGCAGACTCAGCAAAAGGTGCGTAATAAATAGTAACATTGTTTTGAATATTAATGCTGCTTGCACTAAATAAAGCTCCGCTATAGAAACATTTACCTGAACCGGAACCAATGTTTATCCCACCAAAAGGAGCCCATACAGTACCCAGCCATTTTGAGAGTGATCCGTTGCCTGAAGATCCGTTATTGATATTCCAGGAAAATTTTCCCGATGAATTGCTCGAACCGTCTCCATGAGTTTCTGTATAAATCCTTGATGCATCGCCTCCATTTACGGTGCTTGCATTTACTTTGTTTAAATCCACATCACCATACACCCAAACTTTTATAGTACCGGTAGCATCATTTTTAAAATCAAAAACAAAACTATTGTTGCCGGAATTCTTAATCGATTTAAAAATATAAATTCCGGTGCCTGATAATGTAATTGTTTTATTGTTTCCCAAGGCAATATTGCCATAAGCACCAGGAGTAATAGTTTGTGTGGAATTGATATCGACAGTTCCGGCATCAGGAAAAGTAGTGATCGCAGGCATTTGCGGAAGAACCGGAATAACAGGAGTGCCTAAAACAGTTCCTCCATTTGGAACAGGGCCACTGTAGGTTGTTCCTGTAGGATGAGTAATAGTTCCACTTATCGTACCACCGGCAATTACGATATTACCATTTACATCAATGTTGCCGCCTACCGAAATCCCTGAACCGGCACTTAAAATGGTACCTGATAAATTATCCCCATTCGCGCAGGCAATTTTGCCTCCTATCACATTATTATTGTCAAGGTATAGGATGCCTCCACTGTAAATATTCCCGGTAACTGTTAAATTGCCTGATGAGCTTACTGATGTAATTGCGCCCACTGAGCCATTGTACAATGAGGACGAAGTGCCAAATTGAACGTTCTTCCCAAATAGCACAAAATCACTTGTTTTTAAATTTTGACCGAAAGAAACAGAAGGAATTTCAAAAATTATAAATAGAAGCAGCAAACATTTGAATGTAATGCGGGTACGTAATTTTCTTTTCATAAAACAATTTTTAGGAGCATAACAGATAGCTCCGGTTTTAGATGTTTGACAGAATAGCAACAAATACAGAAGTAGTCTTTAACGTTTAACCGTTAATATTTAATACTTGATAAAGAAAAAGCAACGGGTAACAGAAGTTTTTGGAGAGAAATTGGATGCAGTAAATTTATAAATATATTGCCTTCCAAAAAAATTATTTTTGATTCAACGCCATGTTGAGAAGTAACCAATTTCAAATTAAAGAATGAAAAATTTAAACCAAGAAGTAACAATCACACAAAGAAATAAAAATGTGGCTGTACTCGAGTAAAAGGATAAATAAGTTGATTTAATATTTTACTGTAATGATATTTATTTCATGTAATTTCTCAAAAAGAAAATGACTCAAAAAGATATTTCAAATTCGAGGCTCATACCCCAAGGCATTGTTGATCCAATTTGCGACTCACCCGAAGAAATTGTAAACTGGATGGGCGCCCTGCAGGCCCAGGATTTTAATATGGCCAAATGGGCAATCGGTCTTCGTTTAAAAAATTCAAACGAGCAAAAGATACATGCCGCCATTGATTCAGCCGAAATAATCCGTACACATGTATTGAGGCCAACATGGCATTTTATTTCTGCAGATGATATTTATTGGATGTTGAACTTAACAGCTTCAAGAATATTATCTTCAATGAAAGGAAGAAATAAAGAGTTGGAGCTTTCATCCAACGTTTTTAAAAAAGCAAATAAAATAATTGAGAAAATACTAATAGGAAATAAAAATTTAACCCGAAAAGAACTGGTAAATGAAATAAGCAAGGCAAAAATTCAAACCGATAATAACCGCGCCTCTCACATTCTTTTGAACGCAGAATTAGAAGGACTTATTTGCAGCGGCAAAATGAAAGACAATCAAACAACATATGCATTGCTGAACGAAAGAGTTGAAAGGCCAAAACCAATAAAAAAAGAAGAAGCCTTATGCAAACTTGCCACTAAATACTTTCAAAGCCACTTCCCCGCTTCATTGCAGGATTTTTGCTGGTGGTCTGGTTTATCATTTTCTGATGCAAAACAAGCTTTAGAATCGATAAAAGATGATTTCATTTGTGAAAAACTAGGGGAACAGGAATATTGGTTGCCCAATTCTTTCACCCTCAAAAAAAACACTAACGAATCTGCTTTTTTATTGCCGGCGTTTGACGAATTTTTAATCAGTTATAAAGATAGGAGTGCAGCAATTTTACACGAACATCAGAATAAAGCATTTTCAAATAATGGAATCTTTTGGCCAACTATTGTTATTAATGGACAAGTAAAAGGACTATGGAAACGGGAAATAAAAAAAGACACCGTTGTTATTGAACGTGATCTTTTTGACAAAAAAAATTATAAGGATACAGAATTAATAAAAGAAGCAGCCGAAAGGTTTGGTAGCTTTTTAAACAAAAAAACTGAACTGATAAAAAAACGTAAAATCTGAATTCAGATTATAGAAGAACTCATATCTTTATCCACAACCATAAAAAATAATTATGAGATATATTACCGCTGCTATTATTGGACTTGCTTTTATTATCGGACTATTCATTATTGGCAATGCTTATAAATCGCGGGCGAAATCGCAGGAAAGTATCAGCGTTACCGGCTCGGCAGAAAAAGATTTTGTAAGTGATCTGATTGTATGGAAAGGTTCTTATTCCAGGAAGTCAATGGATTTAAAAAATGCTTATGCAGATTTAAAAAATGATGAAAATAGCATCAGGGCTTATCTTTCTGGAAAAGGCATTCCGGATAATGAAATTGTTTTTTCTTCTGTAAATATCAATAAAGAATACAATTATCCGACAGATGCAAATGGCCGTTCGATTGGACAAGAATTTACAGGATTCAATCTTACGCAGACAGTAAGAATCGAATCTAAAGATGTAGATAAGATCAATCAGCTTTCAAGAGAAGCGACGGAATTGATACAAAAGGGAATCGAATTTAATTCCCAGGCACCTTTATTTTATTATACAAAACTCACTGAAATCAAAATGGATCTTTTGGCAAAAGCCAGCGCCGATGGGAAACAAAGAGCTGAGATCATTGCAAAAAATGCCGGAAGTTCTTTAGGAAAATTAAAGAAAGCAACACTGGGCGTTTTTCAGATAACAGGAAAAAATACCGATGAAGATTATACGTATGGCGGCGCGTTCAATACGTCCAGTTTGAATAAAACGGGTTCTATTACAATCAAAATGCAATTTGCAGTGGAGTAAGAGTTTAAAGGAAGAAGGTTCAACATTGAAGATTGATTATTTACCTGAACATTCAGCAAAGCAACAAATAGAGCTATTTTTATTTTTCCTAAAAGAAATTTACATAATATTTTCCAACTCTTTCTTTACTAATCTAAGGTTAATAAAGATCGTAAGTGCAAATAAAACTATTGCCGTAAGCCACACGCTCCAATGCAGCAGCCACGGCAAACTAGCACGGCTTACGAATGATAATTGCAGAAATAAAAGATGCAGTATTTCGGTAAGAATCAAGGCACCAAGAATGATCGATAAATAAACCGGTAGCCACGTTTTTGCAACACTTTTTGCCAGCCATTTTGGCGAGTATCCTAATGTGAGCAACAGACGTAAATTATCTTTGCTTTTGGCGATCATCAATTGCAGATAAAATGAAAATAACATCAGCGCAAGTACGATTACCAGAATTCCAAACACGCCCAAAGCGCTCACAATATTCTGCAAAATGCTTTTGATGCGGCTGAATTTTACTTTATCTTTATTCAGATGATAATCCTGCTGATCAAGATAATTGATGAGCTTCGGATCGTTTGCATCTTTTGTTTTGATATAAACGCGCGATGCGTGAACGGTGGTGTCGTGGATGAAATAAAAGTTGCTCCAGTTCATAAAAGTCTGGGGCACCAATAATGAATTAATTCGATCACTTAATGCAACAACATTTCCTTTAAAATTTTGCGAACCATATGGACCTGAGCATTCCAAAATAATATTTACAGAAGAAATAGTTTTGGCAGAAAGCTGCGGCAATCCCTGCGCGGGAGCAAATACATTGTACATCTCCAGGAAATCTGAAGAAAAAATAATCGGTACTACCATTTGCCCGGGCTGCCAGGTAAAAGACGGTGGAAGGGTATCAATAAAATTCTCATTAATACTTTCTAAAAAAAGATCAGTACTGAAAGGAATGATGTCGCCTGCTGTAGCGCGCACCCTGAATTTATTCGAGATCAACGGTGCTACTCCTGCAATGGTCGGTTGTTCTTTTAACTTTAATAAATCTTCATTTGTAAAACTATTATCTTTTCCCATGTTGGCATTGGTAATGGTTTTGGAAATAGAAATAAAATCATAACCGCCACTTTTCCTTGGAGTATTTTCTGATAATAATTGCTGAATGTTTACAAACATCTGCATCGAAACCAAAAGCAATAAAACGCCGATTCCTAAACCAAAATAACCAAGCCATTTGGAAATATTATTTTTTGCGGAGACAATAAAAGGTTCGATATTTTTATATGATAAAGGCATCTGTTCTGTTCAATATTCGACGTTCATACTTTTCAGTTTAAGCATCAGCATTTACTTTGTAAAACTGAAAATAACAATCTTCAATATTTTGTTTGTTTACCGTAATTATTTCTAAACAATTTCTCTTGACTTCTTAACCCTTCTAGCGGATCACAAATAAACGATCTTCTCTCCTTTCAAAAAATCCAATGCTTTCAGATCAGCGAAGATCATTGCTGCGGCACGCTTTTCGCATTCTTCATAAATTAATTCCATCGCTTTTTTTCGATTCGTTTCGTCCAGGTGACTGTAAGGCTCATCCAGCAATAAAAAATCAAAGGGCTGCATTAATGCACGAATAATTGCCACGCGCTGTTGTTCACCATAACTGCACGTTTTTGCTAATTGGTTCAATTTATTTTCAACTCCAAGCCTTTCCGCCATTTCAGCAATTTTTTCAGCAGGATAATACGGTTGCAGAATTCGTTTTATGTCGATATTTTCCCGCACTGTTTGATCTTCAAACAATCTCAGGTCCTGAAAAATAATGCTGATCTTATTTTGCCGGAATGAAGAAAGATCTTCTACAGAAAGATTTTTAATGTTTGTATTACCATAATAAATATCCCCGGAATAATCCTTTCTTAATCCATAAATAAAATGGATCAGAGAAGTTTTTCCACTGCCGGAAGGCGCTACGATATGCAAATGTTCACCCTTATTTATGGTAAGATTCTGATCCCATATTTGCGAAGCACTTCTTTTTTCTTTTTCAATATAATGCGGCGTTACTTTTCGCAGTTGTATCTGCATTACCAGTTTTTTATAAACAATTTTTTATTTCACATTTACAGTATCGTGTGGAGGTGGCACCAATAAAGAGTCGAGCCTTTGTGTACTTTGTTCTTTCCGGGTCTCTTCCAGCTTATACATTTGATTGAAATAATTATTGAGCTGTTTTAGACTATTCGTGTCTTTATTAATCAGATTTACTTCTGTGTGAAAGGCAAAGCCATTGTCCTTATATTCTCCGCCCGAAGAGACAATGTTATCCCACGTCTTCAAACTCTCATCCAGCATCGCTTTTCTATCATTCTTATCCCCATTTAAATTTGAAAACTGTGAAAGAATCTTATTAATATCAAGGAAAAATCCAACCGGATGGCCGGAAATTTTATCGTTAAAACTATATTTACTATTGCTGTTTCCGCTCAGATACTGAGTTGCAAATGAATTGGTATTGGCAAGGACAAATATTTTATCATTCATCACATAATTAACCAGTGAATCTTTCCCCATTTGTGTGGTTGTTTTTTTCACCGCGTCAATAATTTTTTGAAGGCTTGCCTTGTTACCAACACCAGCAGAAAAAAGATAATTGAAATCCGGCTTGGAATCAGGGCTCATTTTAAAGTCGGTGAATGCAATTACTCCATCACCATTTGAAGATTTAGAAAAATCATCCAACGTGAAACCCATTTGTTGCGCATAAGTATTTACAATACCATCAGCGCCGGTAAGCTTTAGCATCTCTACAATTCCTTCCGGTTTAAAATTAAAAGCGAGTAACCCGAATACATTTTGTGAAGGAATATTTTTGATCATATCCATGTTGATGGATTTGCCCATGTATTTATTGACAATATCTGTAAGCTCTTTGCTGAGATACATTTTCTGGTCAACATCAATTTTTCCTTTGTCAAAATTTACTGTGTAGGTACTGATATTATCTTTGGTAAAAGCATCTATTTTCAACATACCAAGCATGCCCATTGCCGGAGAACTTTTAATGATTGCTTCTGTATTTTGCCACACGACAATGTCACCATCCGATTTCAAAAGAGAACCAAATTTGTCATTTTTTGCGAGGGAGCTATCGGATTTTAACGAGAACAAATTTTTACAAATTGCAGAAAGATCCGCAGTGTTATTTTGAGGTGTGTTGTTTCCGGCATTGGTAGAATCATTCCATTTATACATATCTGCAGAAGGAGTATTTGCGTTCATCACATAAATAAACCGATCACCTTTCCAGCCCACAACATTTTTATCTTTTAATGTCAATAGATTTACATCCCCTTGTTTTGTTACAGTTGCAGATGGATCAAAATTCTTATTGAATTGTTCAAAGTCTTTTTCACTTTTCAATTTTCCTTCCGCAGCTATGTAGTGTGCTGTACCTGCATTTGCTACGAAAAATACCAGCGCATCGTCGAAGTCAATGCCACTTGCTGATGGATTGTCGAGCAACTTGCTTTTCCATGGATTTGTAGCAGAATCGGCATACATTTTTTTGTACCAGCCTGTTTGTTTTATTTCATCCCATGATAATTTTTTATCCAGAGTTTTCAAATTTACCTGCGCTACAAAAAGTGCATCTGAAGGAATCAATTTTCCTACCTCATTATTTTTCCCACACGAAGAAAATAAAAGGATCAGCGCAGATAATGCGAAGCAGATTTTAAGAAAAGGTTTCATAAAAAAAAGATTTAAGATGAAAAATATTATAAAAAGAACTTTAAAAGTAAGTGTATTTATTTTATTATGTATAACCGTTTGTAAAGAATTTTGCAAGACAATTCAACAGCAGCAATCACCACATTAATAAAATAAGACGAGATTAATAATCAAAGGTATTTGTCCTTTTACCGAAAATTTATTTGATTGGATAACCATTAATATCCAGTGCCGGCATAGGTTTCCCATCTTTAGGTATGTAAAATTTATGTCTTTCGATAATGATTCGGTTATCATAAATTTCAAAAACAAAAAGACCGGCATGCATAAAATTTGCTTTATCCAGCATGAGGTACGATTCCGGTATTTTTTTTAACTCAAAAAGAAATGTGCCATCCGGTTCAAAAAATTTTATGGAATATTTTCTCTTTGCTGCATCCGGCAATGAGATGATCACATTATTGTCTTTGCCAGTGTAAACATGATTTGACGGGATAAACATGTTTCGTTCGAAGCCAGCACCTTCTTTCGCAACCGGCTTCTCTATTTCAGGAATTTGTTGAAGCGTATCTAAACCAGGACGATGCGATTTTGAAAACAAATAAGAACCGCCCTCAAAGGAAATAAACAAACGGTAATATTGATCAGACGGAATAAATTCCTTAGGATCAGTAAATCCGTTAATACCCGGCCCAACATTCAAAACACTGCCAATTGTTGTGAAATTTTTTAAACTATCTCCGGAGCGTTGAATATTGATATTGGTAACATTTGTGAACGGATTATTCCATGAAACTAACACATTTTTACCCAGTTGCGTTACGGTTATTTTTGGTAGCGTATCCTGTCCGAAAGATGTTTTTTGAAATACAAAAAATAAAAAAACGAAGATTAAAAGTTTATACATGGCGAAAAAGCGAAGCTATTAGTTTTTCAGATTTGCAAATATAAATCTCTTGTTAAAGAAATAAAAAACCGGCTTCTGTTTCGGTTTCAGCATTGAACTTCTTTTATTTACATTTGGCAATATTAAAATAATCATGACGTATAATTATCTTCCCCTCGATAAAAGCACACTTACTTTTCAACAGGTAAAAAATTTATTAAAGTACAAACAGTTAATCTCGGTGACATACGCTGCGCATGAATCAATTCTGAAATGCCGGGAATATTTAGATAAAAAGATCAATGCTTCTGACGAGCTTTTTTACGGCATAAATACAGGTTTTGGGTTTTTGCAGAATGTAAAAATTGAGAAAGCACAATTAGAAACCCTTCAGCAAAATTTATTGCTTTCTCATGCTTGTGGATTGGGCGATGAAGTGCCGGATGAAATTGTAAAGCTAATGATGATGCTCAAGATAAAATCATTGAGTTATGGTTATTCAGGAATTGGAATTGAAGTGGTAAAGCGGCTGATGGACATGTATAATAATAATGTGCTGCCCGTAATTTATACACAAGGTTCTCTTGGTGCTTCGGGCGACTTGGCGCCGCTTTCGCACATGAGCTTGCCATTGATTGGAAAAGGAGAAGTAAAAATAAATGGCGAAAAAATTTCTGCCGATGAAGCACTGAAAAAATTTCATTGGAAGCCGATTGAATTACAAAGTAAAGAAGGCCTTGCGCTCATTAATGGAACACAATTTATGACCGCTTATGGAATGTATAATTTGATTGATTCAGAGCGGTTATTGAACTGGGCGAATATTATTGCTGCCATTTCTTTTGATGCTTTTGATTGCAATCCGGATTGTTTATATCATCGCTTGCAGGAAGTCCGTCCTCATGCAGGGCAAATTTCTGTTGCAATACAATTAAGAAATATTTTGCAGGGAAGTGAAATTGTTGAACAGAAAAAAACTGAGGTGCAGGATCCATATTCTTTCCGCTGCATTCCGCAAGTGCATGGGGCTTCAAAAGATTCATTTGATTTTGTTTTGAAAACATTCTTAACGGAAATAAATTCTGTTACGGACAATCCAATTATTTTTCCTGGTGAAGATAAAATTGTAAGTGGTGGAAATTTTCATGGAGAACCACTGGCATTTGCATTAGACTATTTATCAATTGCCATGAGTGAGATTGCAAATATTTCTGAAAGAAGAACTTATCAGTTATTAAGCGGACAAAGAAATTTGCCTTTGTTTTTGGTAAAAAATTCCGGCTTAAATTCCGGTCTGATGATACCGCAATATACGGCCGCAGGAATCGTAAGTGAGAATAAACAATTGAGCACCCCTGCATCGGTCGATTCTATTTCTTCATCCAACAACCAGGAAGATCACGTAAGCATGGGAGCAAACGCCGCGACAAAATGTTATCGTGTTATTCGGAACGTTGAAAAGGTTTTGGCAATAGAATTATTAGCAGCTGTTCAGGCATTGGAATTTCGCCGTCCTTTAAAATCTTCACGACAAATTGAAACATCGGTAAAGGAATTCAGAAAGAAAATTTCATTTAATGAAAGTGATCGTTTTTTGCATGAGGATATGGTAAATGCAATGCAGTTTATGAGAGATTACCAATTAGAATAATCGGTGTAAATTTGATAAAACAGTTTTTATGAAATCATCAGAAGAAATAAAAAAAGAACTTCATGAATACATTGACAATATTCAAGATGAAGAAACTTTATGGATGGTACATGAAGAAGTAGCGGAATATTTAAACGAATCAAAAGTGGAAGATGAGTTGACTGAAGAACAAGAGAAAAGTTTAGATGAAGCAATAAGACAAGCCGATGCGCGAGAGTTTATAACCGAAGAAGAATATAAAAAAGCAACCGCGAGATGGCGTACAAAATAGAAAAGACAAAAGAATTCTTAAAAAATGTGGTTACTGTTCTTGAGTATCTTGAAAAAAAATGGGGAATGAGATCTG
>Ga0207660_10002767_pt1 | contig 11499 bp, 25 predicted proteins | sample KBSC73BmetaG_FD_184335 | JGI IMG/M metagenome (GOLD analysis project Ga0207660, IMG submission 184335) | Corn rhizosphere microbial communities from Kellogg Biological Station, Michigan, USA - KBS C7-3B metaG (SPAdes) (version 2) | ecosystem: Host-associated > Plants > Roots > Rhizosphere ... | reverse complement strand
CTTCACGACTGGCTACCGCCACGAGCTTGCACACGCGCGGTGTGTCTTCACCAAGGCGGCATTCCGCGATCAGGAACGGCAGGCGTCCGATGGCTGACCATACGACTCGTTCTCGCGCGGCTACGCCGAGCAGGTCGATGGACGAGCATCGCCGCGTGCCCGCCACGGGCGAGTACCTCACGCAGGCCGATGCTTGCAGTTCCACGGACACGAAGCCATGCATGGCGTGCCCCGAGTGCCTCGGATGGGAGACGTTGCAGACGCTCCCGCCGGGCTACGAGTGGGTGCGGAGCGACCAGAGGGATCGGCGGCGGTACGGTGGCTGATGGCAACGTGACACCTGAACCCATGGTAGAGCGCCGCTGGACGTGCTGGTGGTGGCCGATCGGGTTCGACGTGCAGCGCGAGGTGCCCGTTCCGCAGTCCAAGCAGTTCGACTACCTGAACGACGCGAAGGAATGGGGCGCGCTCATGGTCAAGCGCGGGTCGGACTGGGCGAAAGTGTTCAGGACGGCCGATGAGAGCGACGAACGGTGGCGATCGGATGCCTGACCATGCGACCCCGTACCGCGCGGCCGATCCGCCGCAGGGGCATTGGCGGACGATCTTCGACGCGAACAGCCAGCCGAAGCGCATGGAATGGGTCTGGGATGTCGAGCCGACCGTCGAGTGGCTCGAGGCCGAGCTCGAGCGCAGGAGGGGCGATGCCTGACAACGCGACTCGTCATCCCATGGTGACGCGCTACCGGCGCCTGCGGAACCGCTACCGCCATGCGATGCGCACGACGCTGCCGCGCTCGCGCGTCCTATCCCTGCTGTGGGCCATCGAAAGGAAGCCATGAGCATCTGCTGCCATTACGACGAGGGATACGAGGACGGCCTCGACGCCGCGAAGACGGACGGTATGGGAGAAGGCTTGTCGAACGACTGCGCCGATCTGCTCGAGCGTGTAGCCGAGGCGCTGTACGCCGTCGACCCGCTCAGCATGATCGCGCTCGAGTGCCAGCAACTCCGCAAGGAGATCCGCGAGTGTCTACGCCCCGGAGCGCGCCTGTGAACCATGGGTCTTCGCATTGTGCGGTGACTCTGTGAGCCTCGCACACCCCAAAGTGGGGATGGACGTCGAGATCCGCGACACCGCCGGCCGGTGGATGATCATCGCCTTCGGAGCTAGCCGCGCTGTGCGGGTGGCGAGTCTTGAGTGGCCGGGCGACGTCAGGTGGGTGGGGTTGGGCGAGTTGCGGGAGGCGTGGCCGCCGAGCTACCTCTCGCCGATCGAAAGGCTTGCGGATGCCGGTCGTTAGACTGGCCGTGGCGAGCGTGCGCCCTGGCGCGACCGCTCGTCCGCCCCTCGCTGTGAGAGGCGAGGGGTACCGGGATGGACGGGCCGGGGGACGCTACCCGCGCCCGTCCGCCCGGTCGTCTATTCTGTGTATCGCGAACGCCTGTTCGCCCCGCTCTCTCACGCGGGACTGCCAGGAGAGGACATGCCGGTGAGCGGCTATATCGTCATCCCGAACTGGGAGCGGTTCCAGCAGGCGCGCCCGAACGCGACGTGGATCAAGCTCCATCTCGACCTGCTCGGAAACGATGCATGGTTCGACCTGTCGCCGGCCGACCGATGCCTCCTCATAACCATCTGGATGCTCGCTGGAAGGTACGGCAATGGCCGCGTCAAAGCCGACCGAAGGTGGCTCCAAGGGCAGGCTAACTTGCCTCTATCGAACCGCTATCGCGGTCTTGAACGGCTCAACCATGCGGGTTTCATCGAGTTTATTGGCGTCCCTCGCGCGGGCGCGACTAGAGAAGAAGGTTCTAAAGAACCTATAGAGGAGAAGCGCGCGCGCCCGGATGCCGCAAAGAGCGGCACCGAGCGGCGCTCAGAGGAAGAGCCCGCGGCGTGGTCGACCGCGCCGGATGGTCTTGCCAGGCTCGGCTCCGTTTTCAACCGCGGCGACCTCGCCGCCTAACCCGAGGGACACCACATGATCTGCTGGACGATCATTGACCAACCACTGCGACGCGGAGACACGATCAGCGTCGACGCCGACGGCCTGCGGATCAGCCGCACGCGGTGGCACCGCATCCGGAACCGGGGCGGCCTGTGACTCGCCTCCGCGAAGTCCAAGCCCGGATCGTCCACCTGTCGCCGCGGTTGGAGGTCATCGTCCGGCCGAACGGGAGCCTGACGTTCATCCGCGACGGCCGTGACGGCTACCCGTTGAGCGACCGCGAGGCGAAGCTGCTCCGAGCCGCGTTGGAGGAGGGCGAGTGAAGCGTCGGAGATGGACGCGCGACGACGCCATCCGGGCGCTCCAGGCTCACGCCGAGCGGACAGGACGCACGGCGACGTGTCGCCAGCTCCACCCGCCGCTACCGACGCAGGGGACGCTCGAACGGTTGTTCGGGTCGGTGAATGGGGCGATGCGGGCGGCGGGGTTGCCGACTCGTGGTGTGGGCAGGCCGCGCTTGTCAGGCAGGCCGCCGACGGCGGAGTCCTTCCATTCGGAGCCGGTGTTACGGAAAGCGGATCGGGCGGCTTGACAAGCGGAGTAGAAGTGTGTATTCTTGGTGGTGATGAACCTAGAGGGACACCACGATCACCAGGAGGACACCGTGGCCGACACCACGACTCCCTTCGGGAACAAGGCCGACGACGAATCGCCCTTCGTCGAGTCAGAGCCGCCCGACGACTACCCCAGCCACCCCGCCGACGACTCGTATTGGCAGGAGATGCAGCGCGCCGAGATCGGCGAGGAGATGCGCCAGTTGTGGGGCGACGGGCCGTCTGGGCGGATGCTCAGGGGCGCAGAGTTGAAGCGGTGGGAGCAGCTCGAAGAGCAGCTCTCCAAGTTGGACGAGGCGGCGTGATGAAGCGCCAGCACCACAGCGACCTCACCCGCCGCCTCGCCCTGAGCCTCGTGCAGAAGGTGGGCGAGGAGCAAGCGAGCCGCCGGTTGGGCATCAAGAAGACGCAGCTCCGCAGGTGGGCGCACAAGGTGGAGGCGTGAACGATGTTCAACTACCTCATCGGCTGGATGGCCATCCTCGTAGTCGCCGCGCTGATCGTCTGGACGTGGCCGACGAGCGGCCTCATCATCACGGGCGCAGCCGTCATGGCGACGCTGGGCGTCCACCTCTGGGCGGCGGTGCGACGGTGAGCCGGTTCACATTCGAGCATCCGCCCGGCCCCGGCGACGCGATCTACGACGAGGCGAAGGGCGACGAGGCCGGCCCCGCCGCCGTCGCCAAGATCGGCCACGCCCAGACGTGGATCGCTGGCGTCGCCTACGAGCATGACCGCATCCTCGACCTGCTGCACCGCGAGGGGATGACGGCCGCGATCCACCTGATCTCCGCCTGAATGAGGCCCACCGGCAAGGGCCGAAACCGCCGATTAGCGGCGGTCGCGGAAGCCACAGAAAGCGAGGGACACCACAATGCACAAGGACTCCGCACAGACGAAGACTCCCGGTTGGGAGGGCACACAAGAGATCGACGAGCGGTGGATGCAGGACTGGGTCGAGTACGGCCTGTCGCAGCTCGGCGTCTACCTCGGCAACCACGCCCGCTTCCAGGCGTGGCGTTTGGAGAACGGGCGATGACCGTCCTCCTCGAATCGAACCTCCCCGACGGGACGCGCCTCTTCCTGACCGCGCTCGGCGACGGCGAGACGTTCATCACCGGCATCGAGCACGACGGCGCGATCACAGACACGCGCGTCTTCCCGCTCGGCGAACTCAAGGAAGCCATCCACGACTGGCAGGCGCGGCGGGTCGCGTGTTGACCGCCGCCCTCCTCTTCCTCGGCGTGTCGGGTGGCGTCGTCGTCGGCTGGGTCGCCGCGTGCGAGTGGTACGAACGCCACCCAGTCCAGATCACCCCGCCAGGCCAGCGCTACGCGGACGACTTCGCTGAGCACCTCAGCGGCCGGGTCTACGACCAGGCCATCTACGCCCCCCAGACGAACGGCCCGCTCGCAGAGCGGTGGGGATGTTACCGCGACGCCAGCTAGGCGTCGGACACCACACAGAAGGGCACCCGACATGCACCGCATCACCACCATCATCGCCACCCTCCTCGTGGCGCTCACCCTCAGCGCCATCGCCGTCGCGGCGACGCACGAGACGGCGAGCTTCATCCCGACGGGCGCACCCGCCGGCTACCTGAAGATCAACCCGCAGACGTGCCGGTTCCTCCACCCAGAGATCGACGTGCGGCCGAACGCGATGGAGCGCTACGCCCGCGCCGAAGACTCGCGCGACGACGTGAAGCTCTCCTGCCTGACGCGGAAGCTGGACACGCCGCCGAAGATCACGCCGCCGCCGGCCGACACGTGTTGGACGACGCCGCCGCCCGTCACCGAGGCGAAGCCGGATCGGCAGGGCTTCCACGACGAGACCGGCGCCAAGGCGCTCGACGCGTGGGCCGTCAGCCTCGCAGCGTGTGAGGCCGCCCGCAACGCCCGCTAGGCCGCAACCTTTCCCACCTCCCGCGACTCGACGCGGGATAGTCAGGTAGGAACCGGCCCACGGCGCCGCCGTGTCCTGATTGGGATTGCCGGGTGGGAATCATCACGACGAAGGGCCGCTCCACATCGGGGCGGCCCTTCGCGTTGGGCGACTAGCAGGCGCAGAGCCCGGGGGCTCTTCATCGCCCTATGGAGACGACGGTGGGGGCGTGGGCGGGGACACCACGTCACACAGCCCCCGCCCCCACACCCCACAGGATACCCGAACGGCGCGATGAGCGGATCGGGTGGGTGGAAATCCGGCGCGACTGTTACGCTTTTCGTCATGCTCACCACCTGGGAGCGCGAAGAGCTCGCCGGCCGGATCTCGCGGAGCATCCACCACATCGCGCATCGCCACCACCCGATGATCCCGCTCGACGCGGACGACCTCTACCAGGAGGGCATGGTGCGCGTCCTCGCCCTCCTCGACAGGATGGACTCGCCGCCCGCGGATTGGTTGGAGTGGCGGTCGGCGGCGATGAGTGCCGCGAACTTCGGGATGGTCGACGCGATCCGCAAGGCCCGGTGGGGACGCAAGAACAAGGGCGGCGTCGACGGCCTCCCCCCGCCACTCCACCTTGAAGCGATCACCAACGACGATGGCGACCCGCTCCTGGGAGACCTCCTCGCCGACCCCAACGTCGACATCGAGGGCGACGCCGTCCGCCAGGCTCGCGTCCGCGAAGCCGTCGCCGTCCTGTGCCGGATGGGGAACCGCAGACGCGCGCAGATGATCGCGTTATGGGCGAACGGCGCGTCTATGACCCAGATCGCGGACAGGTACGGCGTCACCGAGAGCCGCGTGTCTCAGATCATCGACCTGGGCGGCTCGCGTGTCACCCGCTGACCCGAAACCCGAGCGGCGCATCGTCAACCCCGCCGCGTGCCGCGCCAAAGTCTTGCTCGAAGGCGTCTGCCGCCTCTGCCCCCAACAGCGCTACCTCGAAGGGCACCACATCGTCGCGCGCAGCAGGGGCGGAGACGACATAGCCGACAACATCGTCACGCTCTGCGACCGTTGCCACGAAGCCATCGAACGCCGCCGCCCCGGTTGGCGCTTCCGACTCCGCATCGCCCTCGAAGCACCCGAGCAAGCCTACGCGGTGGCGAAGTGCGGAGAGGCGTGGCTCGACCGGGTGTACGCATGACGCCGCCGATCCGCCAACGCCCCCAACCCGAACACACCCACCCCCAAGTCTTCGTCGTCGCCGGCCGTCCCCGCCCGAAAGCCCGACCCCGCATCGTCCACACCAACCAGGCGACCGTCCGCGTCTACACGCCCAGCAGCGCACACGAGCACGCGTTGGCGTGGGAGTTCCGCGCCCAACGCTCATACAAAGCCAGCGGCCCGGTCGGCGTCACGATCACCATCGTCGAACGCAAATGGCGCGGCGACATCGACAACCTCGCCAAACTCATCCTCGACGCCCTCGTCAAAGCCGAAGTTCTCGGCGACGACCGGCAGGTCGAGAGCCTCGTCTGCGCCCGCCATCACGGCGACGAAGAGTTGACCCGCGTCGTCGTGACGCCGGCCGTGGTGCCGCGGTGAAGTACCGCACCATCGTCGCCGACCCGCCGTGGCCCTACCCGGATGGCTGGGGCCGGCCGCCCGGCGGACACGGCGCGAACATGGCCGTCCGCCGTGGGCTCGCCTTGCAACTCCGCGAGCGCAAGCCGCTGCCCTACCCGTCGATGACCCTCGATGAGATCAGCGCCCTGCCGGTGCGCGACCTCGCCCATCCCGAAGGTGCCCATGTCTACATGTGGACGACGAACCGCTACCTTCCGGACGCGTTCGGCATCTTCGAGGCATGGGGAGTCCGGTATGGGCAGACGCTCGTGTGGTGCAAGACGCCGATGGGCAACGGCCTCGGCGGCGACTACATGGTGTCGACAGAGTTCATCCTGTACGGGCGCATCGGTACGCTGAAGCGCCTCGGCGTGCGGGTCAACTCGACGTGGTTCAACTGGCCGCGCATGTATCGCCAACACAGCCGCAAGCCGGACGCCTTCCTCGACATGGTCGAACGGGTCAGCCCCGGGCCTTACCTTGAGATGTTCGCTCGCCGGCAACGCCTCGGTTGGGATACGTGGGGGAACCAGGCGCTCGGCCATGTCGACCCGGGCGTCCTACCCGCCGCCTAACAGCATCCGACCCGACGGTGTGTCTAGCGACGCTGTCGGCCTCTTCTTCGCGCTCATCGTCCTCGCCTATTGGGGCGTCCCCATCTTGCACGCCCGCCATCTTGCGAACATGGCGAAGCGCGAGGAGTGCCAGCGGATCGGCCATGTGTTCGGCGAGCCGTTCTTCGCGATGGGATCCAAGATGCGCAACTGCCGGCGCTGCAAGCATCAGCAACATTGGCGATCGGAAACCCAGGAGTGGGTGTGAACCACAAACGCGGACGCTGCAAGAACCGTCGCGCCGGTTGCCTGCTCTGCAAGCCGCACAAGGCGAACGGCGCCGACCGCCGCACCGTGCAGGAGTTGCGACGCGACCATGCAGACGCCGCGGATCAGCGTGCGTAGGCCGCGTGCGTAGCCCACGACCACTCCACTAGACCACGACGCCACATCGCGGGTTCGACGGCGGAGACGGCGATCTACAGCGTCGGCCTACCCATCCGCGCCCCGACCTCCGACATGCGGGCATCCCGACGAACGCTTGGAGGCCGAACATGCCCGCAACCACACTCAAGAACGAGCCCGGCACCTACGCCAGGAACGGCCTCATCGTCATCCACGACGAGAAGCGCCTCGGCCGCGCCAGGATCATCCTCCGCCGCGGCCCTGACAACCACATCGACCTGTCGGCCTGGGTGCAGCGCGTCGAGACGATCTGCCAGGTCGATGACGTCGACCGGCACGTCGTCACGTTCATCAGCGGCGTCATGCCCGATGGCGAACAGGCGTAACTCGAAGGCCGAGGCGGACGAGGTACGAGCCGCCGAACTTCGCAGCCACGCCGTCGACCTCAAGAAGGCCGGTCACACCTACCGCGAGATCGCCTCCCAACTCGGCGTCAGTCTCGCCGCCGCTCACGGCTACGTGAAGCAGGCCGTCGCCGACCTCGCCGAGCATACGTTGGAGGAGACTGAGGACATGCGCCGCTTGGAGAACGAGCGGTTGGAGGCGATCCAGGTGAAGTTGTGGCCCGAGCGCGGCGACCCGAAAGTCGCATCCGTCCTCGTCCAACTCTCGCGCAGGCGCGCGGCGATCAACGGGTTGGACAGGCCGAAGAAGCTTGAGGTGGGTGGCGACCTCGGTCTCCGCGTCGACGTCTCCAGGTTGACGCCCGAGCAGCAGGCCCAACTCGACGCGCTCCTGGCTGACGCTGGCGTCGAGTGACGCTCTACCTCGGTACCGGCATGGCGACCCGCGCCGCCCTCGCCCTGGACAATTTGGGGATCTTCGTCCGCCAAGCGTGGGAAGTGATCGAGCCGGGCACGCCCTACGTGTCTGGCGACCACGTCGACTTGATGTGCCGCGCGCTGGAAGAGCTCGACCGCGGCGAGATCAAACGCCTCCTCATCAACGTCCCGCCCAGGCACATGAAGAGCCGCCTCGTGTCCGTGTTCTACCCGGCGTGGGCGCTCGCCCGAGACCCGACGCGACGCCTCATGTTCGCCAGCTACGCCAGCGACCTCTCCAGGCGTGACTCGATCGACACGCGCACCATCATCGAATCCTCGTGGTATCAGGAGCGGTGGGGCGCGAAGGTGAAGCTCACGCATGACCAGAACACGACGACCAGGTTCGCGACGACGGAGCGCGGCTACCGCATCGCCACCTCGGTCGGCGGGTCGGTCACCGGGCTTGGTGGCGACGTCCTCGTCATCGACGATCCGCACAAGGCGGACGAGGCCGCGAGCCAGGCGAACCGCGAGGCGGTGATGCGGTGGTTCGACCAGGCATGGTCGACGCGCCTGAACGATCCGAAAACCTCGCGGATGGTCATCATCATGCAGCGCCTCCACGAAGAAGACCTCGCCGGCCACGTCCTCCAAAAGGGCGGCTGGGAACACCTCTGCCTCCCCGCCGAGTGGGATGCGAAACATCCGTACCGGTCGGTGCGCGACTGGCGCACCACCGACGGCGAGCTCCTCTGGCCGGCACGGGTTGGCCCGGCGGAGATCGAGCAGCAGAAGCTCGACCTCGGATCCTATGGCGCGGCCGGCCAGCTCCAACAGCTCCCAGCGCCGGGCGAGGGCGGCGAGGTGAAGCGCGAGTGGTGGCGCTACTACAAGGAACTCCCGGCGGAGTGCGACCGGATCATCTGCTCATGGGACACCAGTTTCACCGACGCGAAGACGAGTGATTATGCGGTCGGCCAGGTGTGGGCTCGTGTCGGCGCGCGCTACTACCTTCTCGCCCAGATCCGCGAACGGATGACGTTCACCGAGGCCCGCGACGCGACGATCCAGCAGTATGCGAGCGTCGTCGACGAGGCCGGGAGCTGCGACCTCGTGCTCGTGGAGAAGGCGGCGAACGGCCCCGCGTTGATCGACGTCCTCCACTCGGTGATCCCGTGCGTCCTCCCCGTCAAACCAAGGGACTCGAAGGTGGCGCGCGCCAGGGCCGTCGCGCCGACGATCGAAGCCGGCAACGTCTACCTGCCCGACCCGAGTATCGCGCCGTGGATCGGCGACTACGTCAACGAGTGGAGCGTCTTCCCGCTCGGCGCGCACGACGACCAGGTCGACGCCACGTCGCAGGCGTTGCAGTGGTTGAAGCTCGACACTCCCGCCGGCACGACGACGCTGCGCAGGGCCGAGATCATCGACGGCGACGCCGACCCGCGCATCTCCTAGGCCTACCCGGCCGCTAGGGCCGCTCCGACCGGCGCGGTATGGCTCGTATGCCCAAGGTGCTGAACCGCGACCAAACCCCGGGCTACATCTCGGAGCACTCCCCAGCCTACCGCGGCGGCTACGTCACCGACGTCAACCGCGACTACACGCCGGGCATCCTCCTCCAAGCCCTCGTCGACGCGCTCACCCCCCACGGCAAATACAGGGCCGCCGTCCACGCCAAGGCATGGGCCGCCTACAACGGCGAACACCCCCGCAGCTTGCAGAAGGACACGACGGACAACACCGACGACGACGTCCGCATCAACTTCCCGCGCCTCGCCATCGAGACGGGCGTCACCTACTTGTTCGGCAAGCCGTTCACCATCCAAACCGGCGACGAGACGCAGACCGACATGCCCGAGGAAGAGCTTCTCGACGCGTTTTGGAAGCCGACGGGCGACGGCCTCGTCCGCCTCCAGAAGGCGAGCAAGTATGGCGGCATCAGCGGCCACGTCGTCGTGAAGCTCCAGCCCGACCCGGACAAGCCCGGCCCGCCGCGGTTGATCGTGTGTAACCCGACGGCGTTCGAGGCGAAGACGGAGCGCGACGACGCCGACCTCGTCTACGAGTACGACCTCCTCTGGGCCTACGACGACGCGAGCGGCACGATCCTCCGCCGGCAGCGCCACGTCAAGAACGACTCGGGCCTGTCGTGGACGATCGTCGACGAGCAAGCCTTCATCGAGACCGCCGGCCAACCCCCCATCTGGATCACGCTCGACTCGGTGACGTGGGCATGGCCGTTCCCCGCGGTGTACGACTGTCAGAACCTCCCCGACGTCGGCTACTACGGCGCGCCAGACTTGACGCAAGACGTCATCGACCTCGCCTACTCAGGCAACCGCAACGCGAGCAACCTGAACCGGATGGTGCGCCTCTTCGCCCACCCCCGATATGTGGGGATGGGGTTGGGGACGCTTGGTGCGGTCACGATGCGGCCCGGCGAGTTCCTCAACTTCCCCAGCGACGAGGCGAAGGTGCAAGCCCTCGCCGAGTATGGAGACATCGCGGGAGCCCTCCAGTTCGGAGACTCGCTGCGCCAGGCGTTCATGATGCTCGCCCACACCCCCGAGGTCGCGACCGGGAAGCTGGAGAACATCGGCCAGCTCTCCGGCCTTGCGATCCAGATCCTCTACGGCCCGCTCGTCGCCCGCATCGAGTTGAAGCGCCTCACCTACGGCGGACTCATCGACAAAGTCTCCGCGGCCGTCCTCGCGATGGGCGGATACGACCCCGAAACGCCGGTCGCGCTCAACTGGCCCGAAGTCGTCCCCACCGACCCGGTCGCCGAGGGCCAGTCTCTGATCCAGGATGAGCAGCTCGGCGCGTCGAAGCGGACGCTCCTCCAGAAGCGCGGCTATGACCCGGATGTGGAGGAGCAGCAGCGCGGCGCGGAGCAGGATGCGGCGATCGAAGCAGCGCAGCACTTGGCGGATCGCGGCGAAGGGCCGGGCGGCCTCGCCCCGCAGGCTGAATGACTGTCCGCGAAGCCGCGGAGCGTTACCGCGAGCGCCTCGCCGGCCACGACCAAGCCGCCGCGCGCACCATCACGCTCGCATGGCGCGGCCACCTCGCCGAACTCCACACCCGCCTCCAAGCGCTGATCCGGGAGATGGAGGAGCATCCCGAGCTCGCCTACCCCGCCATCCGACGCCTCGCCTCGTATCAAGCGCTCGACGCGGAGATCCTGCGAGCGATGACCAGCGTCGGCGTGGCGGCGGCTGACGCGACGATCCGCGGCCAGGCGCTCGCCATCGACACGAGCCTCACCGCCGCGCGCCGGTTGACGTTGTTGCAGGGCGAGGAGGAGTGGACTCCGATCGAGCGCCTCGCCGCCGTCTCGCTCGGCGACACCGCCGAGACGATCCAACTCTTGCGCGCCACATGGTCAGCCGGCGGGGATGATGCTCGGAGGACGCTGGCCGGCGCGATCCTCTCCAGGCAGTCACCCCGACGGGTGGCCGTGCTCATGAACCGCGCGTTCGGCACGCCCCTCCCCCGCGCTTTGACCATCTCCAGGACGGAGATCCTCCGCGCCGCCCGCGAAGCCTCACGGCAGAGCTACATCCAGAACCGGCACCTGTTGGTCGGCTGGACGTGGCTGAGCGCGATGGACGACCGCACCTGCCCATAC
>Ga0207660_10002763_pt1 | contig 11503 bp, 13 predicted proteins | sample KBSC73BmetaG_FD_184335 | JGI IMG/M metagenome (GOLD analysis project Ga0207660, IMG submission 184335) | Corn rhizosphere microbial communities from Kellogg Biological Station, Michigan, USA - KBS C7-3B metaG (SPAdes) (version 2) | ecosystem: Host-associated > Plants > Roots > Rhizosphere ... | reverse complement strand
GGACAAGGAAAAGACCGACGAAAAAATCGCTGTGTACGACCTTGGTGGCGGTACATTTGACGTGTCCATACTGGAGCTCGGTGATGGTGTATTTGAAGTTAAGAGTACTAATGGCGACACCCACCTAGGTGGCGCCGACTTCGACCGAGTGGTCATTAACTACTTTGCTGACGAGTTTAAGAAAGAACATGGCATAGACATCCGCGAAGATAAGGCTGCTATGCAGCGCCTGCGTGATGAGGCCGAAAAGGCCAAGATTGAGCTCAGTACCGCACAAGAAGTAGATGTAAACTTACCATTCTTGACTGCCGATGCCGACGGCCCGAAGCACTTTGAACACAAACTTACCCGCGCCAAACTTGAGAGCCTGGTCGCAGACCTTATAAGCAAGACTGCTGACCCTTGCGAGAAGGCTCTGAAGGACGCTGGCCTAAAGGCAAGCGACATTGACGCCGTTGTACTTGTGGGTGGTATGACGCGTATGCCGGCTGTACAGGAAAAGGTGAAGGCCATATTTGGCAAAGACCCTATGAAAGGTGTAAACCCGGATGAGGTCGTGGCTGTGGGTGCTGCTATACAGGGTGGTGTGTTGCAGGGCGATGTTAAAGATGTGCTGCTGCTGGATGTAACGCCACTCTCCTTGGGCATTGAAACCATGGGTGGGGTGATGACCAAGCTTATAGAGCGTAATACGACAATCCCAACCAGTAAGAGCGAAGTGTTTAGCACTGCTGCTGACAACCAGCCACAGGTAGAAATTCACGTGGCTCAGGGTGAGCGCGACATGATTGACGGCAACAAAAGCCTCGGCCGCTTCGTGCTCGATGGTATTCCCCCGGCACCGCGCGGCATACCACAGATTGAAGTTACCTTTAGCATTGACGCCAACGGCATACTGCATGTAGCTGCCAAGGACAAGGGGACCGGTAAGGAGCAATCCATAACTATCTCTGGTTCTGGTAACCTCGACAAGGCAGATGTAGAAAAGATGGCCAAAGAAGCTGAAGCTCATGCCGAAGAGGACAAGAAGCGTAAAGAAGCCGTGGAAGCCCGTAACTTGCTAGATAGCGCTGTGTACCAGGCCGAAAAGCTCAAGACCGAGCAGAAAGACAAGTTGACCGAGGATGACGTAAAGACGCTGGACGAAGCCGTAGAAGCTGCCAAGAAAGTAGTAGCCGATGAAAAGGCCAGCAAAGAGGACCTTGAAGCCGCTACCAAAGTACTGAACGACAAGCTCATGCCCATAGGCGCCAAAATGTACGAACAGGCCCAAGCAGAAGCCAAGCCTGAAGACGAATCATCCGACGACAAGAAGTCTGACAAAGACGAGCCCATAGAAGGCGAAGTCGTCGACGACAAGAAAGAGTAATGGATTACTATGGCGCAGTTAATAATAGGTATTCTAATTGGCCTAATTACTGGCTTACTATTAAAAGTCGCCAATGTAAGTTGGATTCCATTACTAAAGTCAACGATTTTAAAAAAGGATTCAGAATACAACAAATACAAGCTTTGGCCGTTTAATGATTTTTACTTTTGCGGATATTGTCTAGACCAAAAAGGCAAGTTCAGTAAAATGAAACACGGACTAACATTTGCAGCCGATTTTGGAGATGGAAAGAAGATCGAGAGCTATGGCCACATGTGCATGAGAAAGCAACTACACGATGTCTAGTTACCAGTTCGTGGAACTGGTTTTGACTTGCGGGAGCTGGCAGGAGGCGCAGCGGATTGCCGATGCGCTACTGGAAAAGCGCCTGGTTGCCTGCGTGGAGATGTTTGAAATTAAGAGCAAGTATCACTGGCAAAAGGCTATACAGGAAGCTAAAGAAATAAAGCTGATAATGGAAAGCGTTGCTGAGCATTTTGACACAGTAGAGGCCGAAGTGGCCAAGCTGCATAGCTACGAAACGTTTGTATTGCAACAGATTCCAGTTCACCGAATTTCTACAGAAGCTGCAAAATGGTGGGAAAATGAAACTAGGACCAAGGAAGCAAAGTCATGACTACACCCGAAGGTGGACCAAAGCCAGAAATACCAGACGAAGACCTAACTTTTGGCGAAACGGCCAGGTTTCGAAGTGAACAGGTACTGATACGCTACGGTCAAATAGATGTGGAAACCGACAGGCTAGTATACACTTGGCGAGTGGGTTGGGAATGGCATAAAAAGTTCACACTTTCTCGCCCGAATGGTTACGTAGACCCTAATACTGAATACAAACTTGAATACGAAGATTTGGTAGGCGGCGGAGATAATGGACATTATGATTACTCGCAACGCAACGGACTGCACGAAACAAGTGAGATTGCCAATAAAGATAGAAAGGAATACTTCGCCAGTCAGTTAAGCGGTATGGAGCCTAGCGAAGTTCACCGGCTCGATTTGCTTGAGTATTTGAGTACAGTAGAGAAACAAGGCACTGGGTTTTAAAAGTAGTTGGTAGAATAGAGCAATGGCAGAGGTAGATTCATCATCAGAACGGTCTATACGACCACACTTGGCATCCCAGGTTGAGCAAGCCGAGTGGGATGAAACGCGAGTGCTTGCAGAAAGCATAATTTTACAAATCGGCTATGACCATAGCGCGGATGATGACAAGCTTTGGGAAGCTAGTTGGTATTCAGAAAAGTTCAGAAAGAATTTTGAACTGAGTCGTGAAACCGACGAGGAAGGGGTGGAATACTGGTTGGAAATCCGTCATGGCGATGGCTACGTTGAGCGTATAGGCTTCGACCCGGATTTCGATGCTATTAGTTACATAGAAGGTGAAGATGGCGAAGAAGTTGTATACGATGGGGTAAATGACCCTGATATATGTCGTGCAATAGAAATTGAACTACGTGAATACTTAAAGTCAGCACCAATAAACCATGAAGCGGTTCCTAAAAGTCCAGTTTGGGAAAAGATATTTAATAGAATATTGGTCCGCATGGCCGCTACAGACCCCGATGTACAGAGGCTTAGCAAAGAGAGGGCAGCGAAACTACTAAAAACATATTACGCGCTCAGTGACGATGACGTTGAATATGCTTTGAAAAAAAGACGTGGGCGGAGAGGAAAAGTACATGGCAACGAAGCGTGATTATTACGAAGTACTGGGCGTAGCTAAAAGTGCTAGTGCCGACGAGATTAAGAAAGCCTTTCGGCGCCTGGCTATAGAACACCACCCAGACCGCGGTGGTGACGAGACAAAGTTTAAGGAAATAAACGAAGCCTATGAAGTACTTAAAGACGAGTCGAAGCGCAAACGCTATGACCAGTTCGGCCATGCAGGCGTTGGCGGCGCTAGCGGTGACCCATTTGCTGGATTTAGCGGTCAGAACGTAAACTTCGACTTCGGCGACCTAGGGCTCGGCGATATATTCAACAGCTTTTTTGGCGGTGGCTTTGGTGGCCAAGCGGGCACGCAGCGACAGGCAAGAGGGCGCGACGTAGAGGCGCGCGTAGAAATAACCTTCGAGCAAGCGGTATTTGGTACCGATGTAGACCTTATGCTCAACATAGACGATACTTGTGAGCATTGTAAAGGTACGACGGCAGAACCGGGCTTTGAGTTAAAAACTTGTGACCAGTGTGGTGGTAGTGGCCAAGTAGTGACCGTTACACGTACCATTTTCGGTAATATTCAGCAGGCCACGATATGCCCGAAGTGTCATGGTAGCGGTAAAGTACCAGAAAAAGTTTGTACCGTTTGCCATGGCAAAGGCACTCAACAAAAGCGCCAAAAAGTGGGCCTGAAAATTCCTGCCGGTATAGACGACGGTGCTACCATACGCCTGCGTGAACATGGCGAAGCAATTGCCAACGGCCCCAAGGGCGACTTGTATGTGAACATCCGCGTCAAACCACATAAGAAATTCACCCGCGAAGGCGACTTAATCTTGAGCGAAGAGCGCATAAACATGGTGGAAGCGGCGCTAGGTACAGAAATAGATGTTGAAACCGTCGACGGTCCTATACGTATGAAAGTACCTGCCGGTACTCAAAGCGGTAGCGACTTTAAACTGAGCGGGCACGGTGTACCGCACATAAGGGGTGGCAGCCGCGGCGCACACATCGTAACACTCGTAGTTACTACCCCAACTAAACTCACCAAACGTCAGCAAGAACTCCTGGAAGAGTTTAAGAAAGATTCGCCACAAACGAAGCGCAAGCTTTGGTAACTATTCTTGGACAATTGTTCTAAAGGCACCAAGTCGTTCGTGTTGGTCTTGTTTGTGTTCTTTCATAACCTTTTCGGCCGCAGCCTTCACGGCTTGTACAGTCATGCCAGGTTCCCAAATGGCATAACCGACCGAAACCTCAAAGCCGACACTAGCAAATTCTGGATTCTCATTCTTGTACCGTTCAGTCTCGGTAGAAATACGCATTTGCACTTCGCCCAGTTGTTGAATAGCGCTACGAGATTTATCTCCTCGTTGGGTTACGTCTAGCGCCACTAAAAACTCATCACCGCCTATACGTGCAACAATGTCGGTGGAGCGCATACCACGTTTAAGTATGTCTGCCATACCAGTTATAGCCCTATCGCCGGCATCGTACCCTTGGTAGTAATTAATTGCTTTTATGTTCAGGCCGTCAACTAACAAAAAGGCTACTTGGTTTCCGTTTGCTTCATAATTCTGAAGAGCCAACTCGAGCCCTTTACGGTTCAGCGTATCTGTTAAATCATCATGTGTAGCCATATATAGAGTAGATTCCAAACGCTCTTTAAGGTTTTTATTTTCGGCCTCTAATTCTTCGTATGTAGGCTTAATTGGGCCGGATTCTGGAATAACAATAGGAGCATCCCCTTCGTGAGAAGGATTAATAGTAGGTAAGCTTTGCGGGAACTCCGACATAGGTAGTTATTATAGCATAAGAACAGTAAAATCACAAGCGTTATGCATTGTAAACTTGCAGTTTTAAGCGTAAGGACTAATAATATGGGCAAATGAAGCACAAAAAGTTAGACGAAAACGGCTTTATACCCATGATGCTGAGCATTTTGGCCGTTGTAGTTGCCATAATATACTTTGCGTACACCCGCGTCCTCCACGCCACACATTAAGCTTGACCATTTTGAGCAAGTAGTATATAATATTACCCCTTATAGCAATTAGCTGTAGGGAGCCGTAACTATGGCTAAAAAGTTACTACATATCGGTACTATTGAACTCGTGTCGTTGCCAGACGACCAGCTTGAACACGTCCCAGCAAAGATAGATACTGGAGCGGATAGTTCTGCCATATGGGCCAGTAACATCAAGCAAAAGGACGGCAAACTCAGCTTTAACTGGTTTGCTCCAGGTTCTGCTTACTACAGCAAGCAGCCAGTTATAACCAGCGCTTTCAAAACGGCAAATGTTAAAAATTCGTTTGGCCACAAAGAATTACGCTATAAAATACGCCTGAATGTGAAGGTGGGGAACCACACAGTACGTGCTTGGTTTTCACTCGCTGACCGCTCGCGCAATACGTACCCAATATTGCTGGGCAAAAACTTTTTAAAGAACCGTTTTGTAGTTGATGTATCACGCCAGTATGTGGTTAGCAAAGGCATTGCGTCTCATAAGGTACTAGTGGTCGACCGTTCCCCTAACCTTACCGGTGAATTTCTTAAAAATGTTCGGAAGCATAACAAGCTACCACTCGAATATGTTAGTACCAATTATGCTTCACTGTTGTACTACCTAGACGGTACCAACACGTACATTATTAACACCAAGGACGATAAAGACCTGGCGTACTACACGCTTACGTACTTTAAGTCGCACACGGGACACACTGAGCTCGCCGCGGCTGCCGCCGAATACCTCCAGTTCAAGGGCCGGCCATTTGTAGACAAAGAGCTTATGGGCTACATATCGGATACCAAACTAACTGAGTGCACCAAGCTGGCATGCTACAACTTACCAATACCCCGTACGTGGTGTGCTATAACACCGCTACTATTAGAAAATTACGACCGTATAGAAGGAAGTTTAGGATTGCCGTTTGTACTTAAGGAAATTGCAAGTGATCGTGGCCAGAATAACTATGTAGTAGCAAGCCAGAAAGAATTCTCGAATATTCTAAAGAAGGCGCCCAAAGACCACATATATCTGGCGCAAGAATACATAGAGCACGAAGCACTTTTGCGGGTATATGTAACTGGACCAGACGTACCACTGGCGCTACAAAAGAAAGCTACTACAAAAGGCAAAGGTCTTACACGGCACATTACAAAGTTTTCGGCTGCAGGTATAGAAAAAGAAGCGGAAGTGTCCGAAGAAATGGCGGAAACTGCTTTCCAGGCGGCAAAATGCCTCGGTCGGCAAGTGGCTGGTGTGGATATGGTACAAGACAAGAACACGAAAAAATGGTACATTCTTGAAGTGAACAGCGCACCTCAGCTTCGGAGCGGTTCACTACTAGAAGCCAAAGCATCTGCTTTGGCACACTTTTTTGATAAGGAATTAAGTCGATGAAAATAGTTATATTGTCTAAAGGTGGTGCTAACTATTCCACTAAGCGCCTGAAGGAAGAAGCCAAGAAGCGCGGTCACGAAGTGCGGATTATAAATTACGCAACTTGCTATGTGACGCTTGAACGCGGCAATCCGCAGGTACACTATCGTGGTGCTGAAGTAACAGATGTGGATATCATTATCCCGCGCATTGCTTCGAACTTGACCAAATACGGCAGCTCTATAGTGCGCCAGTTTGAAATGCAAAATGTATTTACTACGACGAGCTCAATTGCTATTGTGCGCTCGCGTGACAAGCTGCGCAGTATGCAAATCCTTGCCAAATCTGGTGTAGGCATTCCAAAAACGGTCTTTGCCCGCGAAACCGCCGACTTTGAAGGCGTGCTAGAACAGGTGGGCGGGGCACCGGTAATTATTAAGGTTGCTCGGGGCACGCATGGTAATGGTGTTGTATTGGCCGAAACCCGTAAGGCGGCCCTTGCCGTGATGCAAGCCTTCTATGTGGAAGGTGTGAACTTCCTAGTGCAAGAGTTCGTGGCTGAAAGCGCTGGCGCCGACATTCGTGCATTTGTAGTAAATGGCAAAGTTGTAGCCGCCATGTTGCGCCAAAGCCTGGATGATGATTTCCGTTCTAACTTACACCAAGGCGGTGAAGGCATACCGATAGAGCTAACACCAGCTGAACGAAAGACTGCGGTTAAGGCTGCTAAAGCGATGGGCTTACCAATATGTGGTGTGGACATGATGCGTTCTAGTCGTGGCCCACTGGTGCTCGAAGTGAACTCGAGTCCTGGGTTTGGTATAGAAAAAGTGACAGGTGTTAATGTAGCAGAGAAAATCCTGGATTACGTTGAGGAAATAGCTAAGGCACCTCGTCGCAAACGCGACAAGATAGGCGCCTGACGCTTGCACTGCCGTGACCTGCTAACTGGCTCTGCCAGTTACTCTGTCACGGCTTCTAGCGCCATACCAATTTTTCCGCTCCAGTACTCAATCGCTGTACAGCTCGTACAGCTTCTTCCGTTCCTCACGGACAAAATTGCTCTGACGCACAGCTGCAAGTGTCAGGAGTCTCAACTCATTAAGCTTATGGTAAGATGAGGGCATGGATTCCTCACAGATTACGCTTATAGCGCTTATAGCGTTGCCTATACTTTTCTTGATGGCAATGCGCATAAATGCAGCGTTGGTGTTTTTAAGTTTATGCTTGGGCGACGTACTTATACAATTTGCCAGTAACGATGCCAGCTCAACGCTTACTGCCATGGGCATTCATCTAGGTGCTCAGACAGTCAAGCTGTTCCTTATAGCCGTACCGACAGTGCTCACAACTATATTCATGATACGCACGGTGCGTATGGGCTCGCGACTGCTCATAAATGTGTTTCCGGCGGCTGGAGTAGGATTCTTAGGAGCTTTATTGATAGTACCTTTACTACCGCCCGGTACAACACATAACGTCACTAGTTCTAGTCTTTGGAGCCAGGTGCAGGCTGCACAGGTACTTATAGTTTCTGTTAGCACGCTTATGTGCTTACTGGTGCTGTGGCTGCAACGCCCAAAAGCGGGTGAGGGCAAACACAGCAAAAAGCACCACTAGATTACTTCTGTTCAGTAACAAGTAGTGACCGAATGGATATGGCAAATACGGGGATGCTTAAAAGTCCAGTTAAGTACTGCGGCAAGGTAATTACTTCGCCGGTTTTGAACATGTCGTGAAAGAATAAGAAGTCTACAAACAAGAATCCAGCTATAAGTGCTATATATAAAAACTTTCCCATACTTCTATTTTACTACTGCTGTGCAACAGAGCTAGCTCGATGAATTGACTTTTCCCCTTAAAAATAGATAATGTAAGGAGTTTCGTCAGGCCTCACGCCCCTGCCTTGTTTTGCCTGGCGACAAAAGCTTCGGCTTAGGGCTACGCCCTTCCTCTCAAAATTCTATTCAGTCGCTAAAGCTCCTTGGATTAGAATTTTGTAACAAGCCAAGTAGGGGCCCATAGCTCAGCCGGTTAGAGCAGCGGCCTTTTAAGCCGCGTGTCGTGGGTTCGAATCCCACTGGGCCCTCCAAAACGCTAATGCTTAAAGACTTCTTCGGAAGTCTTTTTGTTTTGCCCTTGCTTGCCATGCGATAAGCTTTACGCTTATGCTATTCCTATGGATGCGTTGCCCATTATCATCGTCTTTGGCGGGCCATTGCTGCTTTTAGTACTAATACTAGGAACAGGAATTGTAAATATAACCTTATTTGGCTTTAGAGTATCTAGTGCATCCCAAAAGCAAGAAAGACCATATCGGCTTTTAGAGCCGGTCGCGGCAATAGCCCTCGCGTTGATTGCTTACGGATTATTTTTACTTACGCAGTTTTTCTTTATAGGTGGTCCTAACCAGGGAATTAGCAAGCAACTCCTCTATATGGGGAGCAGTCGTTATGTCCAAATGCAGGTTGGTTTGCTGCTAGTTGTACTTGCGTTAGCTATTGCGTATATTGGCCGCTTTCTTGTAAGTACAATGAACAGAAGCATTAAGAAGTCAAATAGAACAGAACGCTACGTAAAGTCCTATGGTTATTTAGTTATGATTGCAGCGCTTGTAGGAGCACTGCTATTTGTCGGTATTTGCTATAAAGCTACCCATCAGAGTTACGCGGGTCAAGTTGTACAGGAAACATGCAACGGCTACCGGATACCTGTGGCTTTTCTCCAAAGTCATGGCCCCCATGAGCCATGTCTATCTCTTGCAGCCCCATACAGGGTCGGAAATAGTAAGCTTGCGTACTATCTATCTTATTTGCTGCTAGGCTATATTTTAGTAGTGGACCTAGTTTGGATTCCTCGCTTCCTAAAAAATAAGAAATGATAAATCTGAATTCATGTTTTTAGTGTGAAATTCCTGATTTAGTACTTTTCTCCAGCGTTTAATTTCCTCAAAGATAGGTGCTAACTTTTCAGTGTACGGACCTCCACGAAAGGACCACCCTTCTGGGTGGTTTTTTCGTGGTTGGTCCACCGGCGACCGAGAACTCAGTACCACGAAGTGGTGGGTTCGTAAGGAATGAGTAACGCAGAAGCTTGCTTCGAGTAACGGAATGACGGTATAGTGAAGCGTCATCCCACTGGGCCCTCCAGTGAAAGTGCCTCAGGTAGTCTGGGGCGTTTTCATTATTGAGTAAATATTATTACAGCAGATAGCCGCGAATGGGCGCACATTGAACATAGTAACTGTGGCGGCATTAATGGGTGAATCCAACCAATCCCTTCCTTTCAGATTATGGTACGTAGCGGTTTGCTTGCTTATATTCTTTAATCTACTAGTTTTTACAACTGGTATAGTTGGCGCTAATTCTAAAACGGGCAAAGCGATGGGTCTAGCTAATTCCCAGCATATTCTTGACCATGTAGCCATTGTAGCTCGGCAGTTCGGGAATGATATTACTAAAACCGGTTTTAAAATTAGCACTTCTATTTCTGCGACTATGAAAACTGTAAGTCATAACGCACAAAAGGCAACTGCAGCAACTGGCTATGGTATTACCAGGGGCATGGTAGCGGTACTGCAAGCCCCAGCCGATGTAGCAAGTTTCGCAGTCAGCACAGCTGCGGCTAGTTCATTCATACGACCAGCAGATTCTATTCACCCACCGGTCATTGATGCAAGTGTGCCAATAGTGCCGGTTGCCCAGACTGCCACTAAAGCTAGTGTGGCAGCAGCTCCAGCAGCACAAGTTTCAAGCACGATAGCGCAGTGGCCGCTCCACGGCAGGATAACCACCTACTTTGGGGCTCCAGACTTTCCATATGAGGCTGTACACACTGGCTTAGACATAACCGATGGCATGCATTCGTCAATAGTACCGTTTCGACCAGGCAGAGTAGTGGAAGTCGTCCATTCGTATGCAGGCCTTGGCAACCACATAGTTATTGATCACGGCAGTGGGGTAAAGTCGGTGTACGGACATCTGTACTCCACGGCAGTGAGTGTGGGCCAACAGGTTGATGAGAGTACAGTGCTTGGCTATGAAGGCTCCACTGGTGCCTCCACGGGCATACACTTGCACTTTGAGATATGGGTGAACGGTATGCCGGTCAATCCGCTTAGCATGATAAGCGGCCGGCCGTAACTATTCGTCTTGCGACAGTATGAGCACGGAACTGGGCGGAAGCGGCAGTGAGGCGGTGTTCGATTCTACAGCTACATCACTAACTGCAACTTCTTTGAAGTCGTCGCTGTAGCCCTTCCAGCTGCTATTAAAGCGAACCTTCCAGGTGCCTGCTCGTGGGAATGTGACCGCGTAATCCTTAAAAGCGGTGGTGCTGAAGTTGATAATTACAACCGTATCGTCATTCGGGCCACCTTGGTCCCAGCGGTGATAAGCCAGAACCTTAGCTTCGTCGTTTTCATGCAATATATCCACGCCTTGTCCTGCAAGGCCAGCCGTGTTGCCATGCTGGTTTTTACGCAAAGCTATGAGGTGCTTGTGAGCTTCTAATATACCGGCATACTTTTCGGCGTGGTCCCAAGAAAGTGCCTGCCAGTCATTAAAACTGCCACCCTGTAAAAATTCTTCACCCTGCAGAAGCATCGGTACACCAGGGGCTGTTAGGACAATTCCAGCTGCAATAATCTGGTGCTGACGTGCAAATATACTTGCTGGATTGCCCGGTGAGGCCTCTTCGTTCAAGCGCGCTGAGCCATTAGCGGCGCTATCGTGCGAATCACTATACACAACTCTTTTGAAAGCATCGCCATTGAAGCGGCGCTGGAGTAAGTTACTGACGGTACGTATATCGCGCTCGTTATCGTGCGCAGCATTTAGGGCGGTTCGTATGGCGTGAGGCAAATCTACTTGCCACTGGGCAGAAAAGCCGGCGCCGCCTTCGTTCACTGGTTTGCATATGTATTCATTTGCACCCACATCTTCGGCAATAACTAGCGCATTCTCATTAATCTTTCGGGCGACAGTATTTATTTTTTGTAAAAGTAACCAACCTTCTGGTATATCGTTTGCAGGGTCATCGTTAAACCCCTTGTGGTTACGTATGAAAATGG
>Ga0207660_10002756_pt1 | contig 11512 bp, 11 predicted proteins | sample KBSC73BmetaG_FD_184335 | JGI IMG/M metagenome (GOLD analysis project Ga0207660, IMG submission 184335) | Corn rhizosphere microbial communities from Kellogg Biological Station, Michigan, USA - KBS C7-3B metaG (SPAdes) (version 2) | ecosystem: Host-associated > Plants > Roots > Rhizosphere ... | reverse complement strand
AGACAAGGGGGGGCCGTGGCCGAGATCGCCCGGTGTTGGGACGGCGGGGGTCCGTCAGCGAGCCCGTGCCTGTTGAAAGGACGGGTCGGGCGCGCTGGAATCAGCCGGCGTCGACTGCGGCCGTGAAGAGACTCTGCAGCTCGCCGCCGGAGATGCGGCGCCCGAGATCCATGAGGTCGACCGGGGTGTTCTTGGCTATCAACACATAACCCAGCGTCCCGTCGTGCCACACCGCCGCTTTCATCGGGCCGAGCTGTTGAAAGTGAGGCGCCCCACGCGCGCTCGATTCGCGCGTGATGCACAACGCAACGGGGTCGCCGGCTTGCGGTAGATAGACGATCTGGATGACGGGTTGGCCTCGAAAGCTCAACCGCTGCACCCGTTTGAATTCCAGCCCGGTGGATCGCAGATCGGGTATCGAAACCGTGACGCCCGCGGTGCGCGAGTCGCTCAGAACTTTCCGGGTCAGCGCCTGGTCCGCAGTGATGCTCGCCAAGGTCTCCCGAGCGTACAACTCCTGGTAGGAAGCCACGGCTTCCACCCATGGGCTTGCCGCTGACTTGCCTATCCACACCTTCAAAGCACCGCCACAGACCACCAGTGCCACCACGGCAGCAGCGGCAGCGCCCCACCAGACGCGGGGTCTGCCCCGAGCGGCCTTCGTGGAGGCAACTGCGCTCACACGAAGAAGATCCGAAAGGTGCTCGGCGAGATGGGCCGGCATAGGGGGAACCGCCTGCCGCTCGAACGCCTCGCCATACGGCAAGACCGAAGCCCGCATCGACGCAAGCCGCCGCGCCACCGCGGGCGAGCTCGCGACCGCCGCCTCGACTCTCGCGCGGCCTTCCGGCGATATCCTCCCGTCGACGTAGGCGAGGAGATCGGTATCTTCGACGTTCATAGGCCGGCCATTGGGGTGACTCGATTACGAGCTTCGGCAGCGCGATACCCATAGAACACCCCGGTCGGAGGAATATTCCCAGGGTCGGCAGATTTTCTTAGGGGGACGGCGTTCCCGACCGCGCGTCGGCCCCCGGCGCGCTAGGCTCCCAGCATGGTAAGGGCACCAGCCCACCGGGTCATCTACTTCGCCAGCGCGAGCCCGACCGCAGTCGGTGACGATGGTCCACCGGACCGACCAATCCTCTCGCACTCGCCGATAACGCCCTTTCGTTGGGCATCTCCTCCCCCCGGCGGCCGCGACACGGCCTCCGCGCCGCGATACTGCGACCCTCTAGAGAGGGTGCGTAGAACACGCGTAAACCTCCAACAGAATCTGCGTGCGCTTCGCCGCGCGAGACATACATGTGTAGCCCCGCGCGCGACTGAAGCGTCGACACTCTGCGTCCTAAACCAACATGACACGTGAATATTTGTGCAACTTCCCGATATTTTCCTGATTACATTCACACAATTCTTGTGTTTGAATTACCCGGACGCGAGGACTCAAAAGAAGGCGTGCTCGCAGCACCAACGTACAGACCAACCCGTTTCGATGTCAAAGCAGATCTCCAATATTCACGATGCTTTTTTCAAGCGGGCATTGAGCGACCCATCGCTTGCCAGCACCTTTCTGCGTGAACACCTGCCGCCGGAACTGGCAAGCTTGCTCAGCCCTCAGACACCTGAGCCTTTGCCATGCTCCTTCGTCGACGAGGAATTGCGAGAGCACCATTCTGATCTGCTCTTTCGGGTTCAACTAAAGGGGGGCCGTGACGGTCTGGCCTACATCCTCATGGAGCACAAGAGCTCGCCGGATCAGGGGGCGCGTTTGCAGCTATTGCGATACGTAGTGCGTGTACTGAGCCAATCGTACGAACAGAACAACAAGCAGCTGCCGTTGCCTCCAGTGCTGCCCTTGCTGGCTCACCAAGGTCCCCAAGGTTGGACGATCTCATGTGAGTTTACGGACCTGTTCGGGACCGTTCCCCTGGCGCTGCGCCCATACCTGCCCTCCTTTCGCCACGTGTTGGTTGACTTGGCTCCCTTAGAAGGGCACGCATTGTCCGCTGAGATGCGGTTGCGGGCATTCTTAAAGGCCTTAAAATACCGGCAAAGGCCGGACCTCAATGATTGCATCGACATAGTCCTGGCCGAGGCGCCTTCGCTGCGAGACGAGGATCTATTCGTAATCCTCACTTACCTGGAAACAGGTTCGACAGCGTTAAGCAACAAAGTGGTGCGCGAGACGTTGGAACGGCTCGTGCCCGAGCGTAAGGAGCGTATTTTGGGACCATTGACCCAACCTTATTATGAGAAAGGTCTCGCCGAGGGTGAGGCCAAAATCCTGACTCTTCTCCTCGAGACACGCTTCGGCGCGCTGCCCGCGGATTTTCGGCACCGCATTTCTGCCGCGGACGCACGAGCCATTGAAGTGTGGGCCGCGCGCGCTGTGGCGGCACGCGACCTGCAATCCGTGTTCGAGTGAGTGTAGTGAAAGTACTGGGTAGGATGCGTCGTCAGTTTCTGGGCGCCCCATGATTGAGCCGTGCAATTGACGGGTCGCGCCGCTCGATACCAACCATCACGCGCGTCCCATCCTTGGTGCAGAAGAAACTGCTACTCGCACGCCCGATGGGATCGGCCTTCCAACCTGCCGCCATTCTCGCCTCGCGAGCTGCCTCGAGAATAGCCCGCAGGTCGGCTCCGCGCTCCAGTTGCCGAACCTCGAGCACCTGGGTGCATTTGTCCCGAACCACGAGCCACGTAGGCTCCGGGATGGCTTTCAGAGGATCATAGGAAGAGCGCCGGCACCGATTCATACGCTCGACGGTAGCGCATCAATGGCAGTCCTCAGCAAACGCCGGCGGCGGCTACTGGACGGGGACCTGCGAAAAGCGCCAAGACGGGCAACTGGCGTCGCTGGGAGCGCCGGATATTCACTCGAAACAAGAGATGCACTGGCTGAGCGCCGAGTTGATCGAGCTACGCAGATTGAGACGATTCGAGCCGCGGCGGTGCAGCTGCACAGCACTATTTGCGGGTAAAGGCAGACCTCAAAGCCGATCTCAGGAGGCTGGAGGATGTTCTGCGGATTGGCGGGAGCGGACACAGCCGCTTTCACACCTCTCGAGAAAGTTGGTCGGGACGCCGAGATTTGAACTCGGGACCCCTTGCACCCCATGCAAGTGCGCTACCAGGCTGCGCCACGTCCCGACACGAATTTGTCTCGAGAGATCGCGTGAGGCGGGACCTCAGCGCGAGCTGATAATGATACCCCGTTTTCGGCGGGTGTGCGGCGTAATCAGCGCCGCAGGACCTTCATGAGCTCCTCGAGCTCGGCCCGGACCTGGCGGACGATCTGCTGGCTTTGGGTCGTGTCCGTGCGAGCCTCTTCGCCGCCGAGTTTGTTGCGGGCGCCGCCGATCGTGAAGCCCTGGTCGTACAGGAGGCTGCGGATCTGGCGGATGACGATGACGTCCTGGCGCTGGTAGTAGCGCCGGTTGCCGCGTCGTTTCACCGGTTTCAGTTGCGGGAATTCCTGCTCCCAATAACGCAGCACGTGCGGTTTGACGCCGCACAGCTCGCTGACCTCGCCGATCGTGAAATATCGCTTGCCGGGGATGGCCGGCAGCTCGGCGTTATTCTTTGGCTCCAACATAGGCTTCGACCCGCGCTTTCAGTTTTTGTCCGGGACGGAACGTCACCACGCGCCGCGCGCTGATGGGTATCTCCTCACCGGTTTTGGGGTTGCGTCCGGGACGCTGGTTCTTGTCGCGCAAATCGAAATTACCGAAGCCGGAGAGCTTTACCTGCTCTCCGTTCGAAAGAGCCGCGCGAACTTCCTCGAAGAAGAGATCCACGAGCTCCCGCGCTTCGCGCTTGTTGAGGCCGAGCTGGTTGAACAGCGCTTCCGCCATCTCCGCCTTGGTCAGGGCCATCTCGTTATTCTCGTATTTTTGCGTTCAAGCTCTCGCGCAGATCCTTGACGACAGCCGCCATGAGGCGTTCCACGTCGTCATCGGTAAGAGTGCGAGAAATGTCCTGAAAAATCAACCCCAAAGCGACGCTTTTTCTCCCTGTTTCTACGCCCGCGCCACGATACACGTCGAAGACGCGGAGGCTCTGCAAGAGGGTCGAAGCCGTGAAGACTACACGGTCGGCCAAGGCACTTAAAGCCACGGATTCGTCGACAACGACCGCAATATCGCGCCGCACTTGAGGAAAACGGGAGATCTCGCGATGTTGGGGTTTCTCAACCGCCAAAGCCGCCGCAAACGCCGTTTTTTCCCCTTTTTGTTGCGCACGCGTCTGTCCCGGGGCTGTCGCCGAGACCGTCCCGCCCAAATCCAGCTCGAATAGAATCGGTGAATATGTAAAATCCAATTCTCTCACCAGCGTTGGATGCAGTTCCCCCACGAATCCAACCTCGCGTCCGTCCCGGAGTATCCGCGCAGCGCGCCCCGGATGCAGACACGACAGCGCAGCCGGCTCGACCGAGAAGGAACTCGCCGGCCCATGGGTTCCCTGGGAGGCTCCGGTTGCCATGAACAGTGCTTCGAGGTCGCTCTTCACGTCGTAAAAATCCGCCGGCCCACGCTGCTCACGCGGGATCCCCCACTGCTCTGGCAGTCGCGGTCCGCAGGAGATACCCGCCAGCGTATCGACTTCCAGCGTAGGACCACCATCAGGGGAAACTATGAATCTTGCGCCGTGCTCGAACAGACGGATCCGATCCTGCTGCCGCCGTTGGTTCTCCAGAGCAGCACGCAACAGGCCTGGCCACAACGACACGCGTATCACTGACATGTCGCTGGCAATCGGATTCGAGAGCGCGAGGCTGCGCCGCTCGGGGAACAGTTTCGCCTGCAGCCCCGGATCGACAAACGCGAAGGTCAGCGCTTCTTGGTAGCCCCGCATGGCGAGCGCTTCGAGGATCGTGTGCTCCGCAGGCGCTTCCTCGGGAGCTGCGCGAAAGCGCTGTGGCGCCAGGGCATCGCTCTCCGGGATGGCGTCGAAGCCAACAATTCGCGCTACTTCCTCGATGAGATCCGCCTCGATCGTCACGTCGAAGCGATAGGCCGGCGGCGTGGCCTCCCAACCTTCCGGCTTCGAGACGACGCGCATCTGCAGAGATTCGAGTGTACCCGCCACGCGAGCATCGGGGATCGAGACTCCGAGCAAACGCTGCAGCCGGGAGCGCCGCAAGGGTACGGCAGCGCGCTTCGGCTGATGCTCCGCCGACTGCGTGACCGATACCGGGCCAGGTTTACCGCCGCCGATCGAAAGCAACAGCGTAACAGCGCGCTCCACGGCACGCTGCTGTTGTGTTGGATCGACGCCGCGCTCATAGCGTTGGCTCGCGTCCGTCAACATGCCCCAGCGGCGTGCACGGCCGACGACGGCTTCCGGAGGGAAGTAGGCGACTTCGAAGAACACATCCGTGGTTGCGGCGCTGATTTCCGTTCGTTCGCCACCCATGATGCCGGCGAGCCCGATGGGGCCCTCGCGGTCGGTGATCAGAAGAACGTCGGGCGACAGATCGATTGTCCTGCCATCGAGCAGCTTGATCGTCTCACCCGCATGCGCGAGGCGGACTCGAATCTCTCCGCGCAGCTTGCTGAGGTCATAGGCATGCATCGGCTGCCCGAGCTCGAGCATGACGTAGTTGGTTACATCGACGACCGGGCTGATCGAGCGCACGCCGGCGCGGCGCAAGCGCTCACGTATTTTCAGGGGTGTCGGCGCCCGGTTGTTGACGCCCCGAACGATGCAGCCAACGAAGGTTGGGCAGCCGGCGGGAGCGTCGAGGTATACGGGAAACCGATCGTCCCCGGAGGCCGCAGCCACGGGCGCCAAACGAGGTCCCGTCAACTGCTTACCCGTCAGCGCCGCGACCTCGCGCGCAATACCGATAACGGACATGGCATCGCCACGGTTCGCGGTGATGTTGAGCTCGAGGACGGAGTCATCCAGCTCGAGATAGTCCCGCACCGGACGCCCCAGGGGCGCATCCGCCGGCAGCTCGAGAATGCCGCTGGAAGTCTCGGCGAGCCCCAGCTCCTTGGCGGAGCACAACATGCCGAATGACTCTACGCCGCGTAACCTGGCAGCCTTGATTTCCAGGTCGCCGGGCAAACTGGCGCCGACCATTGCCAAGGCGGTCTTCAATCCCTCGCGGGCGTTACTTGCGCCGCAGACAATCTGCAGGGGTTCACCCTGCCCCATCGATACGCGGCACACCTGGAGTTTGTCGGCTTGAGGATGCCGCTCGGCCGAGACGATCTGAGCGACAACGACGTTCGTGAACGGCGGCGCGGCCGGCTCGAGCGCATCGAGCTCGAAACCTGCCATGGTCAGACGTGAGCCCAGCTCACGTGCATTCCACGGCACGTCGACCCACTCATTCAGCCATGAGTACGGAACCTTCATCGCTCAAAACGCCCGGAACTGTCGCAGGAAGCGCAGATCGTTCTCGAAGAACAACCGCAAGTCATTCACGCCGTAACGGAGCATGGCGAGCCGGTCTATCCCCGCGCCGAATGCATAGCCCGTATACCGCTCGGGATCGATGCCGCTCTCTTTCAACACGTTGGGATGGACCATGCCGCAGCCGGAGATCTCGAGCCAGCCGGTGTGCTTGCAGGTACGGCAGCCCTTGCCCTCGCAGAAGACGCAGGACATGTCGACTTCCGCCGAGGGCTCGGTGAACGGAAAGTAGGACGGGCGCAGGCGCATCGCCAGATCACGCTCGAAAAACGCCTGCAGGAAGCCGTGCAGCACCGCTTTCATGTTGGCGAAGCTGATGTTCTCACCGACTGCGAGTCCCTCGAGCTGATGAAACATCGGCGAGTGGGTCATGTCGTGGTCGCAACGATAGACGCGTCCCGGCGCGATGATCGCGATCGGGGCGCCGTGAGCGAGCAACCCGCGGATCTGCACAGGGGATGTGTGCGTGCGCAGAAGCCGGCCGTCCGGAAAATAGAACGTGTCATGCATTGCCCGCGCCGGATGGTTGGGCGGGATGTTGAGGGCCTCGAAATTGTGGAAGTCGTCCTCGATCTCAGGACCCGAGGCGACATCAAAGCCCGCGCGACGGAACAACATCTCGATGCGCAGCCGCGCCTTCGTCACGGGATGCAGGCCGCCTCGCTCTTCGCCGCGCCCCGGGAGCGTGACATCGATACGGCCGGCCGAGAGCTTGCGCTCCACTTCGGCGCGCTCGAGCTCCGCCTTGCGGGCTTCGATGGCGGCGCTGACCTGCTCCTTGGCCTCGTTGATGCGTTGCCCGGCCGCGGGGCGCTCGGCTTTCGCAAGCGCGCCCAGAGCCTGCAGCTGCTCAGTGAGCGTGCCCTTCTTGCCGAGCCAGCGGACCCGGACTTCATCGAGCGCGGCGAGGTCGCTGCAAGCAGCCACCTCCTCGAGCGCCTGTCTGGTCAGTGAAGTCAGGTCCTGCATACGCTTGTGTTGGTCTCGACAAAGCCCACGGAAACGCCACGTGTTCGCAAGAAACCGAAGCGACGACGCCGCTCAGTTTCCGTGGGTATGCTTCGGACTCAAGCGATGCCGAGAGCCGTCTTGGCCTGCTGTGCGATCGCGCCGAAAGCTTCGGTATCGTGTACGGCGATATCCGCTAGCATCTTGCGATCGATCTCCACTCCGGCCTTGGACAGACCGTTGATGATGCGGCTGTAGCTCAGCCCGTAGATGCGGGCGGCAGCGTTGATACGGGCAATCCACAGAGCGCGGAACTCGCGCTTCTTTGCCCGGCGGTCGCGGTAAGCGTACTGGCCGGCCTTGATGACCGCCTGCTTCGCTGCCCGGTAAACCTTGCGGCGGGCGTTGTAGTAGCCCTTCGCTTTGCCAAGAACTTTCTTGTGACGGCGCCCGGCCACCACACCGCGTTTGACTCGTGCCATGGATTAAACCTCGTGTGTTATTTGTGGTGCGGCAGCAGTTGGACGAGCCGACCCAGGTCGGTCTTGTCGACTACGCTGGAGCCTCCGGAGCGCGCGTGGCGCTTGACCTTCCGGGGCTTGTGTCCGAGGTTATGGCGACGACCGGACGCGTACATCTTGAAGCTCTTCGCTGTTTTGCGAAAACGCTTCGCCGCGGCCCGGTTGGTTTTCAACTTGGGCATGTCGACTATCTCCTGTTTGTATGGCCACCGCTCACAGGGCAAGCCTTCGGCCTGCCCGCTTGCGGGCGAACAACTCTAGGTTTTTTAAAGACTTAGAGCTGTTACTTCTTTTTCGGTGCAAATACCATGACCATCTGCTTGCCCTCCATCAGAGGGTTCTGCTCGATCACGGCATGCGGGCCCAGGTCGGTGGACACACGCTCCAAGAGCCTGCGCCCGATGTCCTGGTGCACCATCTCGCGGCCACGGAACCTCAAGGTTACCTTGGCTTTGTCCCCTTCCGAGAGGAATCGGATCAGATTACGCAGCTTGATCTGGTAATCGCCCTCTCCCGTACCGGGACGAAACTTCACTTCCTTGACCTGGATCTGCTTCTGCTTGCGCTTCGCGGCGTGGGTCTTCTTGTTCTGCTCGAACAGGAATTTGCCGTAATCCATGATGCGCACGACGGGCGGCTCGGCGGTCGGGGAAACCTCGACCAGGTCCAGCTCGGCGGACTGCGCCATCTGAAGCGCGTCGTACCGGGACATGACTCCGGCTTGCGATCCATCCGCTGCGATCACGCGCAGCTGCGGGGAAGTAATGTCCTCATTGCGCCGAACGCGCTTCGTTGCACTAGCGATGCGTCAACCCTCCACCAATTGGCGACCGCGGCTGTCGAGCTCGATGCGGAGACGATCAGCGAACGTCTCCAGGGTCATCGTGCCCAGGTCCTTGCCGCTCAATGTGCGCACAGATAACAGATTTGCGGCCACTTCCTTGTCGCCAGCTACTAATAGGTACGGAACACGCTGAAGCGTGTGCTCGCGGATCTTAAAGCCGACCTTTTCGTTGCGCAAGTCGCGCTCGACGCGAAATCCCTGATTTTTCAGGGTTTCCGTAATTTGTTTGACATACGCGTCCTGGCGCTCGGTGATTCCCATCACCACGGCCTGCACGGGCGCGAGCCAGGCGGGCAACCGCCCGGCATGATGCTCCAGGAGAATCGCAAAAAACCGCTCCAGGGAGCCGAAAATGGCGCGGTGGAGCATGACCGGCGTGCGCTTGGTGCTGTGCTCGTCGACATAGTAGGCGCCGAGGCGGCCGGGCATGTTCAGGTCGACCTGCAGCGTCCCGCACTGCCAGTCGCGACCGATTGCATCCCTGAGGACGAACTCCAATTTCGGCCCGTAGAAAGCGCCCTCCCCGGAGTTCAGCGAGTACTCGATACCGGCGGCCGCCGAGGCGGCTTTCAAAGCGGCCTCGGCACGGTCCCAGACGGCGTCGTCGCCGACACGTTTCGGGGGCCGGTCCGCGAACTTGATGCGCAGGTCGTCGAAGCCAAAATCCCGGTAAATATCGAGAATCAGCTTGGTGATCAGCACGCATTCGTCGGTGATCTGGTCCTCGGTGATGAAATGGTGCGCATCGTCCTGCGTGAAAGCACGGACACGCATCAGGCCATGCAAGGCGCCGGAAGGCTCGTAGCGGTGCACTTTTCCGAACTCGGCCAGGCGGATCGGCAGATCGCGGTAACTGGTCAGACCGTGCTTGAAGATCTGCACGTGTCCGGGGCAGTTCATGGGCTTGATGGCATAGAGCCGCTCATCCGGAGTCTTGGTGAGAAACATGTTCTCGCCGAACTTCTCCAGGTGGCCCGACTGCTGCCACAACGTGGCGTCCATCAGCTCGGGAGCGCTCACTTCGCGGTAGCCGGCGGCGTTTTGGCGCTGCCGCATATAGCCAATGAGAGCCTGGAAAACCTGCCAACCCTTCGGGTGCCAGAAGACCGCTCCGGGGGCCTCTTCCTGCAGGTGAAACAGATCGAGATCCTTGCCGATCTTGCGGTGGTCGCGCTTCTCCGCTTCCTCCAGCCGGTGCAGGTACTCGTCGAGCTGCTTCTTGTCGGCCCAGGCGGTGCCGTAGATGCGTTGGAGCATCTCGTTGCGCGAGTCGCCGCGCCAATAGGCGCCCGCGACCTTCATGAGCTTGAAAGCCTTCAATTTCCCGGTCGAGGGCACGTGCGGACCGCGGCACAGGTCTACCCAGTCGCCCTGCCCATAGAGGCTGATCTGCTCGTTGGCCGGAATGCTGGCAATGATCTCGGCCTTGTAGATCTCACCCAGGCCCGTGAAGAACTTCACGGCCTCATCCCGGGGCATCACGCGCCGGCTCACCTTCTGGTCGGCCTTGGCGAGCTCGGTCATCTTCGCCTCGATGGCGGCGAGATCCTCGGTCGTGAAGGGACGCTTATAAGAGAAGTCGTAGTAGAAGCCGTCCTCGATGACCGGTCCGATGGTCACCTGCGCTTCGGGGAACAACTCCTTCACGGCCTGCGCCAGCAGGTGTGCGGTCGAGTGGCGGATGACATCGACGCCGTCCGGGTCTTTGTCAGTGACGATCGACAGATTCGCATCGCCATCGATCACGTAGGACGTGTCGACCAACTTGCCGTTCACCCGGCCGGCGAGAGCGGCCTTGCGGAGGCCGGAACCGATGCTCGCAGCCACTTCGTCCACCGTTATGGGGTGGTCGAAGGGACGCTTACTGCCATCGGGCAAAGTGACGACGGGCATGCTCAAAAATCCCAAGCAAAACGGCGCTCCGGACCCAGGAATGGGTGCCCGGAGCGCCGCACAGGCTATCTGGTAGGCGCGAGTGGGATCGAACCACCGACCACCACCATGTCAAGGTGATGCTCTACCACTGAGCTACGCGCCTGAAGACTTCCCCTCAACGAGGGTCGCGAACGATACAAGAGCAGCGCTCTCGACGCAAGCTAACACCAGTTATTCCAAGTACTTACGAATGCAGCAAGGCGCCTCGGCGGGACGGCGGGGTGGCCGGCTCCACAGCGGGCTCGGCCTGCACGGCCGCGGAGGCCGGCTGGAGTTGCGCTGGATCGGGCCTCAGAGGGGCCGCCATCGCGTCCAGGACGGAGACACATTCAGCGAAGGTGACGGCAAGGTGCCCTGCCCCTGCGGCCTCCAGGCGTTGGCGAGGCTTCGCCAGATCGCTGCCGGGATCCCAGAGGCCCACGATCAATGGGAGATCAGGTGCGCGGTTGCGGACGCTTCTGCAAATAGCGCGCGCCGGGGGCACCGCCTCAGGCGGGAGGGCCGATACCACGACGACTTCGACGGCGATGCGTCCTATTTCGCCGCCGCTGCCGAGTGCAATCTGGTCCAACTCCGCAGGCTTGACGAACGCGGCGCCGACATTGCCCTCCAGAAGAGCAGCCGTCAGGAGCTTGGCCACGACATCATCGGCCCGATCGGCGGCCGGCACACACACGACCCGGGCGCCGCGCTGGATCTGTTTGGGGGAATCCGCGCGATCGGCCAGCTCGAGCCGCTCTTCGACCCATTCATTGACATGATCCAGCACCACCCTGCGCTTCGAGGCGCCCAGGGTGCGCCGGTCGTAGTCGCTTTCCATGAGCCGGATGGCCGG
>Ga0207660_10002755_pt1 | contig 11516 bp, 8 predicted proteins | sample KBSC73BmetaG_FD_184335 | JGI IMG/M metagenome (GOLD analysis project Ga0207660, IMG submission 184335) | Corn rhizosphere microbial communities from Kellogg Biological Station, Michigan, USA - KBS C7-3B metaG (SPAdes) (version 2) | ecosystem: Host-associated > Plants > Roots > Rhizosphere ... | reverse complement strand
CTGCTGCCACACTCCCGCATTGACCAGGTCAGAAAAATCCTCGCGGCGTTCGAGTGTCTTGCCCAGGAACGACTGGTCAGAGTGCGAGAGCACTTGGCCATTGGTGTCAGTGATTGCGATATCGGAGATGATGGCGCTGGTTCCGATCCACGATTCGAGCAGCGAGTTAACGGCTGAATCAGTTTCCAGAAGATCGTCAAGCGTCCTGTTCACCTGCGCCGGGTCATTAAGGTTGATGTTGGTGTCGGCAAGGTCCACCTGCAGAGCCCCGCTGGCCGCGGCTTCGGTCATGTCCGCAATGGTCTTGGCGTCGTTTCTTGTCTCCTGGACCCGCTGGCGCACCACTTCATAAATATAGAAAGTGGCGAGCGAAGCCACGATCACCACTACCATGAGCGTGATAGAGATCACCAGCTTGGTTTTCAGACGCAACGCGGGCATCAATCAGTTTTCTTAGCTTGCCGCTTCACTGGCGACGCCGGAAGCGGTACCGTACTCCTTCAGTTTGTTGTGCAATGTCTTCAGGCTGATCCCCAGAATTTCCGCGGCCCTGGTTTTATTGTTGTTGGTTGCGGCCAGCGTCTTGAGGATAAGCATCTTCTCCGCTTCCTCCACGGTGGTACCGACTTCCAGCCGAATGCCTGCGCCGTCGCTTGCTGCCATTTTGAGACCGCTGCTGCCGAAGTTAGGAGGCAGGTGTTTCGGCTCGACCATGCCTGCTTCGCAAACAATCACTGCTCTTTCCAATGTGTTGCGCAGTTCGCGAACATTCCCCGGCCAGTTGTAGTTGTTGAAGGCATGCAGCACGCTGTCACTCACGCCGCCGACATTGCGTCCATGTTTTTGATTCATGTCAGCCAGCAGAGCGTCTACCAGTTGCGGCAAGTCTTCTTTGTGCTCGCGCAGGGGCGGAAGATGAATGTTAAAGACGTTGAGCCGATAATAGAGGTCGCCACGCAGTTCGCCGCGCGCCACCGCTTCCTCGGGCACCTTGTTGGTGGCGGCAAGCACGCGCACATCCACCGGCGTTTCTACTTTGCTGCCGAGGCGGCGCAGCTTGCGGTCTTCAAGCACGCGCAGCAACTTGGCCTGCGTGGCCGCGGGCATCTCTCCAATTTCGTCGAGCAGCAACGTGCCTTCTTCCGCCAGTTCGAAGCAGCCGGCGCGCCGCTCAAGTGCGCCAGTAAAGGCGCCCTTTTCGTGGCCGAAGATCTCACTTTCTATCAGGGTTTCAGGAATGGCGGAGCAGTTGATGGCCACGAAAGGCTTGGGTTTGCGGGGGCTCATTTCATGGATGGTGCGCGCCACCATCTCCTTGCCGGTGCCGCTTTCGCCGGTGATGAGCACGGAAGCAGTGCTGGGCGCCACCATCTCAACCAGGTGGAAGATTTCCTGCATGGACTTGGATGAACCCACCATCTGCCCGAAGAGTCCCGTATCGCGAAGCTTGCGCCGCGTGGCTTCCAGTTCCAGAGAGGTTCCACGCTGCCGTGCCGCGTTCTGGAGGATTTGCCGAAGGCGCGTAGGATCAACCGGCTTCTGGATGAAGTCGTAAGCGCCCGACTTCATCGCGTCCACGGCAATATCAATGCTTCCCTGGGCGGTCAGAAGGACCACCGCGACGGGCTGGGGTTGATCCGCCAGGCGTTGCAGAAGTTCCATGCCGTCCATGCGCGGCATTTTGAAGTCGGTGACCACAATACCAGGAAACCACGTCGCCGCTTTCTCCAGACCTTCGAGACCGTCTTTGGCAGTGTCGGTTCGATAGCCCCACGCGGAAATCAGCTCAGCCAGGCCTGTGCGTTCGTTTTCTTCGTCCTCTACGATGAGGACTTTTTCCTGTGTACTCAAGCGCTCCCTCTCTTTTGAGAGATTACACCAGTTCCCTCGTTCCCGGCAGCAGCAACACTGGTGTTTAGATGTAAGTAGATGGAAAAGCGTCTAATGGTAAAAGCGCAACTTCGCCCCGTTCGAGCGTCCAGCGGATGGACTCAGGAACCAGAGTTTGCATCCAAACGGCAGAGTTGCTGGTTCTCGCCTTTGTCGATTGGACGCGCAACGCGCTGACCAGCGGCAGCCAACATGGAATTGGACTCCAGGCTGAGTCTGAATTCAGTCAGCGATGCAGGTGAACAGGCGTCAGTTTCGTTGCGTGACTCACAATGTGAAGCTGGAAAGCGGGAGTCAGATGGTTTTACAGGTAAGGCGCAGTACAAAATGCACGACCAGGTAGGCCGCGCCTTCAAGTGTGTTCCTGTTGGTATAGCTGGTCATGGATGACTTGAAAAAAATCTCGTCAGCTATGGACATCCCGGATGTTTTCGTTGATTTCCATGTTGAAGGGGCTCACAATGTCTGACCAAATGCCGGGCCTGTTGACGAGAGCTTCCTTTTTCTCCAGGGGGTGGAAAATGAAAGGCTGCTTGCTGTTGTTCACGATGTTGTTGTTTGTGAGCGGTTCAACGCTCGCCGCTTTTGCCGGCCAGCCTCAATCTCAGTCAACTTCCAACGCTGCGACTGCCCCTTCGACGCAAACAGGAGCAAGTGTTGTAACCCAGGCGCCGAACGCTGCGCCAGCAGACGCAGTCCCTAAGACTTCTCAACCCGTTTCGGCCCCTCGGATTGTTGCGCCCGGAACAACGATCGTCGCGGAACTCGCCGGTTCCCTCAAGGCGAATAAGTTGAAAGCGGGGGACAAGGTCAAGGCGGTTCTGGCACAGGATTTTGTTGCCGGTGGAAGATTGGTCGCAAAGTACGGTTCCAAAGTGATTGGACATGTCACCGAAGTAAAGAAGCGTACCCAGGCCGATCCCGAATCTCGCCTTGGCATTGTTTTTGACAAGATCCTTCTCAAGAAACACCAGGAGCTTGACTTTCAAGCAATCGTTCAGGCACTGGCCCCGCCCGTGCTGCGGCGGTCGCGCGTGGATGAACCGGATCAGATGATGCCGCCAGGCGTACGCCGCGTCGGCGGGGATTCGATCGCCACCGGAGGCCGTGGTTCCGGTCCTCGGAGCACAGTCCCGGTAGCGACGATGTCCAGTGCAACCGTGCTGGGTCCCGTGGCCACTGTGCAGAGCAACCCGGGCAGCAATCCCGGCGATTCCGTGAGCAGGATTCGAACAGGAGGGGACAAAAACTCCGCAATCAGCGGCGGTGTAGGGATGCACGGCGTGTATGGCTTGAAAAATCTGGAGCTGCGGGCTCCGGCTCCCGGCGTGAATTCTGGTCCTGCCATTGTTTCTACCAAGTCTGACGTAAAGCTGCAGAGCGGAACCCAGGTGCTGATTCTGGTAGTGAATTAGCAAAAGATGTTTCACCTGTCTCGGAGGGAGCTGCCGAAGTGCGGTTCCCTTCTCCTCAATCTCGCTAATTCGCTCCATCGAGGGGCTCTTCTCAAGTAAACTCTCACTCCGATAAAAATTGCTTGGCCTTCAGTAACTTGTTGCCGCAAAATCAGGCGTGGCACTCTGGTTTTATCGGAATCTGCAATCCATGCGCTATCGCCATCGTGTGCTTATCATCCTCCTTCTGACGGCGCTTCTCGCGGTCGCAGGTGCGCGCGCGCAGCAGTGGCAACCGCTCGGCCCGGAAGGCGGAACGGTCCGCAGCCTGGCCTATGATCCGCAAAATCCTGACCGCATTTTTCTTGGCACCAGCGCAGGAAGGATCTATCTCTCCACAGACAACGGCGCAAGCTGGACGCGTTTTGCCCATCTGGGCAGCTCAGCAGAGATGGTGCTTGACCACATCGTTGTCGATCCCATCAACAGCAAAGATATTTACGTAGGCGCCTGGAATGCGCAGCGTCCGGACAGCGACGGCGAAATCTTCAGAAGCAAAGACGGCGGCAAGACATGGGACATCATGGCCGATATGCACGGCAAGTCTGTCCGCGCTCTGGCTCTGGCTCCTTCGAATCCAAGACTTCTGGTTGCGGGCACGTTGGATGGAATTTATCGGACGCGCGATGGGGGCGATAACTGGGAGCGCATTTCACCGCCAGGGCACGCCGAGATCAGGAATGTAGAATCGGTGGCTATCGATCCATTGAATCCAGATGTGATTTATGCGGGCACATGGCATCTCCCCTGGAAAACAGAGGACGGTGGGAAGACCTGGCACAACATCAAGAAAGGAGTGATTGATGATTCTGATGTTTTTTCCATTGCCATTGACTCGCTGAATCCTGCCACGGTTTACATCAGCGCGTGTTCGGGAATCTACCGCAGCGCATCGGCGGGCGAACTCTTCCGCAAGATACAGGGGATCCCGTATGCCGCGCGGCGCACGCGGATGCTGCGAATGGATCCCCAGGACCACAACATTGTTTATGCGGGAACCACCGAAGGGCTATGGAAAACCAGTGACGGCGGGACAACCTGGAGACGGCCCACAAGCGACCACATCATCATCAATGACGTGCTGGTAGATCCGCGCAACCCTTCGCGCGTTCTGCTGGCAACCGATCGCAGCGGCGTTCTGGCCAGCCGCGATGGCGGCGCCACTTTCGCAGCTTCCAATCGTGGATTTACTCACCGCCAGGTGGCGAGCCTGCTGGTGGACCCGCGCGAGGCCGATCATCTCATTGCCGGCGTTCTGAACGACAAAGAATTTGGCGGCGTGTTCACATCGCAAGATGGCGGGCAGAGCTGGACGCAGATGAGCAATGGCCTGGAGGGTCATGACGTTTTCGTGCTGCGTCGCGCCGACGATAACACGCTTGTCGCGGGGACTGACAGCGGGGTTTTTGAGCTTAAAGACAAAGCTACCGCATGGCTCCCAGCAACCCGCATCGTTGAGGAGAAAGCCTTCCCGGTGCGCGGAAAGAAGAACGCCTTTGTTACGCGAACCGTAACGTCTGAGATGAACGCGCGCATCAGCAGCCTGGAACTGGCGGGCAGCAAGTGGTACGCAGCCACTTCGTCGGGCTTGCTGGTCAGCTCGGATGCAGGCGAAACCTGGCACAAACAGGATCTGCCAAACCTTAAATACGTGAGCAGCCTGGCGATGTCAGGAAACATGCTGGTGGCGGCCAGCCGCAATGCCATTGCGGTGTCAGTGAATGGTGGTGAAAGCTGGCTTACACCGAAACCGCTGGCTCCGGATTTCGTCATCAATTCGGTCGCTGTGGACACCACGGGGACCATCTGGCTGGCGGCGCGTGAAGGAATGTTCCGCAGCAGTGATGTCGGCGATACCTGGAAGCGCGTGATTTCTCTGCGGCTCTCGAATATCGTCAGCATTCAGTTCGATCCCGAGAACCAGAGAATTCTTGCCACCGGCGCCGCATCCACGAATGTCTTTGAAAGCACCGACAATGCGCGCACATGGACGCCGATCAACACGGGATGGCTGTTGCGGAATGTGAGCTCAGTCCACGGGCGGCTGGTGGCCACCACGCCTTTTGACGGCATCGTGGTTCAGCCGGAATCTGCAGCCGCCGACCGGGTAGATTCCTCATCCGGAACACGCTGACTTAGAAGAGTAAGATCGTGGCGCGATACGAGCGCCTTTTCATGTGCATTCGATCTTTGCCGCCCCAGGTCCTTCCGCCTTAAGGGATTTAGCCTGCGAAGCAGCTACTCAGCTAAAGGTAAAAAATACACAATCGTACAGATCGCCCAGTCGGCAAGTTGTTGGTGTGCTTGCTCTTACAATGGCAAGAAGCTTGCACATCCTTCTTCTGGCAGAATCCCCCCTGCCGGAGTAGATCGATGAAAGCGCACCGATTAGAACAGCTACTGATTGCTGTGTTGCTGCTTGGAATGGTGCTGGATATTGGGTGCAGCGGTGTGGGAGCGCAGCCCCCAGCCAGCTCAACAGCAAACCCTGACACTCCCGACGCTCAGAAGCTGCCCTTTGCTGAGAACAAGCCGGTGGTCATTCCGGCGAGTACGGCTGTCTATGTGCGACTGCAGCAGTCACTTTCAAGCCGGACCGCGCAGCCAGGACAGAGTTTCTCTGCAGTTCTTGACGAGCCGCTCATGGTGGACGATCAGACCATTGCGCCCAAAGGCACGCCGGTGGAGGGACGAGTTGTAGCGGCTCGTAATTCAGGACGCTTGCACAATTCCGGCTATCTCCGAATTACCCTTTCATCTATCACAGTGAATGGTAGAACTCTGACCTTGCAGACCAACAGCATGTTTGTAAGCGGCGGAACCTACAAGAAGAGAAATTTGGCCTTCATTGGAGGAGGCGCGGGCGGAGGCGCTTTGATTGGAGCGCTGGCTGGCGGCGGCAAAGGCGCGGCTATTGGGACGCTGGTTGGAGCGGGAGCCGGCACCAGCGCGGCCTACGCGAGCGGCAAAAGAGAGGTCGGCTTTGCAGCCGAACGCCGGCTCGGATTCCGGCTTATGCAGCCGCTCAATATCGGCTAGAAACATTTTTGGATTGGGCTAAGGAACTGAGCTGCCTGCGGGCAGCTCTTTTTTGTGTATCCATGAACTACAGACGCCGGCTGCTCGGGCCAGAGTTATTTCGGCTTTTACATTTCCACGTTGCGGACGGCAGCCGAGCCTCTCAGCTCGCGAATTCGTCCATTTAAGTGCCAACCCGGCCTTTCTGCTCCTGCCTTCTAATGGAAGAACGGTGGAAGAATTCCTCTGGAGTGCTTCCACCATGATGAGGAGGAAATTCAATGGTTGTGCTTTGGTGGATTATCGTGGGGCTGATTGCCGGCTGGGCCACCGGCAAGATCATGCGAGGGTCGGGGTACGGCGTGCTGGGAGATATTCTTCTTGGCATCGCTGGCGCGATCATAGGCGGTTGGATCATGCGAGCAATTTTCGGCGCCGGACCAGGCGGAATGATTTACACCATCCTCGTGGCGATCGGCGGAGCCGTGGTATTAACATGGATCTATCGCGCTCTGATTGGGCGACGCGGCGGAACGACTTCAGGAGGAATTCGAAAAGCAGCGTAGGAAGAATTTCGGCCGCGAAGAACGCGAATCAGAGGCGGAGTGTTAGCTGATTCGCGTTGGGCTATGCGGTTACTCGTAGAGGGTGGCGCTTGCGCAAGTACCTGCGCAGCCGTCGTGCTTCCATTGACCATACTGCTCTGCCCAGACTCATAAAAGCCATGACGGCCCAGAGCTGCTGCCACTTGTAACGCGGCGCCATCAGCTGGCAAACACAGTAAGCAGCCAGGAAGATGCCTGTGTAGAACCCGCTTCTTCGCCTTCTGCCGGGATGCCGCTAGCCACGTCCTTCTCCCTCGAAGGGCTGTATCAGGACAAAGCTAACGCTCGCGGAGACGACAAACATCGCCTCCATTATTTCAAGCAGAAAATTCGAAGGCATTCCGGGCTCCTTACCCCAGCAGTCTTGCCGCTTCCTTGGCGAAATATGTCAGGATTGTACTGGCGCCCGCTCGTTTAATGGACTGCAGCGACTCCAGCATCACACGGTCTTTATCCAGCCAGCCATTGCGGATGGCGGCCTGCAACATCGCGTACTCCCCTGAGACCTGATAGGCAGCGATCGGCAGATCAAAGCGGTGGCGCGCTTCGTTGATCACGTCCAGATACGGCATGGCAGGCTTGACCATGATCATGTCCGCGCCTTCTTCAATGTCCTGTTCAATCTCACGCATCGCCTCGCGCAGGTTGGCGCCGTCCATTTGATAGGAGCGGCGATCCCCGAACTGCGGGGTGGAATCTGCAGCCTCGCGGAAGGGACCGTAGAAACCGGACGCGAACTTTGCGGCGTAAGAGAGGATCGGCGTGTTGGTAAAGCCGGCTTCGTCGAGCGCTTTGCGAATCGCAGCTACGCGGCCGTCCATCATGTCTGAGGGAGCGATGATGTCCATGCCCGCCTCCGCTTGCGAAACGGCAGTTTTGGCCAGGATATCGAGCGTGGCATCGTTCTCAATCTCGTAGTCGAGCGCTGCGGCTTCGGCAACTTTGGCGGCAGCGGCAGAGAGGTTTTCCCGCGCAACGACCATCACTCGCGGAGTTTTGCCGCCGGATTTTTTATGCTTCACAATCCCGCAATGACCGTGCGACATGTATTCGCAGAGGCATACGTCGCCGATCACGAGTAGATCGCGTACTTCCTGCTTGATAGCTCGCGTCGCACGCTGCACGATCCCGTCTTCCGACCATGCGCCGGTAGCGACTTCGTCCTTCTTTTCGGGAAGCCCGAACAGAATGATGCCGCCCAAGCCCAGCGACTTGGCCTCGCGCGCTTCTTTCACCGCCTCGTCAACAGATAAATTGAAAACGCCCGGCATGGAGCCAATTTCTTTGCGCATGCGATCGCCGGGACAGACGAACAGGGGATAAATGAAGTTCGAGGGTTCGAGATGCGTCTCACGAACCAGCGAACGCAGGGAGTCAGACTGGCGCAGGCGGCGAAGCCGGGTGACTGGAAAGCCCATAGTAGGTGAAGTTTAGCAGTTTTTGGCTGAATTTCACGGCAAAGCGCATCAAGCGCCTGAACAGGTCCGTCAACCCTGTCAGTGCATCTGGGTCGCGGCCACGTATTGCTTTTGTAGTTCTATGGCAGCATTCTCCACGGTTCGCTCCACGCTCAGTGCCCGGCTCGCGGCGATCTCCACCTGCTGAATGCGCGCTGGCGAGGCTTTCTTAGGACCCAGTTCCATAATATTGGGGAGGTCGGCCAGGTCTGCCATCGACTGGAACGCTCTATCCTGCAAAGAGAGAAATACCTGCTGTGTATCGTACACGTCAGTGTAATTCTTCAGTTCGGCATAGCTCATGTATGCGGTGGCGCCGCTGGTTGCAGCCGTTTTCCAGGCTGTGGAGTAAATTTCATATCCGATGAATCGATACGAGAGGTTGCCCTGGAATGATTTGCCCTGTTCCACTTGCCGCAGCACAGAAGAAATCTGCTCCAACTGCTTCTCGCCTTGCCTGATGTCCGGAAGGGCTTTGTCGATGGTCTCTTTGTTGTTCCTGATCTCGGTGGAGAGATTCGCCTGCGCTTCATGTACCAGAGCGCGATGATGCCGCCATTCGATTAGCCCATCCAAGCCAAGCGCAATCAATATGCCCAGCACGATGGTAAGCATGTGAATGAAGAAATCGCGTTTGGTGTGAATGGGCCCGTGAGGCGGATGTATGTCCATGTTCTCTTCTTCTTTTAGCAACGCCGGCTCTGTTTGAGTGGCTGGCAAAGGTTCAGTAGCCGCGCCGGGAGCGGCGACGGGCGGATCGGGATTTGAAGCCGAGGTGCTCACGTGCCTATTTAACCATGGCTTTTGCGCTAACATCATCATGAATGGTTCCATCGCCTCTTGAACACTCATCCGTTCGCGTTCTGGAATTTGAGCAATTCCGGGAGTTGCTCTCTGCCTATGTGAATTCGCCTCTGGGCAAGGCACGGGTGGCGCAGCTTGTGCCCTCTTCGGATCGCAACTGGATCGACGGGCAGCAACAGCTTGCCGCCGAGACGCGGCGCTTTTTATCCGCAGGGGGACGATTTGATTTTGCCGGGCTGTTCGACGCCGATCAACTGCTGGCCAAGGCGAAGATTCCAAATGCGGCGCTGGAGACGAATGAAATCCGCGACATCCTCCTTATTGCCGACAAAGCGGCGGAGTGGCGCGAGATCGCATTGCATCCGCCCGAGGCCGTCCTGCGGGAGAAAGCATGGGACGGAATGCAGGCGCTTTCACACGAGATCGCCGATTTCACAGCGCTTCTGCGTTACTTCCGCAACAAGATCCTGCCGGATGGAACGCTGGATGACCGCGCTTCACCCGAATTAGGGCGGATTCGCCGCGAAGTGGAAAAGCAAAAGCGGCTCATCCAGGATTCACTGCACGGCTATCTGCGCCGCCTGGCTGAAGGCGGGGCGGTACAGGAAGAGCTGATTACGATCCGGGGTGAGCGCTTTGTGATTCCGGTAAAAGTCGAGCAGCGTCGTCGGGTGAATGGCGTTGTGCACGGGGCGTCATCCAGCGGCCAAACCATCTTCGTCGAGCCACTGGAAACCATTGAGCAGAACAACGATCTGGTACGGCTTCTGGAAGAAGAGCAGGCCGAGATCCGGCGCATCCTGCAGGAGATGACGGAGAAGATCGGCGAGCACGCGGATGCATTGGCTGCCGCCACCGAGGTGATGGCAGAAGTTGAACAGCAGTTCGGCAAGGCAAGGTTTGGGCTGGACTATGACTGCGTGCGCCCTGACTTGACTGACGATTACCTGGAACTCCGCGGTGCGCGGCATCCGCTGCTGGAGCGGAACCTGCGACCCAAGGGCGGCAAGGTGGTGCCAATCACGCTGGAGATGGACTCGGCGCACCGTCAGCTCATCATCAGCGGACCTAACACCGGCGGCAAGACGGTGGGGTTAAAAACAATTGGTTTGCTGGCGCTCATGGCCCAAGCGGGAGTGCCTGTTCCGGCGACCAACGCACGCCTGCCAGTCTTCGATGCGGTGCTGGCTGATATCGGGGACTATCAGTCGATCGAGCAGAACCTCTCAACCTTTTCGGCGCACGTGACCCACATTGATTTCACATCGCGCACTGCGACGCCGCACTCGCTGGTGCTTCTGGATGAATTGGGCTCGGCCACTGACCCGGAAGAAGGCGCAGCGCTGGCCGTTGCCATAGCCGAACATTTCCGCCGCATTGGAGCGGTGACGATCGTATCCACGCATCACACGTCGCTTAAAATCTATGCGGCAAACACGACGGGCGTGCTAAACGCGGCTGTGGGCTTCGATGAGAAAACCCTTCAGCCCACCTATGAACTGCAAGTCGGCGTGCCTGGAGCTTCGGCGGGCATCAACATTGCGCAGCGGTTGGGATTGAATTCGCAAATCATTGAAGCCGCTCGAGCCAAATTGGGAACGCAGACGCAGGACGTAGCCAGGTTCCTGGATAAGCTGCACAGTGAGTTGCGTGAGCTTGACCGCGAGCGACAGGCCACGCAGCGCCGCGAAGGGGAACTGGGAAGGGAATTGCAGCGGCTGGAAGCCGAGGGCGCGCACGAGCAGCGGCAGAAGACGCGCGAGTTCGAGCGCAAAATGGAGTCGCTGTTGCGCGACTTTGAGTACCAGGTGCGCGAAGCAGTGAGCGCGGTACAGGACCGCGCGGCGCAAACGAAGCTGTCGAAGCAAGCCGAGCAGCGCATCGCCAAGCTGCGGCGCGAGTTCAAGGAACAGTTTGATGCTGGTGTGGTGGCGCATAAGACCGGAGCCGACCAGGGGGATCCCAACGCGCGTCCACATGAGGTGAAGCGCGTCTCCGAAGGAGATACAGTCAAGCTCAAATCGCTGGGGCGGACGGCGGTGATCAAGCGCAAGATCGATGACAACACCTTCGAGGTCGAAATGGGCGCCATGAAGATGAAGGTGCCGCGCAGCGATATCGCTGAGGTCTTTGCGCGCAGCGGCATCACGCCTGTTGCGGCGGCGCGCGCCAAAGGAATTTCCGTTTCACTCAAGAGCGACGACCTGAATACACCGACCGAGATTAATGTGATTGGCCAGACGGTGGATCAGGCGACCAGCGAGGTGGAGAAGTTTCTTGACCGCGCG
>Ga0207660_10002750_pt1 | contig 11524 bp, 10 predicted proteins | sample KBSC73BmetaG_FD_184335 | JGI IMG/M metagenome (GOLD analysis project Ga0207660, IMG submission 184335) | Corn rhizosphere microbial communities from Kellogg Biological Station, Michigan, USA - KBS C7-3B metaG (SPAdes) (version 2) | ecosystem: Host-associated > Plants > Roots > Rhizosphere ... | reverse complement strand
GACGAATCCCATCCAGATGAGAAAGTTGCCGTTGTAGAGCGGGTTTCTGCTCCACGCAAAAATTCCGTACGTCACGAGCCGCTGCACGTTGCGCGAGCGGCGGCGGGTGACGGTACCGGCCGCAGCGACACCCGCGAGACGGATCGCTTCGCCGATCACGATCAGCGAGAGTCCCACTTCCCACCGGAAGGGAGAGCTCGAGCCCGGCATGACCAGCGGAATTCCAAGAAACAGAAGTGGAAGCCACCCGCGATGACGGAAAAGGACAGCACCAATCTGCGCCGGGATCGACTGCTCGGCGGCGCTCACGCGCTGCGGTTGCGGAGTCGGGTTGCTCACGCCAGGCGCGTGTCCTGTGTCGACCGCTGGATCATTTCGTCCGCTGCGCTTCAGCAGCGTCTTCCACCCAGGGGGAGAAAAGGGTGCGCCACTGATCGGGTACCGGGATAGGCTTGCCGTCAGGAGAGACGGTGACGTAGACGATCGACGCGTCGCACACGACGTTGCCCCGCTGGTTCCGCACGACCTGCCGCACGATGAAGCTCGTATTGCCAACCGAGAGCAGTCCCGTCTGAATCGCGAGATCGTCTCCCGGAAAAGTCTGCGCCATGTAGGACGCTTCCACTTTGCGCACAACCGCCCACAAGCTCGTCTTCATGTACTCGGCGTACGACATGTGTCGCTCGAGAGCGGACCAGCGCGCGCGCTCGAGAAGGACCAGCATGTGGGCGTGGTTGACGTGCCCAACCGAGTCGCAATCGCTGGGGTAGATGTGAACCGTAAAATTTTCGGTCATCGGATCGTGGATAGAGTGAAGCGCCGCGGAGAAAGTTAACCGGGTCGGGGCGCTATACCATTCAGGCGCTAGATTTCGAGCATGCCTCCAGTGCTCCCGGATGGCGCTCTCTACCTCGACAATTCCGAGCAGGTAGACCGCTTCCTCAAAGAAATCTCAGACGTGAAGGAGCTCGCCCTCGACACCGAAGGCGCGAGCTTCCATCGCTTTCTCGACCGTATCTACCTGCTCCAGCTGTCGACCCGCGAGCGGAGCGCCATTCTCGATCCCCTTCCCATCGGATCGCCGGCCGGACTGGGTGAGCTTCTTCAGAGCAAGTCCGTGGAAGTCGTTTTCCACGACGCGGATTATGATCTGCGCCTGCTGCATCAGGACTACGGCTGGCACGTCACGAACATCTTCGACACACGAATCGCGTCTCAGCTACTGGGAATCAAGTCATTCGGTCTCGCCGCGCTTCTGGAGCAGTTCTTCGACGTGAAGCTGGACAAGAAGCACCAGCGCGCGGACTGGTCGATGCGCCCGCTGACGGCGGACATGCTCGACTACGCCGCGCAGGACACTCGATACCTGTTACAGCTCAAGGATCACATGACGCGCGAGCTCGAGCGTCGTGGGCGCCTGCACTGGGCGAAGGAGGAGTTCGCTCGCCTCGAAGGCACGCGCTGGGAAGCCGAAGAAAGCATGGAAGGTTTTCTCCGGCTCAAGGACGCCCGCGATCTGTCGCGGCAGGAGCTCGCAGTCCTGCGCGAAGTCGCGAACTGGCGCGACACTGTCGCAGCGCAGCTTGATCGTGCGACCTTCCGCGTGATGGGCAATGAGGTGCTATTCGAGCTGGCGCGCCGCGCGCCGAAGAGCGTGTCGGAGCTGAGCGCGATCAAAGGGATGCCCAAGGGCATGATCGAGCGCGGCGGGGCCGACATCATTGCTGCGATCCGACGCGGTGTCGAGGTTCCCGAGGCCCAGCTGCCGAAATTCCCGCGTGGTCAGCGCTGGAACAAAGACCGAGACTTCGACGAGAAGGTCGCGCGCCTCAAGGGCGTGCGCGATGCGGCGGCCACGCGACTGGAGCTCGATCCGGGGGTGTTATGCTCGCGCGAGCGGCTGGAAAGCATCGTTCGCAGCAACCCAAAGACCCTCGAAGATCTGGCGGCAGTACCCGATCTCCGCAACTGGCAGATCGAGGAGATGGGGGAAGGATTTCTTCGCGCGCTCAGTGCGGCGACTTGAACACGAAGCGCTGTCTGATTCGCGTAGCCACTGCGCAGTCCCCGAGGCGCGCCGGATGGTACCGGCTGTCGTTCAGCGCATCCGCCGCCGATAGCACGAACTCACGGTAGTTTCCCGAGACAAAGTCCATCGATTGCGGCGCTATCGAACCGTTCGCGCGCACGGTGAAGGCTAACACGACGCTATCCTCGATTCCCGCGATTGCAGCCCGACTCGGATACTTCGGCACGATGCCGGTGCTCGGCATCATCGCATACGTGAAGGGGAGGTCATAGCGCGGGATTTTCGCCTTGAAGACGTATCTCCCCTCCGGCACCGTGTCGGCCTGGTCGTCCGGAGCGAACTTCAGCACCAGCGGAATCGAATCCGCACGCTCGAGCCACGGAACATCCCGATTCTTCGCCATAGCGCCGAGCGCCGACCGAATGCTGTCCGCAAAGTCCTCAGTAAGCGTTTCATCGACGACGTCGGTCACGACGAGAGATCCATTGGAGTGGGCGGTGACGTAGGCGACGGCTCCGATGTTGAGGATGCCGCCCGCACACCGTGATCCGAGCGAATCGCAGGGCTCGTTCCCGATGATGACACTCAATCGCAACTTCGAGGGCGCCTTGAAGCGCGCCCGAAATCCCTGGGCGAGAAAACTCTCGAAGTCGGGCGGCAGCGCGGTTTTCGGGTCCTGCGATGCAGCGGTCATTTTCACGATCGTCTCGACCGTGTCACTCGCGTGAAGGGTGTCGAGGCAGCCGATGGCGTCAGCGCCGATGTCGTTCGCGGTCGAAGAAGGCTTGCGGTTGGGAGTTGGGTTGGCGGCGCACGCACTTGCCGCCGTGACAACGAAGGTGAGGCCTATGGCGCGAAGTCTGAGGTGCACGCGCTCAATTTACGAACTGACTTCTCGATGCCGTAAGCTTCTAGAAGCCCAGGTACGCCCTCACGCGTGGCTCCATCTTCTCGGGTGTCCAGAACGGCATCCAGACGAGATTCATCTCGACCTTCTCCACGCCGGGCAGCGTCTTCAGCTCCGTCTCGGCGTTGGTCATGATCTCGGGTCCCGATGGACAGCCCGGCGAGGTGAGGGTCATATCGACCTTCACGGTGCTGCCATCCACAGCAATGGCGTAAACGAGACCCATGTCCATGATGTTCAGCTGGAGATCAGGGTCCTTTACACGCCGAAGCGCGAGCTTGACCTGATCCTCGCTGACGACCCCCGTAGCAGCAACCGGTTCTGCAGCCGCGGCGGCGGGGCTCCCCACCTCTCCATTCTCTTCGCTCATGATCGAATCACCTCACCTGCAACTTAACGCTTTTTCGAGCTCGTCTTCTTCTTGACGGTGGTCTTTTTCGCAGGGGTGCTCTTGCTGCGGCTCTTCGACGTTGCGCTGGCGATCGTGTGGTGCTTCGACGACGCGTGACGACGCCTTGCGCGAGGCGGCGGGGGATTCCAGCCGACCTCTTTATCGGCGCGGAACTTCGAGGATCTCGAGGCCAGCTCGGGTCCGTCGAGCACCGAGAGTACTGCCGCATCGGACAGATCTGCCCGGACGTCCGAGATCACCTTGGCAGGACGCAGGGCGCGGGCGGCGTGCACGCGGTTGGTCAGAAGAATCACGAACATCTGCCGCTCGGGGTCGATCCACATCGAGGTGCCCGTAAAGCCGGTGTGTCCGTAGGCGGTAGGGCCGAGGTAGCGGCCCGAGCCATAGTCGCCGTCGGCGGTATCCCATCCGAGGGCGCGGTGTCCGAACGCTCTCGATGTGAATAGATCGACGGTCGACTTGCTGATGATCTGCACGCCGTTGTACTCGCCGCCGTTGAGCATCATCTGCGCAAAGATCGACAGATCCCCGGCGGTGCTGAAGAGCCCGGCGTGACCGGCGACGCCGCCGAGCGCGTAGGCATTCTCGTCGTGTACTTCGCCTTGAAGCGGATAGCCGCGGGGAGGCGTGACTTCGGTTGGTGCGATCCGATAGCGGAGCGAATCTGACGGACGGTACATCGTTTCGGTCATCCCGAGTGGCTCGAACAGCCGGCGCTCGAGGAATTTGTCCAGCGGCTCGCCGGCAACGACTTCGATGACGAGTCCGAGGACGTCAGCGCCGAGATCGGAGTAGATGTACTGGGCGCCCGGGCGTCCCTCGAGCGGTGTGTTGAGGACCAGCGCCCTCGCTTCCAGCGGCGTCTGGGCGATGCGCCAGATGTCGCGGCCAGCGGGCAATCCGGACGTATGGGTGAGGAGCATCCGGATGGTGACTTTGTCCTTGTCGCCGCCGCCGAACGTGGGGATGTAGTTCACGACCGGGTCATCGAGCCCGATCTTCTTTTCGTCGTAGAGGATCATGATCGCCGACGTGGTTCCGACGACCTTGCTCAGCGAAGCTATGTCGTAGATCGTGCGTTCGGCGTCGACCGGAGTGCTGCTGGTGCTCCAGGACAACTTTCCAAAGCCCTTCTCGTATACCGCCGCCCCATTTCGGCCTACGACCACCGAGGCTCCGGGGTATCCTCCAGCCTTGATTCCTCGCTCAACGACGCGCTCGATGGCGCCGAGGCGGTTCTCGGACATGCCGACCTCAGCCGGGGACTTGGCCGGCAGGCCATCGCCTGCACGGGTAACAGTCAGTGCGGTGAGAATAACTCTTAGCAACGCTAACTCCTTGGACTACTTTAGTTTATACGGATCGCGCGAGCGGAAGTTCCAACCCGGCCGGGTATGCCCAACTGCTACGCGATATGGCGGCGGCGTACGTTTGCAAACGATTGCCAGGAATGAAAGTCACCGTGTTTTTTGGGAAACTTTTTAGACGAGCGGTGTGACTAAGAAAGAGTCCGAGATGCCATTCGACCAGCTGGACCTCAAGCGCGCTATTGCCGGCGACGAAAGGGCCATGCAGCGGCTTTGGTCGCAGCATGCTCCGCATATCGACGCGGTCGTACGCAGGCTTTGTGGTGATGCCGAGCTGGCCGCTGACATCTCGCAGGAGGTCTGGATGCAGATCTTCAGGGCGCTCCCAAGCTACAGGGGTGACTCGCAATTCGGAACATGGGCACATCGGATTGCGGTGAACCGCACCCTCAACGCGCTGCGCAAAATCAGGCGCCTCGCGAAGCTGGAGACCGACATTGAAGACGATTCCGCTCTCACCGAGCAGGATACCGACAGAACGTTTCTGGCGGAATCCATCGAGCAGGCGATGACGAAGCTGTCGCCGGGGGCGAGAGCGGTGTTCGTTCTTCATGATGTGGAAGGATATACGCACGGCGAGATCGGGGAGGAACTCGGTATCACGCCGGGCGGATCGAAATCTCAATTGTTCAAGGCTCGGGCCAAGCTGAAAATGCTGCTGGCCCACCTCGTCGACGAATCACAACCAGTCGCAGGAAAGGGGAAGGCACATGTCGCACCTGTCTGAAGATCAACTCGATCATCTCATCGCCAGGGAGCGGGCGAGTCAGCATCCGCCGCTCAACGAGTGGCGAACCATCGCCGCGAGGGCGCGAGAGGAAGGACTGATACGTGAGTCGGAATCGCATTCGTGGGCAGCTGGCCAACCGTGGCTTCAGGCCGCGGCTGCCGTGCTGCTGTTGATCGGCGGAATGGCGATCGGACGGGCGACGATCGGACTGCCGACCAGCACCGGCCAGGTGGAGAGTTCGGTCGCGGCGAATCGTACGGCGTCGGGTCCCACCGTTCCCGCGATCAGCGCCAGCGCCAGCTTTGCCTCTGTCGACGATGCCTCTGCGACACTGGAACGTGCTCTGGGCGACTATCAGCGAGCTTCGGCCTTCCTCGCGGCAAATGGCTCCGGCGCGACGACGATGGATAGCTCGAGGATCTATTCCGCCAGACTTGCAGCGCTGGAGAAGGTCGGCAACGCGATGGAGAGCGCACTTCAGACGGCGCCACATGATCCGGTGATCAATCAGTACTATCTCGCAACAATGGGAGCGCGCGTCGCGACGCAGCAGCTAGTCAACAGACCGGTCGGTCTTGCTCTGAAGGGATTCTAGATGAAGCTGGGAGGGAAAGAGGTGTCGGCAATGAGAAAGGGTCAGGTGGCGGCGGCCATGATTGCATCGTTCGCGCTGCCGGCAATGTCCATCGCGCAGACTGTCCCGCAGCCTCCGCAATCGCCAACGTCAGTCGAAATGCCGTCCGGATGGTTCGGAGTGCGGATCTCGGATCAGGCGATACTCAACGAGAGTGGCGCGGCGTTCTTCGACAGATATCCGATCGTCACGAACGTCGAGCCCGGCTCGCCCGCGGACAAGGCTGGAGTTCATCCTGGTGACGTGCTGATCACGTTCAACTCGCACGACATGCGCGGGGGCGCGCTTCAGATGAGCGACTGGCTGAAGCCCGGTGCGCCTTTCCAGCTTCGACTGCGGAGAAACGATGCCCTCCGCACCGTGCGCGGCGTATTGGGACGGCGCCCCGAAGGCTGGGAGCAGGTAGTAGTCGTGCAGGTCTCGCCGCTGCAGGAGATGATGACACGAACCCGCGAAGTTCCCGCAGTCGAGGCGAGCCCCGAGCCCGGGATGATGCGCGTCAGGGCCGAGGGTCCAACCGCGCCACGGCTTCCCGCTCTCCTCGTTTCCCCACTCGGACTTGGCCGGGGGGTTTACCCGTTCGTCGGCGCCGAATTCACGGCCCTCAACAGCGACCTCTCCGATTTGCTGGGCGTAAAACCCGAAGGTGTTTTTGTGGCCAACGTTGCCGAAGGATCGTTGGCGCGGGAGGCGGGGCTACGCGGCGGCGACGTCGTGGTGATGGCGAATTCGACCAGGATAAAAACGCCGAACGATCTGGTGCGGGCGATTCGCGATGCCGACGACCGGACGGTCAGGCTTCAGGTGATTCGCAAACACAAGCCGGAGATCGTGACGCTGTCCTGGTAATACAACCGGTACCCGGTTCCGGGTATCCGGTACGCGTAACATCTAGCTGACAGCGTCCAGCTCGTAGCGGGAAGCTCGCACCTAGTTGTTGTCGGGTACCGGGCACCGGGTACCGGGTCAATTGGTACCAGTCCCAGCTGGCGGATCTTTTAACGCGGGCAGCTTTCTCGAGTCGGGCACGAGCGAAGCGTGAATCGCGGTAGCTGCCACGGCGCCGCTGGCCGCGGCGAAGATCGCGGTCTGCGGGCCGGGCGCGATGTCGCCCGCCGCGTACACGTTCAACACTGACGTGTGATTGCGATCGTCGATCACCAGACGCCCGAGCTCGTCTCGCTTGCACCCAAGCTGGGCGCCGAGGTCGTCGGACGGATACTGGCCGATGGCGAAGTAGAGCCGCTCGCAATCGAGTGACATTCCGCCCTCGAGGTCGACGCTGCTGATGACGCCCGAGCGGGACACGGCGCATTTGATCGGTTGATCGAGAACCGGAATGTTGAGCGCCTTCAGCTGATCGAGAAGCTTCTGGTCCATGTCGGGCTCCTCGCCATGGGTGCAGATGACGATCTGCCTCGTCCAGGTCGTGAGCGCGAGCGCCATCCCGACCGCCTTGCGACCTTTGCCCACGACGACGGTTTTCTTGTCGCGCGTTTCGTAGCCATCGCAATCGGGACACACGTGAACCGTCTCGCCGTAACAGCGATCGAGTCCTGGGATGTCAGGCCAGACGTCCTTGATTCCGATTGCCAGCAGGATGCGAGACGCCTCGATCACAGCTCCTTCGCGCAGCTTGATCGCGAACAGCTCGCCGGTCTCATTGATCGCTTCGTCGACGATGCCGCTGACGTATTCGACACCGAACGTCGCGCCTTCCTTCCTGCCGAGGGCGCGGAGCTCCGCGGGCAGAATGCCGAGGTGGCCCATGTAGCCGTTGACTGCGCGCGTTTCCCAGTTGCGTGGATCGCCGGAGTCCACAACGACAACCTTGTGTAGATAGCGCGCGAGCCACAGCGCGGCGCAGAGGCCTGCCGGACCGCCTCCGACAATTGCAACATCGTATCGTGCCGTCATGCGTGACGGCGGGTGCAAGTTCGATTCCCTGCGCTACGCCTTCGTCGCGCGCTAGAAACGTGTGGTCAGGAGAAACCGAACAGCTCGTGGCGATCCCGGCGTGATGTTGCTGTTGCCGTTGGCGAGCGGATAGTACCTCTCGTTGAAGAGATTCTCGAGATTCGCCTGCATGCCAAGCGTGTTACTGAACGTGTAGTAGATGCCCCCATCGATGCGCGTGAAGGCGGGCAGCTTCACGGTGTTGCTGATCGCCGCGTACATGTCGGTCTGGTGCATCACGCCGAGCGCGAGACTGATGCGTGGGGTGACCTGGTACTTGTTCCAGAGCGAGAGGGTGCTCGCCGGAACGAGCGGGACGGTCGTTCCCGCCACTGCCGCTGCTGTCGTGGCGGAGATCACCGCCCGTTGTCTGGAGAATCCGCCGGCGATGCCCCAATCGGAAGTCATGTTGCCGGTGATTCCGACCTCGTAGCCGGTCGAGCGCTGGCTGCCGGTCTGCACCGTCATCGATGGGTCGCTGGGATTGGGCGCGCGGGTGTTCGAGCGGTCGAGCCGGTAGGCCGCCGCAGTGAGCGCGACCCTGTCGGAGACATCCCACTTCGCTCCGGCTTCCGCGTTTGCGAACTTTTCGGGCTTCAGCGCCTGCGTTACATCGGTCAGTGACGAGAACTGGTCGCCCGCGCTCGGGAGGTAGGAGACGCTGTAGTTCGCGTATATCGACGCCGTTGCAACCGGCTTGAGGAGGAGGCCGGCGCGAGGAGAGATCATCGCATCGCTTCTCGCCAGATCCGTGTCAGTCCGATTGTTGTGAAAACGAATGCCGAAATTCTCGTAGCGCACACCGGCGATCAGCTGCACGTACCGATTCAGCTCGACCTGGTCCTGTGCATAGATCGCGCGACCCGTCGTAGCAACGTGGTTGTTGGCGTCAGTGGCGGATTGCCTGAACGTTATCGGGACGGTGATGGTCGGCGTCGCGACCGGCGCTACGAAGCTCGCAGCTGTGTCGTTGAAGAAGCCGGTGTTGCGAAAGTTGTCTGTGACCTGGCGTGAGAGCTCGGCACCGAGGAGAAGCGTATGCGCCACCGACCCGGTGCGCGCGGCGTAGGTGAGATCCGTCTGATTGAAGATGTTCTTGCGCTGCTGGGCGTTGTTGTACGCGGACAGGCTCACATCGGCTCTGTCTGGGCTCACCGCGCCGGGCAGCACGTTCTGATAAATCTTGTCGTAGGTGGTGAGCTGTGTCCGATTGTAGATGTTGACGCCGTTGGGCGCCGCGTGTGACACCGAGGCGGATCCGCTGTTCACCCTCGCGCTGACGTAGTTGATGTCTGGATTTCCGAAAAATGTCGAGATGTCCGTCTGGACCGGCGCGTTGCCGAAGGAGGGAATTCCACGGTCAGCTGTTCGGTAGTCGACGAAATTCTCGTAACCCAGACCCACTCTCGTGTTGCCCGAGGGCGAGGCGATTGCGAGAGTCGGATTCAAGCCCTGACGCCTGAGCCAGACGTTGTCGCGGAACATGTCGGAGTGTTCGTACACGCCGTTGAACCGCGCCGCGAGCATGCTGTTGAACGCGCCACCTGCGTCCAGCGTCGCTCGCTTGTTGTTGAATGATCCACCCTGCAGGGTCAGCTCGCCGGCAGGTGTCCAGCCTGCTTCCTTCATCACGCGATTGATCACGCCTCCGCCACCCCCTCGGCCGAAGATCATTGCATTGGAGCCTTTCAATGCTTCCACGCGCTCGACGTTATACAGATCGCGATAAAACTGGGCATCGTCGCGGACACCGTCGACGTAGAAATCCGCCGACGTGGAATTGCCTCTGATTGTCGGCTGATCGCGATTGCCCTCGCCCTGACCCATGGTGATTCCGGGAACGTAGCGCACGACGTCCGCCAGATTTTGCATTCCCTGATCCTTCATCAGCGCGCGGTTGATTACCGTCACGGCCTGTGGAATGTCGCGCAGCAATGTTGGTGTTTTTGTCGCTGTGGCGGTCTGGATCCGGAAGTAACTCGATCCGTTATTTGCCCCCTCTACTCTCACCGTCTTGAGCTCGGCAACAGGGGATGCTTTGCCATCTTTCGCTGTGCTGTCAGCGCCAACCGAGCCAACGGGGAGCGAGTCGCGGCCGAGTGTGTCGGGCGGAGCCGGGTTTGTTTGCCCGTCGGCGGAACACACACCCGCGAACAGTAAAAGACCAGCAAGGATAGGAACGATCGGGGCCCGCATGATTATCAGGTAGTCTGGAGTGAGTGGACGGCAGGAAACTAAGGCGAGAACCGAATCCAGACAACTCCGCTCGGGATTAAATATTCAAAGCGGACGCACTACCTTAATAACTGGAAGGATCTCACTGCTCTGTAATTCTCACACGCGTCGGGTGCAGGTATAAAATCCATGAAAGTCGCGATTCTCGATCCGGCAAGCGGCATTGCCGGGGACATGTTCATCGGCGCTCTCGTCGATGTCGGGCTGGACAAGGCCTGGCTCGAGCGTTTGCCGGCGACGCTTGGATTGACTGGGGTGGCTGTTCGAATCGCTGACGTGCAGCGCTCCCACGTTCATTGCGTCAAAGTGGATTTCGACATTCCGCCGCAGCCTCACGGGCGAGCGGTGTCGGAGATTCATCGCCTGATCGATGCGGTAAAAATTCCGGAGAAAGTCGCGCGCTCGGCACACGCGGCGTTCGACGCGATCGCGACAACCGAGAGCGCGATACACGGCGTTACCCCTGACGAGCTACATCTCCACGAGGTAGGAGCGGTCGACGCGATACTCGACATCGTTGGGTCCATCTGGGGTCTGGAGCTCCTCGGAATCGAGCGCGTTTACAACACGAAAGTCGCGCTGGGCGACGGCACGGTGAAGACTGCGCACGGCATACTGCCGGTGCCTGCTCCGGCAACGATCCGTCTGCTCGAGGGGTTCAACGTGCGGCACGGGCCACCGGGATCGGGGGAGCTCACCACGCCCACGGGGGCGGCGCTTCTTCGCGTTCTTTCGAAGGGCGCGCCACCGAACGAGTATAGGGCGCTGAGCAGCGGCTACGGCGCCGGCACGCGTGATATCCATGGACAGCTCAATGCCCTCCGCATAATCCTCGGCGACGCGGCAATCGACAGCCACGATCACCATCATCACCACGGCCACGTGCACGCCGAGCACCTGCACGTGTTGAGCGCTGACATCGACGATATGTCGCCGGAGGAGCTCGCCGGCGCCGCGGATGTCTTGCGAGCCGAGGGTGCGCTCGACGTCGTGCTGCTCCACACCACGATGAAGAAGGGAAGGCTTGGCACGCGCATCGAAGCTCTGGTGCGGACCGAAGATCTGGCGCGGCTCGAGGAAAAGATTTTCCTGCAATTCACGACGCTCGGCGTCAAAACGTTCGACGTGGTGCGAAGCGCGCTCGAGCGCGAGTCCAGGCTCGTTCGATTCGATGGGCGTGACATCCGGGTGAAGGTTGCCACGCTTCCCGATGGATCGCAGAGAGCGAAACCGGAATTCGACGATTTACGTCGC
>Ga0207660_10002747_pt1 | contig 11527 bp, 9 predicted proteins | sample KBSC73BmetaG_FD_184335 | JGI IMG/M metagenome (GOLD analysis project Ga0207660, IMG submission 184335) | Corn rhizosphere microbial communities from Kellogg Biological Station, Michigan, USA - KBS C7-3B metaG (SPAdes) (version 2) | ecosystem: Host-associated > Plants > Roots > Rhizosphere ... | reverse complement strand
CTGGTCCTCGCGCTCAGCCCGCTCCTCGACGGGCGCTTCGTGAAGGCGGTGGCGGACCTCGCTGCGCGTGGCTTCGAGGTGGTGCTGATCGCCGTGTCTCCCGTGGCGGCGGGACGCGCCGTCGTGCGGGGCGGCCCGGTGGCGGACCTGGCCGCGCGCCTGTGGGCGCTGGAGCGCCGCGCCTACCTCGACGAGCTCCGGCGTCATGGATTGACCGTGGTGGCCTGGGACGGCGTCGAGCCGCTCGAGGTCGCCCTCGCCCGCGGGCATCGTCCGCGGCTGCGCGCCGCCCACGCATGATCGCGCGTCTCACGGGGCTGGCGCTGATGGCGATGCTGGCCGGGCTGCCGCTCATCATCCTGCCCGAGCCCTTCCTGGGCGCGCTGGCCGCGCTCGCGCTCGCGGTGGGCGCCGCCGGCGCACTCGCGCCCAATGTCTCCCTCGCCACCGCGGGCGGGACGCTGGCGCTCATCGAGTACACCCTCGCGCTCCTGCTCGGCCGGCCGGACCCCGATCCCCTCACGGCAACCATCACCGGGGTCGGTCTCGTGCTGCTCCTGGCGAGCGTCCACTTCGCGAGCCGGACCCACGGCGCCGCCCTGGGCTATGCGGTGCTGCGATCGCAGGCCCGCCACTGGCTGGCGGTGGCCGCGCTCGGCGTGGTCGGCGCCGCCGTTCTCACCCTGGGAGGGGAAGCGCTCGCGCTCGCGCTCCGTGGCGCCGCCCTTCCCATGGTCGTCGCGGCCTCGGCGGTCGGCGCCCTGATGACCGTGGTCGGCGTGATCGCGCTGGTGACGACGTCCCGCCGCGACGCGTAGTCGCCCGGCGCCTTGACTTGGCCGGGGCCCCCGGCTAGTCTCGTCGGACCCGATCCGCCATGCGAATCACCGCCGTCCGTGCCTCCTGGCTCCGCGCTCCCATCCCTCCCGCCGCGGTCCATGTCAGCGACTTCGGCCGCAACGATTCCTTCAACATGTGCCTCGTCGAGGTCGAGACGGATGCGGGCATCACGGGACTGGGCGAGGCCAAGGCGGCGGTCGGCAACCTGGGAAACTACCGCGCCATCGTGACGCTGATCCGGGAGGAGTTCGCCCCGCTGCTGGTCGGCCGCGATCCCCTGGACATCACCGGCGCCTGGGAGCTTCTCTACAACGGCAGCCGGGCCCACTACGCCATGCGCGAAGGCCGGACCTTCCCCACCATCGGCCGCCGCGGCATCACGCTGTCGGCCATCGCCGGCGTGGATATCGCGCTCTGGGACATCCTCGGCCGCTCGCTCGGGGTGCCGGTATGGCAGCTGCTGGGCGGCCGCTACCGCGATCGCGTCCCCGCCTATGCCTCCGGCGGCTGGGCGAAGGTCGGGAGCATCGGCAAGCAGATGCTCCAGTACGTCGAGCGCGGCCACCGCGCGGTGAAGCTGCGCGTCGGCCTCCAGGACGCCAGCGTGGACGATTCGGCGGCCCGCGTGGCGGAGGTGCGCGAGACCCTCGGGCCCGGCATCGGCATCATGGTGGACGCCCACGGAACCTGGAGCGTTCGCGAGGCCCAGCGCTTCGCCCGCAAGGTCGCGAATCACGACCTCACGTGGCTCGAAGAGCCCGTGTCGCCGGACAATCTCTCCGGGCAGGCCGAGGTGCGCCGCGCCACCGACATCCCCATCGCGGCCGGAGAGAGCGAGCAGACGCGCTTCGCCTTCCGGGAGATGCTGGAGGCCCGGGCGGTGGACGTGCTCCAGCCCGATCCCGCCATCGCGGGGGGCATCACCGAGGTCCAGCGCATCGCCGCGCTCGCGGCCAGCCATAGCGTCACGGTGGCGCCGCACCTCTGGGGCTCGGCCATCCTCTTCGCCACCGGGCTCCACCTCTGCGTGTCCACGCCCTCCGCCACCATCATCGAGTTCTCCCGCGGCCACAATCCCCTGCTCAACGAGCTGGTCGAGGAGGAGATCGCCTTCGAGGACGGCCACGTCCTCGCGCCCACCGGGCCCGGGCTCGGTCTCACCTTGCGGCGAGACTGGGTCGAGAGCGTCCGGGTGGCGGTGTGAGCGCGCCGGTGGCGGGCCTCCGCGTGCTCGTGACCGGCATGAGCGGGCTGATCGGGACCGCGCTGCGCCGGCGGCTCGAGGGCCGGCACGCGCTCCGCGCCTTGAACCGGCGCGACATCCCCGGCGTCGCCTGTCACCGGGGAGATATCGGCGATCTGGGGGGCATCGAGCCCGCCTTCAAGGACATCGACGTCGTCGTGCATCTGGCCGCGGCGGCCGGAGGGGCGGTGCCGTGGGATTCCGTGCTCCATGACAACCTGGTCGGCACCTACAACGTCTTCGAGGCGGCCCGGCGCGCCGGCGTCAAGCGGGTGATCTTCGCCTCCAGCGGCGCCACCGTCACCGGCTACGAGCGCGAGGAGCCGTATGCCTCGCTGGTGGCCGGGCGCTACGCGGGCCTCACGAGCTGGCCCATGCTGACGCACGAGTCGCCCCTTCGCCCCGCCGCGCTCTACGGCGTGAGCAAGGCGTACGGCGAGGCGCTCGGCCGCCAGTACGCCGACGAGCACGGGCTCTCCATCCTGTGCATCCGCATCGGCCGCGTCAATCGAGAGGACCGGCCGAGCGGCCTCCGCGACTTCTCCGTGTGGTTGAGCCAGCGTGACGTCGTCCAGGTGATCGAGCGCTCCATCGCGGCGCCCGCCGACCTCCGCTACGGCATCTTCTTCGCCACCTCGGACAATCGCTGGGGCTACCGGGACCTCGCCCATGCGCGCTCCCTCCTCGGCTTCATTCCGGAAGACCGCGCCGAGGCGCATCGCTGATGCCCATCGTCCGGTCCTTCCTCGCCGACCATGCCATCGCGCTCCGCGACAAGCCGGCGGTGGTGGACGACCGGCCCGGCGCGCCGGTCACCGTGTGGAGCTTCGCCGAGCTGAACCGTCAGGCCAATCGCCTGGCGAATCTCCTCCTGGGACTGGGCGTCGCTCCGGGCGAGAAGGTGGTGTGGTGCGGCCAGAACTCGCTGGAGGCGGTGCGGGCCCTCCACGCGCTGCCGAAGATCGGGGCGGTGGCGGTGCCGCTGAACTATCGCCTCACCGCGGAGGAGACCGCCTACGTGGTGGACAACTCCGACGCGGTGGCCGTGTACGTGGACGCGGAGCAGGCGGGCCTGTTCGCTCGCATCGCGCATACCATCCCGCGTGTCCGCCACGTGATCGTGTTCGGCGGCCGCCCGGGGCCGGGCATGCTGTCGGCCGAGGGGCTCCTCGCCCGCGCGCGCGATACCGAGATCGAGGTGGACATTCCCGCGGGGATACCGTCCACCATGCTCTACACCTCCGGGACCACCGGGCGCCCCAAGGGCGCGCTGAGGCTCCCCATCGACCCCGCGCACACGCGCCCGCTGCTCGAGCTGGTGGGCCACCGCCCCGACGACGTTTACCTCACCACCGGGCCGCTGTACCACTCGGGGCCGCTCGGCTATCTCGGCATCAACCACCGGATCGGCGCCACCGCCGTGCTCCAGCGCCGGTTCGATCCCGAGGACTGGCTGCGGCTCGTGGCCAAGTACCGGGTGACCACCACCTTCTCGGCGCCGGCGCCCATCCGGCTCGTCTGCGCGCTGCCCGACGAGGTGAAGGAGCGCTACGACGTGCGCAGCATGCGGCGCATGATCGCCAATGCGGCCCCCTGGTCCATGGCGCTGAAGGAAGCGTACATGCGCGACTTCGGCGAGGACTCGCTCTGGGAGGTCTATGGCTCCACCGAGCTGGGGGTGGACACCGTGCTGGCGCCGCCGGATCACCGCCGAAAGCCGGGCTCCTGCGGGCGCGCGGTGCCCGGGGTGGAGATCCGGCTCTACGACGAGGCCGGCGCCGAGGTCACCGAGCCCGGCGTGCCCGGCGAGGTGTACGTGCGCGGCGTGAGCGTCTTCGAGACCTACTACAAGGCCGAGGAGAAGGCCGCCGCCGCCCGCCGCGAGGGCTTCGCCACCGTGGGAGACATCGCCTACCGCGACGCCGACGGCTTCTACTACATCTGCGACCGCAAGTCCGACATGATCATCTCGGGCGGGATGAACGTCTACCCCGCCGAGATCGAGGCCGCGCTGGAGCGGCATCCCGGCGTCGCCGACGTCGCCGTCTTCGGCATCCCGAGCGAGGAATGGGGCGAGAGCGTCCACGCGGTGGTGGTTCCCCGCCCCGGCCGTACCCTCGCCTCGGAAGAGGTCGTCGCCTTCGCCCGGGAGCGGCTGGCCGGCTACAAGATCCCGCGGTCGGTCGCGATCGTGAGCGAGATTCCCCGCAACGGCTCCGGCAAGATCCTCAAGCGCGTGCTGCGCGAGCCCTTCTGGCAGGGCCGGCGTGCGCGCGTCTCGTGACCCACAGCACGTGAAAGGAGCCCCCATGAAGCGCACCGCCATCGCCCTTCTCGCTCTGCTCGCGCTCACCCTCGGCGCCGGCGCCGCCTCCGCCCAGGACACGCCCCGCGCGGGCGGCGTCATCAAGGCCGCCATGATCGGCGAGCCGCCGTCCCTCGACCTGCACTGGACCACCGCGGTGATCGTGCAGCAGATCACCTGGCATATCTACGAGACGCTCTACACCTACGACAAGAGCCTCAACCCGGTGCCCCTGCTGGCGGAGAGCCATGCCGTGGCCGACGGGGGCCGCCGCTACACCATCACCCTCAGGAAGAACGTGAAGTTCCACAACGGCAAGGAGATGACCTCCGCCGACGTGGTGCCCTCGCTCCAGCGGTGGGGAAAGATGTCCACCACCGGGAAGCTTCTCTGGAAGGGCGTGGAGGCGATCGAGGCGAAGGATCCCTACACCGTGGTCATTCACCTCAAGGAGCCGTCCGGCTCGCTGCTCTACGGGCTCGGCAGCCCCAATAACGGCGCCGCCATCTATCCCAAGGAGGTCATCGCCGCCGCGGGCGAGGGCCAGATCAAGGAGTTCATCGGCACCGGCCCCTACCGCTTCGTCGAGCACAAGCCGGATCGGCACATCAAGGTGGCGCGCTTCAAGGAGTACGCCGCGCGCACGGACGCGCCCGACGGCGGCTTCGGCGGAAAGCGCGTCGCCTACGCGGACGAGATCCTGTTCATCCCCGTGCCCGACGAGGCGGTGAGGCTGGCCGGCGTGGAGACGGGCGAGTACCACTTTGCCCAGCAGATCAAGGCGGATCAGTACGAGCGGGTCAAGGGCACGCCCGTGCTCGAGCCCGGCGTGGTGAAGCCCTACGGCTGGATCACCGCGGTGCCGAACCACAAGCAGGGTCTGATGGCCAACAAGAAGGTGCGCCAGGCCTTCCTCGCCGCGCTGGACATGGACCCCATCATGGCGGCGGGCATCGGCAACAAGGCCTTCTACCGGATCGACGGGGCGCTCTTCTATCCCGAGCAGACCGCCTTCCACTCCCAGAGCGGCGTCACCGGCTACAACCAGAAGAGTCCCGCCAAGGCGCGGGCGCTGCTCAAGGAGGCCGGCTACAAGGGCGAGCCGGTGCGATGGATCACCACCAAGGAATACGACTGGATGTACAACACCTCGCTGGTGGCCAAGCAGCAGATGGAGGCGGCCGGCTTCACGGTGGATCTCCAGGTGCTCGACTGGGCGACGCTGGTGCAGCGCCGCAACAAGCCCGAGCTGTACGACATCTTCTCCACCGGATTCACCTTGGGTGCCGACCCCGCGCTCGCCACCTCCGTCCAGTGCAACTGGCCGGGCTGGTGGTGCCAGGAGGAGAAGGAGCGGATCCTGGGCGAGATGCTCCGCGAGACGGACCCCAAGAAGCGCAAGGCCCAGATCGAGCGGCTCCAGGCCGTCTTCTACGAGGACGTGGGGCGCATAAAGTTCGGCGACTACTTCCAATTCTCGGTCACCCGCAAGGAGCTGCGCGGCTTCCACAACGCGCCCTTCCTCTACTTCTGGAACGCCTGGCTGGCGAAATAACCGCCGAGCGATCACCAGGTGCTCGTCTACGTCGTCCGCCGCCTGCTGGCCGTCATCCCGGTCATGCTCGTGGTGGCGACGGTGTCCTTCATCCTCATCCGCCTGGCGCCCGGCGATCCGGCCAGCGTGATCGCCGGGCCCTACGCCAGCGGGGACGACATCGCCCGCCTCCAGCGCTCGCTGGGGCTGGATCAGGCGCTGCCGGTGCAGCTCGTCAAGTGGTGGGGCCGGCTCGCCCGCGGCGATCTGGGCGACTCGATCTTTCTCCGACGGCCGGTGCTGGAGGCCATCTTCGAGAGGATGGAGCCCACCCTCCTCCTCACCGCCTGGTCCATGCTGGTGGCGGTGGCGGTGGGCGTGCCCGCCGGCGTCATCTCCGCCCGCTATCACAACACCACGGTGGATCAGTCGCTCATGGCCTTCGCCCTGATCGGCCTCTCCATCCCGAACTTCCTGCTGGGCCTCCTCATGATCCTCTTCTTCGGGGTCTGGCTGGGCTGGCTGCCGGTGGCGGGCTACGTGCCGCTGGAGGGCGGGCTCTGGCTGAACCTCCGCTCCCTGATCATGCCCTCGCTGGCGCTGGGGCTCGTCCAGTCCGCCCTCATCGCGCGCATCACGCGCTCCAGCATGCTCGACGTGCTGCGCGAGCAGTACATCCTGGCCGGGCGCTCCAAGGGCCTGTCGGAGCGGGTGGTCATCTACAAGCACGCGCTCAAGAACGCCATCATCCCCACCCTCACCGTGATCGGCATCACCTTCGCGCTCCTGGTGGGGGGCGCCGTGGTCATCGAGACGGTGTTCAATATCCCCGGGCTGGGCCGGCTCATCATCTCCGCCGTCCTGCGCCGAGACTATCCCGTGGTCCAGGGCGTGGTGCTCCTCATCGCGCTGACCTATACCGCCATCAACCTCCTCGTGGACCTGGCCTACCTCGCCATCGACCCCCGCATCCGGTTTCGCTAGCATGCGCGAGCTCCGCGTCTTCCTCCGCCGGCGCAGCGCCGTGCTCGGCGCCGTCCTGGTCGCGCTGAACGTGCTGGTGGCGCTGGGCGCGCCCCTGATCGCGGGTGTGGATCCGCAGGTGCTGGACGTCAAGGCGCGCCTGGCCCGCCCCACCGGCGAGCACTGGTTCGGCACCGACCACGTGGGCCGCGATGCGTGGAGCCGCGTGATCCACGGCGCGCGCCTGTCCATGATCGTGGGCGGCTCGGTGATGGTCCTGTCCTTCATAGGCGGCCTCACCGTGGGCCTGCTGGGCGGCTATTACCGGACCATGGACAATATCCTCATGCGCTTCATGGACGGGCTCATGGCATTTCCCGGCATCATCCTCGCCATCGCGCTCATGGCCTCGCTGGGCCCCAGCGTGGTCAACGTCATCGTGGCGCTGGGCGTGGTCTATGTGCCGCGGGTGGCGCGCATCGTGCGCGGCTCCGTCCTCGTGATCCGCGAGACCTCCTATGTGGAGGCGGCCCGCGCGCTCGGGATTGGCGATCTGCGAATAGTCGCCCTGCACATCCTGCCCAACTGCGTCTCGCCCGTCATCGTGCAGGGCACCTTCATCTTCGCCGCCGCCGTGCTGGGCGAGGCCGCGCTGTCCTTCCTGGGGGTGGGCGTCCCGCCCCAGATCCCGTCCTGGGGCAATGTGCTGTCCGAGGGCCGCTCGTACCTGCAACAGGCGCCGTGGCTGACTCTCTTTCCGGGCGCCGCCATCATGGCGAGCATCCTCGGCCTCAACTTGTTCGGGGACGGCCTGCGCGACCTGCTCGACCCGCGGCTTCGCGGGGTGCAGGGCGCCAGCCGCGAGTCCTAGGGCCGCCGGGCGCGCCACTCCCGCACCACGTCGTCCACGTCGAGCGGGGCCAGGCGCGTGGGCGGTCCCACCGCCACCCGCGCATTGACCCGGGCGATCTCGGCATTGAGCGCCGCCACCCGCGCCCGCACGTCGTCCTCGCGGCGCGCGGTCCAGATCTTCGCCAGCTCCTCCTCCACGCGCCGCAGCAGCTCCAGCGACGGCGGGAGCACGGAGACCTTCTCCCGCTCGAGGAGCTTCTTCACCCACCAGTCGGGATCATAGGGCGCCTCCACTCCGGGAATGGGCTTGCCCTTGCCCTCGAGCTGGTCGAACTCGCCCGCATCCTTCGACTCCCGGATGAGCTGCTCGATCCAGACCTCCCACGTCTTGTCCGGCGGCTTCTCCCTGGTCATGGAGCCGATGCTACCTCGGCCGCGCGAATACGGGTATCCTCGGCGCCATGACCCCACCCACGCTCGACTGGACCGCCTTCGACCGCCGCCTCGCGGAGCGCCGCCGCGACCTCGTCGCCGGCTTCATCGACTTTCTCCGCCTCGAGAGCGTGAGCCAGGAGCCGGAGCGCGTGCGCGCCTGCGGCGAGTGGCTGACGCGTCACATGGCCGGCCGCGGCCTCGCCCCGCGCATGCTGGAGACGGGGGGCGCCCCCGCCATCTTCGGCGAGCGGCGCGTGCCCGGCGCGCGGCGCACCGTGCTGATCTACTGCCACTACGACACCAAGCCCATTCCGCTGGACGGCTGGCTCCAGCCGTCGCCGCTCGAGCCCGTGCTGCGCGAGGGCCAGGCCGGGGACGGCGCTCCCATGGTGCCCTTCGCCTCCATCGCGCCCGAGGCGCTGCCCGCCTACCGGCTCTACGCGCGCGGCGCGTCCGACGACAAGGGCCCGATCTGGGCGCATCTGGAGGCCCTCGCCCTCATGGACGCGGTGGGCATCGCCCCGCGCGTGAACGTGAAGTTCATCTTCGACGGCGAGGAAGAGATCGGCAGCCCCTTCTTCGGGTCGTTCACGGAGAAGCACCGCGACCTGCTCGCCGCCGACCTGGTGCTGGTGACCGACGGGCCCAAGCATGCCAGCGGCCGGCCCACCGTCTCCGGCGGCGCCCGCGGCAATCTCAAGATCGAGCTGGTGCTGGAGTCGGCGCGGCGGGACGTGCACTCGGGGAACTTCGTGGCTCCCAACGCGGCCTGGCGGCTCAACGGCCTGCTCTCGTCCATGGCCACGCCGGATGGCACTCCCCTCATCGAGGGGCTCGAGGAGGACGTGGTGCTGCCCACCGCCGCCGAGCGGCGGCTCATGGCCGACATTCCCATGGACATCCCCGCGCTCGAGAAGGACCTGGGCGTGCCCATGCCCGCCGATCTCCTCGAGCGCCTCATGTTTCACCCCACCTTGACCATCCGGGGGCTGCAGTCCGGCTTTCTCGGGAAGGAGGCGAACACCATCATCCCGCACCGGGCCACCGTGCTCTTCGACGTGCGCCTGGTGAAGAACCAGACCGTGGACAGCGTGTACCGGCGCATCGTCGAGCACATCCGGGGCCAGGGCTACGCCGTGCTCGAGTCGCCCGACGAGCCGCTGCCCGACGCGCTCCGCGGACGCGCGGTGCGGGTGGTCTCGAAGGGCGGCTATGACCCCGCGAAGACGTCGCTGGACCTGCCTCTCAGCCGGGAGGTGATCGCCGCGGTGGAGCGGGCGCATGGCGGGGAGCGTGCGGTATTGCTGCCGACGCTGGGCGGCAGCGTGCCGCTCTTCGCCTTCACCGACATCCTCGAGCTGCCGACCCTCGTGGTCCCCTACGCGAACGCGAACAACCGCCAGCACTCGCCGAACGAGCACCTGCGCCTGGACCATCTCTTCCAGGGCATGCGCACCACGGCGGGGCTGCTGACGGACCTGGCCTGACGCTCCCCTAGCGGCGCGTCTCGGCGTGCTCGGCGAGCCAGCGCTCGGCGTCGGCGCGGAGGCGCTCGCGGTCCCCCGCGGACAGGCCGTCGGGATCGAATCGATAGCGGTAGTGCAGCGCGAGCAGCCGCTCGAGCTCCGCGCTGGAGCCCGCCACCGGCGCCTGCTCGCCGATCCGGTCCAGCCAGTGGCCCGCCGCCTCCGCGGGCGCGCGCGTCAGCCCCAGCGCGCCGAGCCGCTGCTCGATAGCGTAGAACTCCGAGTCCGCTCCCGCGCGGACTCGCGCCGTGTCCTCGCCGCGCCGCGGCGCGCGAGCCCGGCGCTGCCGCCGGAGGAAGAAGAGCCGCCAGACGAGAATGAGGCTGAGCGGGATGAGCAGCCAGGCGAGCCAGACCGTCCACCCGCTCGGGCGGTCTCCGTACCGCCACTGCTCGAAGGCATGCGCTCCCCAGGCCCAGAGGTCCTTGACCGGCTGCCACATCGAGGCGCTGAACGCCTCCGTCTCGGCCCAGCCCGGCGGCGTGGAGTCCACGTCGCGCCAGGCGCCGTCCACCCAGGCCAGCGCCCACGAGTGCGCGTGTCGTGTCCGCACCACCCACGTCCGCTCCAGCGGGCTCCACTCCTGGACCGAGTATCCGGTGGCATAGCGGGCGGGGACGCCCGCGGCCCGCAGCAGGAGCACGGTGGCGGTGGCGAAGTACTCGCAGTGGCCGGAGCGCGAGCGGTTGAGAAAGTCGTCGAGGACGGACACCTCGTGGTCGGGAGCGGCCCGATAGAGCGCGTAGCGGAAGTTGTCGCGGAAGTACGCGCGCACGCGCGTCACCGCCTCCGCCGGCGGGAGGCTGGGGAGCCCCAGATCGCGGGCCACCCGCGTGACCAGGGCCCCGTCGGGAAGGGGCAGCTTGAGGTCGCCCTCGGCGGGCGCGTCGTCAAGGACAGAAACGGAGGTTGTTCGCGCGGTATAGGTCACGAGCCCCAGCCCCTCGTCCACCTTCACCGCGCCGAGGCGGTTCCGCTCCATGCGCACCACGGAGAGCCGCTCGATCTCGAAGGCGCCGCCCGGCAGCGGCAGCACGCCGCGCCCGCGCCGGAGCGGCGCGGACACGGTCACGCGGGTCTCCGGCGGCCGCCCCTCGCCCAGCTTCCAGGTGAGGCCGTCGGCCTCGGGCTGCACCGCCGCGAAGCCCGCGTCCACCGCGAGCCAGGTCGGCAAGGCGAAGGCGTTGTAGCTCGCCTCGCGCAGCAGGATCGGCATCGCCACCCCCGGCCCGGGATGCACCCGCAGCACGATCCGGTCCGACAGCTTGAGCCTGCCGATGGACCCGAGCGCGGTGCTGCTCCGGAACGGGTCGGTGTCGCGCCGCATCCAGTCCGCCAGCCACTCGAGCGCCGCCGCCTCGACGACCCGCTGCGCGCGGTGCAGGCCCATGTAGCCGCCCCAGCCCGCCAGCGCGGCGGCGGCCAGCACGCAGGCGCCCACGTAGAAGCCCGGCCCGGGCATGTTGGCGGCGCTGGCGGCGAGGATGCAGATGACGAAGTACGGGAACGACAGGTCCACCGTGCGGGGCGGCGGTGTCCCGTCCGCGTCGGCCTTCTTGCGCTGGCTCCAGAGGAAGATGCGAGGGTCCACGCCATCGGACGAGCTGTAGAGCTGCGCCATCATGAGGGGCAGCGCCACCAGCGGGAACCACTGGAAGATCAGGGTGAGCACGCGCGGCGCGTCGGTGGTGGCGCCGAAATAGACGATGAGGCCCACCAGGATGATGCTGCAGAAGTCGGAGACGCGGTTGAAGTCGGCGCGCGCGAGGTCCCAGCGCCAGGGCACGAGGCGCGCACCCTCCACGATGGCGGCCATGAGGCAGGCCGCG
>Ga0207660_10002741_pt1 | contig 11535 bp, 9 predicted proteins | sample KBSC73BmetaG_FD_184335 | JGI IMG/M metagenome (GOLD analysis project Ga0207660, IMG submission 184335) | Corn rhizosphere microbial communities from Kellogg Biological Station, Michigan, USA - KBS C7-3B metaG (SPAdes) (version 2) | ecosystem: Host-associated > Plants > Roots > Rhizosphere ... | reverse complement strand
CGGCGGCATGTCGTCCCGCCTGTTCCAGGAGGTCAGAGAGCGGCTCGGGCTTTGCTATTCGATATATTCCAGCTATTGGGCTCTGGCAGATTCCGGCCTGTTCACGATTCACGCGGCCACGGGGCCTGACATGATGGCCAAGCTTGTTGAAGTCGTTTCCGCCGAGCTGAAGCGCGCCGCGTCCGAGCCGCCGACCGAGCCGGAGGTGGCGCGGGCCAAGGCACAAATCAAGGCAGGCATGCTGATGGGTCTGGAAAGCTCCTCGGCGCGTGCGGAGTACATGGCGCGCCAGCTATTGCTGTTCGACAAGCTGATCGACACCAAGGAGGTGATCGCGCGCATCGAGGCCGTCACGCCGGAAGCCGTCCGTACGCTGGCGGCGCAGCTTCTCACCGCGTGCAAGCCTTCGATCACGGTGGTTGGCGCCGGTCGCAAGGGCGCCACGTATGCCGAGATGGCTGAGCGCATGACGCTCGGCGCGGCGGGCGTTTCCAACGGATGACCCCCAACGGATAACCCTGACCCGATGGCGTTCCTGAGACCTTCGCCCGGTATCGATCCGGAAGCCGAGATCCGCGGCGAGCGCGTCACCTTGCGCTTTCCCGCCATGGGCGACTACGCCGCCTGGGCGGAGCTTCGCGCGCTCAGCCGCCAGCACCTGACACCCTGGGAGCCGCAGTGGGCACGCGACGAGCTCACGCGCTCGTCCTTCCGCCGGCGCCTTCGCCAAGCCCAGCGAGAGGTGCGCGACGACCTGGGCTACGCCTACCTGATCTTCGCCGAGGCACCGCTCACGCTGGTGGGCGGGCTCAACGTCAGCAACGTGCGGCGCGGCATCGCCCAGACGGCCTCCGTCGGCTACTGGATCGGTGCCCCCTACACGGGGCGCGGCCTGATGACGGACGCCGTGCGGGCCGTCACGCACTTCGCCTTCGCCTCTGTGAGACTCAACCGGCTGGAGGCGGCCTGCCTGCCGGGCAATGCGGCGTCCGCGCGGGTGCTCGCCAAGGCGGGCTTCCGGCTGGAGGGGCGCGCGAGGCAATACCTCAAGATCGACGGGCGCTGGCAGGATCACGATCTCTACGCCCTGCTCCACGACGATCCGCGACCCGAGCCGGCGAGGGCCTGATGCTCGGACACGGCAGAGGCGCAGCCGGCCGCGGCATCCTGGGTCTTTGCCCGCAGGCACTCCGCTCGACTTCGGCTTTCATTGCGGACGACTTCCAAATTGAGCGAGGCGAGCGCCGCAGGGTCCCCTCCCCCTTTGTGGGGGAAGGACAGGGTGGGGGGGAATCTCAAACGTCGAGGATCATGGTTCCCCCCACCCCTAGCCCCTCCCCACAAGGGGGAGGGGGATCCCTTCGAGGCTTTAGAAAGCGATCGTTGCATGCCCTTCGCGTCGGCGTGAGCAGCTTCCGCCTCGTCTGCGCAATCACGATGCTGATGATGGGCCTCCTCCTTGGCGCCCCCCCGGCCAGGGCAGAGCTCAAGGCCATCGATCTCACCACCGAGGTGGAGCGCATCGACATTTTCGTGCTCGGCGAGTTCCACGCGCCGGGCGACCAGATCACCATCGACACCGTCCCCGACAACGACGGCGTATCGCAGAGCTGGACCGCCACAGCATCCACGCCGGGCACCAAGCCGGGGTGGTTCGCCTTCGCGCTGCGCAACACCACCGACAAGCAGATCGAGCGCTGGCTGGTGGTGGATCGCTATAACCCCGCCGCCTCCGGCCTGTTCATGCCGGACCTCGACGCCCGCCGCATCGAGAAGATCGCCTACTCGCGCGGCTATGCGCCGGAGCGCATCAAGAGCGACCGCGCCGATGTATTCCGCATCAACCTGGAGCCCGGCCGCACCGTTACCTACGTGGCCGAGCTGGCGTCGGACCGCATCACCGGGGTCTATCTCTGGAACCCCATCGAGTACGAGCAGCGAGGACGAGACCGCTACCTTTTCAGCGGTGTCATGCTCGGCATCACCGGCCTGCTCGCCATCTTCCTCACCGCGGTGTTCGCCGCCAACCACAAGGCAATTTTCCCCTCCGCGGCCGTGTTCGCCTGGTGCGTGCTGGGCTACCTGTGCGTCGACCTGGGCTTCTGGCACAAGCTGTTCAGCATCAGGCCGGAGGAGAACGCGCAATACCGCGCCGCGACCGAGGCGGCGATGGCGGCGAGCCTCGTCGTCTTCCTCTACGTGTTCCTGCGGCTCAGCGCCTCCAGCGGCTTCACGCGCTCGCTGCTTGGACTGTGGATGGCCGTGCAATCGCTGCTGGTGGCGGCGGCCTTCATCGACCCGCGGCTCGCCGCCACCTTCGTGCGCCTCTCCAGCATCCTGATCGGCACCACCGGCGCCGCAATCACCCTTTTCCTGGCGCTGCGCGGGCAGGACCGCGCCCTCTCCCTGGTGCCAACCTGGATGCTGCTGCTGGTGTGGCTGTTCGGCGCGGGCGCCACGCTGTCCGGCAGGCTGGCCGGCGATTTCGTCACCCTCGGCCTGATCGCCGGCCTCGTGCTGATCGTGGTGCTGATCGGCTTCACCGTCACGCAGTACGCCTTCCGCTCGATGGAGCCGGCCTACGGCACCCAGCCCGGCGAGCAGCAGCTGCGCTCCCTTGCGGTGGACGGCGCCGGCGCCGCGGTGTGGGAGTGGAACGCACGCCGCGACGACATCAAGGTGAGCCCGATCGTCGAGGCGATGCTGGGCCTCAAGGCCGGCCAGCTGTCGGCCAAGACCGACAGCTTCGTGGCCCATATGCACCCGGCCGACCGCGAGCGCTTCAAGCTGCTGCTGTGGTCCGTGAAGGAGCGCGCCGGCGGCGAGATGCGTATCGAGTTCCGCATGCGCCACGTCGACAACTCCTACCGCTGGTTCGACCTGGAGGCCGCGAGCCTCCCCACCGCCGACCGCCGCAACCTGCGCTGCGTGGGGCTGGTACGGGAGACCACGGACGCCCGGCGCGCCCAGGAGCGGCTCTTGCACAACGCGGTGCACGACAGCCTCACGGGCCTGCCGAATCGCGAGCTGTTTCTCGACCGGCTGGCCATCGCAGCCAAGCGCGCCACCTTGGAGCCCTTGGTGCGCCCGTCGCTGCTGTTCATCGACATCGACCGGTTCAAGGCGGCCAACGCCGCACTGGGGCTGGTGGCAACCGACAGCCTGCTCCTCACCATCGCCCGTCGGCTGGCCCGCAACCTCGGGCCCCAGGACACGCTGGGGCGCGTCGGCCACGACCAGTTCGCGCTTCTGCTGCTCAGCCAGACCGAGGCGCGCGAGCTCGCCATGCTGGCCGAGCAGGTGCGGCGCTCGGTGCGCTCGCCCATCGCCATCGGCGGCCGGGAGGTCGTGCTCACCGCCTCGGTCGGCATCGCCATCTACGACGGCCCCGACGAGGACCCGGCCGAGCTGCTGCGCGAGGCCGAGATCGCCATGTACCGCGCCAAGCGCGCCGGATCGGACCGCGTCGAGATCTTCAACGTCGAGATGCGCTCCGACCCCGACGGGCGCATGGCCATGGAGCAGGAGCTGCGCGCCGCCATCGAGCGCAAGCAGCTCAAGGTCGTCTACAATCCGGTGTTCTACCTCCCCACCGAGTCGCTCGCCGGCTTCGAGGCGGAGCTGCGCTGGGAGCACCCGAGGCTCGGCACGCTCAACCCGGCGCATTTCGTGCCGGTGGCGGAGGAATCCGACCTGATCGCCAAGCTCGGCTCCTACCTGCTGACAAGGGCGGCGGCGAGCGCACAGCGCTGGCAGCGCGAGCTCCTGCGCCCCGATCAGCCGGTATTCGTCAGCATCGCCATCGCCAGCCGCCGGCTGTTCCAGCCGGAGCTCATCAACGAGGTGCGCCACGTGCTCGGCCGCGCGGTCATGCCGAAGGGCTCGTTGCGCCTTGAGATCGCCGAAACCCTGGTGATGGAGAACCCGGAGCGGGCACGCGGGGTGCTGGAGCAGCTCGGCGCGGCCGGCGCCGGCCTGGCCCTCGACGAGTTCGGCACCGGCTACTCCTCGCTCTCCTATCTCAATCAATTGCCCTTCGACACCGTCAAGGTGGATCGCGCCTTCGTGCAGGCGCGCGGGCAGAACGCCGGCGGCGGCGCGATGTTGCGGTCCATCGTGGCGCTCGCCAAGGAGCTGGGGCGCAAGGTCGGCGCCGAGGGCGTGGAGGCCGAGGACGACATCGCCTTCCTGCGCTCGATCGGCTGCGAGTATGCCCAGGGCGTCTACTACGGCGAGCTGATGGCCGACCGGGATGTCAGCCAGCTGCTCAAGGTGGTGCGCCGGGCCGAGCGGCGCCAGCGCAAGACCGCGCGCCTGTTCCGCCAGGGCAGCAAGCCCCGCCTCGAGCCCGCCGAGGCGCCTGTCGCGGCCCTCCCCGCGCCCGCCTCCGCGCCGGCGGCACTGCGCCCCGCGCCGGTACCGCAGCCTCCCCACCCCAACGGAGCGCGGCGCCCACCGGCAACCCCGCCACCGGCGAGGACGCCTCCCGGCCCCGCTCCCCTGCCGCCTCCTGGCGCTCCCGGCGGAGCGACGCTGCAGCAGCCGCTACCTCCACGCGCCGGGCCTGGTGGGCGGCCGACGCTGCTCGGACCTCCGCCGCCGCTCAGCCCGCCGCCGCTGCCCGGCGGCGCGCGCGCGGCAGTGAAGCCGCACGCCGGCAGGCCTCCCCGCCAGGCGACGCCACCTCCGGCTGCCCCACCTCCTCCCATCCCTCCACCGCCCGCTGCGGCGGCCCGCGCGCCCGCCGGCATCGCCACACCGCCACCAGTGACGCCGCCCGCCACGACGGCCCACCGCCAGCCCGCGGCGCCGCCTACGCAGCGTCCGGGAGCCACGCCGGTCCCCCCCGCGCCGCCGCCGGGCGCCGCGCGTCCGCCTGTCAGTCCCGTGCCTCCCCCGCCGCCCCGCCGCCCCGCGCGACCGGCGCCAGACCTCTCCAAGCTCCCGGCAGCCATCCGCGAGAGCCTGGCCAAGCTGGCCGGCGACGCGGCGCCCGAGGACAACGCCACGCCCGCCGCACCGACAGCAACGCCGGCGTCGAACACGCCGGGGGATCGTTGAGCGCAGGGGATCGTTCGGGATCGTTGAGAACATGGCAGGCCCGGACGGCCTGATACCGACCTACGCGTGCCCGGCCTCGGCCACCAGGTGCGACGGGTCGATGCCGATCTTGGCCAGCGCCCGCTCGTACTTGCGGTCGAGGTCGCGATCGAACAGCAGCTCCGGGTCGCACGGGCAGTTCAGCCAGCCGTTGGCCGCGATCTCGTCCTCCAGCTGCCCCTCCCGCCAGCCGGCATAGCCCAGCGCCAGCATGGCCCGGCTGGGTCCGGTGCCGCTGGCGATCGCCTTGAGGATGTCCACCGTTGCGGTGAGCGACACCTCGGCGTCGATCGGCAGGGTCGAATCGGCCGCGAAATAGTCCGCGCTGTGCAGCACGAAGCCGCGCCCCGTATCCACGGGCCCGCCGACATGCACATCCACCTCGATCTGGCTGCGCAGGCGGCCCTTGGGGCCCGCGTCGCCGGCGATGCTGAGCTGCCCCAGCAGCTCGGCGAAGCTGATGTGCGGCGCGCGCTGGTTGACGATGAGCCCCATGGCCCCGTCCGCCGAGTGGGCGCACATGTAGATGACCGAGCGCGCGAAACGCTTGTCGCTCATGCCGGGCATGGCGATCAGAAGCTGCCCGTCGAGGTAGCCGCTCTTGCGGCTCTTGCCTGGCGCCGTCATGCCTCCGAGACTACCGCCGCCGGCCAGGACCTGGAAGGGGTGGATGCCAGAAATCGTGACGCGGTCATCGCGCAGTGTTGAGTTGGCCGCTGCGGGGGAGGCCGTATGCTCCCGGCAGCCCGCGAGGAGAAACCTCAGGATAAGCCCGGAGACTTCATGAGCATGCTCCGCCTGGCTCTCGCCGTTGCCGCCGGCCTTGGCCTTGCCTCCGCCGTGCCCGCCGGCGCCGAGCCCGCAAAGGCCGCACCTGCGGGAGATGCAGATGCAGCCTCACCCTGGACCGAGCTGCACGCGTCGCGGGCACGGCTGGTGGCGAGCCGGGCCGCCGCGCCCGGCGGCGCCCGCCTCGCCGGCATCGAGATCGCCATGGCGGATGGGTGGAAGACGTACTGGCGCATGCCGGGCGACGCCGGCGTTCCCCCCACGTTCGACTGGTCCGGCTCCACCAATGCCGCGCAAATCAAGGTGCTCTACCCGGCGCCGACGCGCATCGCCGAGGCCGGCGGCGAGGTCGTCGGCTACAAGGGCACCATCCTCTTCCCGGTCGAGGTGACGCCGCAGGACGCGGCCAAGCCGGTTGCCCTCAAGCTGTCCATGGAGCTCGGCATCTGCCGCGAGATCTGCGTGCCCGTCACCAGCACGTTCGAGCTGACCCTGCCGCCCTCCGGCAAGGCTGCCCAGCCCGACGCCATCGCCGCAGGCCTCGACCGGGTGCCGCGTCCGCAGGCAAAGCGCCGCCCGACGGACCCGGACCTGCGCAAGGCGGCGGTCAGCGACAGCGAGGCGGGCGCCCGGCTCACCGTCGAGGCGGCCTTCGGCAGCGCCAGGAGCGGCGATGTCTTTGTCGAGGCCCCCGAAGGCCTCTACGTGCCGATGCTGCGCAGGCAAGCGCAGGGCGCCGACGGCGTGGCGCGTTTCGAGGTCGGCCTGTCGGCGGATTTGGCGCGCGATCTCAAGGGCAAGACGCTCACCTTCACGCTGGTGGGCGAGACGGGCGCCTCGGAAGCCCAGTGGAAAGTACCCTAGCCGGACCGCTTCCCATCTGTCGGCCCGCTTGGCTTGCGCAAGGCGAGCCCTTAAGGTCCGGCTTGAGCTTCACGCACGCCATTCGGAGGACGCGCCATGCCCATCAACGTCGGGGATCGCCTGCCGGACACCACCTTCATGACCATGTCGGCCGAAGGTCCCAAGCCCATGAAGACCGCGGACGTATTCGGCGGCAAGAAGGTGGCGCTGTTCGCCGTGCCGGGCGCCTACACGCCCACTTGCCACGGGCAGCACATGCCGGGCTTCGTGGCCAGGTACGACGACTTCAAGTCCAAGGGCTTCGACACCGTCGCCTGCACCTCGGTGAACGATATTTTCGTGCTCACCAACTGGGCCAAGGACTCCAAGGCCGACGGCAAGATCCTGATGCTGGCCGACGGCAGCGCCGACTTCGCCAAGAAGATCGGCCTCGACATCGACCTTGGCGGCCGCGGCCTGGGCGTGCGCTCCAAGCGCTACTCGATGATCGTGGAGGACGGCGTGGTGAAGGCCCTCAACGTCGAGGACGCGCCGCCGAGCCACGACAAGTCCAGCGCAGCGGCTCTGTGCGCTATGGCGTAGCGCCAGTCGGAGCCGATGATCGGCTGAAACGAAACGAGCGGATTCCCCTCCCCCTTGTGGGGGAGGGGCGAGGGGTGGGGGGAACCCCGATATTCGAGGTCCGTGATTCCCCCCACCCTGTCCCTCCCCCACAAGGGGGGAGGGAACGCTGCGGCGCGCTCCGTTTCATCATCGAGGGTCGGCGCAGCCGGTGATCGGCTGACACCTCGCGAAAAAGGTTAACCGCACTTATATTGGCCCCTGCCGGCGCGCTCATCCGCACTCCTCGCCGGCCGGGAGATCAGCCAGATGCAGTTGTGGCGCAGGGACCGCGAGAACGACGAGGAGCTGCTCGACGCCTATTCGCAGGCGGTCGTGAACGTTGTTGAGAATGTCTCGCCCTCGGTGGTGCACGTGCGCGTGCGCGGCACCCGCATGGGGCAACTGGGCTCCGGCTCGGGCACCATCATCTCCCCCGACGGCCTCGTCCTCACCAACAACCACGTGGTCGACGGCGTCACCGCCATCGAGCTCGCCCTCAACGACGGCCGGCACTTCCCGGCCCGCATCCTGGGGCGCGATCCCGACACCGACATCGCCGTCCTGAGGGCTGAGACCGCCGACCGCCTGCCGGCCGCCACGATCGGCAACTCCAAGAAGGTGCGCCAGGGCCAGGTGGCGGTGGCGATCGGCAACCCGCTCGGCTTCGAGTCCACCGTGACGGCCGGCATCGTCAGCGCCGTCGGCCGCTCGCTGCGCGCCCAGAACGGCCGCCTGATTGTCGACGTGATCCAGACCGACGCCGCCCTCAACCCCGGCAACTCCGGTGGCCCGCTCGTCAACTCGCGCGCCGAGGTGATCGGGGTCAACACCGCCGTCATCGTCGGCGCCCAGGGCATCTGCTTCTCGGTGGCCTCCAACACCGCCCAGCACGTGCTCACCCAGATCCTCAAGCACGGCCGCGTGCCGCGGGCGACGCTCGGCATCGCCGGCGAGCAGGTGCACCTGCCGCAGCGGATCAAGGCGATGACCGGTCTCGCGCAGCAGGCGGCGGTGCGCGTGGTCGAGGTGCAGCCGGCCAGCCCCGCCTACACCGGCGGCATCCGGCCGGGCGACGTGATCGTGGGCGTGGACCAGGAGGTGGTGACCGGCGTCGACGACATCGCCCGCGTGCTCGACGGCACCCGCATCGACAAGCGCGTCTCCATCCACCTCATCCGCGACGGCCGCGCCCGCACGCTCGAGGTGGTGCCCACGGAGCGGTTGCAGGAGCGATAGCCGGGCCTCGCCGCGCACGCTCCCTCTGCGGGCCTTCGGCCGGCGGCCTTTGGCGAGCTTGCGCTGGAGCCTCCTAGGCCCGCTTCGACCGCTTTCGCGCCGACACCGTCTCGGCGCCACCGCCTGCCGCGGCGCCACGCCTCGGCCGCTGCACCGCCCTCACCTTTCCGGTGCGTCCGCCGCCGCAGAAGAACCGGTCGCCGCCGTCCGCCTCCAGCCCCGACACGCCCACGCCGGCCGGCATCTCCAGACTCTCCAGCACCTCGCCCGTACGCGGGTCGAGCCGCCGCAGCTCGTTCTCGTCGCCGTCCAGGGTGGCGTGCCACAACTCGCCGTCCACCCAGGTGACGCCGGTGACGAACCGGTTGGACTCGATAGTGCGCAGGACCGCCCCCGTGCGAGGATCGACCTGATGGATCCTGCGCTGGCGGTACTGCCCCACCCACAGCGTCCCCTCGGCCCAGGCAAGCCCCGAATCGCCGCCGCCGCCGGGCGCCGGGATGGTGGCGAGCACGCGGCCGCTCTCCGGGTCGATCGTCTGGATGCGATCCTCGGCGATCTGATAGAGGTGCCGGCCGTCGAAGGCGGTTCCCGCATGCGCCGCGACGGAAATCGAGCGCTTGATCTTGCCCGTAGCCGGATCGAGGGCATTCAGCCTGTCGCCGGACGCAAACCACACGTGCCGGCCGTCGAAGGTGAGCCCATGCACCTGCTCGGCCCCCGGAAACGGCCCATACTCGCGAAGGATCTCGGCGGCCGATCGTTTCATGCTTCATCCTTGTGAGGGTTCCCCGGCAGTCGGGCGTCGGCAATCGAAGTGGGAGAGCGAGCCACTGCCGACGCCCGACTGCCGAAGCCCGACTGCCGCATCTCGGACACAACGGCCGCGACCCTAGCCCCCCGGCAGCGACGCCGGGAGTAACAACGTCGTCGTGATTCCGGGCACCGGCGCGGTGAGCCAACGGCGCGCCCGTCCGCGCCCCAGCGCCTGCGCCTTGCCGGCTGCCGCTAGAGCATCGAGCGCGCGCTGCACGGTGCGCTGGCTGGCACCCAGGGCCAGCGCCAGCGCGGAGCTGGACCATGCCTCGCCGTCGGCCAGGAAGGCGAGCACCGCCGCATGCGCCCCCTCCACGGGCGGCGCCAGCACCACCACCTCGCGGGCACCAGGCGGTGCCAGCGCGAACCCCCGCCGCGTGGCGCTCACGCCAGCCAGCGTCCGCAGCGCCGCGCGCAGCCGCCCGATCTCCACACGCAGCCTGGCGCGATGCGATTCGTCCGCCTCCTTGCCCCGGAATGCCCGTGCCACCAGCTCGGCCCTCGACACATCCTCCGGCCACGCCTCGCCGAGGGCGCGAGCGAGGGCGAACACCACCGGCCGGCGGTCGAGCGGGACCACCGTGCCACCCGTCCGCACAACGCGCCGGCACGCATCCACGACCAGCGCCCCCGACTTCAGCAGCGCCTCGACCTCCTCCAGCAGCAGAAGGCGATCTTGCCCGCGCCCGATCAGACGCGCCGCGGGCGTGGCGAGGGCGGCCTCTGCGCTCTCGACCTCCGCCTCCAGCGCCGGAATGCCGGCCCGGCGCGCGGCGCGCTCCGCCCGGGCCAGCGCGGCACGCGCCGCCTTCGTCCGCAGCCGCCGCATGGCGATGCCCGCGACGGCCAGCTCGTAGGCCGCCCTTGCCGCCGGCGGGAAGGGCGCCGGATCGAGCCGGGCGAGCTTGCGCTCGGCCTCGTCGAGCCGCCCGATCAGCAGCAGTCGCCGCACCTCCAGCAGTCCCGCATGCGCCGCGTTCAGCGCATCGCCGTGGGCTTCGAGCGTCGCCCGCGCCACCTCCAGCGCCTTCGCCGACCAGCCAAGCTCCCGCGAGACGAGCGCAATCTCCGCCTCTGCCACGACGCACCGCGCGCGGGCCACGGCTTCTCTCGACCCGAAGCCGCGCGCTGCCCTCCGCAGCAGGACCTTGGCACGAGCCAGCTCGCCCAGCTGCGCCATGGCGATGCCACGCAGGGCCAGCGCCGGCGCATCGTCGCGCAGGGCGATCCGGTTCAGGGCCGCGAGGGGATCACCCGCGGCCAGCGACCGCGCTGCCGCCGTGATCAGCGAGTCCATTGAAATCGCGCCACACTTGTCACTCCCGCCGCGCCGATCCCCGGCCCTAAGTCTACCGCGTCGCCCGCCGTCCCGTACCGGGAAACGGCGCCCAAAGAAAGGACACCACCGCGATGACGACGCGCACGACCGGCACGCGCGAGGAGTGGCTTGCAGCGCGGCTCAAGCTGCTCGAGGCCGAAAAGGCGCTGACGCGGCGCGGCGACGAGCTGGCGCGGCAGCGCCAGGAGCTGCCCTGGGTGCGCCTCGCCAAGGAGTACCGGTTCCACACCGGCGCCGGCGATGCCTCGCTGGCCGACCTCTTCCGCGGCCGCTCGCAGCTCCTCGTCTACCACTTCATGTTCGGCCCGGACTATGCCGCCGGCTGCCCGTCGTGCTCGGCGATCGCCGACGGCTTCAACGGCATCGCCGTCCACCTGGCGAACCACGACGTCATGCTCTGGGCGGTGTCGCGGGCGCCGCTCGCCAAACTGCAGGCCTACAAGGACCGGATGGGGTGGACGTTCCCCTGGGCCTCCTCCGACGGCGGCGACTTCAACCGCGACTTCAATGTGTGGTTCACCGAGGAGCAGCGCCGCAAGGGGCAGGTGCAGTACAACTACACCCGCGGCCGCGGCCAAGCGATGGACGCGAAATCGCCCCCCGAGCCCGTCGCACGGAACGCAGCCATGTGCGGCACCGACGTGCCTACGTACGTGCAGGAGCTTCCCGGCATGAGCGCGTTCGTTCTCCAGGATGGCGCTGTCTACCACACCTATTCCACCTATGCGCGCGGTCTGGACGGCCTGTGGGGCATGTACCAGTGGCTCGACCGCGCTCCCCTGGGACGC
>Ga0207660_10002738_pt1 | contig 11546 bp, 9 predicted proteins | sample KBSC73BmetaG_FD_184335 | JGI IMG/M metagenome (GOLD analysis project Ga0207660, IMG submission 184335) | Corn rhizosphere microbial communities from Kellogg Biological Station, Michigan, USA - KBS C7-3B metaG (SPAdes) (version 2) | ecosystem: Host-associated > Plants > Roots > Rhizosphere ... | reverse complement strand
AGTTTGGTCAGGGATAACGGCGCGGGCGTGACGGCTCGTTCCCCGGATGCTGCGCAATGCGCCGCGCTTGCGGCGTGGTGCGCTGCTGATCCGGGGTCCATGATTTAGAAGCATGAAGGTGGGTCCCGGATCTGCGGAGCATCGTGAAGGACGCTGCACCGCGTCCGGGACACGAGGCCTCACTCCGCCTTCTCGCTGAAGGTCGCCCGGAATGGATGGCCGGGGTAGACTCCGACGATGCGGAATTCGCGCGAGAAGAATTTCAATTCCTCCAGCGCAAAGGCGAGGTTCTTGTCCTCGGGATGGCCGTCGACGTCGGCGTAGAATTGGGTGGCAAAGAAATTGCCGTCGATCATGTAGCTTTCCAATTTCGTCATGTTGACGCCGTTGGTGGCGAAGCCGCCCATCGCCTTGTAGAGCGCGGCGGGAAGATTGCGCACCCGGAAAACAAAAGTGGTGACCAGCGGCCCCGATCCTTGGCTGGCCCAGTTCGCCTCGCGCGCCAGCACCACAAAGCGCGTGGTGTTGTGGGTCTCGTCCTCGACGTCCTCGGCCAGGATATCGAGGCCGTAGATATCGGCCGCGAGCTTTGAGGCAATCGCCGCATAGCTCTTGTCGCCGCGCTCGGCGACGATGCGCGCGCTGCCGGCTGTATCGGCTGACACGATCGGCTTGATGCCGAGCTTGCGGATGATGCGGCGGCATTGCCCGAGCGCATGAACGTGGCTTTCGACGGTCTTGATGCCGGCAAGCTTGGCGCCGCGCGGCGCCATCAACTGGTGATGGATCGGCAAGAACCATTCGCCGACGATGAACAGGCCGGATTGCGGCAACAGATGGTGGATGTCGGCGACGCGGCCTGCGACCGAGTTTTCGATCGGGATCATGCCCAGATCCGCCTCGCCCGAGCTGATCGCGGCCAGCGCGTCCTCGAAGGTCGGGCAGGCCAAGGGTTCCGCGTCGGGATAGGCTTCGGCGATCGCGAGGTGGGAATTCGCGCCTTGCTCGCCCTGGAATGCAATTTTCATGGTTTTGGTCATGTTGTCTTTCTTGGCGCCTTTTATCAACAGCTCAGGCTTTTGCCAGAGCGTTTTCGAGCAAAGTGGCTACCGGTTCGCGTGAGGAAAACGCGTCAAAACAAAAAGATAAAGCCGCGTTCTGATTCAATCGGCACGGGGCTTTAGGATCAGGCGGGCAGTTTCGAGATCGGCCGGCGTATCGACGCCGCGCGGCACGGTGTCGACGATGGTGACATCGATCCGCATTCCGGCCTCGAGCGCCCGGAGTTGCTCGAGTTTTTCCTGCCGCTCCAGCACTGAGGGGGGCAGCGAAACGAAGCGCTCCAGCGCCTGGCGGCGATAGGCATAGAGGCCGACATGATGGTAACGGGGCCCGTCGCCCCAGGGGGCCGTGGCGCGCGTAAAGTAGAGAGCGCGAAACCGCCGTGCGCTCGCCGGCGAGCCGACCATCTTCACCACATTCGGATTGGTGCTCTCCTCCTCGGTATGGATTTCGGCGGCAAGCGTTGCGATATCGACCGCGGGGTCGGCAAGCGGCGAGAGCACGCTGCGGATATTGTCTGGCAGGATGGTGGGAAAGTCGCCCTGCAGATTGACGACGATTTCGATCTCGCCCCCGGGGTCGAGCTTGCCGAGCGCCTCGTAAATCCGGTCCGACCCGGAGGGATGATCGGAGCGCGTCATGACGGCCTCCCCGCCATGGGACATCACCGCGGCCGCGATCTCCCGGGTGTCGGTGGCAACCGCCACGCGGCCGATTTTTGCGGCCTCGGCCCGGCGCAGCACGTGGACGATCATCGGCAGCCCGGCAATATCCAGCAGCGGCTTGCCGGGCAGGCGGGTCGCGGCCATGCGGGCGGGAATCAGCACCAAAGTGCGGGTTTCGGTCATGAGCAGTGAGGTCTGGACCCGGTTGATAACAAGCCGGAAATGATGGGGATTGGTCGAAAGTTGGCGCATTTATACGGGTTGCCAGAGCACCGGCAAACCGATATCTCAACGTGGCTCGGGGTGCGGTGCGAAAGCCCGATTCCTGATGCATCCGCGGCCGCTTCTCGCCGGCCTGAAGTCGACATTTCCGGCCTGGAGCCTGATCCAAAATGGACTCCTTCGAACTCAATAAGGTTCTCGGTGCAATTCTCGGCACCTGCCTCGTTCTGCTGGTGACGAGCTTCACCGCCGGTGCGCTTTTCGCCCCCGTGATGCCGGAAAAGCCGGGTTACGAAATCGCGGTGAAGGAAGAGGCCCACGGCGGCGGCAAGGAAGCCGCGCCCGCGCCCTCCGAGCCCATCGAGAAGCTGTTGCAGACGGCTTCGGTCGAGAAGGGAGCCGCCGCGGCAAAGAAATGCGCCGCCTGCCATACCTTCGAGAAGGGCGGCCCCAACCGTGTCGGCCCGAATCTTTACGGGATCGTCGGCGACCATAGGGGCGAGGGACGCGGGTTCAATTTCTCCGCCGCCATGAAGGCCAAAGGCGGCACCTGGACCGACGACGATCTCAACAAGTTCATCGCGAATCCCAAGGGCTTTATTCCGGGCACCGCGATGGGTTTTGCCGGTATCTCGAAGGACAGCGAACGCGCCGACGTGATCGCCTATCTGCATACGCTTTCGGATAAGCCGGTTCCACTGCCCACGGCGACAAAATAGCGGCCGGCAGCCTCGTAGGGACGATCGACGGCCGGGCCTATCGCCTGGCCGTTTTCATTGGACGGCTCGCGCGGTGTTATCGGGACCTTTCGCCGCACCGGCCCTGTTCCCAGGCTGGCATCATGAGGAAAAAGCAACATAATCTGTCGAACCGTTGCCTTATATTGCGTCCTTAATTGGCGGCTCTGCTAACTACAGGGAATGTTTCATTTGGCAATTACCCGACGACATCTTCTGCAAAGCGGCGCCTTCGCCGCAATCGCCCCGACATTGGGAGCAGCGGCAGGGGTTCCCGCGGTCGACCAGGCCCGTGCGCAATCCGCAACCGGCGAGCCGGCCTGGCGGCACGCCTTGTCACTGTTCGGCGACATCAAATATCCGGCCGACTTCAAGCGCTTCGATTACGCCAATCCGGATGCGCCCAAGGGCGGTGTCGCCCGTATGATTTCGATCGGCACCTTCGACAATTTCAACATCGCCGTTGCCGGCATCAAAGGCTCGATCGCGCCCGCCGCTACCCTGATTTACGAAACGCTGATGGCGCGATCGCAGGACGAGGTCGGCACGGAATATGGATTGCTCGCGGAGGCGGCGTCGCATCCGGACGATTTTGCCTGGGTGATCTATCGGCTTCGCAAGGAAGCCCGCTGGCATGATGGCAAGCCGGTGACGCCGGACGATGTGATTTTCTCGATGGAGGTGCTGAAGAAGCACAGTCCAATGTACGGCTCCTATTATCGTCATGTCGTGAAAACCGAAAAGGCCGGCGAACGCGACATCAAGTTCACCTTCGACGCTCCCGGGAATCGCGAACTGCCGACCATCGTCGGCGAGTTGCCGGTGTTACCGAAACATTTCTGGGAGGGCACCGACAGCGAAGGCCGCAAGCGCGACATCTCCGCAACCACGCTGGAGAAGCCGCTGGGCTCCGGCCCCTATCGCATCAAGGAGTTTGTCGCCGGCCGGTCAGTCGGGCTGGAGCGGGTGAAGGATTACTGGGGCGCGAACTTGCCGGTACAGATCGGCCAGAACAATTTCGACGAAATGCGGTTTGAGTTTTTCCGCGACAACACCGTCGCGCTGGAAGCGTTCAAGGCCGATCAGGCCGACTGGATTGCCGAAAATTCGGCGAAGCAATGGGCGACGGCCTATGATTTTCCGGCGATCGCGGAAAAGCGCGTGGTCAAGGAAGAGTTCCCGATCAACGATTCCGGCCGGATGCAGGGCTTCGTTCTCAATCTCCGCCGCGATCAGTTCAAGGACGCCCGGCTGCGTCGGGCGTTCAACTATGCCTATGATTTCGAGGAGATGAACAAGCAGCTGTTCTATGGGCAATACAAGCGCATCAACAGCTATTTCGAAGGAACGGAGCTCGCATCGTCAGGCCTGCCGGAAGGGCAGGAGCGCGAGATTCTCGAGACGGTGCGCGATAAAGTGCCCGCCGAGGTCTTCACGACGCCCTATCAAAATCCGGTCGGCGGCAACCCGGAAGCCGTGCGCGCCAATTTGCGGGAGAGCGCGCGGCTCCTGAAGGAAGCCGGCTTCGAGGTGCGCGAGCGCAAGCTCGTCGACGCAGCGGGCAAGCCGGTCACCGTCGAAATTCTGGTTCAGGACCCCTCCGCCGAGCGGATCGCGCTGTTCTACAAGCCGTCGCTGGAACGCATCGGCGTGACGACCTCGATCCGAATCGTCGATGATGCGCAGTATCAAAACCGGCTGCGCAGCTTCGATTTCGATATCATCATCGACCTTTGGGGAGAGTCATTGTCGCCCGGCAACGAGCAGCGGGAATTCTGGGGATCGCAGGCCGCGAACCAGCCCGGCTCGAAAAACACCATCGGCATCAGGAATCCTGCTGTTGATGCCCTGATCGACAAGGTGATCTTCGCAAAGGATCGCGCAGGCCTGGTGGCCGCGACCAAGGCGCTCGATCGCGTGCTGCTGTGGAATTTCTACGTCGTGCCGCAATTCACCTATGGCTTTTCACGCTATGCACGCTGGGACCGCTTCAGTCATGCCGAGCCGCTGCCGAAATACGGCCGTTCCGGCCTGCCGTCATTGTGGTGGTTCGACGCTGACAAGGCCGCCCGGATCGGCAAGCGATCTTGAGGGATTTTCCGCGCATGGCGCAGTTTTCACGCCGGCATGTGCTCGGTTTCGGGATTGGCGCGCTGGGCGCTCCGTGGCTGCGGCCTGCGATGGCGGCCGATGCCGGCATCGAGGCGCATGGAATGTCGGTGTTCGGCGATCTGAAATATCCGGCCGACTTTCATCATTTTGACTACGTAAACGTCGCTGCGCCGAAAGGGGGAATGTTTTCACTCATCCCGTCGGTTCGCGCCAACAACCAGTCGTACCAGACCTTCAATTCGTTCAACGCCTATATCCTGAAGGGCGAAGGCGCCCAGGGCATGGACATGACGTTCGCGACCCTGATGGCGCGCGCCAATGACGAACCCGACGCGATGTACGGCCTCGTTGCCAAATCGGTGCGGATTTCGCCCGATAAACTGACTTATCGTTTCACGCTGCGGCCGGAGGCCAGGTTTCACGACGGCTCGAAACTGACAGCGCACGACGCTGCCTTTTCGCTGACCACGCTGAAGACCAAGGGGCACCCGCTGATTCTGCAGCAGATGCGCGACATGGTGAAGGCGGAAGCAGCCGACGACGCGATGCTGATCGTCACCTTCGCCGAAAAGCGCGCGCGCGACGTGCCGCTCTATGTCGTGAGCCTGCCGATTTTCTCGAAGACTTATTACGCGACGCGGCCGTTCGATGAATCGACGCTCGATATCCCGCTGGGATCGGGGCCGTACAAGGTGGGGAAGTTCGAAGTCAATCGCTACGTCGAATTCGAGCGGGTCAAAGACTGGTGGGGCGCTGACCTTCCGGTTTCGCGCGGCAGTTTTAATTTCGACAGCGTGCGTTACGAATTCTATCGCGATCGCGACGTCGCGTTCGAGGGGTTTACCGCCAAGAGCTATCTGTTCCGCGAGGAGTTCACGGCACGGGTATGGGCGACGCGCTATGATTTCCCCGCGGTGAAGGACGGCCGCGTCAAACGCGAAACCTTGCCCGACGAAACGCCGTCGGGGGCGCAGGGCTGGTTCATCAATACCCGCCGCGAGAAATTCAAAGATCCACGCGTGCGCGAAGCGCTGATCCAGGCGTTCGATTTCGAATGGACCAACAAGACCATCATGTATGGTGCCTATGCGCGCACCCATTCGCCGTTCCAGAATTCGGACATGATGGTGACCGGACCGCCGTCGCCGGAAGAGCTCAAGCTGCTTGAGCCGTTCCGCGGCCAGGTGCCGGACGAGGTGTTCGGCATGCCGTTCGTGCCGCCGGTGTCGGACGGGTCGGGACAGGACCGGACGTTGCTGCGCAAGGCCTCGCAGCTGTTGCTGGATGCCGGACTCGTCATCAAGGACGGCAAGCGGGTATTACCGAATGGCGAAGTTTTCAAAATCGAGTTTCTGGTCGACGAGCCGTCGATTCAGCCGCACCATGCGCCCTATATCAAGAACCTCGGCACGCTCGGGATCGAGGCTACCTTGCGGGTCGTCGATCCCGTGCAATACCGCGCCCGGGTGGAAGATTTCGATTTCGACATGACCATCGAACGCTTCAGCATGTCGGCGACGCCGGGCGATGGCATGCGTCCGTTCTTTACCTCGCAGGCGGCCGCCACCAAAGGGTCGTACAACCTCGCAGGCATCGCTAACCCTGCCATCGATGCGCTGATCGAAAAGATCATCGGCGCGGACAACCGTGCCGATCTGACGGTCGCGTGCCGTGCTTTCGATCGGGTGTTTCGCGCCGGGCGCTACTGGGTGCCGCAATGGTATCGCACCAGCCATCCGATCGCCTATTGGGACCTGTTCGGACACCCCGAAAAGCCGCCGCGCTATGCGCAAGGTGTCGGCGCGCCGGAAAACTGGTGGTTCGAGGCGAACAAGGCCGCCAAGCTCGAGCAGGCGAAATAGCCCATGAGCGCCTACATCGCCCGTCGCATTCTTCTGATGCTCCCCACGCTGTTGGGGATTTTGTTCGTGTCGTTTGTCGTGGTGCAATTCGCGCCGGGCGGGCCGGTGGAGCGCGTGATCGCGCAGCTCAGCGGCGCCGATACCGGCGGCACCTCCAGGATTTCGGGAGGCGGCGGCGATTTCGGCGCGCGCGGCCAGGTTGGCGCATCCTCCGATGCCGTCGGATCGAAGTACCGCGGCGCGCAGGGGCTCGATCCCGATTTCGTCAAGAGCCTGGAAAAGCAGTTCGGCTTCGACAAGCCGGCGCCGGAGCGCTTCGCGCTGATGCTGTGGAATTTCGCGCGGTTCGATTTCGGCAAGAGCTATTTTCGCGATGTCAGCGTGCTGCAATTGATCAAGGAGAAACTGCCGGTCTCGATGTCGCTCGGGATCTGGATGACGCTGCTGACCTATCTGATCTCGATCCCGCTCGGCATTCGCAAGGCGGTGATGGACGGCTCCAAGTTCGATACCTGGACCTCGGCGATGATTATCGTCGGATTTGCGATACCGGGATTTCTGTTTGCGATCCTCCTGATCATTCTGTTCGCCGGCGGCTCGTTCTTTAATTTCTTTCCGCTGCGCGGCCTCACGTCGGACGGCTGGTCGCAATTTCCATGGTACTGGAAAATCCTCGATTATTTCTGGCACATCACCCTGCCACTGATTTCGATGGCGCTCGGGGCCTTCGCCACCATGACGCTGCTGAGCAAAAATTCGTTCCTCGATGAAATCCGCAAGCAATATGTGATGACCGCGCGCGCCAAGGGCTGCAGCGAGCGGCAAGTGCTCTACAATCACATCTTCCGCAACGCCATGCTGATCGTCATCGCCGGCTTCCCCGGCGCGTTCATTCACGCCTTCTTCTCGGGCTCGTTGTTGATCGAAACCATCTTTTCGCTCGATGGGCTGGGTTTGCTCGGCTTCGAGAGCGTGCTGAACCGCGATTATCCTGTGGTGTTTGGAACCCTGTTCATCTTCTCGCTGGTTGGTCTCGTCGTCAATCTGATCTCCGACCTCGCTTACATGTGGATTGATCCGAGGATCGATTTCGAGGCGCGGGAGGTCTGATGACAATCATCGCGCCGCCACCGATCGAAACCACCGCGCAGTCGCCGCTCGGCGAAATTGTGCCAATGACGCGCCGCCCGTTCGGCCCGTCACCGCTCAATCGACGGCGCTGGCTAAATTTCAAGTCGAACCGCCGGGGTTACTGGTCGTTCTGGATTTTCCTGATCCTGTTCTTTGTTTCGCTGTTCGCCGAGCTGATCGCCAACGATCGTCCCTTCCTCATCAAGTTCGACGGCCATCTGTATTGGCCGGCGTTCGTCAGTTATTCCGAGACCACGTTCGGCGGAGACTTCGAAACCGCCGCCGACTATCGTGATCCTTACTTGCAGAAGCTGATCGCGGACAAGGGCGGCACGATCGTGTGGCCGCTGATCCGTTATTCCTTCGATACGCACAATCTCGATCTACCGACGCCGGCGCCGTCGAAGCCGACCTGGATGCTGACGGAAGCGCAGTGCAAGGAGGTGGTGCAGAAGAAAGGCCTGAACAGCTGCCGCGACCTCGAATACAACTGGCTCGGAACCGACGACCAGGGCCGCGACGTGGTCGCGCGCCTGATCTACGGCTTTCGTATTTCTGTGCTGTTCGGCCTCAGCCTGACCATCATCTCGTCGATCATCGGCGTTGCCGCCGGTGGCGTGCAGGGCTATTTCGGCGGCTGGATCGATTTGGGGTTCCAGCGCTTCATCGAGGTCTGGAGCGCCATTCCCTCGCTCTATCTGCTGCTGATCCTGTCGTCGGTCTTGGTGCCTGGCTTCTTCGTCCTGCTCGGCATTCTCCTGCTGTTCTCCTGGGTCTCGCTGGTCGGTTTGGTGCGGGCGGAATTTTTGCGCGGGCGCAACTTCGAATACATCATGGCGGCACGGGCGCTCGGGGTGTCCAATGCCGTGATCATGTTCCGGCATCTGCTGCCGAACGCCATGGTCGCGACCATGACGTTCCTGCCCTTTATCGTGTCTTCGTCGGTGATGACGCTGACCGCGCTCGATTTCCTTGGCTTCGGATTGCCGCCGGGGTCGCCGTCGCTTGGCGAACTGCTGTCGCAGGGCAAGGCCAATGTGCAGGCGCCGTGGCTCGGCTTCACCGGATTTTTCGCCGTCGCCATCATGCTGTCGCTCCTGATTTTCATCGGCGAAGCCGTGCGCGACGCGTTCGATCCGCGCAAGACGTTTCGGTAAGGCCCCGCATGGACGCCATCAACCAGCCCCTGCTCGATATCCGCGATTTGTCGGTGGCGTTTCATCAGCCCAGCGGCATTTCGGTCGCGGTCGATCATATTTCCTTTGAGATCAAGCGCGGCGAGTGCGTGGCGCTGGTCGGAGAGTCAGGCTCGGGAAAATCGGTCAGCGCGTTGTCGATCCTGAAGCTGCTGCCGTATCCGACCGCTTCCCATCCGTCCGGCAGCATTCAGTTCAAGGGACGCGAATTGCTCGATCTGTCGGAGCGCGAGATCCGCGGCATCCGCGGCAACGATATTTCGATTATCTTCCAGGAACCGATGACGTCGCTCAATCCGCTGCATACGATTGAGTCCCAGATCGGTGAAATCCTGCAGCTTCACAGCGGAATTGGCGGCGCGAAGGCGCGGGTGCGGACGCTCGAATTGCTCACCCAGGTCGGCATTCCCGAACCGGAAACGCGGCTGGCGAGCTATCCGCATCAATTATCCGGCGGCCAGCGCCAGCGCGTCATGATCGCGATGGCGCTCGCTAACGAGCCTGATCTGTTAATCGCGGACGAGCCGACCACGGCGCTCGATGTCACCGTGCAGGCGCAGATTCTAACCTTGCTGGCGGAGATTCGGGCGCGGCTCGGCATGAGTCTTTTGTTCATCACCCACGATCTCGGCATCGTTCGCCGCATTGCCGACGTGGTCTGCGTCATGAATAGCGGCAAGATCGTCGAGCAGGGACCGGTGGAGCAGGTCTTCACCGCGCCAAAACACCCCTACACCCGCGCATTGCTTGCGGCGGAGCCAAAGCCCGACCCGGCGCCGCCCCGCCCCGAATCTCCGGAAGTGATGTCGGCCGACGATTTGAAAGTCTGGTTCCCGGTCAAACGCGGTTTGCTGCGCAGGACGGTCGGACATATCAAGGCGGTCGACGGCGTCAGTGTCTCGGTGCGCAAGGGCGAGACGCTCGGCGTTGTCGGCGAGTCCGGCTCCGGCAAGACCACGCTCGGGCTGGCGCTATTGCGGTTGATCTCGTCCGACGGGCCAATCGTGTTTTTGGGCAGCAATATCCAGGGCCTGCGGTTCAAGGCGATGCGGCCGTTCCGCCGCGACATGCAGATCGTGTTTCAGGATCCGTTCGGGGCGCTGAGCCCGCGCATGTCGGTCGGCGATATCGTTGCCGAAGGCCTCAGCGTGCATCAGGCCGCGCTTTCGCAAGCCGAGCGCGAAACGCGCGTGATCAAGGCGCTCAGGGATGTCGGCATGGATCCGGCGACGCGGTTTCGCTATCCGCATGAATTCTCCGGCGGCCAGCGCCAGCGCATCAGCATTGCCCGCGCTGTGGTGCTGGAGCCGAATTTCGTCGTGCTGGACGAGCCGACCAGCGCGCTCGATATGCTGTTCCAGGCGCAGATGGTCGATCTGTTGCGCGAACTGCAGCGCAAGCGCGACCTGACCTATATGTTCATTTCGCATGATTTGCGCGTGGTCGCTTCGCTCGCGAGCCATTTGATCGTGATGCGTCACGGCAAGGTGGTGGAGGAGGGGCCGGCCTCGGAACTGTTCAAAAATCCGAAGACCGACTACACGCGCGCGCTGTTCGCTGCCGCGTTCCGGCTGGAGACCGCACCGGGCGGCGCGGTGGCCGGCTAAAAGCTTTCAAGTCAGCCGCTTGATGGCTGTGATCTCGCTGCCGGCGGATTTGATGCGCGCGATGGCGTCTTTGGTGTTCTCGATCACCGTCGCCATGTGATGGGCGTTGGCGTGCACGATGCTGTCGGCATCCCGCACGATCGCCACATGGCCTTTCCAGAAAATCAGGTCGCCGCGCTGCAATTTTTTCGACTCTGCCGCATCCAAGGCCCTGCCGAGGGCATCCTGCTGCATGTCGCTGTCGCGCGGGCAGCCGATGCCGGCCGCGTTCAACGAGACCTGGACGAGGCCGGAACAATCGATCCCAAAACTGCTCTTGCCGCCCCACAGATACGGTGTGCCGGCGAACTGCTCGGCCACCGCGACGAAATCCTCGGCATGGCGCTCGATGCTGCCTACATGCTGAAGCGGCAGATACCAGCCCTCGCGCGTCACCGCGAATGGCCCCTCTTCGCGCACCACATTTATCATGGCCCCCATGACGAGCGTATCGACCGGTGGGAGTTTGATCGAGGGACCGGGAAACGCGAATGTCCTGATGGCAATGATCTTGTGCGTCGGCGGTGCGGCGGGCTTTGCCAGCGCCGAATCCGGAAGCCAGCCGACATAGCCGTCGCTGTTCAATTGGCCCCACGCAAAACCTTCGACATTGCGGTCATAGATGGTGACGCGCTCGCCCTTCAACGCCTGCGTGGATAGTTCCGCATCACAGGATGGTCCGCTGCGCATCGGCGCGAGCGCATCGGCAATCTCAAAATCCTCGCCCGTGACAAAACGCGCCGCCTTGACCTTGCCCTCGAGATATTTCGCGGCGAGGTCGGGCCGCGCCGGCGTCAGGCGCGGATCATCCATAGCGTTCCCCGAGCAATTTGTAGATCGCGCGCGCGGCCTGGCATTCGCCGCCCTCGGGCCGCGCCGGCTTCGCCGACGGCGTGCAGCCGTAGATGTCGAG
>Ga0207660_10002736_pt1 | contig 11548 bp, 11 predicted proteins | sample KBSC73BmetaG_FD_184335 | JGI IMG/M metagenome (GOLD analysis project Ga0207660, IMG submission 184335) | Corn rhizosphere microbial communities from Kellogg Biological Station, Michigan, USA - KBS C7-3B metaG (SPAdes) (version 2) | ecosystem: Host-associated > Plants > Roots > Rhizosphere ... | reverse complement strand
GGCGTGCGTGCCGCGATGTCGCCAAGCGCGAGGGCGGCCTCCGGCACGCCGCTGGCCTGGGCCTGCAGCAGCAGGCGTTGCGCCGCCACGGGGTCGCGCTTCACGCCCAGCCCGTCGGACAGGGCCAGGCCATAGCGCAGGGCGGCGAGCGCGTGGCCCTTTTCGGCAGCCCGGCGATAGAGATCAGCCGCGCGCACCGAATCGGCCGCAACCGGGCCGTGGCTCTCTTCCATCGCCCGGCCGAGCGCGTAGAGCGCGTTGGGCTCGTCGCCGGCGGCGGCCTTCTCGAGCCAGGCGCGGGCCTGGACGAGGTCGCGCGCGACGCCCCGGCCGCGCAGGTAGAGGAGGCCAAGATTGATCTGGGCGCGCTGATGCCCGGCCGACGCGGCCTTCTCGAAGAGTTGCGCGGCGCGCGCATCGTCGCGCACGAGACCGAGACGGCCCTCGGCGAAGGCGAGGGCCAGGCGATGATTGGCCTCGGCGGAGCCGGCGTCGGCGGCGTGCTGGAGGGCCTTCAGCGCGTCGCGGTCCTGGCCGCGATCGGCCAGCACGACGCCGAGCCAGGCCTCGGCATCGGGATTGCCCGGCGCCTGGGCGCGCAGCGCCTTCTCGGCGGTGACGGGATCGCCCGCGCGAAAGGCAGCGATGGCGTCGCGCAGGATCGACGGGTATCGGCTCTCGATCGAGGGCGGGGTCTGTGCCCGCGCGTTCCCGGCGGACGCCGATTGGAAAGCCAGCGTCACGAACAGCAGCGCCACGACATGCGCGGCGCGGGCCAAGGTCACTTCGTCTTGAAAGTGTAGGCGGCAGCCTCGGCCTTGATCTTGGCGACTTCGTCGGGCTTCAGCTCGTGGGCCAGCTGATCGATGAACTGGCTGGCATTGGGCACATTCCAACGCTCGGCGATCAGCAGCCACTTGTAGGCGTCGGTGAAGCTCTTGGGCACGCCCTTGCCGTCGGCGTAGAGGCCGGCGAGCGGTACCATCGCCAGCGTATAGCCGCGCTCGGCGGCATCGAGCAGCAGCGGCGCGCCCTTGTTCAGGTCGAACAGTTTCGACTGCGGGTTGCCGTAGACATAGAAGCCGAGCAGGAACTGCGCGCGCGGATCGCGCTCCTTCGCAAGCAGTTGCAGCTCCTTTTCGGCCGTCGGCATGTCATTGGTCTGGATGGCCTTCAGCCCGGCCTCGACGCCTGCGAAAGCGGGACCGGCGAGGAAGGTGAGCGAGAGCACGACGAGCGCGGCGCGGCAGGAACGAAGGAAAGTCACCGAGGAACTCCCGAAACAGACGGCGAAACGCGCGACCGTCTAGCATGGAATTGGCGCTGAAACACGACGCGGAACCGTCGCGCCCGGGCGGCCAATCCCGCCCTGGTGATCCCGGGCAGGGAGGGTGGGCAGGAAGCAGGTAGATCCTGGCCGTTCCTGGTCGCGGCTACTTCGGCGTTTTGCAGCCAGCGCAGGCCTGTCACCTTCAATTTGCACTTTGAATCGGCAGGCCGACCTAGTCATATTTGATGTAACTTATTGTTTTATAAAGAGAAAATGACAAAAAAACGAGATTATGCGCGTAACCTGCATGCCCCTTTTTGACTATCTGATGTCAAACAACCCCTCTAAACCTTAGGAATCACGTGACTTGTTCAGAATCAGATATGCAATTTTGCAACTTACACAGCGTGCCAACCTTTGATAAGTTCTCATCATTAGAGACTGAGTTCATACATTTAATTCATATCTGGAAGGCTTTTACCGACGTTTCACTGGCTGCGCCCCACATGAGCGCGCCGCACCACCCAAGTTTCCCAAAGCCCGCCAACGGCTCCCCAAGCCGTTCATCGAAGCCCCCTTCCCACACACCCCAAGGCTTCGATAATCCCACACCCAGGCGGGCTCCTAAGGAAGGCCGGTCGTTCCCCAAGCGACCGGCCTTTCGTATGTCTGGGGTCTGCTTTCGATCGCCGATCTCCGCGCGACCATCCACAGGCGATGGCTTGATTCCCGTCAAAATTCAGGAAAAACAAGGACGGCAGCTCTGCGGCTGTGTATTGTTGCGGCATAACTGCAGTTTCAGATACCCCAAAAGCGCTTATCTCGGAAAAAAAAGGTAAGGAAATCAGCCGCCGAATTTATCGAGATATGCGTTTTTGCAAGTGACGGAGAAAAAGGGCCATGTTAAAGTGTCCTCATTAAAGAAATTCTTATTCTATTGGTTTTAATATGAAAATTGTCGGCTTTCCGATCGACGTATCGCGTTCGCAAGACGGCCGCATCGTGCGCGGCCTGCGGACCAGACAGGGCCTGATCCAGGCCACTCTGGATCTCATTCAGGCCGGTGACGTCGAGCCGACCTCGGCTGCCATCGCCACCATTGCCGGCGTCTCGAGCCGTGCGCTGTTCCAGCACTTCACCAATCTCGCGGATCTCTACGCCGCGGCCTTCGATCTCGCGGTCAGCCGGGCGTTCGACGGTAACAAGCCGGTGGACACCGATGCCTCGCTCAGCAACCGCATCGAGCTGCTGGTCTCCGATCGCTCCGAACTTTTCGAGGAGTGGCTGCCGGTGTGGCACTTCGCCGAGCGCGTGCGCTCCGTGGCGCCGGCTGTCGGCCTGGGCGTCGCCCAGTTGCGCAGGCTTCTGCGGGCGCGCCTCGCGGCGTGGTTCGAGACCGAGCTGTCCAACCTTGATCCCGGCTCGCGCGACCTCGTCCTCGATTCGCTCGACCTCGCCTTCGGTCTCGACAGCTGGATGAACATGCGCGAGCAGCTCCGCCTGTCGCCGATTCACGCGTCGCGTACCTGGCGCTTCACCGCCCAGGCGATCGTTCACCAGGCGCTTACCGTTCCCGCTCAGCCCGTGGCGGTGGCCTAAAAGCCACCATCGGCGAAGTCCCTTCACCCAACCCAAGGCTTCGTCGTTACCCTTCCCACCCCAGTCACGGGCATCACAGGAGGCCGGTCGTTCCCCAGACGACCGGCCTTTCTCGTGGGGCCGGAGCCACAGAAAAAGGCGGCGGGTTTCCCCGCCGCCTTTGTCCGTTTCGCCGGAGCGCTGTTACTGCGCCTTGGCGCGATACTTGGAGTGGCAGGCCCCGCAGGCCTTGCCGACATCGCCGAACGCCGCGGCGGTCGCGGCCAGGTCGCCCGAACCGGCGGCCATCGCGAGCTTGTCGTAGGCGGCATCGGCGTTCCTGCTGGCCGCCTGGAAGCCCGCCCTGTCGCTCCACACGGTCGGCAGGGCCTTGGTCTCACCCTTGTCCGAACCGGCCGGGAACAGCTTGTCGAATGCCCCCTCGAGCTCCTTGAGCTTGGCAGCGTGCGCGATGATGTCCTTGGTGTTGCCCTTGGCCTCGACGATGCCCTTGATGGCGCGCATCTCGGGGCCGGTCGCCTTGCGGTTTTCCTGGCGCTGCTTGATCACATCCGCCTGCGCGAACGCCACCGTCGTGGCGCTCACCACGGCGCCTGCTGCGAGCGCACCGATCACCGCCATGATCACAGTCTTCTTCAGCATGAAAGCATCCCCTGGTTATTGTCTCGACCCCATTTGTTGCAGAGGTTCGCGCCAAAGCGAACTGTCGTGCGGGGAATTTTCTGTCACGACTGCGTGTAGTATCGAGGGATATAGAGCCGAACCGGGGGCGTCATGGCTGGTCTGAATAGTGCGAAAATCCGGGTCTGGGACCTGCCGGTCCGGCTGTTTCACTGGGCCCTCGTGATCCTGATGACCGTGTCGTACGTCACCGGCCGCGCCGGCGGCGACTGGATGAAGTTCCACTTCTGGTCCGGCTACGCGATCCTCACCCTGATCCTCTTCCGGATCGCCTGGGGCTTCGTCGGCAGCACCACGGCGCGCTTCTCGAATTTCGTGAAGGGTCCGGCGGCGATCGTCACTCATCTCCGCGAGCTGCTCGGCCGCACCGGCCCCTACGACGCCGGCCACAATCCGATGGGCGGCGCCATGGTCGTGGTGCTGCTCTTCGCCGTTCTCGCCCAGGCGGGGACCGGCCTGTTCTCGGCCGACACCGACACCGGGCTGGTGACCGGACCGCTGGCGACCAGGATCGCCGATGCGATGGTCGACAAGCTCACGGCCTTTCACCACTACTGGGTGAACGTGCTGCTGGTGCTGGTCGCCGCGCACGTGGCGGCGGTGCTCGTCTATCTGGTGTGGAAACGCCACAATCTCGTTCGCGCCATGATCACCGGAGCCAAGCCCGCAGACGAGGTCGTGCCGCCGGGCAAGCCCGCGCCCCGTCTCGTTTTCGCCCCGGTCCGACTGGCGATTTCGTTGCTGATGGCGTCGGCGGCGATAGTCTATTTCATTGTCAGGGTGGGCGGCTGACAAGCGCGTTTCCGACAGGAGGGAACGCAAGGTTCCCTCCTGTCGGAAACCACTCTAGGGTGCCCTTCACTCCCGTGAACCTGGATTTTGCACCATGAAATTTACCGGCACCGACTCCTATGTAGCCAGCGACGACCTGCGCGTGGCCGTGAATGCCGCGATCGCGCTGCAGCGGCCGCTGCTGATCAAGGGTGAGCCGGGCACCGGCAAGACCGTGCTGGCGCACGAAGTCGCCAAGGCGCTGGGCGCGCCGATCATCGAGTGGCACATCAAGTCGACCACCAAGGCCCAGCAGGGTCTCTACGAGTACGACGCGGTTTCGCGCCTGCGCGACAGCCAGCTTGGCGACGAGCGCGTGAAGGACATCGGCAACTACATCAAGAAGGGCAAGCTGTGGGAGGGCTTCACCTCCGCCGAGCGCCCGGTCCTGCTGATCGACGAGATCGACAAGGCCGACATCGAGTTCCCGAACGATCTCCTGCTCGAGCTCGATCGCATGGAGTTCTACGTCTACGAGACGCAGCAGGTCATCAAGGCCGAGCAGCGCCCGATCGTGATGATCACGTCGAACAACGAGAAGGAATTGCCGGACGCCTTCCTGCGCCGCTGCTTCTTCCACTACATCCGCTTCCCCGATCGCGAGATCATGACGCAGATCGTCGACGTCCACTTCCCCGACCTGCAGAAGAACCTGCTGCGCGAGGCGCTGAACGTGTTCTACGACATCCGCGAGGTGCCCGGCCTCAAGAAGAAGCCGTCGACGTCGGAGCTGCTCGACTGGCTGAAGCTGCTGATGGTCGAGGACATGTCGCCGGAGTCGCTGCGCTCGAAGGACAGCAAGCAGCTCATCCCGCCGCTGCACGGCGCGCTGCTCAAGAACGAGCAGGACGTCCACCTGTTCGAGCGCCTGGCGTTCATGGCGCGCCGGGAGCAGCGCAGCACCCCTTAAGGGAGCAACGGCATGTTCGTGAACTTCTTCCTCGAGCTGCGTCAGGCCAAGGTGCCGGTCTCCATCAAGGAGTACCTGGCGCTGATGGAAGGCATGGACAAGGGCGTCGCCGACTTCAGCGTCGACGACTTCTACTACCTGTCGCGCGCCATCCTGGTGAAGGACGAGCGCAATCTCGACAAGTTCGACAAGGTGTTCGGCAACGTCTTCAAGGGCCTCGAGGCGCCGGTCGGCGAGGGCATCGCCGCGGAGATCCCCGAGGAGTGGCTGCGCAAGCTGGCCGAGAAGCTTCTGACCGAGGAGGAGAAGAAGCAGATCGAGGCGATGGGCGGCTGGGAGAAGCTGATGGAGACGTTGAAGAAGCGTCTCGAGGAACAGCAGAAGCGCCACCAGGGCGGATCGAAGTGGATCGGCACCGCCGGCACCTCGCCGTTCGGCGCCTTCGGTTTCAACCCCGAGGGCGTGCGCATCGGCCAGGACAAGAATCGCGAGGGCCGCGCCGTGAAGGTGTGGGACAAGCGCGAGTACAAGAACCTCGACGACACGGTCGAGATCGGCACGCGCAACATCAAGATCGCGCTGCGTCGGCTGCGCAAGTTCGCGCGCGAGGGCGCCGAGGTCGAGCTCGACATGCCCGACACGATCCGCTCGACGGCGCGCAACGCGGGCTACCTCGACATCAAGATGGTGGCGGAACGGCGCAACAAGGTGAAGCTGCTGATCCTGTTCGACATCGGCGGCTCGATGGACGCGCACATCCGCGTCTGCGAGGAGCTGTTCTCGGCGGCGCGCTCGGAGTTCAAGCATCTCGAGTTCTTCTACTTCCACAACTGCCTCTACGAGAAGCTGTGGAAGGACAACCGGCGCCGCCACGTCGATACCTTCTCGACCGCGCAGCTGCTCCACACCTATCCGCCCGACTACAAGATCCTGTTCGTCGGCGACGCCTCGATGAGCCCCTACGAGATCGCCTACCCGGGCGGCTCGGTCGAGCACTGGAACGAGGAGTCCGGCCAGGCCTGGATCCAGCGCGTGTCCGACACCTATCGCAGCATGGTGTGGCTGAACCCGGTGCCCGAGCGGCACTGGAGCTACACGCCGTCGATCCAGCTGCTGCAACAGCTGAGCTCCAACCGCATGTTCCCGCTCACCCTGGGCGGTCTCGACAGCGCGATGAAGGAACTGAACAAATAGAAAGTCGGAGGAGACAAAGATGAAGACCGGACCGGCGATCGCCGAAATCCTGAAGAGGGAAGGCGTCGAGTATCTCTTCGCCTATCCGGTGAACCATCTGATCGAGCACTGCGCCGCGCTCGACATCCGTCCGATCATCGTCCGCCAGGAGCGCATCGGCCTGCACATGGCCGACGCCATGTCGCGCCTCACCAAGGGCCGCAAGATGGGCGTGTTCTGCATGCAGAGCGGCCCGGGCTCGGAGAACGCCTACGGTGGCGTCGCCCAGGCGTTCGGCGAATCGGTGCCGCTGCTGGTCATTCCGGCCGGCTATCCGCGCCGCATCGCCCACGTGCCGCCCAACTTCAACTCGACGCTCACCATGGCGCATGTCGCCAAGCACGCCGAGCCGATCACCTCGGGCAAGGAGATCGAGAACATCATGCGCCGGGCCTTCAGCCTGCTGCGCAACGGCCGCGGCTCGCCGGTCATCATCGAGTTCCCGGCCGAGGCCAACGGCGAGGACGCGCCCGATCCGCTGACCTATGAACCCGTGATCGCCACCAGGTACGGTCCCGATCCCGCCGCGGTGAAGGAAGCCGCCAAGGTGCTGGTCGCGGCCAAGCGGCCGGTGATCTATGCCGGCCACGGCGTGCACTGGGCCGAGGCCTATGACGAACTGAAGGAACTGGCCGAGCTGCTGGCGATTCCCGTCTGCACCTCGCTGCAGGGCAAGAGCTCGTTCGACGAGACCCATCCGCTGGCGCTCGGGTCGGGCGGCCGCGCGTACCCGAAGGCAGTGCGCCACTTCCTCGACCACTGCGACGTGCTGTTCGGCATCGGCTGCTCGTTCACCGAGACCAACTTCGGCGTCTCGATGCCCAAGGGAAAGACCGTGATCCACACCACGCTCGATCCCAACCACCTGAACAAGGACGTGCGCTGCCACTACGGACTCGTGGGCGACGCCAAGCTGGCGCTGCGCGCCATGATCGACGAGTGCTCGAAGCTCGTGGGCGGCAAGAAGCGCGATGCCGGCCCGGTCGCGGCCGAGATCAAGCCGATGGCCGACGCATGGCTCAAGGAGTGGATGCCCAAGCTCACCCACAACGAGGCGCCGCTCAATCCCTACCGCGTGCTGTGGGACCTGCAGAACACTGTCGACGTCGCCAACACGATCATCACCCACGACGCCGGCAGCCCGCGCGACCAGCTCTCGCCGTTCTGGAAGACGACCAAGCCGCACACCTACATCGGCTGGGGCAAGACCACGCAGCTGGGCTACGGCCTCGGCCTCGCCATGGGCGCCAAGCTCGCCTGCCCGGACAAGCTCTGCATCAACGTCTGGGGCGACGCCGCCATCGGCTTCACCGGCATGGACTTCGAGACCGCGGTGCGCGAGCGCATTCCGATCATGTCGATCCTGCTCAACAACTTCTCGATGGCGATCGAGCTGCACATCATGCAGGTCTCGACCGAGAAGTATCGCAGCACCGACATCTCCGGCGACTATGCCGCCATGGCGCGCGCCTTCGGCGGCTACGGCGAGCGGGTGACCAAGCCCGAGGACATCATCCCCGCGATCAAGCGCGGCATCGAGCAGACCCAAAAGGGCGTGCCGGTGCTGCTCGAGTTCATCACCTCCAAGGAAGTGACGATCTCGGTGCCGAAATGACCAAGATCCTGGCGCCGCTTGCCGAGTTCGACGTTCCCGTCCGCGACGGACTCTGGATGAGTCCGGTCGACGCCGAGAAGGTCACCGGCTGGACGTTGAAGCCCGAGGGCATGTGCCGCGACTATCTCTGCGTGCCGCTGCCGGAGCAGGCGCTCGGCACCAACGAGGTCGATGTCGCGGCGTTCTGGAAGAAGCTGGGCGGGCCGGTGGTGTCGAGCGAACGGCGCGACGTGTGGGCGCTGGGCGCGCCGGCGCAGGACCGCAACGCCGCGCTCGAAGGCCTCGACGCACCCGACTTCACCTTGCCCGACGTCGACGGCACCCCGCGCACGCTCTCCCAGCTCAAGGGAAAGAAGGTCTTCCTGGCCACCTGGGCCAGTTGGTGAGGCTGCAGGTTCGACTTGCCCGTGTGGCAGCATCTCTACAGCGAGCTCAAGGACAAGGGTTTCATGGTGGTGGCCGTCGCCGAGGAGAGTCGCGGCGCCGATCATGCGCGTCCCTGGATCGAGCAGGCCAAGTCGGACTATTGGCAGCTCATCGACACCGAGCACCGGCTTGAGGATCTCTACAATCTGGTGAACGTCCCGCAGGCGATCTGGATCGACGAGCAGGGAAAGATCGTGCGGCCGCCGGAGACGGCGGGCTCGACCGATCACTTCCGGGGCATGGACCTCAAGACCCGCACCATGTCGCCCAAGGCGCAGGAAGAACGCCTGGCCGCGCGCCAGGCCTACATGGACGCGGTGCGTGCCTGGGTGACCACGGGCAAGCATGCGCTGCCCGAAGATGAAGCCCGTGCGAATTTGCCGAAAGTAACGCCGGAGATCGCTGCAGCACATGCGCACTTCCGCCTCGGCCTGTGGCTGCGCGCCAACGGCCGGGCGGCGGAGGGCGACCTGCAGATGGCCGAGGCGAGCCGGCTGCATCCCGACTCGTGGAGCCTGTGGCGCCAGGCCGCCGACCTCGACGAAGTCGGCAAGGCGTCCGGTCCGGCATTCTGGAAACGCGTGCAGGACCTCGGTGAAAGGCCGTATTATCCGCCTCCCAAGCTCTAGGGAGAGGCGATGCGTCTGTCGTGGCACGATCTTGGAACGCCGCGCGCCGACAAAGCACACGGCAAGGCTCTCGAAGTCGTCGGTTGGCCGACGGCTTCTCTCGGGCTCACACGGTCCGACTATTTCATTCTCACGGCTGAGGCCGGTTGTTGCGCCGGCTGCGTGCCCAACAATCCGCTGGCGGTGATCGAGGTCTTCGCCGACACGGAGATCGATCTCGGCGGCGGCGCGATGCAATTGAGCGGAATACTGCACGTCGAGACAGGCGATCCGCAGCAGTGGCGTTACCAGTTGCGCGGCGCGCGCAAGGTGGGGGGACTGAAGCGACGCGCTCTGCTCGCGGCCAGCCCGCTCTTCTGTCTGCCGGTGACCGCGATGGCCCAGGCCGACGGAACGGCCGTCGATCTCCACAGCCACGCAGGAAACCTGATCCGCGCCTCTTATGGACGGGACGGTCTGCTGGATGTGGCCGGTCCGATGAAGAAAGGCGGCATGTCGGCGATCTGTCTGTGCATCGTCGCGGACTCGCCAGTCATCAATTCGTCGAGCGGCCGCATTCGACCGGTCCGCAACCCGCGTCCGGGCGAACTCTACAATTTCAGCAAGACCCAGTTCACCAAGCTCCATGAGCTGGTGCGCACCCAGTCGATGTCGATCGTGAAGTCGGCCGCGGATTTGCGCTTGGCGCGAGCGAGCCAGCCGTCGGTTATCGTGACGTCGGAAGGGGCCGATTTCCTCGAAGGGAAGATCGAGCGTCTCGACGAGGCCTATCAGCGCTGGCAGTTGCGCCAGCTCCAGCTCACCCACTACCGGCCCAACGAGCTGGGCGACATCCAGACGGAACCGGCCGAGAAGGGTGGGTTGACCGACTTCGGCGTGGAAGTGATCCGGCGCTGCAATTCGCTCGGCATCGTCGTCGACGTGGCGCACGGCACCTTCGATCTGGTGAAGCGCGCGGTCGCCACCACGGGCAAGCCGCTGATCCTGTCGCATACGGCGTTGAGCGACCGTCCCTATCCCTGGACGCGGCTGATCACCACCGATCACGCGCGCGCCATCGCCTCGACCGGCGGTGTCGTGGGAATCTGGCCGGTCCAGCAGACGCCGAGCGCCAGTTCCTATGCCGAGGCCTTTGCCCGCATGGTCGACGTCATCGGCGTCGACCATGTCGGCATCGGCACCGATCAGCTGGGGCTGCTGGGGCCGAGCTCGATGCCGAGCTACGCCGATCTGCCCCAGCTGGCCGCGGCGCTGCGGACGAAATTCAACGACGTCGACGTGGCAAACCTGATCGGCGGCAACTACCGCCGGGTTTTCGAGGCGTGCCTGGCCTGAGCCATCAAACCTGCGTGAGGCGGGGGCCAGCGCTACCCGGGATCGGAATAGCGCGTTAGGCTTGCCGCATTCCTCTTGCATGGGAGACCGGCATGGCTGTCCTCAACATCAACGGCAAGTCCGTCGACGCCAAGGTCGATCCGCGCACGCCGCTGCTCTGGGTGTTGCGCGACACGCTGGGCATGACCGGCACCAAGTACGGCTGCGGCATCGCCCAGTGCGGCGCCTGCACGGTCCATGTCGACGGCGTGCCGACGCGCTCCTGCCAGATGCCGGTGAACTCGGTGGGCAATCGCAAGATCACCACCATCGAAGGCCTCGCCGAGGACGGCAAGCTGAACAGGATCCAGCAGGCATGGGTCGCCCTCGACGTGCCCCAGTGCGGCTACTGCCAGAGCGGCATGATCATGGCGGCGACCGCGCTGCTCGCCGCCAAGCCGCAGCCGACCGACGCCGACATCGACGCGGCCATGACGAACATTTGCCGCTGCGGCACCTACAAGCAGGTCCGCGAAGCCATCCACGCCGCGGCCAAGGCCTAAGGGGAGGATGCACGCATGACCACGCAGCCCTCTCTCGCGGCCACGACCGTCGGCCGCCGCAATTTCCTCGTCGGCAGCGCCGCCGCGGCCGGCAGCTTCTCGCTCGCCTTCTCCTTCCCATACGCGCCGGCGATGGCCGCCGAGGTCCGGGAGATCAACGCCTGGGTGGTCATCCATCCCGACGACAAGGTGGTGATCCGCATCGCCCGCTCCGAGATGGGCCAGGGCACGCTGACGGGCCTCGCCCAGATGGTGGCCGAGGAGCTCGAGTGCGACTGGAAGTACGTCACGACCGAGTATCCGACGCCGGGCGAGAACGTGCGACGCGGCCGCGTGTGGAAGAACTTCTCGACCGGCGGCTCGCGCGGCATTCGCGAGAGCAACCAGTATGTCCGCGAGGGCGGCGCTGCGGCGCGCACCATGCTGATCGCGGCGGCGGCAGCGGAATGGAACGTACCGGCGTCGGAGTGCACGGCC
>Ga0207660_10002727_pt1 | contig 11565 bp, 9 predicted proteins | sample KBSC73BmetaG_FD_184335 | JGI IMG/M metagenome (GOLD analysis project Ga0207660, IMG submission 184335) | Corn rhizosphere microbial communities from Kellogg Biological Station, Michigan, USA - KBS C7-3B metaG (SPAdes) (version 2) | ecosystem: Host-associated > Plants > Roots > Rhizosphere ... | reverse complement strand
ACGAAGAGGGCTCGGTCGTGCGGCGCGGCGAGCTGCTGTTCCAGATCGATCCGCAGGAGTACCAGAGCGCGGTCGCGCAGGCGCGCGCGGGTGTGAGTGAAGCGCAGGCCTCACTCTCGAAAGCCAACGCCGATGTCGCGCGGCTGCGGCCGCTGGTCGAGCGCAACGCCGTGAGCCGGCAGGATCTCGATCACGCCGTCGCCGCGCAGCAGGGCGCTGAAGGTCAGGTGGCCGCCGCGCGCGCCGCGATGAACAACGCGCAGCTCAACCTGGGCTACACGAAGGTCACGAGCCCGATCACGGGACTGGCCGGCGTCGCGCAGGCGGATGTCGGCTCACTCGTCGGCAGCCCCGGACCGACGCTGCTGACGACCGTGTCACAGGTGGATACGATCAAGGTGAAGTTCCGCATTTCGGAGCAGGAGTATCTGACCCTGCGGCGCGCGATGGGAGACACGGTGAGCACCGCGGTGCGGCGCCCCGCGCGACTCGAGCTCGTCCTCGCCGATGGATCGGTCTACGACCACAAAGGTCAGGTGATCACCGTCGACCGAAACATCGATCCCGCGACCGGCACGCTCGGCATCGAAGCACTCTTCCCGAATCCGAACAGTTTCCTCCGGCCCGGGCAGTTCGGCCGCGTGCGCGCGCCGGTCACGACGCGCACCAACGCGATCCTCGTGCCCCAGCGTGCCGTGCGCGAAATGCAGGGTACGTTCAGCGTCGGCGTGCTCAAGCCCGACAGCACCGTCGAGATTCGTCCCGTGAAGGCGGGGGCGCGCGTGGGCAGCGACTGGATCGTGGACACGGGGCTCGTCGCCGGCACGGTGATCGTCGTCGAGGGCATGCAGAAAGTGCGGCCCGGTGTGAAGGTGCGGGCGACGCAGGCAACCGCCCCCGCCGATACCTCCAAACGGCCCTGATCGATGGCTGACTTTTTCATCCGCCGGCCCACGGTCGCTATCGTCATCGCGATCGTGACGGTGCTGCTGGGCCTCGCCACGCTCAAGAAGCTGCCGATCGAGCAATATCCCAGTCTCGCCCCGCCCACGATCCGCGTCGAAACGACGTATCCCGGCGCCTCCGCCGAAGTCGTCGAGCAGTCGGTGGCCACGCCGATCGAGCAGCAGGTCAATGGCGTCGACAACATGATCTACATGAAGTCGCTCAACACGAGCGACGGGCGCATGCTGCTCGACGTGTCGTTCGAGGTCGAGATGAATCGCGACATGGCGAACGTGCTCACCCAGAATCGGGTGTCGCAGTCGCAGTCGCGGTTGCCGCAGGAAGTCACGCAACAGGGCGTCACGGTCAAGAAGATCAACCCCAGCATCCTGAACGTCGTGTCGCTGTACTCGCCGAACGGGACCTACGACGCCCAGTTCCTCAATAACTACGCGATGATCAACGTGCGCGACGCGATTCTGCGCGTTCCGGGCGTCGCGCAAGTCGACCTGTACGGCGGCGCCGAGTACAGCATGCGCATCTGGCTGCGGCCCGACCGGCTCGCGGGGCTGGGACTCACCGCGAGCGACGTCATCTCCGCGATCAAGGAGCAGAACCTGCAGGCGCCGGCCGGCAAGGTGGGCGATGAGCCGGCGCCGCCGGGGCAGGAGTTCACGTACACCGTGCGCGCGCCGGGCCGGCTCGTGACGCCCGAAGAGTTCGACAACATCATCGTGCGCCAGACCGTGGGCGGGATCGTGCGCATCAAGGACGTCGGCCGCACGACGCTGGGCAGCGAGAACTATCGCTCGTTCGGGCGACTGGACGGCAAGCCGGCGGGGGTGCTCGCCGTCTATTTGCTCCCGGGCGCCAATCAGCTGAAGTCCGCCGAGGGCATTTATCACACGCTGGATGAGCTGAAGAAGTTCTTCCCGGCGGACATGGACTACAAGATCACCTACGACACGACGCCCGCCGTCGAGGCGTCGATCGAGTCGATTCTCCATACGCTGATCGAGGCGTTCATTCTCGTCACGCTGGTCGTCTTCATCTTCTTGCAGAACTTCCGCGCGACGCTGATTCCGCTGCTCACCGTCCCGGTCTCGCTGATCGGGACCTTCATCTTCTTCCCGCTGCTGGGCTTCTCGCTCAACACGCTCACGATGTTCGGGCTGGTGCTCGCCATCGGGATCGTCGTGGACGACGCGATCGTAGTCGTGGAAGCCGTCATGCATCACATCGAGCACGGGAAGACGCCGCACGAAGCCACGGTTCAGGCGATGAAAGAAGTCTCGGGGCCGGTCATCGCGATCGCGCTCATCCTCTGCGCCGTGTTCGTGCCGGTCGCGTTGCTGGGCGGCCTGACGGGACGCCTGTACCAGCAATTCGCGCTCACGATCGCGATCTCGGTGCTGCTCTCGGCGTTCAGCGCGCTGTCGCTCTCACCGGCGCTGGCGGCGATGATCCTCAAGCCGGCGAGCAAGGGGGAAGCCAAGAATCCGATCGCCAAGCTCCTCGCGAAGTTCTTTGGTTGGTTCAACCGCATGTTCGAGCGGACGACGGCAGGGTACGTGAACGTGTCGCGCATCTTCGTGCGGCGCGCGGTGCTCGCGCTGGGCGTGATCGCGATTTCGGTCGTGCTGACCGGAGGCCTGGCCAAGGTGCTGCCCGGCGGATTCGTGCCGGACGAGGATCAAGGCATTTTCATGGTCAACGTCCAGCTGCCGCTCGGCTCCTCGCTGCAGCGCACCGACGCGGTGCTGCGGCAGATCGAGGGCATCCTCGCGCAGACCGAAGGTGTCGAGGCCTGCAACGCGATCGGCGGACTCGGCATGCTGACCAACAGCTTCAGCCCCGAGTTCGGGTCGTTCTTCTGCCGGCTCAAACCGTGGGACGAGCGCAAGGGGAAAGCGCTGCACGTGGCGGGGATTCAGAAAACCGTCAGCGCGGCCCTGGCGCAGCTGCCCGGCGCGGTCGCGTTCCCGTTCATGCCGCCGACGATCTCCGGGTTCGGCGCCGCGGGCGGGTTCAACTTCCTGTTGCAGGATCGCAGTGGGACGATGACGGTCGAAGACCTGGGCCGTCAGACACAGGCGTTCCTGACCGAAGCGCGCCAGCGACCCGAGCTCGCGAATCTCTTCACCTCATTCAATCCGACGACGCCGCAGATCTCGGTGATCCTCGATCGGGAGAAGGCTCGCGAGCTGGGCGTTCCGATCAACGACGTGTTCCAGAGTCTCTCGGCCTTCATGGGCGGCGCGTACGTCAACGATTTCAACCGGTTCGGCCGGCTGTATCGCGTGTACGTGCAGGCCGAGCCGCAGTTCCGGTCGCGTCCCGACAACATCGGCCAGCTCTATGTCCGGAGCCGGACGACGAACGACATGGCGCCGCTCTCCACGATGCTGCGCGTGACGCCGTCCTCGGGGACGGAGATCACGACGCGATTCAATCTGTTCCGCTCGGTTGAGCTCACCGGCGTGCCCGCGCCGGGCTTCAGCTCCCAGCAGGCGATGAAGGCGCTCGAGACGGTGGCGGCGGCGGTGCTGCCGTCGGAAATGGGGTACGCGTACTCGGGCATGTCGTACCAGGAGAAGGTGGCCCCGCCCGCGGCCCCGACGTTCGTGCTCGCCATCGTCTTCGTCTTCCTGCTGCTCGCGGCGCAGTACGAGAGCTGGCGGCTGCCCTGGGCGGTGCTGCTCGACACGCCGCTCGTCGCGCTCGGCGCGTTCCTCGGCGCCTGGGTGATGGGCTACGACAACAACGTCTACGTCCAGGTCGGGCTGATCATGCTCATCGGGCTCGCCGCGAAAAACGCGATCCTGATCGTCGAGTTCGCGAAGATGAAACAGGACGGGGGGGCGAACATCGAGGACGCCGCGCTCGAAGGCGCCAAGCTGCGGTTCCGTCCCATTCTCATGACCGCCTTCGCGTTCATCCTGGGGTGCGTCCCGCTGATGCGGGCGAGCGGCTCCGGCGCGGCCTCACAGAACGTGATGGGCACCGCGGTGGTGTTCGGAATGCTGCTGGCCACGATCGTCGGGCTGCTCATCATTCCGGGGCTGTTCGCCTGGACGCAGCGCTGGAGCTTCGGCAAGAAGTCGGCCGAACGCCGGGCCGCCGAACGTGCGCCTGGTCCCCCGGAGCCGGCGCTCGCCACAAAAGCGAAGAGCGCGCACTGATGGCCCGCACGTTCCCGTACCGGCTGGGGCTCCCGTTCGTCGCTCTGGTCCTCGCGGCGTGCCCGATGGGCCCGAATTTCAAAGTCCCGGAAAACGTGGCCGTGCCGGCGCAGTGGCGCGACTCGACGATTTCCACGCAAGACTCGTCCTACGCGAACCTCCCGTGGTGGCAAGTCCTGGGCGATACGACACTGCAGGAGCTCGTACGTTCGGCGCTGCGCGAGAACCGCGATCTGCGGATCGCGCTGGCGCGCGTCAACGAAGCGCGCGCGCAGCTGGGGATCCGGCGGCTCGAGCTGCTGCCGCAGATCAATGTGGGCGCCACGCTGGGCACGGTGAATGTCAACGACTCGCTGCTTGGCCTGCGCACGGGGCAGTACGGATTCTACGAAGTGAGCGGCAGCATCAGCTGGGAGATCGATCTGTGGGGCCGGCTGCGGCGGCTCAATGAATCGGCGAAGGCGAGCCTGCTCGCGACCGAGTACGCGCGGCGCGCCGCGATCATGACGGTGGTCGCGGACGTGGCCCGCGTGTATTTGGAGCTGCGCGATCTGGATCAGCAGACGATCATCGCGCAATCGACCGTGCAAACGCGGCAGCAGTCGCTCGACCTCGCGCGCGCGCGGTTTCAGGGAGGACTGACGTCCGAGCTGGACCAGCGGCAGGGCGAATCGGAGCTCGCGCGTGCGGAAGGGCGGGTCGCGAATATCCGGTTGCAGGCGGCGATCACGGAGCAGAGTCTCAGCTTCATCCTCGGACGAATGCCGGGGACGATTCCGCGTGGCGCGGCGCTCATCAATCAGCAGTTCCGCACCGAGGTGCCACCGGGCTTGCCGTCAGGCCTGCTGACGCGCCGTCCGGACGTCCGCGAAGCGGAACAACAGCTCCGTGCTGCCAACGCCATGATCGGTGCCGCCATCGCGGCGCGGTTCCCGACGATCTCGCTCACCGGCGCCGCAGGAGTCCGCTCCGACGACATCGGCAATCTCTTCAAGGCGGGCACCGGGTTCTGGAATCTCGCGACCAACATTCTGCTCCCGATCATCAACGCCGGCCGCAGCGGCAAGCAGGTCGCGCTCGAGCGCGCCCGCACGGAAGCCGCCGTGGCGCGCTATGACCAGGTAGTCCTGAATGCGTTCCGCGAGGTCGAGAACGGCCTCGTGTCGCTGGATCAGCTCCAGATCCAGGTCGCCGCGGCGGTACGGCAGGTCGCGGCCGCGCGCCGCGCGGTCGTGATCGCGGCGGACCGCTATCAGGGCGGTGTGGACAGCTACACAACGCTGCTCGATGCGCAGCGCGTGCTGGCCGATGCCGAACTCGGCGAGTCGAGCCTGCAGCGCCAGCAGCGCGTGGCGGTAGTACAGCTGTACCGGGCGTTGGGCGGCGGGTGGGATCCGGTGACGGACTCGCTGTCGCTCCCGACCCCGGCACGCTAGACCGACGCTTCTCAGTTTACCCCTGCCTCGAGGATCACCACCATGAAGTCTTGCACGCGCTGGCTCACGCTGTTCTGCGCTTTGACGCTCATGCCGGCCGTCTCGATCGCGGCCCAGGCGCCGCCGGCCGCGCCGGCCGCGACGGCTGCGCCCGCCGACAATATGAATCTGGTTCGCGAAAAGCTCCGGGCCGACAAGAAGCTGCTGGTCGCCGAGAACATGCGGCTGACCGAAGCCGAGGCCGCCGCGTTCTGGCCGGTGTACGACGCGTTTCAGGCGGACCTCGGCAAGCTCAGCGACAATGCGGTCACCCTGGTGACGTACTACGGGAACAACTACCGCTCGATGAGTGACACGGCCGCGACGCGCATGCTCGATCAGTTCATCGCCATCGAACGGGACCGCGCGGCGCTGTTGCAGTCGTATCGCCCCAAGTTCGGCGCGGTGTTGCCGCCGCTGAAGGTGGCCCGGTATTACCAGATCGAGAACAAGATCCGCGCCATCCTCAACTACGAACTGGCCAAGGGTATCCCGTTGATGTAGCGCGAGGGATTATGTTGGGAGGATGCCTCGCTGCGGAACGATTGTCCTGGCCGGACGACCCAACGTGGGAAAGTCGACGCTGCTCAACGCACTCGTCGGCGAACACCTCGCGATCGTTTCTCCCAAACCGCAGTCGACCCGGCTGCCCGTCGTCGGCCTGCTCACCAAGGACGACACGCAGTACATCTTCACCGATTCGCCGGGACTGCTCGAACCGGAGTATCAGCTTCATGAAGTGATGCGCCGGGCGGCGCTGCGCGCGATCGACGAAGCCGAAGTGATCGCGTACCTGCACCCGCTCAGCGAGCATCCCGCGCCGCCGCTGGAGCGCGTCGCGGGACTGGAACGCGCGCCCCGCGCGCCAATTGTCACAGTCTACACAAAAGCGGATTTGGTCGGGCCGTCCGGCCGTCCGACCGTCCGGCCGTCCGAAGTGTTCGTTGCCGCCCAAACCGGGGAAGGGATCGACGCGTTCCTCGCCGAGATTGCGGCGAAACTTCCGGAAAGCCCGTTCCACTATGACGCCGAGGACCTCGCCACGCAGCCGATGCGCTTCTTCGCCGCGGAATTCGTGCGGGAAGCGGCGTTCGAGCAGCTGAACGAGGAGCTGCCCTACAGTATCGCCTGCGAGATCGACGAGTTCCGGGAGAACGCCGAGCCGGTATATATTCGGGCGATGCTGTACGTCGAGCGCGACAGTCAGAAGGCAATCGTCATCGGCGCTGGGGGGCGCACCATCAAAGCCCTCGGCGCCGCCGCGCGCGCGAAAATCGAGGCGCTGCTCGGCCGGCGCATCTTTCTCGATCTCCACGTCAAAGTCCTCCCCAAGTGGCGCCGGGATGAGCCGGCGCTCAAGCGCCTGGGATACGCCGCGTCATGAGTCTCGCTCCCGACCTGCTCGAAATCCTCGTCTGCCCCAAGTGCAAAGGTCCGCTGGAGCACCGGACCAATCCGGAGGCGCTGGCGTGCCACACCTGCCGCCTGGTCTACGCGGTCGAGGACGACATTCCCATCATGCTGATCGATGAGGCGACGCCCTTTTGACGGTTGGGCGGTTGGGCGGTTAGGCGGTTGGGTTCTCCCAATCGCCTTCGTCGTTCTAACCGCCAAGCCGACCAACCGCCTAACCGCGCAGGACGCCCCCATCAACGCCGGCGCCCTGTTTCTGGTGTTTCCGGTGGGAGCCCAAGCGGTCGGGATGGGACAGACCGCGATGGCCGCGACGGGACGCGGCGAAGCCGCGTTCTGGAATCCGGCGGGACTCGCGACGCTGTCCGACGACGAATTCGCGCTGCACAGTGCGACGCTCGTCGCGGGCCGCAGCCACGTCCTCGCCGCCTACTTCCCGTCGCGCGGGATCGGCGTGCTCGGCGGCGCCGTCTACCTCGTGGATTACGGCGATCTCGATCGGACCGACAACAACGGCAACACGATCGCGCGCATCGCGCCGCGCAACTTCGAGTTTCTCGCGTCCTATGCCACGACGCTGAGCGGCTCGTTCCAGCTGGGCGTCAGCTACAAGCTGATTCAGTTCCGCGTCGATTGCAGCGGCGACTGCCGCGATTTTCCCTCGGGCACCGGCGCCACCCACGCGCTCGATTTCGGCGGACAATTCCGCGTCGGTCCCGGCGGCCCGCTGCGCCTCGGGGTCGCGCTGCGCAACGTCGGCTTCCGCCTGCAGGTGCAGAATCAAGCCCAGGCCGACGCGCTCCCGACGCGCCTGGCGATCGGCGCGCAGTACGAGCTGCGGCTGCGTCCCCCAACGGGGCGCACGCTCGACGAGGCGTTTGATATGAAGCTCGCGGCCGACGTGGACAGCCCCTGGGGTGAGACCGGGCAGCCCGAGACCCGCATCGGCGTCGACATCGGCTACCAGAAGCTGGTGCGCGTACGGGCCGGATACGCGTTTGTGCAGGATGGTCTCAGCGGCCCCAGCGTGGGCCTCGGCCTCGAGAGCGGATCGCTTGGCATCGATTTCGCGCGGGCCTTTCTGACCGGTTCCGACCTGCAGGCCGACAGTCCGACGTTCTTCTCGTTCCGCGTGACGTTCTGATGTACTCCGTCGTGTTCTGCGTTGCGCTGCTGCAACAGCTCGGCGCGCCCCCGGCCGCGGCGACATTCACGGCACAGCGGCCGGCGTCCGAGGATACGGCTCACTCTCCGAGCATCTATGTGCGGCCGCTGGCGTCGCTGCTCGTCCCGGGGACGGGGCAGCTGATGGCGGGGCAGGATCGCGGTGCGGTGTATCTCGCCGCCGAGGTCTACCTGCTCTCGCGCTATCTGCAGCTCGATCATCAGGCGACGCAGGAGGCCCAGCGCTACCAGGATCTCGCGTTCGACGTCGCGCGGCGGACGTTTCAACCGATGGGCAAGGACACCATCTTCGAGTACTACGAGCAGATGGGACGGTTCGTCGAAAGCGGCGCCTACGACGCCGACGGTGCCGGAGGCGCGTTCGTGCCGGAGTCTGACGCGCGCACCTACAACGGCTCGGTGTGGCTGCTCGCCCGCCGCACGTTCTGGGCCGATCCCAATGTGCCCCCCGACCCGATGTCGTGGCAGTACGCCCAGTCGCTCGCGTTCTATCGCGCGCGCGCCGTCACCCCGAACTTCCAATGGAGCTGGCGCGAGCACTCCCTCGAGCATCAGGTCTTCGGTGACTACATGCGGAGCAGCGACGACGCGTTCCGGAAAGCGCAGAGTCAGATCGGGCTGCTGCTCGCGAATCACCTCGTGAGCGCGATCGATGCGCTGATTTCCGCGCGGATGTCGGCGGCCGCGGGCCGCAATGCCGAGCTGCGCACGTCCGTCGGCATCGGCGGGCGAACGCAGGTGCGCTTCTCAGTCGCCTTCTAACGCCGAACCGCAACAGTCCCCGAGGAAGAGCACATGAGCTGGATAACGAGTCCAGAGGCGTGGCTGGGCCTGCTGACGTTGACGATGCTCGAGATCGTCCTCGGCATCGACAACATCATCTTCATCTCGATTCTGGCCGGGAAGCTGCCGGAGGAGCAGCAGCAACGCGCGCGGCGCGTCGGACTGCTGGGCGCGATGCTCACGCGCATCGGTCTGCTGGCGGTTCTCGCCTGGATCATCCGGCTCACAGCGCCGTTGTTCTCGGCCTTCGGTCACGCCTTCTCCGGACGCGACCTGATCCTGCTCGCCGGCGGGTTGTTCCTGCTCTTCAAGAGCACGCGCGAGATTCATGACTCGCTCGAGGGCGAATTGGGGCGCGACAATCTCAAAGGACGCGCGTCTTTCGCCGCCGTCGTCGGTCAAATCATGGTGCTCGACATCGTGTTCTCGCTCGATTCGGTGATCACGGCGGTGGGCATGGCACGCCATCTGCCGGTCATGATCGCGGCGGTGGTGCTCGCGGTCGGCGTCATGATGTTCGCGGCCGCGCCGATCAGCGCCTTCGTGCACCGGCATCCGACCGTGAAGATGCTGGCGCTCAGCTTCCTCCTGATCATCGGCATCTCGCTCGTGGCCGACGGTCTCGGTCAGCACATCCACAAGGGATACATCTACTTCGCGATGGGCTTCTCGGTCTTCGTCGAGGCGCTGAACCTGCGGGTGCGCGCGCGGCGCAAGCCGGTGGAGCTGCGAGATGCCGTGACGGCAGAAACCAAGATCCCGAGCAGTTAATTTGACAGAGGAGGGGACGAGGCCTAAGTTTAGGCGGCTTCTACCCTTACGCGAGGAGTAAGGTGCGGTCGCGCCAAGCCATACTGTTCTTTTCGCCGGCTGGACGTGCCGTACCCGACTTCGTGACCGCCTGGGTCAACGGGAAGGCCATGCCCGTGATCTCTATCGCTCAGGCGTCCGGGGTGGAGGAGCGGGTGCTCCGGCTGCCGCCCACGCTGGTGGTGCTCGATGCTGACAGCGCCGGCGAAGAGGGGATGCAGCTGTGCGCGCGGCTCAAGGGCGACGCGTACACCGCCATCGTGCCGCTCGCGGTCGTGACGAACCGGCACGCGACCGACACCGTGCGGCGCTGGTTCGCGGCCGGCGCGGACGAAGTGATCACGCCGCTGTTCGAGCCGGGAGAGCAGGCGGGACGGCTCGACGCCCTCGTGACGCGCGCCGAGCGCGACGTCGCGGTCAATCCTTCGACGCGCCTCCCGGGCACGACCGAAATCGAGCGCGAGATCAAGCGGCGCATGGAGCTCGGCGAGTTTTTCGCCGTCTGCTACGCCGACCTGGATCACTTCAAGGAATACAACGATCGCTACAGCTATTACGACGGCGATCGCGTGATCTATCTGTTGTCGCGGATCCTGCACGACGTGGTCCGGGGCATGATCGGGAAGCAGGGCTTTGTCGGTCACATCGGCGGGGATGATTTCATCTTCATCCTGCCGATCGAGAGCATCAGCCCGGTGTGCTCCGAGGTTCTCGACGTGTTCGACACGCTGGTGCCGTTTCAGTACAACGAGCAGGACCGCCGGGCCGGATACTATTTCGGAAAAGATCGCCGCGGGCAGCTGCACCGCGTCCCGCTGATGACGCTGTCGATCGGCGTAGTCACGAATCAGCACCGCCGCTTCGCGCACCCGGCGCAGGTCAGCGAGCTGGCCACCGAAATGAAGAGCTACGCGAAAACGCAGGCGGGGTCGGTGTTCGTGGTCGATCGCCGCCACGATCGCGACGCCATCGATGACGAGCATGGGGAGAGAGAGCGCTAAGACGTGAACGTCACCTGTCCGTCGTGCGAGACCTTGTATCGCGTGGACCCGGCCAAAGTCCCGGCGGGCGGACTGCGCGCGCGCTGCAGTGTGTGCAGCCAGGTGTTCGCCGTGAGTCCCGACGGGGCAGGCAGCCAGGCTCCGGTTGCGGCACCGGTTGCCGCACCGGTTGCGGCGGCCGCGCCGGCGAGGGCTCCCGCGCCGCCGCCGCCGGCTCCTCCACCGCCGCCGCCACCACCGCCGCCTCGGGCACCTGCACCCCAGGTTGCGGCGCCATCACGCGCCCCCGCGCCGCCGGCTGCTCCGCCAGTGAGCCGTCCCGCCGCCCCGAATCCGTTCTCGCGCCCGGCGACGCCGCCGTCGCCATCCTGGCCCGGGAAGCCGGCGGCGCCCGCGGCGCCACCCGCGCCGGCAGTCCCGGCCGCCAGGGCACGACCGGCCCCCGCGCCGCCGGCTCCACCGCCCCCTCCACCGCCTCCACCGCCGCCGGTTGCGGCGGCACCTGCTCCGACGCCGGCGCCGGCCGCGCCGGCGCCGTCAACTGGGGCGCGCGAGCCGGGAAAGCGGAGTACCGGGCCGCTCCGGCCGGTGAACCCGTTCATGGTCCAGGATCCGAAGCAGAAAGCCCGGCGCCTGGCGCGGGCACTGATTTCGGACATGCTGGTTTATCATCCAGAGAAGCGGCAGCAGGGTATCCGCGACGGCACCTTGCCGCAGCTCTTCAAGGACGAGATCGAGAAGAGCTGGCAGGAGTACGTGGAGCAGGTGGGC
>Ga0207660_10002719_pt1 | contig 11592 bp, 12 predicted proteins | sample KBSC73BmetaG_FD_184335 | JGI IMG/M metagenome (GOLD analysis project Ga0207660, IMG submission 184335) | Corn rhizosphere microbial communities from Kellogg Biological Station, Michigan, USA - KBS C7-3B metaG (SPAdes) (version 2) | ecosystem: Host-associated > Plants > Roots > Rhizosphere ... | reverse complement strand
CGAGGGGCCGGTGCCGCTGCCTGAGGCGACAGTGCCCGCAACCGTGTTCGACGAGGTCACGAACGGATAGGTCCCGTGATCGACGTCAAGCAGCACGCCCTGGGCACCCTCGAACAGGATGCGCTTGCCGCCGCGGCGCGCCTTGTCGAGCTCCCGCCAGGTCGGGCGCGCAAAGGGCAGGACGAAGCCGGAGATCTCGGCGAGGTCGTTCTTGAGCCGGGCGCGGTCGACGGGCGGCTCGCCGAAACCGGCGCGGAGTGCGTCATGGTGCGCGCACAGGCGGTCGAGCATCGGATCGAGATCGTCGAGCTGGCCGAGGTCGCAGACGCGAATTGCGCGGCGGCCGACCTTGTCCTCATAGGCTGGGCCGATGCCGCGGCGAGTGGTGCCGATCTTGCCCGCCCCGGACGCGTCCTCGCGAAGGCCATCGAGGTCGCGGTGGATCGGCAGGATCAGCGGGCAATTGTCGGCGACCATTAGAAGCTCTGGCGTCACTTCGACACCCTGCTTGCGAATGCGTTCGACCTCGGCCTTGAGCGCCCAGGGGTCGAGCACGACTCCATTGCCGATGACCGACGGCGTGCCGGTCACGATCCCGCTCGGGAGCAACGACAGCTTGTAGATCTGGTTGCCGACGACGAGCGTGTGGCCGGCGTTGTGGCCGCCCTGGAAGCGGACGACCATGTCGGCCCGGCTCGCCAGCCAATCGACGATCTTGCCCTTGCCTTCGTCGCCCCACTGGGCGCCGATGACGGTGACGTTCGGCACGTTCGAATCCCTGTTTTTGGCTGCCGACGCGGCTCTACGGGGAAGGGGGGCGGGCGTCTAGGGTCGCGGCCCGTCCGTCAAAGCGGGAGCTTGTCCAAGCGCGGCCGCGCAGCTCGCTCTCAAGCTTCCGAGCCTCGTCGCGGCGGCACTCTCGTCCATCTCGCCTTCGAGCGCATCGGCCACCGCGGCAACAGTCTGCTGCACGATATCCATGTTCTGCAGCTTTTCAGCGTGGCGCCTCACCGCCTCGTCGTCCGTCGAAAGTTCATGACAAAGATCTCTGACGAGACGCATCGCGCCACGGAGGTCATCGCCGAATTGGGCCAATTGGCTACCGCTGTCGAGGCCGATTTGCGGAGCGGGCCGCGGGGCAATGGGAACGGCGCCCAGTTTCAGGACGCGTACCGCTTCATCCACGCGCTGCTGCCCCGGATTCGCCGGCGCCGCGAGCCAGTCCTGGACGCAAGCGAGCGACGAAAAACGGAGGCCGCAGCGGCCGGGCGCAGTCCAGGCGACGGTCGCGGGAAGCGCCAGACTACCGCGCGCCAGCTGCACGTCCGTTCCCTCGTCCGGCAGTGCTGTACCCTCGACGAGGGCGCCCGACGCCGACATGTTCCTGACCTTGACCGGAAGCGAGACCCCGGCCCCGCGGATGACCGCGCCGAGGAACAGGTTCGTTCGCGGCTCGGCGCGGGGATCGGAAGTTCCGGGCTGATTCATATTCCTGTCTACATGATGGCCGTTCCGCGGCTTCGACTTGTCATTTGGCCGACAGGGGATTGCCCGACGGCTAATGTTCGATCCGCTTCGGACGCATTCCACGCGAGCTCCAAAGATCGTTGAGAGCGCGGAACAGAAAACAGCCGTAAGCGTATTGACGCTTCAGTCGGCGCCGAGGCGCCACCCGTGAGACAACAACAGGGGACTGACATGAAGACCACCACGATTATCGCGATCGCGCTCGGCCTTGGATCGCTCGCCGCGTGCAACAAGAACCCGCAGCAACAGGCCGCCGACAATTATGAAGCGAACGCGGACAATGCCGCCGACCAGATGGAATCCAATGTCGACAATGCCGCGGACCAGATGACCGCGAACGCCGACAATGCTTCGGACGCTATGAAGGCGGCCGCCGACAACAAGTCGGATGCGATGAAGAATGCGGCCGACAACAAGGCCGACGCGATCAAGAACTCGCACTAAACCCGAGACAACCAACCACTCGCACGCAGGTGGGTTGGCGGAAGGGCGCTCCGTTCAGGGGCGCCCTTTTTCGTCGGAAGGCCGACGGTCTCGTGCGAGCGAGCGCGGCAGGATCCGGACGGGAAATGGAGCTCCGGCCACGGGGGGCAGCGGCCGGAGCTCCTTCCCCCTGGCCCGCTACAGCGCCAGGATGATGAAGGCGATCAGCCCGATCACCGCCGCCACGGGAATCAGCAGGATCTGAGCGGCGGCGGCACCGGTCGGCAGCGAGCCAGTGCGGGTCTTGATCGTCCGGGGCCACGCGCGGGACGGATATTGCGATTGCGCTCCGAGCGCGGCCGGCAGCCCAAGGATCATGAACGCGAAGAAGCAAGCGGTCAGCACGGCGAGCGCCGCAGGCCCGTCGGTCGCGAAAAACAGCACGAAAAGGCCAAACAACACCGCCCACGCGGAAAGGAACGCCGTCCAGATCGGGCGAGGAATGTCCCCGAAAGGGTTCGCGTTGGGCTCGATCGGCGCCGAGCTCCGCTGATCCGCGTCGTCAAGAAGCTCGGGGATGTGGCGCATGATAGCCTCCACAACACCAGGTGGACCCCGAACTTAGATCAAGCAAACGAATATTATTGTTATTTCATATCAAAATCACTGCGCTATGGCAGCTTCGTGGTGGGCGGCGGCAACAGTTCTCAGGCCGGTGCGAACCCGCTCAATCAGCCGTTCGTCGGCTTTCGGCGAATAGATGGCGTAGATTGAATATGAAAAGCGCGGCTTTTCCGGCACGAGGCGCAGCCGTCCGCTTTCGAGGTGCGGGCGCGCGGCCTGCATCCGGAAATAGCCGCTTCCGCCGACCGCCAGGATGTAGTCGAGCGCAAGCGGCCCGTGGTTGACGGAGACTCCGGGGCTCGGCGACTGCGGGAAAGCGGCGTGATGATTGGTGCGGAACTCCGGACCCCAATCCACGAACACGTCGTCTTTCGGAGACATACCGTCGGGATCCGTCGTCACCGCGACCAGCGCTTCGTCGAGCAGAAGCTCGGCGACGAGCCCGATGCGCGACGGCGGAGCGTAAACCACCGCAAGGTCGATGATTCCTTCCTGAACCTGGTCGATCAGCCGTTCCGGCACGTCGATTTGCGCGCGGACTGCGACGTCGCGGCACTCGCTCCTCATCCACACCAGCCAATCGAGCAGCAGCGGCTTCCACACGCTATGCTCGCCGCCGACGGTGACGACATTCTCGCGCCCGGCCGGCATCGCAACGTCATGACGCGCCCGCTCCCATACCTGGACGAGCGTGGCGGCATAGCGAAGGAACTGGTCGCCGGCGGGAGTCAGTCGCGCACCGGCCTTGTTGCGGATGAACAGCTGACGGTCGAGCTGCTCTTCGAGGACGCGGACGCGCGCGCTGACCGCCGTTTGGGTGATGTTGAGGTTCTCGGCCGCGCGGACGAAACTTCCGGTCTTCACGATCTCAAGGAACGTCCGGGCGGCGACAATGTCCATTTCAATGCAACATTCTAGCTATCAAACCCCAATTCTATTCCTTTGCTTGATGCTTAACAAGCGCACATAAGGAATGCTGTCAGCGGAGCCACCGGACTTCTGAAGCTTCGCGGCTGAAGGAGGGTCGAAATGAAATGGCGTCGTGAAGTGAATTACCACGGCTCCCGCTCCTACGGGTCGGAAGAGCCTCCGCTGAAACTGTCGAGCGTAATGATTGCCTGGCTCGCCGAGATCATCAAAACCAAGCTGCGAAAGCGTCGACCGCCGCCGAGGCCTGCCGCGCTCATGTTGAATGACCAGGGACGCAAATTCTCGATGCTCGGCACCGATAGCCGCGCGGTGCCCGCCGACTGCCCGTTTCCCGTGAGGGCGCACATCAGAAAGCCCGATCGGCGCGTCCTTCCTTAGGAAGGAGCGTCCGGCTCAGAAGCTCAGCGGCACGACCTCGCGCACGCCGGGGACCTCGTGCAGTCCCTTCGCCAGTTCGGGCGTGATCGGGTCGTCGACGGCGACGAGCGCAACCGCTTCTCCGGCCTGCTCGCGGCGGCCGAGGTTGAACGTGGCGATGTTGAGCCCGTTCTCGCCGAGCCGGGTGCCGAGGGCGCCGATGAACCCCGGCGCGTCGGTGTTGACGATGTAGATCATCTGCCCGCTCAAATCGGCCTCGACTGGAACGCCGAAGATCTTCACCAGCCGCGGCGCGCGGTTTCCGAAGAGCGTGCCTTCGACCCTTTTGTCGCCTTGGCCGGTCCCGGCCGTAACCGCGACCAACGTGTGATAGTCGCCTTCGCCCTCGTTGCGAATTTCCCGGACCGCGATTCCGCGCTCCTTCGCCAGGTAGGGCGCGTTGACCATGTTCACTGTGTCCGACCAGGTGCGCATCACGCCCGCGAGCACCGCGCCGGTGATCGGCTTGATGTTGAGCTCGGCCGCCGCGCCTTCGACCTCGACGTCGATCGAGCGGATTTCGGTGCCGGCGATCTGGCCGATCAGCCGGCCGAGCTTCTCGGCAAGCGCCATGTAGGGCCTCAGTCGCGGCGCTTCCTCGGCGGACAGCGAGGGCACGTTCACGGCGTTCGTGATTCCGCCGAGCAGCAGGAAGTCGGCCATCTGCTCGGCGACCTGGATCGCGACATTCACCTGCGCTTCGGTGGTCGACGCCCCGAGGTGCGGCGTGCAAATCAGGCCGCGCGTTCCGAACAGCGCATTCTCCTTCGCCGGCTCCTCTGAGAATACGTCGAGCGCGGCGCCGGCTATGTGGCCGGAATCGAGGCCTTCTTTCAGCGCCGCTTCGTCAATGAGGCCGCCGCGCGCGCAGTTGACGATACGCACGCCCGGCCTGGTTTTCGCGAGCGCCCCCCGGCTGAGGATGCCGCGGGTCTGTTCGGTCAGCGGGGTGTGCAGGGTGATGAAGTCGGCGCGGGCGAGCAGCTCATCGAGCTCGACTTTCTCGACGCCGAGCTCGACCGCCCGGTCAGGCGAAAGGAACGGGTCGTAGGCGACGACCTTCATCTTGAGGCCGTGGGCACGATCGGCGACGATCGAGCCGATGTTGCCGCAGCCGATCAGCCCGAGCGTCTTGCCGGCAAGCTCGACGCCCATGAAGCGGTTCTTCTCCCACTTGCCCGACTGGGTCGACTGGTCGGCCTGCGGGATTTCGCGGGCGAGCGCGAACAGCATCGCGATCGCATGCTCGGCGGTGGTGATCGAATTGCCGAACGGCGTGTTCATGACGACGATCCCGCGCGCGGAGGCGGCCGGTACCTCGATCGTGTCGACGCCGATCCCCGCGCGGCCGATCACCTTCAGGCGCGGCAGTCCCGCATCCATTGCCGAAGCGTTGATCCTCGTCGAGCTGCGAACTGCGACGCCGTCGTACCTGCCGATGATCTCCCTCAGCTCCTCAGCGGAGAGACCGGGCTTTTCATCGACCTCGATCCCGCGGTCGCGGAAGATCGCGGCGGCCCTGGGGTCCATCTTGTCGGCGATGAGCACGCGCACCGGATCGGTCACGCGGTCATCTCCCAAGCCCAATCGAGCCATGGCCCGAGCGCTTCGATGTCGCTCGCTTCCACCGTCGCGCCACACCAGATGCGCAAGCCCGGCGGGGCGTCGCGATAGGCCGTGACGTCGTAGGCCGCGCCTTCCTGCTCGAGCAGCTTGCCGATCGCCTTCTGCCGTGCGCGGATCGCCTCTTCGTCGGAGCGGTCGGCGAACTGCAGGCACACCGAAGTGTTCGAACGGATGTCCGGATCTTTGGCGAGATGCTCGATCCAGCCTGCCGATTGCACCCAGCGATCGAGCGCCGCCGCGTTGGTATCAGCTCTCGCGACCAGCGCGCCGAGGCCGCCGGCCTGTTCCGCCCAACCAAGACAGAAGAGCCAGTCTTCGACCGCGAGCATCGAGGGCGTGTTGATGGTCTCGCCCCTGAAGACGCCCTCGATGAGCTTGCCGCCTTTGGTGAGGCGGAAAATCTTCGGCAATGGGCGCGGCGCGGGCTCGCGCTCGAGCCGCTCGACCGCCCGGGGGCTGAGCACGACCATCCCGTGCGCAGCTTCGCCGCCCAGGGCTTTTTGCCAGCTGAAGGTACCGACATCGATTTTGTGCCAGTCGATCCGCTGCGCGAAGGCGCCGGAGGTCGCGTCGCAAATGGCCAGGCCAGTGCGGTCGGCCGGGATCCAGTCGGCGTTCGGCACGCGAACCCCGCTCGTGGTCCCGTTCCAGGTGAAGACGATGTCGTTCGCGGGATCGATGCCGCCAAGGTCCGCGATCTGGCCGTAATCGGCAGTGCGGATGTCCGCGTCGAGCTTGAGCTGCTTGGCAACGTCCGTCACCCATCCCGCGCCGAAGCTCTCCCACGCGAGCATGGTCACCGGCCGCGTGCCGAGGAGCGACCAGATCGCCAGCTCCATCGCGCCGGTGTCCGACGCAGGGACGATCGCGAGCTTGTAATCGGAGGGCAGCTCTAGCAGCGCGTGCGTGCGTTCGATGGCTTCTTCAAGCTTGGCCTTGCCGACCGTTCCGCGGTGCGAACGCCCGAGCGCGGCGGTGTCGAGCTTGTCCGTGCTCCACCCCGGCGGCTTCGCGCACGGCCCGGATGAGAAGTTGGGCCGATCGGGTTTCATGACGGGCTTGGGCGCGCGCAGCGCCTGCGCGGCAGCGGCTTCGGTCACAAGTCACTCTCCTTCCAGAGAGCTCGCGCCGCGTTGGGACGGCGTGGCCCGACGCCGGGTGTAATCGGTTGTCCGGCGATGGCAACGACCCGCGTGAAAGATTCCCGTTGCGACTCAGCAACGACCGGATTGCTGCACTGCACAACAGATTGAATTTGCTCGAATCCGGCCGTGGGGCAGCCCGGTTGAACGATTCACCGCAGTTACTCTGCGGCTCGTCCCGCTCGGCGGGAACCGTGGTTGAATTTGTTAACCATCCCGAAGCAGTGTCGTCTCCGCCGATGCGCGTTGGGCAGCGCGTGTCCGGCAGGGGCTGGGGAGCTCCTGAATTTGAAGGAATTTGCGGTGTGCGCGTCGGCGCGCATCACACAGCTTTTTGGAGCGGGGACGCAATGACGCAAGTATTGGCCGGCACTACGGCACTGTTCCGCGATCGCGACCTCTTCGTCCACGACGGAAAGAAGCTTCGCCGCTTCCGTATTTCCGCACCCGTCCAGGCTGTCCTCTTCGTCGTCCTCTTGGGCCTTGTCGGCTGGGCAAGCTTCGCGACCGCGCGGCTCATCACCCGCCCGCACATGACCCTTGCCGCCGCCACCGAGGCGCGCACTCGCCTGCTCGAGCAGCGCCAGGCGCTGATCGAAGCCGCGCTGACCGGCGGCAAGATCGATCCGGCGATGGTTGAGGCCGCCGCGACGACCGGCCGGCTCGCCAAGGACGGGCCGCTCGCGCGCGTCGAAGCGCAGCAGCTCGAGCAGGCCGCGCTGGTCGCCCGGGCGCTCGACGTCCGCTACCAAGTCACTGCCGCGGAGCTTCAGAAGCTCGGCATCAAGCCGGCGCAGGCCGGCCAGGCCGCCGGTGTCGGCGGACCGTTCGAGAGCATCGGTAACCCCACCTTCAAGGCGCTGTTCAACAGCTGGAAGAAGATGGACGAGCTGCAGAACGACGTCATCGCCATTCCGTCGGACAAGCCGGTGAAGGCCGACGTGACCTTCACCAGCGGCTTTGGCGTGCGCGACGACCCGTTCCACCGCGGCGCTGCGATGCACCCGGGAATCGATCTCGCCGGCTCATACGGGACGCCGGTCTATGCGACTGCTGACGGCACCGTGCTGCGCGCCGGGTGGAACTCGGGCGGGTACGGCAACATGGTCGAGCTCGACCATGGCCGCGGAATCACCACCCGCTACGGCCACATGTCGGCGGTCCTCGTCCACGAAGGCGACCATGTGACCCGCGGCGAGGAAATCGGCCGCATGGGCTCGACGGGCCGCTCGACCGGCAACCACCTCCACTACGAAGTTCGCATCGACGGGCGCCCGGTGAACCCGATCCCGTTCATGAAGTCGACCGATTATGTAATCGCGATGCAGAAGCGCTCCGGCGCCGCGTCGATGGATGCAGTCGGCATCGGCGGGCCCGGCGGCCAGCACTAGTCGCGAGCCGCTCGGCTTCTTATCTCCCTGATGTGAGCGACATCAGCCTGACCGAAAGCGCCGCCAAGCGCGTCGCGTGGATCGCCGAGCGGCAGTCGCGGCCAGCGGTGCTGCGCCTGGCGGTCGACGGCGGCGGCTGCGCCGGCTTCACCTATAAGTTCGAGCTCGCCGACGCCGCCGAGAGCGACGACGCCGTCGCCGAAACCGACGGCGTCAAGCTGGTGGTCGACCCCGTCAGCCTCGACCTAGTGCGCGGCTCCGCGGTCGATTTCGTCGAGGATTTGAACGGCGCCGCGTTCAAGGTGCTCAACCCCAAAGCGCAGTCCGGCTGCGGCTGCGGCAGCAGCTTTTCCGTCTAGCCTCCAGCGGCTAGGGCGAGCGCGATGAAGCTCGCGACCTACAACCTCAACGGTATCCGCGCGCGCCTGCCGCGGCTGATCGAATGGCTCGATCGCGAGAAGCCGGACATCGCCTGCCTTCAGGAACTGAAGTGCGCCGACGAATCGCTGCCGATCGCCGACATCGAGGCGGCGGGCTACGGCGCGGTGTGGCACGGACAGAAGGGCTTCAACGGAGTGGCGATCCTTGCCAAGGGCGCCGCGCCGGAGCTTCGGCGCGTCGGCCTGCCCGGCGATCCCGACGACACGCACAGCCGTTACATCGAGGCCGAAGTCGGCGGATTGATCGTCGGCTCGCTCTATTTGCCCAACGGCAATCCGGTCGGGACCGAAAAGTTCGACTACAAGATCCGCTGGATGGAGCGGCTCGAAGGCCATGCGGCCGATCTTCTGAAGGAGGAACGGCCGGCCGTCCTGTGCGGCGACTGGAACGTGGTTCCGGAAGACCGCGACGTCTTCTCCCCGCGCGCGACCGCGAACGACGCCGTGATGCAACCCGAGGCGCGGCAGGCCTGGCGCCGGATCGTCCATCAGGGCTGGACCGATGCGCTACGGGCGCTGCACCCGAACGAGGAGAAGCTCTACACCTTCTGGGACTATACCGCGGGCTGCTGGCAGCGCGACCTCGGGTTCCGGCTGGATCATTTGCTCTGCTCGCCCGAGGCGACGGACCAGCTGCAGGGCGCCGGCGTTGATAAATGGGCGAGGGGTGAGGAGAAGGCGTCAGACCACGCGCCGACCTGGGTTGAGCTGGGCTAAAGCCGGCCGCGAAAAACTATGCCAGTCGCCGCGAATCGCCTAATCTTTGCAGAGGGGAGGGTCGTCAATGCCGGGCAGGCCAACCAAGCCGACCGCCAGCCCGTCGCACGACTGGCGAGAGAATGTTCGTGAAATCGCGATCGTCGTCATCGGCGTATTCATTGCGCTCGTAGCACAGCAGGCGGTCGAGGCGTGGGATTGGCACCAGAAAGTGACCGTGGCCGACGCCGCCATGCGCGACGAATTGTTGTCGGACGACGGACCGCAGATGGTGCAGCGCCTCGCGATGCACGGCTGCATTGCTTCTTTGCTCGACCGCATCCGCGCCGTCATCGAAGCAGGCGGTACGCGCGCCGAAGTCGCCGGGCTGATCGACCGCTACTGGGTCGACGACCGCACCTACGATCACATTGCGCTCGACGCGGCGCAGACCGCTGACGTCGCATCGCACCTCGGGCAGGAACGCTTCACCCGTTTTGCCACTGCCTACAACCGCATGGGCGTGCTGGAAGAGGTCAACCATCGCGAAGCTTCGGACTGGGCGGCCCTTCTTGCCTTCCGGCGAACCGGCGGGCCGGTCAGCGATGCGGAGAAGGACCGGCTGCTCGGGGCGATCGAGGCGCTGCGCCACGACGACATGGTGATGTGGCTCGGTTCGACCCGCAAGGTACCCGTTATCCGCCAGCTTGGAGAACTTGACGAGCGACGCGTCAATGGGTTCCTGGCCGACGCTCGCGACCATTACGGCAGCTGTGTGCTGAATGAAGCGTCAGCCCTAAGGCAGAAGCACGCGACCCGGATGTAATCGGAAGAGACTTAAAGCGCCTTCTCGTAAATCCGGTAGCGGTGGTTGATCTTCGCGCCGGGGAGCTCCGCGATCGACAGCATTCCGACGTTGTCCTCGAGGATCCAGCCGAACTCGCCGGTGCCGATGCCGAACTTTCCGACGCAGTCGCGCCGGGTGTACTCGATCATCATGAAGGCGAGCATGCTCGCCATGCGCGAATGGTGGAGTTTTTTTGCGACGCCCATCAGAGGGACGCGGGCGCGCTTCACTTTCGGCTTCCTGAGGCGCCACAGCAGCTTGATGAAATTGAACGGGAACAGCTCGCCGTTCAAATCCTTGGTCAATTCGTTGATGTCGGGGATCGTCAGCATGAACGCGACCGGCTCACCGTCGATCTCGGCGATCCGCACCAGCTCGTTGTAGATGATCGGCTTCAGCTTCTTGCCGGCATAAGCGATCTCCGCCTCGGTCAGCGGGACATAGCCCCAATTATTCGACCAGGCTTCGTTCAAGATGTTGAGGATCGTCCGGGCTTCCTCGCCGAACTTCGACTTGTCGGCCATGCGGATGCGGATGTGCGGATTGCGTTCGCCGGCCGCGATCAGGCGGTCGATCTTGGGATCGTTCCAGTGGGCGATGTCGACTTCGTAAGTCAGCAGGTCCTTGGCCTTGGTGTAGCCAGCGGACTCGATCCACCCCTGATACTCGGGCCGGTGGTGGCCCATCATCGCGGTCGGGTCCTCGCCGAAGCCTTCGATCTCTAGCCCCGGCTCGTCCCAGATGGAGAGGCTGATCGGTCCCAGCGACTGCTTCATGCCCTGGGCGCGGAGCCAGTCTTCGGCGGTGGCAATCAGGGCATGGCCTGCTTCCTCATCGAGCGCGTCGAAGAAGCCCCAGTTGCCGATCCCCTTGCCGATATGTTCCTGGACGAGGTCGTCGACCTGCGCGCTGATGCGGCCGACGACCTTGCCGCCGCGCTCCGCAAGCCAGAGCTGGGCGCGGGCATGCTCGAACCAGGGGTTCTTGCCCGGCCTGATGAGGCCGTTGACCTCATCCTTCAGCGGCGGGACCCAGTGGGGGTCGTCCTTGTAGACCTCCCAGGCGAAGTCGATGAAGGCCTTCTTGTCCTTCTTCGTCTCGACGGGGCGGATGGTGACGGAGCTGCTGTTCATGGGGAATCGCTAGCCGCTGATCGCGCTCAATGCCAGTTAAGGTTGAGGCGCCTAAGTCCCGCCACTATCTCCTGACAAACAAGTGTTTCAGCAAACGTCATGACCCAGTCAGCGACCCTCGAGCGCAAGCGCACCCGCGCGGCTGAGCCTCAGCCGGCGCCGGCGCGCGCGAACGACGATGCCGCCATGCTCAAGGCCGCCGCGAACCTGACTCGCGAGCTCAACGTGCCGAACGCGCGCATCTATTGGGCCGACATGCTGGGATCCGCACTCCTCGGCTACGCGGCGCTGTTCGCTGCAATGTTCGTGCAACCGGCCTGGCTGGCGCTTGGCATCGGCCTCGTCGCTGTCCTCGCGCTCTACCGCGCGGGCTCGTTCATCCACGAGCTGACGCAT
>Ga0207660_10002715_pt1 | contig 11597 bp, 8 predicted proteins | sample KBSC73BmetaG_FD_184335 | JGI IMG/M metagenome (GOLD analysis project Ga0207660, IMG submission 184335) | Corn rhizosphere microbial communities from Kellogg Biological Station, Michigan, USA - KBS C7-3B metaG (SPAdes) (version 2) | ecosystem: Host-associated > Plants > Roots > Rhizosphere ... | reverse complement strand
GCCACAGGGTTACGGTCAGCTCGCCGCCCTCGAGATGATGGATCTGGTCGATCGCGAGGCCCGCGGATGCGAACCAGCCGGACATCACCTCATCTTCGAAGCCGAGGCGGATGTGGGCATCGGTCGAGCGAAGTTCCTCGCGCTCGTGCGCCGCGAAGTCGACGACGAGCAATGTCCCGCCCGGCGCGAGCACACGCGTCGCCTCGGCGATCGCCGCGGCCGGCGAGTGGGCGTAATGAAGCACCTGGTGGATGACGATGGTGTCGGCGCTCTGATCGCCGAGCGGAAGCGCATACATGTCGCCCTGCCTCAGGCTCGAGGATATTCCCGCCGCTTCCAGCTTCACCCTGGCAAGCCGAAGCATGTCGGACGAGCGGTCGATCCCGATCGCCTGGCTGGAGCGCGGGCCGAACAGCTCGATCATCCGCCCGGTGCCGGTGCCGATGTCGACCAGGCGGCCGAGTGGACGGCGGCCGAGCGAATCGTCGATTGCCCGTTCGACCTCGCTTTCGGCGACGTGCAGCGATCGGATCTGGTCCCATACTTCGGCGTGTCCGGCAAAGTAGCGGTTGGCTGCCTCGGCGCGTTCCGCCCGGATCGCTTCGGTGCGCGCGGCGTCGATCGCAAACAGCTCCTGAGTGAGCGGATCGGTCCAGGCATCGACCAGTGCGAACATCGGCTCGACGCGTTCCGCATCGGCGAGCGTCAGGAATACCCAGCTACCTTCCTTGCGCCGCTCGAGCACGCCGGCGTCGGCGAGGATCTTGAGATGGCGCGACACGCGCGGCTGGCTCTGGCCAAGCACTTGCGCCAGCTCGCCCACCGACAGCTCCATCAGCCGGAGAAGCACGACGATGCGCAGGCGCGTCGGATCGGCGAGCGCCTGGAATCGGTCGGCGAGGGGAACTGCGGCCGTCACGAGTTAAGGATATAAAGATATCTTTATATGGTCAATTCGTGTTCCGAAATAATCCCTTGTCGGTTGGTAGGGATTGAAGCTATTGCCGCGAGCCTGGCCTGGACGATTCGCACGGCAGGCCCGGGTGGTGCCCACCCCAGGGGCACAATAAAGGGAATGGAACGATCATGAAAAAGGTTGCCACTGTTGTGACCGTTGCGGTCCTCGCGCTCGGCCTTGCCGCGTGCAACAAGAATAACGCGGACAACAACGCCGCCAATTCGACGGAAGTCTCGAACGCCGCGGCCGATCAGACCAACGCCGCGACCAACGATTCGGTCAACGCCGCGGACAACGCGCTGAACGTCGTTCAGAACGACGCCGCGGCGACGAAGAACGCCGCCGAGAACGCGCAGGGCGCGGTCAAGAACGCGACTGAGAACAAGTAAGGCTTCTTCGCGAAGCCGGTAATGAAGGGCCGCCCCTGGGCGGCCCTTTTTTTATGGCCGCGCAAAGTGATAGCTTGCCCGAGTGAAAAAGCTGATCGTTGGCGTCCTCCTGGTCGCCGCCGCCTGCCATGACCGGCAGCCGCCGGCGCCGACACCCGAGCAGTCCGCGCAGCTCAACGACGCCGACGCGATGCTCAATCACGTCGCCAATGAAGAAGGGCCGGCGAATCGCTCCGCCGGCCCTTCCAATTCGTCGGATTGAACTCTCACCCAGCCCTCTCCGGGGGGAGAGGGTTTAGGGCTTAGAAGTCCATTCCGCCCATGCCCCCGCCGGCCATCGCCGGAGCGGGCTTGTCGTCGGGCACTTCGGCGATCGTCGCCTCGGTGGTGATCAGGAGCCCAGCGACGCTGGCCGCGTCCTGGAGCGCCGCGCGCACCACCTTGGTCGGGTCGATCACGCCAGCCTTGACCAGGTTCTCGAACACCTCGGTCTGGGCGTTGAAGCCGAGCTTCTCGTCGTTTCCGTCGATCAGCTTTCCGGCGACAACGGCGCCGTCATGGCCGGCATTCTCGGCGATCTGCCGAACCGGCGACTGAAGCGCCTTGCGGATGATATCGATGCCGCGGGTCTGGTCGTCATTCTCGCCCTTGAGGCCCTCGAGGGCCTTGCCGGCATAAAGCAGCGCAGTGCCGCCACCGGGGACGATCCCTTCCTCGACCGCGGCGCGGGTCGCGTGGAGCGCGTCGTCGACGCGGTCCTTGCGCTCCTTCACCTCGACCTCGGAAGCGCCGCCAACCTTGATCACGGCAACGCCGCCGGCCAGCTTCGCCAGCCGCTCCTGCAGCTTCTCGCGGTCGTAATCGGACGTGGTCGTCTCGGTTTGCTGGCGAATCGCGGCAACTCGCGCCTCGATCGCGTCCTTGGAGCCCGCGCCGTCGACGATCGTCGTGTTGTCCTTGTCGATCGTCACCCGCTTGGCCTGGCCGAGCATGTTCAGCGTCACATTCTCGAGCTTGATGCCGAGATCCTCGCTGATCATCTCGCCCCCCGTGAGGATGGCGATATCCTCGAGCATCGCCTTGCGGCGATCGCCGAAGCCCGGCGCCTTCACCGCCGCGACCTTGAGGCCGCCGCGCAGCTTGTTGACGACCAGCGTCGCCAGCGCTTCGCCCTCGATGTCCTCGGCGATGATCAGAAGCGGACGGCCCGCCTGGACCACAGCCTCGAGCACCGGAAGCATCGCCTGCAGGTTCGACAGCTTCTTCTCGTGGATCAGGATGTACGGATCCGAAAGCTCGACCTGCATCTTCTCCGGGTTGGTGATGAAGTAGGGCGAGAGGTAGCCGCGGTCGAATTGCATGCCCTCGACGACGTCGAGCTCGAATTCGAGGCCCTTGGCCTCCTCGACCGTGATCACGCCTTCCTTGCCGACCTTCTCCATCGCCTCGGCGATCTTTTCGCCGACCTCGCGGTCGCCGTTCGCCGAGATGATTCCGACCTGCGCGATCTCATTGGAGCCCGACACGTCCTTGGACCGCTTCTTGAGGTCCTCGACGACCTTCTTCACGGCGATGTCGATGCCGCGCTTGAGGTCCATCGGGTTCATTCCGGCGGCAACCGACTTCATGCCCTCGCGAACGATCGCCTGGGCGAGCACGGTCGCGGTGGTGGTGCCGTCACCGGCGATGTCGTTGGTCTTCGAGGCCACTTCGCGCACCATCTGAGCGCCCATGTTCTCGAACTTGTCCTTGAGCTCGATCTCCTTGGCGACGGTGACGCCGTCCTTGGTGATCCGCGGAGCGCCGAAGCTCTTGTCGAGGATCACGTTGCGGCCCTTGGGACCGAGCGTCACCCGAACCGCATCGGCGAGGATGTCGACGCCGCGCATCACGCGTTCACGCGCATCGCGGCTGAATTTCACGTCCTTGGCTGCCATCTGGCTACCCTTTCGTTCCTGGAAGTTTGCTAAGTTTGCTCCTCGACGCGCGCATGCGCGCGCGAGGCCTGAGGTCAGCCGACGATCCCGAGGATGTCGCTTTCCTTCATGATGATCAGGTCCTCACCGTCGATCTTCACTTCGGTGCCGGACCATTTGCCGAACAGGATCTTGTCGCCGGCCTTGACGTCGAGCGGCGAAACCTTGCCCTCTTCGTTCTTGGCGCCTGCGCCGACGGCGACGACTTCGCCTTCCTGCGGCTTTTCCTTCGCCGTATCGGGAATGATGATCCCGCCGGCAGTCTTTTCATCGGCCTCGACGCGGCGGACGAGGACACGGTCATGAAGCGGCCTGAAACCCATGGGCTTGAACCCCCTCTTCTCTCTTCAAAAGTTGAACATGTCCGTTGGCACTCTCCGCATGAGAGTGCCAGCGATGGCGCGCATATGGTTGTGCTGCGTTCATTCGTCAACGCCTCGCCAGGCCGATCTTTCAGGCTGTAACGGTTACGAGTGCTTGAGGCGTGTCAGTCCGAGACGGTCGCGCATCAGCCAGCGCGCCAGCATCAGCGCCGCGACCGAAGCGAGACCGGACGCGAGGCCGATCCAGATGCCGAGGCCTTTCCAGTCGGCGGCGAAGGCAAGCCAACTGCCGATGCCGAGCCCGACGACCCAATAGCCGACGAGCGCGAACAACAGCGGCCAGCGGGTGTCGTGAAGGCCGCGAAGCATGCCCGCGCCGATCACCTGCGCCCCGTCGACCAGCTGGAAGGCGGCAGCCACGCGCAGGAAGCTCACGGCGAGTGCGATGGTGACTGCATTCTTTGGTGCGTCGGTGAGGAACAGGGTGACCAGCGTCCGCGGAATGCTCCACATGACGAGCGCCATCGAGCCCATGAACGCGACTCCCATGACCCATGCGGTCCACCCGGCGCGCGCGATCCCCGCTTCGTCGCTTCGGCCAAGCGCCAGCCCCACCCGCACGGTGGCAGCCTGCCCCAGGCCGAGCGGAACCATGAATGTCAGCGCGGCAAGCTGGAGCGCGACCGCGTGAGCGGCAACGGCGGGCGCGCCGATCCAGCCCATGAAATATGCAGCGAGCGCGAACACGCCCATTTCGAGCGCCATCGTCGCGCCGATCGGCCAGCCGAGCCGGACCAGAGCGAGGTTCCTCTGCCGATCGAATCGCCACCAGTTGCCGAACAGGTGGAAGCGGCGGAATCGACGGTCCGTCACGGTCACCAGGACCAGCGCGGCGCATAACATCAGCCAGGTGAGCGTGCTGCCAAGGCCGCCGCCGGGAAGGCCAAACCCGTGCAGCCCGAAATGCCCGAAGATCAGCGACCAGCTGAGCAAAGCGTTGAGGGCGATGCCGACGAGGCTAAGCCATAAGACGATTCGGGGCCGCTCGAGCGCGGAGACGAAGTTCCTCAAGAGCTGAAACAGCAGCCACGGCGCGGTGCACCACATGTAGGCGCGCATGAATGTCTGTCCCTGCCGCGCCAGCTCGGGCGCTTCGCCGAACACGCGCATCAGTGCACCGATGTGCCACAGAACCAGCCAGTAAGGCGGGAGCATGAAGGCAAGCAGCCACAGTCCCGCGCGAAAGGTCCGGCGAACGTCGCGAACCGCATTGGACCGCTGCCCCAGCGCGGTCGCCATCATCGGCGAGGAAGCCGTGATCAGCCCGAGCATCAGCAGATTGAAGGTGAAGGTGAGGTTCAGCGCGAGCGTGGCGGCGGCAAGCTGGGTCGCGCCGAGGCGGCCCATCAGCAGCACGTCCGTCGCCTGGATCGCCTGCTGCGTGACGTTGGCGAGAATGAGCGGCCAGGCGAGCGCCAGGGTGGAGCGAAGCTCGAGCGGCCACAGGAGCCTGCGCTCATCCGTCGAGATTGCCGGCGCTTTCATCAACTCGTCATTGCGGGGAGCGGAGCGACGAAGCAATCCAGGCGCAGGGTCGCATTGGCGGGGCTTCTGCGCTAGCGCCGGCGCGAATAACCAAAGGTCCTCGCGATGAAATTCGTCCGCGCAATCTGGAAGCTGCTGGTCGGGATCAAGGATGTGCTGGTCCTGATCTTCATGCTGATCTTCTTCGGAGCGCTCTACAGCGCGCTGTCGGCGCGGCCGGCACCGGTGCACAACGGCGTGCTCGACCTCAGCCTCAACGGCAGCGTCGTCGAGCAGCCGGCGCGGGCGCGATGGTCCGATATCGCCAGCGGCAACCGGCTCGGCGAATATCGGCTGCGCGACCTCGTCCAGGCGCTGGACAAGGCCAGGGACGACGGCCGTGTGAAGGGCGTCGCGCTCGATCTCTCGGGCTTCGTGGGCGGCGGCGACACCACGATTCAGGACCTCGCGGCTGCGGTTCGGCGCGTTCGTGCCGCGGGCAAACCAGTGATCGCCTACAGCGTCGGCTACACGGATTCGAGCTACGAGCTTGCCTCCGCGGCTTCCGAAATCTGGCTCAATCCGCTGGGCGCCGTGCTCGTCACGGGGCCGGGCGGGAGCAATCTTTATTACAAGGGGCTGCTCGACAAGCTGGGGGTCACCGCGAACGTCTATCGCGTGGGCACCTACAAGTCCGCGGTCGAGCCATTCATCCGCAACGACATGTCACCCGCGGCGAAGCAAAATTACCTGGCGCTGGACCAGGCCGAGCTCGAGAGCTGGCGTCAGACCGTCAAGCAGGCGCGGCCGAAGGCGAACGTCGACCTGTTCCTGTCCAACATGAACGGCGCTGTCGCTGCCGCCGGCGGCGACATGGCCAGGGCCGCGCTCACCAACGGCCTGATTGATCATATCGGCAGCCGCCGCGAATTCGAGCAGCGGCTCGCCCAGATCGGCGGCAAGGACGACAAGGACGAGGGCGGCTTCGCCAGGATCAACCTCTCTTCCTATCTCTCCGACGCTGTCGACCAGAACCCGAAAGGGCCGATCGGGATCGTCACCATCGCCGGGGACATCGTCGACGGCGATGCGGGACCGGGAACCGCCGGCGGCGACACCATCGCCAAGGAGATCGAGGACGGGATCCACGACGGGATCAAGGCGCTGGTCGTGCGGGTCGACAGCCCCGGAGGATCGGTGCTTGCTTCGGAACGCATCCGCCAGGCGGAGCTGGAAGCGAAAGCGCGGAAGATCCCTGTCGTCGTGTCGATGGGCAGCGTCGCCGCATCGGGAGGCTATTGGGTCTCGACCCCCGGCGACTTCATCTATGCCGAGCCTTCCACGATCACCGGCTCGATCGGAGTCTTCGGAATCATCCCGAGCTTCCAGGGCACGCTCCAGAAGCTGGGGGTCGGTGCCGACGGGGTTAAGACCACTCCGCTTTCCGGCGAGCCGGACGTGTTCAAGGGCCCCTCGCCCGAGGCCAGCCAGCTGATCCAGACCGGGGTCAACTCGATGTACGCGCGCTTTCTCCAGGTGGTCGCCACGGCGCGCCACAAAACCCCGCAGCAGGTCGACCAGATCGCGCAGGGCCGCGTCTGGGACGGCGGCACCGCGCATCAACTCGGCCTTGTCGACGGCTTCGGCAACATCGACGATGCCGTCGCCAAGGCGGCGCAGCTCGCTGGTCTTGGGAACGAGCGCCGGGTCCGCTACCTCGAACCGCCGGTGAGTTTCCGCCAGCAGCTGATCGAAGCGCTTGCATCCGGCGGAGACGACAGCGCGGTGCCGGACGACGCATTCGCCTCACTCGCTCGAGCGCCGCAGCAGCAGCTCGCGGAAATGCTGAGCGAAGTGCGCTCGGTGCTCGGCGGGGCGAGCATCCAGGCCCGCTGCCTCGAATGCCCCGAAGTCGCGCCGGCGCGGCTGAACAGACGCGACCTCAGCCTGCTTCAGCTGATCGAGCAGTGGCTGTCCTGATCCGTATCGCCGCGGAGGCCGACGCCGCAGCAATCGCCGCGATCTATCGTCCCTACGTCGAGCGAAGCCACTTCACGTTCGAGGAGGTGCCGCCTGACGACGCAGAAATCGCCAGGCGTCTGTCGAATCCGCTCCATCCGTGGCTTGTCGCGGAGGAAGACGGGACGGTCGCCGGCTATGCCTCAACCTCGCCGATGCGCAACCGCGCCGCTTACCGCTGGAGCGTCGAGACCGGCATTTACCTCGCGCCCGACGCGCAGGGACGCGGCTTCGGGCGCCAGCTGCTCGGCGCCCATCTGGACCTTCTGGAAAAGCAGGGCTTCGTGACGGCGATTGCCGGCATTGCGCTCCCGAACCAGGGGAGCGTGGCGCTCCACGAGAAGCTCGGATTCACGCTGTCCGGCATCGAACGCGGAGTCGGGTTCAAGCTCGGCCAATGGTTCGACGTCGGCCGCTGGCAGCGCGACCTGGCGCGGCGCACGGACGCGCCGGAGGACCCGCGCCCCTTCGCCTAGATGTGGATCGGCTTGCCGGTCACCGCCATCGCCGCTTCCTTCAGCGCTTCCTCGTGCGTCGGGTGGGCGTGGCAGGTGTAGGCGATGTCTTCGCTCGTCGCGCCGAACTCCATCGCGAGCGCGGCTTCGCCGATCATCGTCCCGGCGACCGAAGCGATCATCCAGACGCCGAGCACGCGGTCGGTCTTCGCGTCGGCGATGACCTTCACGAAGCCCTCGGGCTCGCGGTTGGTCTTGGCGCGGCTGTTGGCGAGCATCGGGAACTTGCCGACCTTCACCTCGCCTTCCTTCTTCGCTTCCTCTTCGGTCAGGCCGACGCCGGCGATCTCGGGCATGGTGTAGACCACCGACGGGATGACGTTGTGGTTCACAATTCCCGTTTGGCCGGCGATATTTTCGGCGACCGCGATGCCCTCGTCTTCCGCCTTGTGGGCGAGCATCGGACCGGGGATGACGTCGCCGATCGCCCACACGCCCGGCACTTTCGTGCGGAAGTCGTGGTCGGTTTCGATCTGGCCGCGCTGGTTGGTCTGCAAGCCCGCCTTGTCGAGCGCGAGGCCTTCGGTGTTGGGCCTGCGGCCGATCGAGACGAGCACGACGTCGGCTTCGATGGTTTCGGCGGCTCCGCCGGCAGCAGGCTCGACGGTGAGCGTGACGGTGTCGCCCTTGCGCTCCGCCTTGGTCACCTTTGTCGACAGCCGGAACTCGAAGCCCTGCTTCTTGAAGATCTTGTTGGCTTCCTTGCGCACGTCGCCATCGAAGCCGGGCAGGATCTGGTCGAGGAATTCGACGACGGTAACCTGCGAGCCGAGCCGCCGCCACACGGATCCGAGCTCCAGGCCGATCACGCCACCGCCGATCACCACCATGCGCTTCGGCACCTCGGGCAGCTCCAGTGCGCCGGTGGAATCGACGATCCGCTCCTGATCGATGGTGATTCCCGAAAGTGGCGTCACGGAAGAGCCGGTGGCGATGACGATATTCTTCGCGCTGACCTTCTTGTCGCCGACCTGGACCGTGTGCCCATCGACGAAGCTGGCCCGGCCCTTCAGCCATTCGACCTTGTTCTTCTTGAACAAGAATTCGATGCCCTGGGTAAGGCCCTTCACGGCCTCGAGCCGCGTGGCGTGCATCTGCTGAAGGTCGAGCTCGACCTTCGCCGGCTTGACCCCCCATTTGGCGAGCGTCCCGTCATGCGCTTCCTCGAACAGCTTGGAGGCGTGGAGCAGCGCCTTCGAGGGAATGCAGCCGACGTTGAGGCAGGTGCCGCCCAGCGTCTCGCGGCTCTCGGCGCAGGCGGTCTTCAGCCCGAGCTGTGCCGCGCGGATCGCGGCGACATAGCCGCCGGGGCCGGCGCCGATCACCAGGACGTCGAAATCGAAACTCTCAGAAGCCATTCGAAACTCCGTTCGCCCTGAGCCTGTCGAAGGGCTGATTTTCTGTTCTTCGCCTTCAGCAGGAAGGACAGGGCTTCGACAAGCTCAGCCCGAACGGGAGGTGGTTAGTGTTACAGGTCGATCAAGAGCCGGGTCGGGTCCTCGATCGCTTCCTTGACGCGGACCAGGAAGGTCACCGCCTCGCGCCCGTCGATGATCCGGTGGTCGTAAGACAGTGCGAGATACATCATCGGCCGCGCGACGATCTGCCCGTCCTTAACCGCCGGCCGCTCCTCGATGCGGTGCATTCCAAGCACCGCCGACTGCGGCGGGTTGATGATCGGTGTCGAGAGCAGCGAACCGAACACGCCGCCATTCGAGATGGTGAAGGTGCCGCCCTGCATCTCCTCGACGGTCAAAGTGCCTTCCTTGGCCTTCTTGCCGTAGGCGGCGATGGTCTTCTCGATCTCGGCGAAGCTCATGCGGTCGGCGTTGCGGACCACAGGCACGACCAGACCCTTGGGCGCGGACACGGCGATCGAGACATCGAGATAGTCATGATAGACGATCTCGTCGCCTTCGAGACTGGCGTTCACCGACGGAACGTCCTTGGCGGCGAGCGCGCAGGCCTTAACGAAGAAGCCCATGAAGCCGAGCCGGATGCCGTGCTTCTTTTCGAACAGGTCCTTGTAGCGGGACCGGGCGTCGATCACCGCGCTCATGTCGACGTCGTTGAACGTCGTCAGCATGGCGGCGGTGTTCTGCGCGTCCTTCAGGCGCTTGGCGATCGTCTGGCGAAGGCGCGACATCTTGACGCGCTCCTCGCGTCTGTCCCCCGGCGAAGGCCGGGGTCCAGGAGCCGAGGGCTGCTGCTGAGGCGGTGACGGAAGCTTCGCTTCCGCCTGGGCCCCGGCCTGCGCCGGGGTACCGGATTTCTGCGCCTCGGCCGCAGCGATCACGTCGTCCTTGGTCAGGCGCCCGTCCTTGCCGGTACCCTTAATCTTGGTCGGATCGACGTGATATTCGAGCACTGCGCGGCGCACCGCCGGCGACAGCGTGGTAATGTGGTCCTCGTCGCCTGCCGACGTTTCCGCTTCTGCCGAGGCCGGTTCGGGCGCGTGCTCGCTGCCCCTGAGCTGCGGATTCTCTCCCGCACCGGCAGGATTGGTCGAAGCGCTCGCCGCTTCCGCCGCGGGAGCCGCTGCCGCCGCGGTCGCATTCTGGTCGATCCGCGCGATCACCGCGCCGACTGCGACATTGTCGCCTTCTTCGACAAGCTGCTCCGTGAGCACGCCGGCCACCGGCGAGGGTACTTCGACGCTGACCTTGTCGGTCTCGAGACTGGCGATCGGCTCGTCGGCCTTGACCGCTTCGCCGGGCTTCTTGAGCCACTGGGCGAGCGTGCCTTCGGTGATCGATTCCCCGAGCGCGGGGACCTGGACGTCGGTTGCCATGCTTTCCCTTTATTCCGCCGCCGCGGCGGTCTTTGCCGGGCTGCTATGGCCGAGCGCCTCGGCAATCAAGGCCGCCTGCTCCGCCGCGTGGCGCTTGGCGAGCCCCGTCGCGGGCGATGCAGCGGCTTCACGGCCGGCATATTGCGGGCGCATTCCGCCGAATCCAGCTTCGGCAAGGCATTGTTCGAGCAGCGGTTCGACGAACATCCACGCGCCGTTGTTCTTCGGCTCCTCCTGAGCCCATACGAGGTCCTGAAGCTTCGGCATCGCCTTCAGCCGCTTGACCAAAGGCTCGGACGGGAAGGGATAAAGCTGCTCGATCCGCACGACCTCGACGCCGAGGTCGCCGGCTTCATCCCGCGCTTCCATCAGCTCGTAACCGAGCTTGCCCGAGCAAAGGACGACGCGGCGGGTCTCGCCTTCCGCCGGCGGGTTGAGGTCGGAGACGATGCGGCGGAAATGGCTCTCGCCGGTGAAATCGGCAGCGGTCGACACCGCGAGCCTGTGGCGAAGCAGCGACTTGGGCGTCATCAGCACCAGCGGCTTGCGGAAGCCGCGCCGCATCTGGCGCCTGAGAATGTGGAAATAATTCGCCGGCGTCGTGCAATTCGCGACCTGGAGATTGTCCTCGGCGCAGAGCTGCAGATAGCGCTCGAGCCGCGCCGAGCTGTGCTCGGGGCCCTGCCCCTCGAAGCCATGCGGGAGCAGCATGACGAGGCCGCTCGCGCGCAGCCACTTGGCTTCGCCGGCGGCGACGAACTGGTCGATGATGCTCTGGGCGCCATTGGCGAAGTCGCCGAACTGCGCTTCCCACAGCACGAGGCAGCGGGGGTCGGCGAGCGAATAGCCATATTCGAACCCCAGGACGCCGAACTCGGAAAGCGGACTGTCGCGGACTTCGAAGCGGCCCTCGCCGACGTGACACAGCGGGATATATTTGTCGCCGGTCTGCTGATCGACCCACACGGCGTGGCGCTGGCTGAAGGTGCCCCGGCCGCTGTCCTGGCCCGAAAGACGCACGCCGCTGCCTTCGGCGACGAGACTTCCGAACGCGAGCGCTTCGGCGGTCGCCCAGTCGAACCCTTCACCGGTTTCGAACATC
>Ga0207660_10002711_pt1 | contig 11604 bp, 12 predicted proteins | sample KBSC73BmetaG_FD_184335 | JGI IMG/M metagenome (GOLD analysis project Ga0207660, IMG submission 184335) | Corn rhizosphere microbial communities from Kellogg Biological Station, Michigan, USA - KBS C7-3B metaG (SPAdes) (version 2) | ecosystem: Host-associated > Plants > Roots > Rhizosphere ... | reverse complement strand
TTCGAGGACCCCCTTGATCTGGCTGCCGGTCATGCGCTGGACATAGGTTTCCGGATAGGCAATGGCGGTCTCGGACAACACGTCTTCCATCGTCACCGGCTGTCCCGGCAGTACGCTTATACCCCAGCGGAACCCCGGTGACAGCGCGATCTCGGCGTCGAATTCGCCGCGCAAGGCGTCGCAGATCAATTGATCGACGGTACCGTTGAAATTGCCGCGACGATAGAGCAGGCGGTCGGCGGTCGCGATCTTCTCGGCATAGGCCGCCGCATGCGGCCCGCGCATTTTGTCGATCAGCACCGCCATCGCGGCATCCGGCTTCAGCAATTCCGAAAACACCGGCAGCAGCCGATAGCGCACATCGGCTACCCGGCCTTTGGCGAGTTCGAGATCGAGTACGCCCAGGAATTTTCCGTTAGAGCCGGCATTGGTCACGAGCGTGGTGCCGCCGGCATTGCTCACGGGCACAGGTTGTGGAATGGCGTCGTGGGTATGGCCGCCGAGGATGACGTCGATCCCCGTGACGCGGCTCGCGAGCTTGAGATCGACATCCATGCCGTTATGCGACAACAGCAAGACGACGTCGACCTTGTCATTGTTTCTCAGCGCGTTGACCAGTTTCTGCAACTCGTCGTCGCGAATCCCGAAGGTCCAGTCCGGCGTGAACCGCCTGGGGTGTGCGATCGGCACATAGGGAAATGCCTGTCCGATCACGGCGACACGGTAGCCGCCGACCTCCTTGATCATGGACGGCTTGAACACCCTTCCCGAAGCAGGATCGAATGCCTTGGCGTCGTTGAACGCGGCTTCCTCCGTGAGGTAGACGTTCTGCGCCAGAAATTCGCCCTTGAAGCGCTCGAGGTTGCCGCGCAGCGCTTTTTCGCCATAGGTGAATTCCCAGTGGCCGGTCATCGCCTCGATGCCCAGCAAATTCGCGGCCTCGACCATGTCGGCGCCCTGCATGGTGTTGGCGAGGCCAGTGCCTTGCCACAGATCGCCGCCATCGAGCAGCAGCGAGCGTCCGGACCCGGCGTCGCTGCGCAGGCGATCGATCAATGTCTTGAGATGCGCGAAGCCACCGAGCTTGCCGAAGCGGGCGGCGGATTTCTCAAAATCGAGAAAGGTGAATGCGTAGGCGTCGGCACTTTCGGGCCTGATGCCAAATCGGTCGAGGAAGGCGCGGCCGACCAGATGCGGCGGTTTTCCCTGCATCGCACCGATCCCGACATTGACGCTCGGTTCGCGAAAATAGACCGGCAACAGTTGTGCATGCGTATCGGTTAGGTGCAGGATGCGCGCATTGCCGAAGCGCTCGAGGTCGTAAACGCTGGCGGCGTCGGCGCCGCGTGCGATACGCGGCAGTCCGCCGGAGAGCGCGGCAGCGCCGGTGAGTTTAAGAAAATCACGGCGGCGGATTGTCATGTGATGTCTCCGCGCCTCTCATGTCTTTGTCTGAGCATGATCTTTTCGGAAAACCGGTTCCCACCCATCGGGTCGTCGCCCGAGGGCATGCTTTTCCGGATCATGCTCCGAGCTCAGCGTATTTCGAGTTCTTTCCAGAGGGTTTTTTCGCTTGTTGCCTGGTAGATCGAAGCTTTCGCCAGCGCTTCGGCTTCCTTCGAGGAGGCTATCGCCTGATCGAAATCGCCCTTGTCGGCGGCCTTTTTCGCGTTGGCCAAGGCGGCTGCCGTCACGGTCCACTGATTGCGCAAGGCGCCGGCTTCCTTGTTGGCGGCCTCGGCCGCGGCGTAGGCGGCCTTGAAATCGGCCTCGGAGGCGGCAGCCAGCACCGATGTCGCGCCCCCGATCAGCAGCGCTAAAGCCAGCGAGAGTGTGGATGCCCGGATCATGCTCATGGCCGCGCTCCCGGACCGGAAATCGGCAGTCCGTTGCTGACATAGGACAGATAATATTCGAGATCGCGATATTCGTCGTCCTGCGGATTGAGCGGCACACCGCGAATCTGGCTGTTGCAGGTGGTGAAGCGCCGGCTGATCGTGCCCATGCCGCTCCATTCGGAACGATAGATCGGCATCGCATTCAGGATCCCGAGCGCGGGGGCGAGTATTTCGGCGCGGACCCGTTCCCCGGGGCTCTGCACATGGCAGGTGGCGCAGGAGAAATTGAGCTGTCCGCGCCGCGTATAGAAGTAGCGCTTGCCGTTCTGGTAGGCCTCGAGCGCACGCGGATCGTTCGGGATTTTGATGTCAAACGGCTTGCCGCGGGATGTGAACGCCATGTAGGCGGTCAGCGCCGCCATTTCATCCTTCACATAGGAGAACGGCGCCTCCCCGTTGGCCTCGCGGCACCGGTTCAGCGCCAGTTCGAGCGTGACAACCTTGCCTTCCTTGTCATCGAAGTACGGATAGTTCTGCCTGATACCGATGCCCTGGTTCGGGAAGCAATCGGCGTAGCTCTTGCCGTTCTTGAAGGGCTTTGAGAACATCTCCTTGCCCATATCGACGGAAAACTCGTAGGGCGGGAATTGTTCTTTCTCTTCCCATTGCCGGTGCATGCCCTCGTTCATCGAATAGGGACCGTTGACGAAATCCTCCAGCTTCAGCTTGGGAAACTTTTGGGTGAAAAAATCCCTGAACGCCTTGGCGTCGGCCGGCGGATTGGGTGTATCGGCGGCGACCGCTGACGGCACCACGCCAAATGTCAGCGCTGCCAGCGCGAGAGCGGCCGAGGCAAAATAGGTTGCAGTTCGCACGTTCACCTCTCCATGGCGTTTTCAAGCGAAGTGGACACCGGTTCGCGTGAGGAAAACGCGTCAAAACAAAATCTGCTATTGAATCTTCGCTGTGGTGGTATCGGTCGCGCCCTTGTTGTCGACCCAGCTGATTTTCAAATCCTCGCCCTTCTTGCCGCCCTTGAAGCTGAACTTGACGTAAGGATCCTTGGAGACGGCCGCGCCCCAGTCCGCGACGAAGACGCTTTTGCCGCCATATTCGAAGGTCAATTCCTGGATGAAGTGCGGCGGAATGGTGTCGCCCTTGGCATCCTTGACGAAGCCGGAATCCATCGGATGCTGGATCAGCGCCTGCACTTCGGTGGTGTCGCCGCTTGAGGTGGCGCGCACGCGAATGGTCGATGCCATCAGAATACTCCCTAGCCTATGATTTGCGCATGATCCGGTCGGAAAACCGGATTCCTCAGTTCCGGATCATGCGGGTCAGCCGCCGCAACCGCCGACGGTCACTTTGACTTCCTTGGTCGCGCTGTAGAGCTTGCCGCCGGCTTCCACGATCGCGATCACGTTGCTGGTCTTCGCCATCTTGAGGCGATTAGCCACGCTCGGCAGGGTCCCTGCCGGAATCTTGTAGGACGCCGCCAGCGCGTTGGGGTTTTCTGAGACCAGAAACGAGATCGAGGTGACGTTGGCAAGCGTCGTAGTGACGGAAATCGGAACCACCGAGCCGTTCTCGGCGATTTCCGGCGCGTCGAGCTTGACCTTGTCCGATGGCTCGGCGGTCTTGCCGTAGAGCGACTTGATGGCGTCCGCGTCGCTCTTCGCTTTGAACGCATCCTCCGGATATTTGTCGTTGGCCGCGGCCAATGCCGATGTAAATCCCGAGGGAATATTGCCGAGGCCTATCAGTGCGACCGTTGCGGCGCCTTTCAGGATCAGGCGCCGCGTGGCCGAAAACCCGTTGTCAGAGATAGTCATCCAAGTCTCCCAAGCGGTGCGCTTTGCCGCTCATAATGTTTGCAGGAAATCCACGATGGCGTTGATCTCCTGCTCGGTCAAAATGCGATTCCGTCCGAACGGAGGCATCACGGTCAACGGGTTGCGTTTGGTTTCGTCGGTAAGGATCGCGACGAGTTCATTGCGATCAGGATATTTGCTTTTGATGTCCTTGAGCGGCGGCCCGATGGTGCCGGGAAGATCGCCACCCTTGATCTCGTGGCAGGTCAGGCAATTGCCCTTGCCGCGATCGAAAGCAAGCTTCTGGCCCTCGGCTGCCGCGGATTGCGCGCAGGCAGGGCTTGCGAACGCGGCAGCGCTGATCGATAGCGCCACGGCGAGCGCCGGGATCAGGACGGGCCGCGCTAAGGGATTGTTGGTCAAAGGCGTTTCCCGCGGGTTTTGTCGGTCTTATCCTGGAATATATCCGGTCAAAGCATAAACGCCATCGGCTGGCAACGTGGGCAATCGGCGCGGGAAGATGGGGGTTAATGTATTCTCGTGGGTAGCACCCGGAAAAGGCCGATTGTTCCCGCGTGGTCGTCGTGCCGTCGGATTTTTTGCAGGGAGCGCCCGGGCCGTCTAAAAGCCGGGGCAGGAGAGTGTTATGGCTGAATATGTGGTGGAATTCGGCAAGGACGGCCGGCCGGCCGACCCCGACGGTCGGCTCGACGCGCCGGCCTTCCACCGCAACCATCAGGCGATCTGGGCGGTGCTGCAGCCGTTCCTGGCCGGTAAATCCGGCGACGTGGTGGAGGCCGGCAGCGGCACCGGCCAGCATGTGGCCGATTTTGCCCGCCGCAGTCCTGAGATCACCTGGTGGCCGAGTGATCTCAACGAACAGCATCTCAAAAGCATCGCGGCGTGGCGGGCGCATGCTGGACTGGCGAATATCCGCCCGCCGCTGCGGATCGATCTCTCCGACCCCGCATGGTGTTCCCAAATGCACGACGGCAGCGGCCCCGGCGAATTGCTGGCGGTATTCTGCGCCAATGTGATCCACATCGCGCCGTGGCGCGTGGCCGAGGGCCTGTTCGCAGGCGCGGCGCGTTATCTGCGCGCCGACGGGCGGTTGTTCCTCTACGGGCCTTTCAAGCGCGACGGCAAGCACACCGCGCCCAGCAATGCCGCGTTCGACGCTAGCCTCCGCGACCGGGACCCCGAATGGGGCGTGCGCGATATCGCCGATTTGGAAAAGCTGGCAGCGGGTGCCGGTCTGGTCCTTATCGAGATCGCCGAGATGCCCGCCAACAATCTGGTTCTGGTGTTTGCGCGGCCGAAAGCCGCCTGAACGGCGATGCATGGCGCACGCCCGTTTGCGTCGGTTGATTGGGCTAATACCTCCATTCATAGTGTCGGGAATCAACAAGGCCGATGGCATTTGGCCGCGTGCCCGGGGCGAAATGACCGATGATCGACGTGACCGCCATTGACGACATCTCCGGCGACGCCCGCGCGCGGTCCAACGTGGTGCGGCTCGCGGCGGCGCAGGCGCTGACCGGCGCGAACTCGGCGGTGATCTTCGCGACCGGCTCGATCATCGGCGCGACGCTGGCGCCGGACATGTCGCTCGCGACCGTGCCGCTCTCGATGTATGTGCTTGGGATCGCCGCCGGCACGTTGCCGACCGGCGCCATCGCGCGCGCCCACGGCCGCCGCGTCGCCTTCATCATCGGTACCGGCTGCGGCATGCTGACCGGCCTGCTTGCGGCATTCGCCATCCTGCGCGGTTCGTTTGTGCTGTTTTGCTGCGCGACGTTCCTCGGCGGGCTTTATGGCGCGGTGTCGCAATCCTATCGCTTTGCCGCCGCCGATGGCGCGAGCGCGGCATATCGCCCCAAAGCCGTGTCGTGGGTCATGGCCGGCGGCGTGTTCGCCGGCGTGTTCGGCCCCCAGCTCGTGCAGTGGACGATGGATATCTGGCCGCCTTATGTGTTCGCCTTCAGCTTCGTGGTGCAGGCGATGGTGGCGCTGATCGCGATGGCCATTCTCGCCGGCGTCGATGCGCCGAAGCCGGCACCATCCGATTTTCACGGCGGTCGTCCGCTGTTGGAAATCGTGCGGCAACCGCGGTTTATCGCGGCCGCCATCTGCGGCATCGTCTCCTATCCGATGATGAACCTGGTGATGACGTCGGCGCCGCTGGCGATGAAACTCTGCGGGCTTGGCCTTAGCGATTCCAACTTCGGCATTCAGTGGCATATCGTGGCGATGTACGGGCCGAGCTTTTTTACCGGCTCGCTGATTGCGCGCTTCGGGGCGCCAAAGGTCGTCGCGATCGGCCTGTTGCTGGAGGCTTGCGCCGCGACGATCGGGCTTTCCGGTATCACCGCGATGCATTTCTGGGCCACCCTGATCGTGCTTGGGGTGGGGTGGAATCTGAGCTTTGTCGGCGCTTCCGCGCTGGTGCTGGAGACGCACCGGCCGCAGGAGCGCAACAAGGTTCAGGCGTTCAACGATTTTCTGATATTCGGCGTGATGGCGCTGGGCTCGTTTTCATCCGGCCAGCTGCTGGCGAATTACGGCTGGTCTGCGGTCAATCTCGTGGTGTATCCGCCGGTGCTGTTGGGCCTCACCGTATTGACGCTGGCATCGTTCGCCAGGCGGCAGCGGGCGAGATCGCAAGCGCTGTCCGAATTTCCCGATCCGAGTATCTGATCGACTATCCCTGCACGGGTTGCCGCAAGCGCTGGAGGTTTGATGCCGTCGCGAGAACGCCTGGATCAATTCATCGCCGTGGTCGAGGCCGGCGATCACGCCGGCGCCATCGAGCGCTATTACACCGAAGATTCCAGCATGCAGGAGAACGCCGGCCCGCCGCGCGTCGGCCGCGATCTCCTGGTCGCGCACGAGCGCGGCATCCTTGCGCGCATGGCGCAGGTCTATTCCAAGGCGATGTCCTCCGTGGTTGAAGGCGATCACGTCGCCATTCACTGGATTTTCGAGCTGACGGATAGATCCGGCAAGGTGCACCGGATCGACGAGGTGAGCTTGCAGGAATGGCGCGGCGACAGGATATTCCGCGAGCGCTTTTTCTATGATCCGTCGAAACCGAAGACGTGATGACGACCGCATGATACTTCGGTAACGATCGAAGCATCGCACCGACGGATCTGCTAGTTAATGTCGTCATGGCCCGGCAAAAGCGCGAAGCGCGTCTTCGCGCTAGACGTCCCGGCCATCCACGTCTTTAAGCAGCACAAGAAAGACGGATGCCGGCACAAGGCCGAGCATGACGGTGCAAAACAAAAAAAGCGAGAGACGTTGGCTATTTCAAGCGGTACAACCGTCGCCGAAACCTCCCCCCGTTATGACGGCTGGCGGATCGTCGCGGTCTGCTTTCTGGTGGCGACCTTTGGCTGGGCCTTCGGCTTCTACGGCCAAAGCGTCTACCTTGCGGAGTTGCATCGCCTGTACGGCTGGCCGGCCTCGCTGATTTCGTCGGCGACGACGTTCTTCTACTTGTTCGGCGCCGTGCTCGTCGCCTTTGTCAGCGAGGCGGTGCGGACGTTCGGTCCGCGCAACTGCCTGCTCGGCGGCGTGCTGGCGATGGCGGCGGCCGCCGCCTTGATCGGCCAGGTCACCGCGCCATGGCAGCTATATGCGGTCAACGTGCTGCTGGCATTCGGCTGGGCCGGCACCAGCCTCGGCGTCATCACCAATACGCTCGGCCTCTGGTTCGATCAAAAGCGCGGCATGGCGATCAGCCTCGCGCTGAACGGCGCAAGTTTTGGCGGCATCATCGGGGTGCCGCTGTTGGTGGCGGCCATCGGCAGCTTCGGATTTGCTCATGCGATGATGGCCGCGGCGGCGACGATGCTGGTGGTGATGATCCCGGTCATCGCGATCTTTGTCGGCCGCCCGCCGGAGCGCGGCGGGATCGCGGTGGAATTGGCGGTCGCCGCCGAAGCACCATCCCCGTCGCGGATACGTGCACAGGCCATCCGCGATGTCGCATTCCTGACGGTATCGATTGCCTTTGCGCTGGTGCTGTTTGCGCAAGTCGGATTCATCGTTCACTTGATTGCGTTTCTCGATCCGGCGATCGGACGCGAGCACGCCGCGATCGCAGTTGCGCTGTTGACGGCGATGGCGGTGGTCGGACGCGTGCTGTTCTCAACCGTGATAGATCGCCTCAACCAGCGGCTGGCGTCGGCGATCTCGTTCACAAGCCAGGCGGTGGCGCTGGCGATCATCATCAATTCGCGCAACGAAATGCTGCTGATGGCGGCCTGCGCGCTGTTTGGATTTTCGGTCGGCAATCTGATTACGCTGCCGGCGCTGATCGTGCAGCGCGAGTTCGACCCGCGCGCGTTCGGGGTGCTGATCAGCCTGATCACCGCGATCAACCAGGTCACCTATGCGTTCGGCCCGGGCGTTATCGGCCTGCTGCGCGATGCGTCCGGAAGCTATGCCTTGCCGTTTTACGGCTGCATCGGGCTGGAGCTTGTGGCCGCGATGCTGATCATGGTTCGCGGACGGGGCGCGAAGACCTTATCCTGAGGAGCGGCCTCTTGGCCGCATCTCGAGGATGGGCACCACGGTTCGAGACGGCGCACCGGACAGCGCAAGTGCGCTGCCGGGAGCGCGCCTCCTCACCATGAGGGTCACGCTTCCCGTTGCCGCAATAAGTCCTCGAGGTCGAGCCGGTGCGTGAACATCGCCAGCGATCCATCCTCTTTGCGCGGCCACTGTTCTTTGGGCCGGTCCCAATACAACTCCACGCCGTTCTCGTCGGGATCGCGCAGGTAAAGCGCTTCACTGACGCCGTGATCGCTGGCGCCGTCGAGAGCAATTCCCGCGCTGATCACGCGGTGCAAGGCATCGGCCAGCGCGGGCCGCGTCGGATAGAGGATCGCGGTGTGAAACAACCCCGTCGTTCCCGGCGGCGGCGGATGGCCGCCTTTGCTTTCCCAGGTGTTCAGGCCGATGTGGTGGTGATAGCCGCCGGCCGAAATGAACGCCGCGCCGGAACTTAAGCGTTGTGTCAGCTCGAAGCCCAGCACGCCGCAATAAAATCCCAGCGCCCGATCGAGATCGGCCACCTTGAGATGGACATGGCCGATGCGTGTACCGGCAATGACGGGCGTCGGGTAATCGGGCATGGGTATCTCCGTCGTCTTCACCTCTCTCCGCCTGCGGGGAGAGGTCGGATTTTAAGCGTAGCTTAAAATCCGGGTGAGGGGGTACAGGCCTATCCCGAAATCCTACGTTTCCGAAAGTGCCCCTGACCCCGACCCTCTAAGAGCGAGCTTCGCTCGTCTCGGCCCCGTAAAGAACGGGGAGAGGGAGATGACCGCCGCAACCCTCCTTACGCCAGGTCGGAAACCTCTCCCTGCGGCAGATCGAACTCAAAGGTGTTTAGCGTCATCGAGACCATGGTGTAGTAGCCGCACAGCCCGATGATCTCGACCAGCCCGCGCTCGCCGAGCATTTTTACGGCCTCGTCGTATAGCCCCTTGGTCAGCCCGTGGCCTTCGTGCAGCGATTTGGAAACGTCGTAGATCATCCGGCCCTTGGGGTCGTCGAAAACAGGCGCGCGGCGATGCCGGATGTCTTCGATGATCTTGGGATCCATGCCGCCTTTGAGCGCGAGCCGCTTGTGGGCGTACCATTCGTAATGCGAGGTCCAGTGTCGTGCGGTAACCAGGATCGCTATCTCGGACAGTTTTGCCGGAAACACCGTATCGAACCGCAGGAAGGCGCCGAGGCGTGTGGCGTGGCGCGCCATCTCCGGGCTGTTGAGCCAGGCCATCATCGGTGGCGGCGGGGCGCCACGCTTGCCGGCGATCGATTCGTCGTAGGTTTGCTTCTGGTCCTCGTTCATTTCGCCAGGCGAAAGCAACTTCAGCCGCATGTCGGTTTCCTCTTGCTTTTCAATTGTTGCGGCTTTGCGAATACACCCGATTAGGGATCATGGCCACATCCGTGGCCGCATAGGCAGCGCCAGAGATGTATTGAATTCCGCCATGCGATGGCTAAGGTCGATCCAACAACGATGGAAACGCTGCCATGTCCGATCTGGAAAAGTTTCGCCGCGAAACCCGCGCCTGGCTTGAGGTCAATTGTCCGCCGGAGATGCGGCGTCCCATGACATCAGACGAAGAAACGTTCTGGGGCGGCCGCAACACCAAATTCTCATCCGAGCCGCAGCGCGTCTGGTTTGAGCGGATGCGCGACAAGGGCTGGACCGTGCCGCACTGGCCCAGGGAATATGGCGGCGGCGGCCTCGATCCGGAACAGACAAAAATCGTGCGGCAGGAAATGGCGGCGCTCGGCGCGCGCCAGCCGCTAGTTTCGTTCGGCATTTCCATGCTCGGGCCAGCACTCCTGAAGTACGGCACCGACGCGCAGAAGAAAGAGCATCTGCCGAAGATCGCAGCCGGCCTGATCCGCTGGTGCCAGGGCTATTCCGAGCCGAATGCCGGATCGGACCTCGCCTCGCTGCAGACCCGCGCCGAGAGCGACGGCGACGATTTCATCATCAATGGCCAGAAGATCTGGACCTCCTACGCCAACTACGCCGACTGGATTTTCTGCCTGGTGCGGACCGATCCGGCCGCCAGGAAACATGACGGCATCAGTTTTATCCTGTTCGACATGGCCTCAAAGGGCGTCTCGACCAAACCTATCCTGCTGATTTCCGGCCGCTCGCCATTCTGCGAGACCTTCTTCGACAACGTCCGGGTACCGAAGGCCAATGTGGTCGGCACCGTCAACCGCGGCTGGGACGTCGCGAAATATCTGCTGCAGCACGAACGCGCGATGATTTCCGGCATGGGCGAGCGCGGCGTGGGCCGGCCGCTCGGTCAGGTTGCCGCCGACTCCGTGGGGACCGACGAGCAGGGCCGTCTGGAAGATCCGATGCTGCGCGGACAAATCGCCACCTTCGAGATCGACGAGGCGGCCTTGGCCTGCGCCGCCGAACGCGCGGTCGATCTGGCCAAGGCCGGGCAATCGCATCCGGCGTTTTCCTCGGCGATGAAATATTACGGCACCGAGCTGAACAAGCGCCGCTACGAGATCTTGATGTCGGCGGGCGGCGTCGACGCGCTGGAATGGGAAAGCGAGCGCTCCAAAGGCGGCGCCCGGCCGCGCGCCTGGCTGCGCACCAAGGCCAACTCGATCGAGGGCGGCACCTCCGAGGTGATGCTCGGCATCGTCGCAAAACGGATTCTCGATCTGCCGGGGGCGTAAAAAGACTCCTCATCCTGAGGAGCGGCCTCTTGGCCGCGTCTCGAAGGATGAAGTCTCATGGTTCGAGACGGCGCGCCGGACAGCGCAAGTGCGCTGCCGGGAGAGCGCCTCCTCACCATGAGGTACACACCGAGACCCGCTAACCCCGATCGCTTTAGCGTCAACCGAAGACCGGAACCCTCCCATGGCACTCGTCCTCAACGAAGAACAATCGATGCTGCGTGACAGCGCGCGCGGGCTGATCAGCGACAAGGCGCCGGTGTCGCATCTGCGGCAGCTGCGCGATACGAAGGACGCGACCGGATTTTCCCGCGATCTCTGGAAGGCTTTTGCCGAGATGGGATTTTCCGGCCTGCTGGTGCCCGAAAGTTTCGGCGGCAGCGGGCTCGGTTGCGTCGAAGCCGGCGTGGTGATGGAGGAAATCGGCCGCAGCTTGATGCCGTCGCCGTTTCTTGCAACCGCCGTGCTGTCGGCTTCCGCGCTGTCGCGCGGCGGCAGCGCCGCGCAAAAATCCGAGCACCTGCCCAGGATCGCCGCTGGCTCGCTGCTGGCCGCGCTCGCCATTGACGAAGGGACAAAACATCGTCCGCTGCAGATCAAAATGCAGGCGGTGCGTTCCGGCAATGGTTTCAAACTTAGCGGCGCCAAGGCCTTCGTGGTCGACGGGCACACCGCCGATCTCCTGATCGTCGCGGCCCGCACCGCGGGCTCAGCCGGCG
>Ga0207660_10002710_pt1 | contig 11605 bp, 9 predicted proteins | sample KBSC73BmetaG_FD_184335 | JGI IMG/M metagenome (GOLD analysis project Ga0207660, IMG submission 184335) | Corn rhizosphere microbial communities from Kellogg Biological Station, Michigan, USA - KBS C7-3B metaG (SPAdes) (version 2) | ecosystem: Host-associated > Plants > Roots > Rhizosphere ... | reverse complement strand
TGTCGTACACCGCCGATCTACAGGTCGGCGGCCTCATCGCCTCGGTCGGCCAGCGCATGCTCGGCGGCGTGTCGAAGATGATGGCCGACAAGTTCTTCACCACGATGAGCTCACTGCTGCAGGCCTAGCGCGCATGGCGTCGCGCTTCCTCGAGCCCGCGCGCGAGAGTGCCTCGCGGGCGGCGCTCACGCGCCTGCAGCAGCGCCGGCTGCGCGAGCAGGTGACGCACGCCGCGCGGCACAGTCCCTTCTATCGACGGCGGCTGCGAGAGGCGCGCATCGATCCCACCACGATCCGCACGCTCGACGACCTGCGTCGCCTGCCGTTCACCACGAAGGACGATCTGCGCGACAGCCAGCAGCAGCGACCGCCGTGGGGCAACGTGCTGGCGGTGCCGCTCGCCGACGTCGTGCGCGTGCACCTGACCTCGGCCACGACCGGGCGGCCGCTGGCCTTCCTCGACACCGCCGCCGACTGGTACGGCTTCTATCATTCGTACGCGCGCTCGCTGCACGCGTTCGGCGTGCGGCGCGACGACATGGTCATGGCCGCGTTCTCCTACGGTCCCTGGATCGGATACTGGAGCGGGTTCTACGCGGCCCAGGACCTCGGCTGCCTCGTCTATCCCGTCGGCGGGCTCTCGACCGAGCAGCGGCTCGACGCGCTGCTGACGTATCCGATCACCGTGCTCGGCTGCACGCCGTCCTACGCGCTCTTCCTGGCCGAGGCGGCCGCGAAGAAGGGGATCGATCTCGCCAAGGAGACGAAGCTGCGGATCACCTGGCACACCGGCGAGCCCGGGGCCTCGATTCCCGCCACGAAGGCCAGGATCGAGGCCGCCTTCGGCGTGCGCGCCTACGACCTGCCCGGCCTCACCGAGATCGCGGCGTGGGGCTTCGAGTGCGAGGCCCGCACCGGCCTCACGCACGTGCACGAGGACTACGTCTATCCGGAGGTGCTCGACGAGCAGGAGCGGCCGGTGAAGCCCGGCGAGCGCGGCGAGCTCGTCTTCACCAGCCTCTACCGCAAGGCGATGCCGCTCCTGCGCTATCGCACCCGCGACATCGTGCAGCGCGCCGCGCGCCGCTGCCCGTGCGGGCGCACGCTCGTCGCCTTCGAGGGCGGCGTGCTCGCCCGGCTGGACGACATGAAGAAGGTCCGCGGCATCATCGTGTACCCGCGGCGCATCGAGGAGCTGGTGCGCCCCCATCGCGACGTGGACGAGTTCCAGATCGTCTTCCGCCGTCGCGACGGCCTCGACGACATCCTCGTGCGGCTCGATCCCTCGCCGGCGCTCGCCCTCGGCGAGCGGGCCCGGCTCGGCGACACCCTGGCCAGGGATCTGCGGCTCGGTCTCGGGATCCGGGTCAGCGTGGAGGTGGGCGAGCCCGGCTCGCTCCCACGCTGGGACCACAAGGCGCGGCGGGTGAAGGACGAGCGCACCGAAGTTCCCTTCTAGGAGACTCCTCGCGTGAAAGCGGCGTACTTCAAGGAACACGGCGGCAGCGACAAGATCGTCTACGGCGACTATCGCGATCCGGCCCCCGCGGCCGGCGACGTGGTGGTGCGCGTGCGCGCGTGCGCGCTCAACCAGGTCGACATGCTCCTGCTCGACGGCCGCTTTCCGCCGCCGGAGGGGCTGCCGCACGTCAACGGCTGCGAGGTGGCCGGCATCGTGGAGACGCTCGGCGCCGGCGTGACCGGCCTGACCGCGGGGCAGCGCGTGATCGTGTTCCCCGGGTTCTCGTGCGGGACGTGCGAGTTCTGCCTGATCGGCGAGCGCACCGTGTGCCTGCGCTATGGCTACCTCGGCGCCCACAAGGACGGCGGCTACGCCGAGCTGGTGCGGGTCCCCGCCGCCAACTGCCTGCCGCTGGCGGACGCGATCGCGTTCGAGGCGGCCGCCGCGCTGCCGCTGGCGTTCCTCACCTCCTGGCACGCGCTGATCGCCAAGGCCGGGCTGAGGCCCGGCCAGACGGTGCTGGTGCAGGCCGCGGGCAGCGGCGTGGGCAGCGCCGCGATCCAGATCGCCCGGCTGTGCGGGGCCCGGGTCATGACCACCGTCGGCAGCGACGACAAGATCGACTTCGCCCGGGGGCTGGGCGCCGAGCACGTCGTCAACTACCGCACCCAGGACTTCGTCGAGGAAGCCAAGCGGTGGACGGGCAAGCGCGGCGTGGACGTGGTCGTCGAGCACATCGGCGGCGAGACGCTCGAGCGCTCGACCTACGCGCTGACCCGGCTCGGCACGCTCGTCTCCATCGGCAGCCACGACACCCACTGGGGGCGCCTGGACCTGCGCCACGTCTACTCCAAGAATCTCCGGATCGTCGGGACCAACCTGGGCTCGATCGTCGAGCTGCGCACGCTGCTCGACTACGTCCTCGAAGGCCGGCTGCGGCCGGTGATCGACCGGGCGTTCCCGCTGAACGACGCGCGGGCGGCGGTGCAGCACGTGCTGGACCGCAAGAACAAGGGAAAGGTCCTGCTGGTCCCGTGACGCTCGCGCGCCTGCTGGAGCTGGCCGCGCTGCGATGGCCCCAGGCCGAGGCCGTCGTGGACGGCGATCGGCGGCTGTCGTACGCCGAGCTCCACGCGCGCGCGCGCTCGCTCGGGGCCGCGTTCCAGCGTCTCGGCGTCGGGCGCGGCGATCGCGTGCTCATCGCGCTGCGTAACCGGCTCGAGCACGTGCTCGCCTACTGGGCGCTGCAGACCGTGGGCGGCGTCCCGACCCCGGTCAACTTCCGTCTGGCCGCCGGCGAGATGCAGTACGTCTGGCAGGACTCCGGCGCTCGCGTCGTCGTGCTCGAGGCCGACACGGCGCCCGCCGTGCTGGCCGCCACCGAGGGTCGCGACGTGCGCCTCCTGTGGGTCGGCGCTCCCCAGGCCAGGCCGAAGGGCGCCGTCTCGTTCGAGGACCTGGCGGGCGCGGGGGCGTGTCCGCCTCCCGCGGAGAGCGATCTCTCGCTGCTCCTCTACACGTCCGGCACGACCGGACGTCCGAAGGGCGTGCCGCGGACGCATCGCAACCACTACGCGGGGGCGCTCGCCCAGGCGCTGCAGTGCGGGTACGTCTGGGGCGAGCGGACCCTCGGCGTCATGCCGCTCTATCACACGATGGGGATTCACGCGCTGACCGGCATGGCCGCCGTCAACGGATGTTTCGTCTGCCAGCCCGAGTGGAGCGCGGCGGCGGCGCTGCGGCTCGTCCGCGCGGAGCGCATCACCGCGCTCTACCTGATCCCGACGCTCTTCTACGATCTGGTGCACGCGCCGGACTGCTCGCGCGACGCCGTGGAGTCCGTGACGAAGCTCGGCTATGCTGGCGCGCCGATGCTGGCCGCGCTCACCGAGGCCTGCGTGAAGACGTTCCAGCCGCACGTGTTCGTCAATCACTACGGCTCGACCGAGATCTACACGTTCTCGGTGCGGCCCGACGTCCACCTCAAGCCCGGGAGCGCCGGACGGCCGGGCGTGCACGCGGCCCTGCGCGTGGTCGTCGCCTCGGCGGAGCGACGGGTGAGCCCCGACGATGCCGTGCGGCCGGGCGAGCAGGGGGAGATCATCGCCAGCCTGGACGGCGACGAGGCCTTCGCCGGCTACTGGAACCGTCCGGACGCCGACGCCCGGGCCCTCCGCGCGGGCTGGTACTTCACCGGCGACATGGGCTACGTCGACGCCGACGGCGAGCTGTACGTGACCGGGCGCGTGGACGACATGATCATCAGCGGCGGCGAGAACATCCATCCCGTCGAGGTCGAAGAGGTGCTGGCGCGCCACCCCGCCGTGCGCGACGTGGCGGTGGTCGGCGAGCCCGACGAGCGCTGGGGCCAGCGCGTGGTGGCCTTCGTCGTCCCCGCCGGCCCCGGGCTCACGGCCGAGACGCTCGACGCCCACTGCGTGAGCCGCGGCGAGCTGGCGTCGTTCAAGCGGCCGCGCCGGGTCGTGTTCGTCCGCGAGATTCCCAAGACCGCGTCCGGCAAGATCCTGCGCCGCCTGCTCCGCGACGGCCACTACTCGGAGATCACGACATGAGCGAGTTCCTGCGCGTGGACCGGCAGGGCGCGATCGCCACCCTGTGGATCGATCGCCAGCCCAAGATGAACACCATGACGGTCGCGATGCGCAACGAGTTCCCCGGCATCTTCCGGGATCTCGAGGCCGACGAGCGGCTGCGGGTGGTCGTCATCCGCGGCGCCGGCGGCAAGGCGTTCAGCGCGGGCGGAGACGTGGCCGAGTTCCTGACGCTGGCGCCCGCCGACCTCGAGCTGTGGGGCGACACGCTCACCGCCGCCGAGCGCTGCCGGAAGCCCGTCATCGCGGCCATCGACGGGTATACGATGGGGGCCGGTCTCGAGCTGGCGGTCGCCTGCGACTTCCGCATCGCCACGCTGCGTAGCGAGTTCGCCTTTCCCGAGGTGCGACTGGGCATGATTCCGGGCAGCGGCGGCACCCAGCGCGCGATGCGCCTGATGGGCATGACGCGGGCCAAGCTGTTCATGATGACGGGCCAGCGCATCGGGGCCGAGCGGGCCGAGGCGTGGGGGCTCATCACCCAGGCCGTCGCCAACGACGGGCTCGACGCCGCCGTGGGCGCCCTGGCCACGGAGCTGGCGGACAAGGCGCCGCTGGCGCTGCGCACGCTGAAGATGGTGCTCAACCGCGGCGCCGACGCGCCGCTCGACACCGCGCTGGAGCTGGAGCGCAAGTCCTACGCGTGGCTGCGGGCGACGCACGACTACGAAGAGGGCGTCCGCTCCTTCCTCGACAAGCGCCCACCGAAGTACCAGGGGAGATAGATGCCGACCCAATCGTTCGGCCTCATCCTGGCCAATCGCGCGGTGGTCCTCGGCGCCGTCAAGGCGCGTGACCTGCTCGACATCGCGGTCGACGCCGAGCGCTCCGGCGTGTTCGACGCCGTCTGGGTCGGCGACAGCCTGCTGGCCAAGCCGCGCCTGGAGTCGGTCACGCTGCTGTCGGCGCTGGCCGGCATCACCGAGCGCGTGCGTCTGGCCGTCGGCTGCATGGCGACGTTCGTCCACCGCCACCCCGTGATGCTGGCCCAGCAGTGGGCGAGCCTCGACGTCCTCTCCGGCGGTCGCGCGCTGCTGGCCGTGTGCCTGGGCGGGCCCGACAGCGCCAACGCCGCCCAGGCCGCCGAGCACGCGGTCATGGGGATCGCCTCCGGCGAGCGTGTCGAGCGGCTGGAGGAGGGCATCCGGATCCTGCGCACGCTGTTCGGCGGCAAGGGGGTCAGCCACGCCGGCACGTTCTATCGCTTCGACAACGTCACGCTGGAGCCGCGGCCGATCCAGAGCCCGTGCCCGATCTGGATCGCCTCCAATCCGACCGGCCTCACCTGGAAGGGCGGCGCCAGCGCCTCCGACGCCGCCGTCGAGCGCGGGCTGCGCCGCGTCGCCCGCTACGCCGACGGCTGGATGACCAACAAGCTGTCGCCGGCGGAGTTCGCGCAGCAATTCGGACGCATCCGCGCGATGGCGCGCGAGGAGGGACGCGATCCGGCGCATCTCGGCAGCGCGCTCTATCACAACATCAACATCAACGAGGACCGGGCGGCGGCGCTGGCGGAGAGCAAGGCGTTCCTGGACGCCTACTACACCGCCAAGTTCACCCCGCAGTTCGTGGAGCAGTGGACGGTGGCCGGCGGTCCGAAGGAGTGCGCGGAGCAGCTGCGCGCGTACTTCGGCGCCGGGCTCGGCCACATGGCCCTGCGCCTGGCCTCGTGGAACCAGCGCGCCCAGCTCGCCCGCTTCCTGGGCGAGGTGGCGCCCGCGCTCGGAGACCGCTGATGCTGCACGGGATCGATCATCTCGTCATCACCGTCCCCGATCTCGCCGCCGCCATCAAGACGTATCGCGATCTCGGCTTCACGGTCGTGGCGGGCGGCCGCCACACCGGCATCGGCACCCACAACGCGCTGATCGCCTTCCGCGACTCGTCGTACCTCGAGCTGGTCGGCTTCTACGAGCCGCGCCCCGATCATCGGTGGTGGGCGCCGCTGCAGAAGGGCGGCGGCCTCGTCGACTTCTGCCTGCAGACCGACGACCTCGCCGGTGACGCCGCCGTCCTCCGCGGAGCCGGCGTGGACATGAGCGACCTCGAGCCGCGCCACCGGATGCGGCCCGACGGCGTCGAGGTGCGCTGGGTCTGCGCGCTGGCGCGCGGCCTCCATCGCGGCGTGGCGCCCTTCGTCCTCGCCGAGGAGACGGGGCGCGACGAGCGGGTGCCGGGCCAGCGCACGCACGCCAACGGCGTGACCGGCATCGGCCGCGTCACCGTGGCCGTGCACGATCTGGCGGCCGTCCGCGGCTGGTACGAGAAGGCGCTCGGCCCCCCCGGCCAGAACGTCGCCTGCCCGGAGCTCGGCGCCACCGGGGCCCGCTTCACGGTCGGCCCGCACACGTTCGACTTCCTCGCCCCGACCGGGGCCGGCGCCGTGCGTGACTGGCTCGCCAAGCGCGGCGCCTCGCCCTACGCCGCCACCCTCGTCGGCGCCCACCGCGCCGTCCCCCTCGACCTCGGCCGGACGTGGGGTGCCCGCCTGGCCCTGGCCTGACGCCGTCCTCGAAAGGAGAAGGTCGATGAAGCTGATCCTCGCGGTCGCGCTGGTGCTCGTGGTGGGCGTGTCGGCGGTCGTGGCCCAGACGCCGGCCGCGCCGGTGAGTCTGGCCTTCGCCACGCTCGACACCGGAAGCGCCTGGTACGTCTACGGCGCCACCATGGCCGAGCTGCTGCGCAAGTCGCTGCCGGCCGGCTCGAACATCGACGTCAAGCCGCGCGCCGGCGGCGTGGGCAACCCAAAGCTCGTCGCCAAGAACGAGACGCCGCTCGGCTTCGGGTTCACCGTCACCAACCGCTGGGCCGCCGAGGGCAGGGAGGCGTACACCGAGAAGCTCGACAACCTCCGGGCGCTGGTCGGCGGTCTCGACACCTACTACCTCGTCGCCGTCGCCACCAGGAAGCTGGGGATCGGCTCCGTGCGCGAGATCCGCGACAAGAAGCTGGGCGTGAAGGTCTACACGCAGCCGGTCGGCTCGCTCGGCGAGTTCGCCGGCCGCCAGCTCCTGCGCGCCACCGGGATCGGCTACAACGAGATCAAGGGCTGGGGCGGCTCCACCCAGCACGTCGGCTACAACATCATCGTCGACGCCTTCAAGGACGGCCGCGCCGACGTCCTGTTCGCGGTGATCACGCCCAAGCATCCGTCGGTCAGCGAGATCGTCACCTCGGTCGACGTGAAGTTCCTCGGCCTCGACGCCGACACCGCCAAGGCGCTGCTGCCGCTCGGCTACACGGCGGCCACCATGCCGCCCGACACGTTCAAGGGCCAGTCGGAGCCGGTGAGCACGGTGGGCTTCCCGACGGTGCTCATCACCAACAAGGAGCTGCCGGAGCCGATCGCCTACACCGTGACGAAGACCATCGTGGAGAACAAGGACGCGCTGGTGCGAGGCCACGCCGGGCTCGCCGAGTTCGATCCCAAGACGGCCTGGCAGCCCGAGAAGGTCGGCATCCCCCTGCACCCGGGCGCCGAGCGGGCGTACCGCGAGAAGGGGTGGATGAAATAGCCGCCGACTGGATCCTCGCCAACGGCCGGATCCTCACGTTCGACGCGCGCCGCCCGCGGGCGACCGCGCTCGCGGTCGCCGGGGGTCGCATCGCCGGCGTCGGCGATCGTGCGGTCGTCACGTCGTGGCGCGATCGGCGCACCCGTATCGTCGATCTCCGCGGCGCCACCGTCATCCCCGGTCTCGTCGACGCCCACGCCCATCTCGACCGCGAGGGGCTGAAGGCGCGATATCCCTCGCTGGCCCGCTGTCGCTCGATCACCGACATCCAGGCGCTCGTGCGCCGACTGGCCGCGAAGACGCCGAAGGGCGAGTGGATCGTCACCATGCCGGTGGGCTCGCCGCCGTTCTACCAGGACGCGCCGGGCGGGCTCGCCGAGGACCGCTGGCCCACGCGGACCGACCTCGACGCCGTCGCGCCCGACCATCCCGTCTACATCCGCGGCATCTGGGGCTACTGGAACAAGCCCCCCGTGCACTCCGTCGCCAACAGCCTGGCCCTGGCGCGGGCCGGCGTCGGCCGCGACACCGAGCCGCCCGCGGGCGTGGAGATCGCGAAGGACGCCGCCGGCGAGCCGACCGGGCTGTTCGTCGAGCACAACCTGATCCAGGTGCTCGAGTTCACGCTGATGCGGCAGGCGCCGCGCTTCACGCACGCCGATCGGTTGCGGGCGCTCGGCGCCGCGCAGGCCGCGTACGCGGCCCGGGGCGTGACCGCCGTCTACGAGGGCCACGGCATCGCGCCCGAGGTGCTGGCCGTGTACCGCGAGGCGCGCGAGCGCGGCACGCTACGGCTGCGGGCGACGCTGGCGGTGAGCCCGACGTGGGACGGCCCCGTCGAGGCCGCGGCCGGCCTGCGGGATGTGGCGGCGTGGGCCGGCGGCCGGGGGCTCGGTGACGATCGCCTGCGCGTGGCCGGCGTCTGCCTGCACTACGGCGGGGATCCGAGCGTCGCGCGTATCCTGCACGACGCCCAGCCCTACACGGGCTGGGCGGGCTTCGTGGAGAGTGCCAACACGCGCGAGGCGTACACGCGGCAGGCGAGCCTGGCCGCGCAGCTGGGCGTGCGCGTCAACACGCTGGTGACGCGCTGCCTGCCGGAGGTGCTCGACGTCTGGGAGGCGATCGCGGCGCACCACCCGCTCCGCGATCGGCGCTGGGTGCTCGTGCACCTCAACGCCGCGACGCCGGCCCAGCTCGCGCGCATCCGTCGCCTCGGCCTGGTGGCGACGACGAATCCGATCTCCTATCTCTACCGCTCGGCCGGCGACGAGGTGGCGAAGCTCGGCGGCAACGCCGAGCAGCTCCTGCCGCACCGCAGCCTGGCCCGTCACCGCATTCCGTACGGCATCGCGACCGACAACAAGCCCGCCGATCCCTGGGTGGCGTTCGCCGCGGTCGTGGCCCGACGCGACATGCGCACCGGCGTCGTGGTGGGGCCGGGGGAGCGGCTCACGCGCGCCCAGGCGCTGTCCGCGCTCACCGGCGGCGGCGCCGCCGTGACCTTCGCCGAGCGCGAGCGCGGCCGGCTCGCGCCGGGCTGGGCGGCCGACCTCGCGGTGCTCGAGCACGACCCGCTGACGGCCCCGCTCGAGGACCTGGTCGGACAGACGGCGCGGCTGACGATGGTCGGGGGCGATGTCGTGCACCATGCCTGATCTCCGCTCGCCGCGGATCTGGCTGGCCATCGCCTGGTCGCTGTTCCAGCTCTACACGGCCGTCGCCGGGCTCTTCGACCTGCTCGTCCAGCTGCCGGTGCACGTCGGCTTCGCCGTGGCCCTGGGGTTCCTCACCGATCCCGCGCCCGACTCGGCGGAGGCGGCGGCCGCGCTGGCCAGGCGGCGCCGCCGGCGCTGGCTCGACGGCACGCTGGCGGTGCTGGTGCTCGCCTGCGTCGCGCACTACGTCGTCCACCAGGAGCGGTTGAAGACGCGGATGGCGGGCGTGGATACGCCCGAGCCGATCGACGTGGCGGTCGCCATCCTGTTCACGCTGCTCCTGCTGCTGGCCGCGTACCGCCACATCGGCCCCGCCCTCGTCGTGATGGCGCTGGCCTTCGTGGCGTACGTCTTCGTCGGGCCGTGGCTGCCCGGCTTCCTCTCGCACGGCGGCGAGTCGTTCCTGCAGCTCGTCGACGAGCAGATGCTCACCACCAAGGGCGTGTTCGGGGTGCCGACGCTGGTGTCGGCGACGTTCATCTACCTGTTCGTCCTCTTCGGCGGCGTCATGTCCTACGGCGGGCTGCTGCGCTTCTTCACCGACGGCGCGCTGGCCATCGCCGGCGCCACCCGGGGCGGAGCCGGGAAGGTCGCCGTGATCTCCAGCGGGCTGTTCGGCACCGTCAACGGCAGCGCGATCGCCAACGCCGTCACCACCGGCGCCTTCACGATCCCGCTGATGATGCGCGCCGGCTACCGTCCCGCGTTCGCGGCCGGCGTGGAGGCGTGCGCCTCGATGGGCGGCCAGCTCATCCCGCCGGTGATGGGCGCGGCCGCCTTCATCATGGCCGAGACGCTCGGCGTGCCCTACGGCACCATCGCGTTCGCGGCGACGATTCCCGGCATCCTGTACTTCGTCGCCGTCGGCGCCATGGTGCACTTCGAGGCGGCGCGCCAGGAGCTGCCGGTGCTGCCGCGGGCCGAGCTGCCCCGGCTCGGCGCCGTCTTCAAGCGCGACGCCCACCTGCTCGTCGGTCCGGCGGTGCTCGTGTGGTTCCTGGTCGAGGGGCGTTCGCCGCTCTTCGCCGGCTTCTGGGCGCTCGTCGCCGCCTTCGTCATGAGCCAGGTCCGGCGCGAGACGCGGATGGGCCCGGGCAAGGTCGTCGCGGTGCTGGTCGACGCCGCCTTCAGCGCGATGCCGGTGGCGCTGGCCTGCGCGACCGTCGGCATCGTGGTCGGCGTCGTGGCCGAGACCGGGCTCGGCCTCAAGCTCGCCAGCGGCATCGTCAACGTCGCGCAGGGCAACATGCTGGCCACGCTGGTGCTCACGATGCTCGCCGCGCTGGTGCTCGGCACCGGCCTGCCGACCTCGGCCACCTACATCATCACCTCGATCATGGCCGCCCCCGCGCTCGTGCAGCTCGGCATTCCCAAGCTCGTCGCCCACATGTTCGTCTTCTACTTCGGCATCCTGGCCGATCTCACCCCGCCCACCGCGATCTCCACCTACGCCACCTCCTCGATCGCGAAGGCCGACGTCTGGCGCACGCAGTGGACGGCCATGATGCTGGCGCTGTCCGGGTTCATCATCCCGTTCTCGTTCGCCTACGATCCCGCCCTGCTCATGCAGAGCGCCACCGTGGCGCAGATCGTCGTGCGTAGCGCCGCCGCCACGCTCGGCATCCTGATGCTGGCGGCCGGCCTCATCGGCTATCTGCGGGCGCCCACCCGCGCCTGGGAGCGGGCCCTCCTGCTGGCCGGCGCGTTCCTGTTAATCTTCCCGGGGGCGTGGAGCGACCTGGCCGGGCTCGCCTGCGGGGTCGTCGTCCTCGTCTCACAGCGCGCCGCGCGTCCGGCCGGCGCCAGGGAGGCCGCGTGATGGGTTTCATGGACATGCGTCAGTGGATCGGGCTCCTCGAGAAGGAAGGGGAGCTGCGGCGCATCGACGCCGAGGTGCACTGGGACCGCGAGCTCGGGGCCGTGGCCCGGCGCGTGCTGGAGAAGAAGGGGCCGGCGCTCCTCTTCGAGAACATCACCGGCTACCGGACGGGGCGCTGCACGAAGCTGCTCACCGGTGCCCTCGGCGACCGGCGCCGGCTGGCGCTGGCGCTCGGCTTCCCCAAGGACGTCGGCAACGCCGAGCTCTTGCAGTACGTCATGGAGAAGAACCGCGCGGCCATCGCGCCGCGGATCGTGCCGACGGGGCCCGTGAAGGACGTGATCGTGCGCGGCGACGCCGTCGACCAGGCCGAGCTCCCGGTCCCGAGGTGGCATCACCTCGAGGGCGGGCGGTACATCCACACGTTCTCGGGCGTCGTGACCCGCGATCCCGACACCCGCGTGATGAACGTCGGCATC
>Ga0207660_10002708_pt1 | contig 11611 bp, 8 predicted proteins | sample KBSC73BmetaG_FD_184335 | JGI IMG/M metagenome (GOLD analysis project Ga0207660, IMG submission 184335) | Corn rhizosphere microbial communities from Kellogg Biological Station, Michigan, USA - KBS C7-3B metaG (SPAdes) (version 2) | ecosystem: Host-associated > Plants > Roots > Rhizosphere ... | reverse complement strand
TGTGGTTAAAGATTCTTGTTTGTCCTCTCTAGAACCCACCGGTCCAGCGCCAGCAGCAACTCTTCCCTGTTCGAATACGGTCCAGGCTGATAGCCCTTTGAGCTGATTCCCTGCTGCGCCATCTCGGAGAGTTCCCAGTCCTGCTTGTTGGTGATGTCCCAGAACTCAACCGCATCCTTCGGATTGAAGCCGGGCTTTTTGATTTCATCCGGATGGAAATGCCACTCGCAGACGATCTCCGTCTGGTCCACAGCTTTGGGCCACATGGTGAAAGTCAGCATGTAATCGGGATGGAGATTGAGAAAGAAGTTGGGCAACACGCAGTAGTAGTAAACATGCCGCTGATCATCTTCGCTGAGCCCGGGCAATGCGCAACACGAAGTCGTGCCATCCATGGTGAGGGTCTGCACTCCATCGCGCAAGTCCATGCGCCCGCCCAGATATGTAGGCTGGGGCGGCTCATTGTCACCGCTCATATAGTGCGAATGCTTCTGCAGCAGCGGATGCACGATGGGGCAGTGCAGACATTCCGAGTAGTTCTGAATGATCAGCTTCCAATTGGCCCTGAGCTGGTAAACGCGCCGCTCAACCATTTGTAGCTCTTCCATCCGCCAGGGGCGGAATTTCCGGTCGAGGCCGGCCAGGTGCTCGGCAAACGGGATCGGCCGCGCAGACAGGTTGATGAAGATGTGCCCGTCCCACTCGGCGCTTGCGACCGCGTTCAGAGGATAGTCCGCTTCGCAAAAGCCTGCGACCTTTTCCATATGCGGCGCATTCGCGAGCGTGCCATCGAGCTTATAGGTCCAGGCGTGATACTGGCACTGGATGCGTCCGTTGAACCGGCCTTCCTGTTCTTTGCAAAGCAGGGTGCCCCGGTGCCGGCAAACGTTGTGAAACGCGCAGATTTTGCCGTGCTCGTCACGCGTGATGATTACGCTCGCGTTGCCGACCTGCCGGACGAAGTAGTCACCTGCATTCGGAACTTGGCTAGTCCGCCCCGCGCACAGCCACATATCAAAGTGAATGGCCTCCATCTCGCGCTGGAACCATTCAGGATCTGTGTAGCAGCGTTGCGGCAGCGTGAGAGCCTCTGAGAGCGCGAGAGGGGGGCGCGTGTTGAAGTAAGGTGCGGACATTATCTGAATATTGCCACAACTGCCAGGATTGCCAAAATCGCACGGAATTAACCAGAGTGCTCGCTTAATGCCGGAGGTCCTTCACAATGGCTCTTGCCGCATTGAATCCCGAGCCGCCAGTCAATCCGGCTCCGGGATGAGTTCCTGAGCCGCACAAGTACAAATTTTTTATAGGCGTGCGATATTGCGCCCAGTCGAGCAAAGGACGCATAGTAAAGAACTGGTCGAGCGCCAATTCGCCGTGGAAGACATGGCCCCCGGTGAGGCCATACTGTTCTTCCAGGTCTCTGGGGGTAATGATCTGCCCGTCTTCGATGAGTTCCGGAAGATTCGGGGCGTACTCGGCAAGCGTCTTCACCACTGTGTTGCCGAGCGCATCGCGCTGCTGATCCCAATCGCCTGATTTCAGATGGAAAGGCGCATACTGCATGTAGATTGACATCACATGCTTGCCGGTTGTGGCGAGCGTGGGGTCGGTGAGCGATGGTATCGCCACTTCAAGGTACGGCTGTTGTGAGAAGTTGCCGTATTTTGACTCATCAAATGCCCGCTCCAGATAATCAATTTCCGGACCGATGTGAATCCGTCCGCGCAGCGCATCCGTGTTGCCCTTCAGAGCGGTGAACTGCGGCAGACCCGATAAGGCGAGGTTCATCTTAGCTACGGTGCCCGGCATGCGATAGTGCTGCAGTTTCAACACGAAGTCGGGCGCGAGATGAGTCGAATCGACCAGATTAAGCAGCGTCCGCTTGGGATCGGCGTTCGAAATTACGCACCGCGCCGAGATTTCCTCCCCATTTGTGAGCACGACTCCGTTTGCGGTTCCATCCTTGATCCAAACTCGCCGGACCTCTGCATTGGTGCGCATCTCCACGCCAGCTTCTTTCGCCGCCGCACCCATGGCCTGCGTGATGGCTCCTGCTCCACCCGCTGCAAAATTAGCTGAACCGGCAGGATGGGGATCGCCTGCGGCGCGGATCAGCAGCACAAGGCTGCTGCCCGCCGACCATGGGCCCAGCGCCGTCCCAAAAATCCCGCGGGCTGCGATGGTGGCGCGCAGAAGTTCTGTATCAAAAAACTCCGCCACCAGGTCAGCAACGGCCATCGGCCCCCAGCGCAGCACGCGGTACATGTCTTTCTTGCCCAGCTTGCGTAGCGCCCGTCCGGTGGTGAGCATGCCCCAGAGATCTCTTCGGCTCGGATCATCAATATCCGGCGGAGTTTGCCTCATAGCGAGGCCAATGACCGCTCCGATCCGGGCCAACGACTGCTGGAATTCTGGATACTTCTCTGCATCTTTCACAGAGAATTTCCTGATCTCATTTGAAGAGCGCTTCACGTCGTTGTACAACACGAGCGCACGGCCGTCCGGCGACAGCGCAGTAACGACAACATCGGGCTTGATTAGCTTCAGCCCGTGCCGTTCGAGCTGCATGTCACGACCGATTTCGGGCAGCAGCGGCCCCGCGGAGTGAGCAAGTGTGGAACAGCGAAAACCGGGATGAAACTCTTCCGTGATCGCCGCGCCGCCAGTTTGCGCACGGCGCTCCAATACCAGCGGCTTAAAACCGGCCTTCGCCAGATAAAAGGCGGTGACAAGGCCGTTATGACCGCCGCCTATGATGACTACATCGCGGGTTCCGGTCACGCTATCGGGCTCCCGCCGTCTCAACCGTGCGACGGTTCTGAGCACGCTGCGGTGTCTTTACATCTTTCAAAATTTCCAGGGCCGCCAGCCTTCCCGGTGCGCCCATGATGCCGCCGCCCGGATGGGTGGCGGATCCGCACATATAAAGGTTCTTGATAGGTGTACGAAACTGGGCATAGCCGGGAACCGGTCGCAGGAAGAAAAGCTGCTCCAGCGAGAGCTCGCCCTGAAAGATGTTTCCTTCGCTGAGCCCGAATTCTCGCTCCAGATCAAGCGGCGTCAGGACTTGTTTGTTGATGATGATATTTTTTATATTCGGCGCGTACTCGGCCAGAGTATCAATCACGTTGTTGCCGAAGGCCTCGCGCTGTTCGTCCCAGTTCAGCCCCGTCCGCAGCTTGTAGGGCGCGTATTGAACAAAGCACGACATGACGTGCTTGCCCGGCGGCGCCACGGACGGATCAGTAAGAGATGGGATCACAATATCGATATACGGGCGCCTGGAGAAGTTGCCGTACTTCGCGTCATCGTAGGCTTTCTCCATGTACTCCACGCTGGGCGAGATAGAGATGGCGCCGCGGAGATGAGAGCCCGGTCCGGGCAGGCACTTGAAATCAGGTAGCGCGTCCAGCGCGATGTTCACTTTCCCGGAGGAGCCGCGAAATTTGTATCGGCGCACGTCCTCCAGGAATTCTCCCGGCAATTGCTTCTCGTCTATAAATTTGAGGAACGTAAGCCGGGGATCGACGCTGGATGAAATCACGTCGGCATAGAATTCATCGCCGTTTTCGAGCGCCACACCCACCGCGCGGCCATTCTGGATGATGATCTTGGAAATCGGGGATTTGGTGCGGATCTCCGCGCCTGCTTCGCGAGCTGCCTCTGCAATCGCATTGGAGATCGAGCCCGTGCCCCCGCGCGCAAACCCCCACGACCGGAATGCGCCATCAATCTCGCCCATGTAGTGGTGCAGCAGGACGTAGGCGGTGCCCGGAGAGCGCACGCCGAGGAAGGTGCCGATGATCCCAGATGCTGACATGGTCGCTTTGAGCACGTCGGTCTCAAACCATTGGTCCAGAAAATCGACGGCGCTCATGGTCATGAGCTGAACCTGGTTGTACTTGTCGTCGCTGGAGAGGCCCTGGAAGCGCTTGCCGATGAAGAGCAGCTTCATCAACTCGCGCGGGTTGAGCGTTGTGGGCTCCGGCGGCACCATGCCCAAAATAGGCTTCACGAAGCGGCACATGGCCTGCATGGCCTTGCCGAATTCTTCATAAGCTTCTGCGTCCAGCTTGGAGTGCCGGGCAATCTCACGCCGCGTCTTGCCATGGTCGTTCACGCGCCAGAGATAGTCGCCATTCGGCATCGGCGTGAACGTCCCATCCAGCGGCAAAATTTCCAGGCCGTGCCGCGGCAGATCTAGATCACGGATGATCTCCGGCCGCAGAAGCGAGACAACATAAGAGCAGACGGAAAACTTGAACCCGGGAAAGACCTCTTCTGTAACGGCCGCGCCGCCGAGCACCTGCCGGCGCTCCAGCACCAGGACTCGCTTACCGGCGCGCGCAAGATAAGCGGCATTTGTCAGGCCGTTGTGGCCGCCGCCAATGACGATTACGTCATATTTGGGATTGTTACCGTTGGAGACAGAAGCCATAAATTCAGAGCAGAGCCGCTATTCAGAGCACAGCCGCCCAATCGCAAGTTTGGGAGCGAACCCGAGGAAGTGACTTTACATTCTAGCGGACACGGTACAATTCTGTCTCGAAGCCCATAGGATTGCGTGTGAGGGGAGAAATGTCACGATTAACAACGTGGGCACTGATGATATGTCTGCTCTTTTTGATGGGTTGCGACCCAGGAATTGCAATTCGTCAGGCGGACCCGCCACAGAAGGGAATCAACGGTGGTTATGTCGAGAAATTAAATGTACAAGTTTCTCCATACCGTACGCTTGCATACTCTTCCATCTATGCGGCGCGCATTAACCTTACGAACAGGTCTGAACTTGAGCTGACCATCGACAGAATAGAATTGATCACGCGCCACGGCGTTTACCGGAAGGTTGAAGGGACCTCTCATGGATTGGGATCGGTGATTGAGCCCAACGCGACGGCCGACGTGGGAGCTTGGTTCGAATTGAAAGCGCCATTACACGACACATTTAAAAATCCCGCCAAGCTCAGCGTTTATCACCATACCGGAATCAACGGGAAGGAAGAGGTGGTCAGCACGAAGCTGATTTCCCGGTAAATCCTATAACTGCAGCACGAGCCGCAGTCCCGCTTCGACTTCCGCAAGCATGTCGGTCGTAAGCTTTCCTGTACTCTCGGTCAGAAACGAGCGGTCGAGCGTCAGAACTTGAGAGATATTGACAACTGAATCGCGTGACAATCCACTGACGCGGGCAGGAAGCAGCACGTTGCCTGGGGCATCCGCCAATCTCAAATTACTGGTGATCACAACTGCGATCACAGTGCGGATTTGGCTCCGATTGAAAGCATCCGATTGGACGATGAGCACTGGCCTCCGATAGCCCGGCTCTGAGCCACGGGGCTCCGGCAGGTCAGCCCACCAAATCTCTCCGCGGATCACAAGCTACCAGTCCTCTCTTTCGAGAGAGTGAATCTGTACGGCATGCAAAGCTGGATCTAGTCCCGAGCGCTCGCTGGAATAAACCCTGTTGAGACGTTCTGTTATGTCTCTAGTCCTTCTTCTTTCCAGGAACTCTGAGATCGCAGTAGCGTAGAGCTGGCTGCGCGAGATGCGCAGTTTGCGGGCCGCCGCTTCCGCTTTGCGAAAGAGGTCTTCAGGAAGAGAAATCGCCGTTTTCATGATCTTAGTATAACATTAGTCATACCCCAAGTTATACCATTCCAGAACCGCGACGGTTTGTCGCGTACCGTAATTCGGTACACCGTCAACGGGCACGCTGTGCCGCAGCGGAAGCCTGCTTGATGGCCGGTCCAGTGCCTTTCTCCAGTGTCACAGTTTTCGTGTTGTCGTCCGGCACTCGGTCAATGAGCAGCGCAAACGGATCGATTCCGGCTTTATCGGGCAGCTTGTCGGTCACGAAGGTAAACGTCGAGTCTTTTTGCGTGATGTGGACGCGCTGGCGATAAGGCGTGTCTCCATATCTCCTGTCCTTTGCAGGTTTGGCGAACGCGCCGATATCGATATAGTCATTCACCGGGACCTCAGTTTCGTTGCCTTTGGCATCCGCCTTGTACTTCTCCGCAACTACCTTGATCGTGACATCATATTTGCCGTCGGCGCGCTTCTGCGCTGTAGCGTTTACTGTGCGGTTCGAGAAGATCGTAATGTCCTCAAACAGGTCTTTGATCAGGTACTGAAGATTGGGTGGCGTTTCTTCTTTGAGCGCATCCACCAGCGCGTATGAAGTCGGATACGGCGGAGGCGCATAAGCATACTGATGGATGACCTTCCGCAACGCGCGATTGACGGCATCTTCGCCAATCATCTCTTTCAGGTAATACAAAACAACGCTTCCCTTGCGGTAATGGATATAGCCCTGGTTCGCTTCGACCGTGAGCAACGGGCGTTCTTTCAGCCGCTCCGCGCCGCGCGAACGCAGGTAATTGTCCATTTCATATTTCAGGAATTTGCGCATAGCGTCGCGGCCGTACTGATGCTCCATGACCATCAGGGCGGAATACTGAGCCAGCGTTTCAGAAAGCAGTGTTGCGCCTTCCATATCGGCCCCAACCACCTGGTGCGCCCACCACTGATGGCCCATCTCATGGGCCACAACGTAGAAGACCATGTCAATGTCGTCAGGCTTGTTGATGTTGGCGATGAAGCCGATCGACTCCGAGTACGGCATGGTGCCGGGGAAGGCCTGGGCAAAGCGCGCCACGCGCGGAAACTCAATGATGCGGGCTTCCTTCTGGTAATACGGACCAAAGTTTTTCGTGTAGTAGTCGAGCGACTTCTTGAGCGAATTCATCATTCGCGGCACGTTCCAGGGATGGTCGGGAATGGAATACACCTCGAGCTTGATGCCATTCCAGTCCTCGCGATCCACCTTGTATCGCGCCGACATGAACGAGTAAAAGTTCAGCGCCTGATGATCGAGCTTGTAATGGTAGTAGTGCCTGCCGTTCTCGTCCCATTCCCGCAACAGCGAACCCGGCGCGATGGCGATCTGGTCAGGTGAGGTGCTGATCACGCTGTCCACGTCCACCCAGTCGGAATGACCTCCCAGGTAGTTCTCGCGGCAATCGTCAGTGCAGTTGCGCTCCAGCGGAGGCATCAGGTCCACTTCTTTCAAACCGAACTTTCTGCGATCGTTCGGATCAGCCAGCTGCCGGCCGCGATCGTATCCGACGATGGGGCCAATTCTGTTGTTGAAAAACGTTCCATTTTGCACCAGCTGTACCGTGCTCAGATCATTTTCAAAGCCGCGGTTTTTACTTTTTACCGTGAAGTGCATGGTCCGGCTTTCACCAGGCTGCATCGGCGGATCAAGTTTGTAGATCCGGTAGTAAAGCTGTTTGTCGTCCTTGCTGAGAGTGGTGCCCGGAATATCGATGTCAGTGTCGTAATTCTGATTCAGAGTGAAATGGACTTCCTTGAGCGGATAGGAATAGGGATTCTGGATCACCTGCTCAGCGCGCATAACCACGTTGCGGGATTTTGGATACACATCAATCGCATACTTCACGGCGCGCACGCGGGGCTGGGGAAGCTTCTCATATTGCTTGTATTGCTTCTCGTAGTCTGCCTGACGGTGTTGCAGAGTCTTGGGACCGATTACCCGGTTCAGAACAGCAGTGTTGTACCAGATCCATGCCCCGGTGGAAGCAAAGGCGAGGAGGCCGAGAACTGCCGCGGATATCCAGCCACCATGGAAGCGTTGCGCGGCGTTGCGGCGGCGTCCCACCCAGCGGTCCTGCTTGCCGCGAGGCCAGAACATCACGGTTAGAATAGCGAGCAATCCGCAGAAGAGCAGCCAGTAGAAGGTATACCAGCTCCATGATGCGCGATACGGCGCGTCACCGAAGAAGTCCGAGTGGACGACATTGGGCGTGCCGGCGAACTGGACGAGATTGGTGGCCACGTTCAGCGGCCGCCATATGAAGGCGTTGATGGCGAGGAACCCGATGTAGCCGGCGTACCCGACATACTTGTTGGGCGAAAGCGCGTGAATGAAAAAGGCCAGTACGGCGAGAAGCACAAAGAGAGAAAGATCGCGCACGAGCAGTTCATGCCCATACAGGCCGAGCTGGAAGCGGTGGTAGCCGTGCCACGCCTGTACGCCTATGCCGGCCAGCAACGAGACCACCTGAATCAGCATCACCATTACGATCAGCGATACCAGCCGTGCGGCATAGGAAACCCATTCCGGGACCGGCGTGGCATCCACGATCTCATCCATTCGTTCATCTTTGTCTTTCCAGACCAGAACTCCGGCATAGAACGTGATAACCACGATGATGAACAAGTACAGCGTGCCGCGAATCAGGTCCACTACCCAGTACGTGACGGGAAGGGTGGAATTTCCGTAGCCCTCCGTGGCGTTAAACATCAAAGCGAGCAGGCAGTTGATGCCGCCGGCCAGCATCACGATGATGAATGGAATGCTCACCAACATTCCTCGAACGTGGATCCTGAGCGACTGCACCAGCTGCGCCCACGCCGAGGAGCGCAGGTTGGGGTTCGGCACGGGACGGCCAACAGCGATGGGTGGAGCTTGTGATTCGGCTTCCGCTGGTTTGGCTTTGGTTGCTTTTTCGGAAAAGCTGAAGCGGAAATATGCAAAAACGAATATCAGGACAGCGATTCCACTCCATAGAATCCGGTTCAAGAGCATCAAACCGCCGAACGGGACGGCGATCGTGTTCTTATCGGCAACGGTCCAGTACTTGGCCGTAAGCGCGAAGGTGCGGATTCCGAACGGGTCGGCAAAGATCACGTATTGCTCGTGGCGGAGATCCTGGAGCAGCACGCCTGCGAGAATGTATCCAATCAGCAGTACCAGGGCGCCGATAAACGGCATTACTTCATTTCGAGCCAGCACGGCAATAGCGTAAAGAATGGCGGCAATGATCAGGGCGTTCGGCAGGGCGAAAACCAGAATCGCATGCAGATGCGCAGACCACATCACCTGGCCCCATTGCACGGGATCGGCCCAAGGCATATATTTGGCGGCCAGAATGCCCGCGGAAACGCCCAGCATGGGAACGGTTGACACCAGGGTCGCGCCGATGAAACGTCCAAGCAGATAATCGCGCCGGCGCATGGGCGTGGAAAAGATGATCTGGTTAGTGTTGAAACGGAAATCGCGCAATGCCGCCGAGTTCACGAAAGCAGCGGACATCAACAACACAAAAAGACTCAGGTACGCGTAATAGCCGCTGATGACGAAAGGAGCATTGTGATGGGTATTCGTCAGCACAATGAACAGCTGGACATCAGAGGTGCTCACCGCAGCGAAGACCGAAAGCGCGATGACCCCGAAGAATACCCAGAGCATCTTCGACCGCAGCCAGTACGCAATTTCAAACCAGGTGATTCGCCAGAACATAGTCTCTCCTTAGTTCCAGTTGCGTATTTTGGTGAAGAACACGTCTTCAAGGTCGGGTTGGCTGGGAGCAAAGCCGTCTCCTGGAGGCTCTTCGCCATAGACATGCAGGAAGGGGCGCCCGCCCACCAGCTTGTTAGACACGACGCGGAAGGTTTGCTCGTAACGCGCAAGCTCAACCTTTTCAATGGTCCGCTGCCAAATGCGACCGTTAAGTTCCGTAATGGCAGCCTGCGGTTCGCCTTCGAACAGCACCTTGCCTTCATGAATGATGGCCATATTGGTGCACAGGTCCATCACGTCTTCCACAATGTGCGTGGAAAGAATCACGATCACCTGCTCGCCAACTTCGGCCAGCAGGTTGTAAAAGCGGTTGCGCTCGCCGGGATCGAGGCCGGCGGTGGGCTCGTCGACAATGAGTAGTTGTGGGTTGCCGATAAGCGCCTGGGCAATCCCGAAGCGCTGCCGCATGCCGCCGGAAAATCCGGAGAGCGCCTTCTTGCGAACGTCATATAGGTTGCAGCGCTGAAGCATGGCAGCGACCACGTCTTTGCGCTCTCGCGCGTTGGTAATTCCCTTCAGCAGCGCGATGTGGCTGAGCATGTCCTGGGCCGAGATCCGCGGATACACTCCAAACTCCTGGGGAAGGTAGCCCAGCCGGCGGCGAACCTCGTCCTTTTGCTTGAGGACATCAACCTGGCCGAGGGTGATGCTGCCGCTGTCTGGCTCTTGCAATGTGGCCAGAGTGCGCATGAGGGTGGACTTCCCCGCCCCATTCGGGCCCAGCAGGCCGTACATTCCCGTAGGTATGGTGAGTGAAACGTTGTCAAGCGCTTTCACGCCGTTTTTGTAAGTCTTGGAAAGGTTCGCGATCTTCAATTCCATGCTCATGCCTCATTAGTACGCGCCAGAGCGCGATAAGTTCCTGAAATAGACTGCCAATCAGCGAGGCCTGGCCTCCAGCCAGTGGCAACGGCAGAATTCTGACGATTGATTTGGGGAGGTTTGTGGCTTCGCACCTGGTCTATAGACGGGCGGTAAAGAAAGAGGTTAACAACACGGAGCACCACAGGCAGAATCCTCCTCCGCATTCACCCCCGTTTGTACAATTTCAGGATAATGTGGGTGCAGTTTAGCCCGAGAGTAGCAGGGATGTCCATAAAGGGAGGCATTAATCGCCATTTTACGAGGTCAGGCAGCACTCTCCACCTTAGACCCCGCTGCTTCGTTCTGAGAATGCCTTCTCGTGAGGATCCCGATACTTTGGTTCGCAGGCCAGCGTGGATCGTTCAACGGAGCTCAAAAATCTTGTCTCTATAAGTGAAAAAGGCCGGCGGAAATACCGCCGGCCCCAACTCCAGTGAGGTCATTACTGGAGGGTCAAAGTTCCGTTGATCAGCTGCACGTTGTAGTTCACGAGCAGAGGATTCGGGTCCGCGCTGGGGATGATTGGATACTGTCCCGCCGGGCTGGTGTTATCAGCTGTGGTGCTGTAGCTGGCAGTGATGTTGTCGCCGTTCCTGGTACCGGTGATCGTTCCAGTGAACGTTGGGAACGGTCCGCCCACCGGAGCCGTGGCGTCATTGGCCTGAATCGTCAGTGGAGCCGGGCTGATGGTCAGAGTGCCGTTGTTGCTGGTCACGGTGTAGTTCGTGAGTTTTCCGGTTCCGTTGTCAGACAGCGTGGGGACGATTGGGTACGTGCCCACCGTCGTGGTTGCATCGGTGGCGCTGGCATACGTGGCGGTGATGTTGTCAGCGTTCTTGATGCCAGTGATGGTTCCGGTGAATGTTGGGTTCGGATCACCGTACAGGCGGCTGGCATCTGCAGCAGTCACAGTCAGTGGCGCGGGGTTGACGAGGATTGCGCCGTTATTGAATGTGACCGTGTAGTTGGCCAGTGCGCCTGTGCCATTATCGGAAACCGCACCGACAACAGGATAGGTGCCTACCGGGCTTGTGGAAGTCGCTGCGGTGCTGAAGCTGGCGGTGATATTGTCACCGTTCTTGACGCCGCTCAGAGTGCCCGAAGCAACCGGAGCCGGATCACCGTAAACCATGCTTGCGCTGGTCGCGGTTACGGTAAGCGGAGCCGGGTTGATGGTGAGAGTGGCATTGACAGTCGTGACCGTGTAGTTGGCCAGCTTACCGGTGCCATTGTCAGAAGCTGCCGCCGTGATGGGATACGTTCCCACCGGGCTGGTGGAAGTTGCCGTCGTCGTATAGACGCCGGTGATGTTGTCACCGTTCTTGATTCCCGTGACCGTGCCGGTCAGGGTCGGAA
>Ga0207660_10002703_pt1 | contig 11625 bp, 9 predicted proteins | sample KBSC73BmetaG_FD_184335 | JGI IMG/M metagenome (GOLD analysis project Ga0207660, IMG submission 184335) | Corn rhizosphere microbial communities from Kellogg Biological Station, Michigan, USA - KBS C7-3B metaG (SPAdes) (version 2) | ecosystem: Host-associated > Plants > Roots > Rhizosphere ... | reverse complement strand
TGCCCTTCCGGCAACTGGCAATTGCGGAAAACGGCATCCGCGCCCTCTGAAGTCGTGGCCGTCACGTCCTGCACGTTGACCACCACGGCCACGGTGTCGCCCAGTGGGTCGAGCGCATCGCACGCCCTTTCGGCGGCGCGGCTTTGCGGGCTGCGCCGGCAACAACAAGGCCAGCGCCTGATAGCGCGTGAACAGGAAGGCGACGCGCTCGGCCAACATGGCGTCGGGAAATCGCATGCGCGCATCCGGCACGCCTTGCGCGGCGGCTTCGATGGACATGCTTGCCGCTCATCCACGCCCGCCAAAAAGTACCTTCCTTGTCGTCTTCCGGGTGCCGCACCGGCTTCATGGCGCGGCACCCAGGATCGGTGTTTCCGAGGCGAGCCGATTCCGGATCCGCCTGCAAACAACGCGGGCGGCCCCGGAATGACGCCGGTATGGCTGATGTGCGCAAGCGCCATCGAATACCTGCTCAGGTATTACCGGAGAAGCACCGCACAATTCCGCGTGCCGACACGGTTTTCTGTTCATTTTTCCATTCCCATCCGACTTGATTGGCGGTACGCTCGGCCCTCCCTGACCAAACCGGAGCCCTGTCATGGCCCTGTGGAAAGAACCCGCCAAGTCCCCATCGTCCCCGCTGCCGAACCCGCCCGACGTGGCGCGCTTCGATATGCCCGAGCCAGTCGAACACCCTGCGCCTGCCGCGAAAGCGGCGGCTTTCAGCCCCGAACCCGCGGCTGCGTCCGCGAAGTCGGCGTCCGAGTCACACATCGCGCCCGACCTCGTGATCGAAGGCAAGATCGAAGGCGCCGGCCATGTGCGCATTGCCGGTCGCTTCAAGGGCGACATCAATGTGCGCGGCGACCTGACCATCGAACATGGCGCCAAGGTCAACGGCAGCGTGCGCGCGGAACGCGTAACGATCGCGGGCGAACTGACCGGCAACATCGAAACCGCGGCGCACGTGGAGCTGCTGCAGACGGGCGCCCTGACCGGCGACGTGAAGTCCACCACCTTCAGCGTCGCCAAAGGTTCGCGCATGCGCGGCCAGGCCGAGTTCGGCTGGGACGACAAAGGCGGTTCATCGGACGCGCCCAAGACCAACGGCCACACCAACGGCAACGGCAAATGACCCCGCCGCAGGCGGGTGCGGCAGGCGCCACGCGCACCTGCCCGCACTGCCGCGAGACGATCCTGGAAAGCTCGCAGGTTTGTCCTGCGTGCAACCACAAGCTGCGTTACGGCGGCCCGGCCGGTGATCTGGCGGCGCCCGCCACGCTGACGCCGCTGCGCGTCGAAGGCAGCTTCCGGAATCCGTCCGACGCCGGCGCGTGGGAATATTCGATGGTGCTGACGATCCGCAACGAACGCGGCGAGGAAATCGCGCGGCGCCTGGTCGGCGTCGGCGCGATGCAACCCGGTGAACAGCGCACGTTCGCGGTGAGCGTCGAGATGAACCCGGCCAGCGGCAAGCGCACGCGGCATTAGGCAAGCCCTGACGGCTCGTCGCCCGACTCGCGCCGCCTCAGCCTGCCCCGGATTGATCCGGGGCGCTCGCGTTTGCACCCGCAAACATGAGTCGGCGCGACCGGCGCCGCCTGTCCAGCGAAGGCAACATGCTGTATTACTACGCCGTGGTCGGACGCAAACGGCGCAACATCCACGATGCCTGCCTCGCTGGAAGCCAGCACCAAACTCCCTGATTCGGCATTCGCACTGGTTCACGCGACTCGTGCGTTCGGAACAACGCGCGCCGTCGATGATGTCAGTCTCGACTTCGCGCGCGGCCATACCAGCACCCTGATCGGCACCAGCGGTTCCGGAAAATCCACGCTGTTGCGGATGCTGATCGGACTGGAATGGCCGACGGCCGGCGAGGTGCGGTGCGATGGCGAGCCGCTGCGACGCGAGGACGTGCTGGAGGTGCGTCGCCGGGTTGGTTACGTGATCCAGGATGGCGGGCTGTTTCCACACCTGAGCGTGCTCGGCAACCTCATGCTGTTGCCGCGCCACCTTGGCTGGACGCCATCGCGCATACGCGAACGCGCGTGCGAGCTCGCCGCCCTCGCCCACCTCCGTGAAGAGTTGTTCGGACGTTTCCCCGCGGAATTGTCCGGCGGCCAGCGCCAGCGCGTCGCCTTGATGCGCGCACTGATGCTGGACCCGCCCACCCTGCTGCTGGACGAGCCGCTGGGCGCGCTCGACCCGCTGGTGCGCCACGGTCTGCAGGATGAGTTGCGTGAGATATTTCGGAACCTCGGCAAGACGGTGATCATGGTGACCCACGACCTCGCCGAAGCCGCGTTCTTCAGCGACCGGCTGATCCTGGTGCGGCGCGGCCGTGTGCTGCAGGACGGCAGCCTCGAAGATTTCCGGCGCCATCCCGCCGATCCGTTCGTGCGCGAATTCGTGGCCGCGCAGCGCGCCCTGCCCGGGGCAGCATGAGTCGCTGCCTTGCAATGCTGGCGTTCGCCGCGCTGGCCGCGCTGGTGCCGCTGCGTGCCGCGCATTCCACGGAAACCGTCGTCATCGGTTCGAAGAACTTCACCGAATCGGTGGTGCTGGGCGAAATCGCCCGGCTCGCCGCGAAGGAGCATGGCGTCGCAGTCGAGCACCGACGCGGCCTCGGCGGCACGCGCATCCTGTGGCGCGCACTGCTGGGCGGCGACATCGACGCGTATCCGGAATACACCGGTACCCTGGTCCATGAACTTTTGCACGATGTGCCGCCCGACGCGGGCATTCCACTGCTGCGCGAACGGCTGAAGCAGCTCGGCATCGGGATCACCGCGTCCCTGGGCTTCAACGACACCTACGCAATCGGAATGCGGGAAGACGAAGCGCGCAGGCTCCACATCCGCGGTATTTCCGATCTTGCCAGGCACCCGGACCTGCAACTCGCGTTCTCCAACGAATTCATGAACCGAGCCGACGGCTGGCCCGGCCTGAAAGCCGCTTACCACCTGCCGATGGGTGCGCGCGGCATGGATCACGACCTGGCCTATCGTGCGCTCGCATCCGGCGCGGTCGACGCGATCGACCTGTACAGCACGGATGCGGAAATCGCGTATTACCACTTGCGTGTTCTGAAGGACGACCTGCATTACTTCCCCCGCTACGAAGCGGTTTACCTGTATCGACTCGACCTCGAGCAGCGTGCGCCGAATTTCGCCGCCGTCCTGAATCGTCTCGAAGGCAGCATCGACGCGCAACAGATGCGGGCGATGAACAAGGCGGTGAAGATCGACGGCAAGAGCGAGACGAGCGTTGCCGCCAATTTTCTGGGCGTCGAGGCGGAGCCCGGAAGCGGCGCATTCTGGTCCCGAATGGCGCGCTACACCGCGCAGCACCTCGCGCTGGTCGGCATTTCCCTCATCCTGGCGATCGTGCTGGCGGTGCCACTCGGTGTCCTGGCCGCACGCCGTCGCAGACTGGGACAAATCGTGATCGCCTTGACGGGAATCCTGCAAACCGTGCCATCGCTGGCGCTGTTCGTGTTCATGATCCCGCTGTTCGGGATCGGCGCCGAGCCCGCGATCGCGGCGCTGTTCCTGTACAGCCTGCTGCCGATCGTGCGCAACACGCACGCCGGATTGACCGGCATCCAGCCCTCATTGCTGGAATCGGCGGCGGCACTCGGGTTGCCGCCACGCGTCCGGTTGTGGCGCGTGGAATTGCCGCTGGCGCTGCGCTCGATACTCGCGGGCATCAAGATCGCGGCGGTGATCAACGTCGGCACCGCGACTTTGGGCGCGCTGATCGGCGCAGGCGGTTACGGCCAGCCGATCCTTACCGGCATCCGCCTCGACAGCCTCCCTTTGATCATGGAAGGCGCGGTGCCTGCCGCTTTGCTGGCACTGGTCATGCAGGGCGCGTTCGAGTTGATCGAACGCGCGCTGACGCCGCGTGGTTTGCGACTGCGGGCGATGTCGTGAATGCGGCTTCGTTTCAGCCGACCGATCGCATGCTGCGCAATTCCGCTTCCACGGCAAACACGTGGGGATCGTCCACGCCGAGTTTGCGCAGGGCCTGCGCCAACTTGAGCACGTAGTCACGGTTGCTGCCGCTTGGCCCGGAAGCACCGGCGACGTGGCGCGCAATCGCCGCTTCGTCGGCGGGCCCGAGCCACGCCGCGTTTTCTTCGTTGGCGATGTACACGATGCCTTCGGCGGATGCGTCGTCGGCGAAGTGCAGGGCCATCGCGAATCGCAGATAGCCATTTTTCTCGCGGTGATCGAGATGCCGGAACGTTGCGGGCGTGACGCGATAAGCCATCCCCGTGCAAACTGCATCGTGTTCGGGAACCAGCGTGGCGACGCGACCGGGGTGTTCGAAGGTGCCGCGATGGTCGTGCGAGCCTTGCCACAAACGCCGGGACCAGCCGCGGATCGTCGCGGGCCTGCACTCGATGTACGGAAAATCGACCTTGTAGATCAGCGAGCCGTAGCCGAACAGCCACACGCTGTCGACGCCGCTGAAATCCTGGCGCAGGCGATTGATCGCGCTGGTGTCGTGCGACGCGTGCGCCGCATCGTGATGCATGTCTTTCATCTGCCACGTCGCGGCACGGGAATTCTTGCATGGTATCGGCGCGCGCCGCACGCGTACCATGTCGGATCGTCATCAGGACATGAGGCATGGACAGATACACCGCAGAACGCGCGACACTCGGGGATCAACCGATCGTGGTGCTGGCCGACGACGCGGGCCACCGCACCCGCATCGCCTGCCACGGCGCCGCGCTGTTGAACCTGGAAGTTCCGCGCAATGGCGAAGCGTTCGACATCGCCTGGGGTTATCGTGATGCCGCCGAAATCAAGGCGCGCAAGGGCTCGCATTTCGCGATCCTCGCACCGTTCGGAGGACGCATCGGCGACGCCCGTTACCGTTTCGATGGAGAAGATTACGACCTCGAACCGGGCATCGAGGGCGCGTCGCGCGAATTCCGGCACGGCTTCGTGCGCGGCGTGGATTTCGCCATCGTGGAATTGCGCGCCGAGGACACGTCCGCGCAGTGCACGCTTGCGACGTCCGCGATCCGGGCGCGTCCCGGTTATCCGTTTTCGATCGATCTTGTGCTGGGATTCGCGCTCGATGCGACGGGGCTGACGCTGGAAGCCCGCATGCGCAACGTCGGCGATCGGCCCGCGCCGTGTTTCTTCGGCTGGCACGCCTATTTCCGTGCCGGCGACGGAATGGCCGACGACTGGACGCTGGAAATTCCCGCACGCACCACGATCCGCACCGACGACACATTGATCGCCCTGCCGGGCGACGCCGCCTATGTTTCGCTGGATGACGCACCGGCGCTGGACTTCCGCAAACCACGCGGCATCGGCGACGCGGTACTCGACAACGGTTACACCGATCTCGCACCCGATGACGACGGGCGGATCCGCACGCGACTGTCGGACCCCGCCCACGATTTCACCGTGACGGCGTGGCAAGAGCGCGGCGTGATGCACGCCTTCACCGGCGACACGCTGGGCATGGGCGCGCGCAGCGCGGTGGCGCTGGAGCCGATGGAATTCATGGCCGACGCCTTCAACCGCCCGGAATGCGCCGACGGCATTCGGCTGGAACCGGGTGCCGAACGCATTTATCGCTGTGGCGTGGAATTCATGGCGCGCTGAGCGCACGCTCAACTGCGAACCGGCGGCACCAGTTTCAGCTTCGCGCCGGGTATGTGGCGCTTGGGGCGCAACATCCGCTCCAGCGCGGCCGGCTGCAGCGGATACGAGTACAGGTAGCCCTGCCCCTCGGCGCAGCCCGCGCGCAACAGGAAATCGTGCTGGCCCTCGGTCTCGATGCCTTCGGCGATCGCGGTGAGTCCGAGGCTGCCGGCCATTGCCAGCATCGCGCCGATGATCGCCACGTCGTTCGCGTCGTCGGGCAAGCCGGTGATGAACGAACGGTCGATCTTCAGGAAGGCCACCGCAGGCAATTTCAGGTATGCCATCGACGCGTAACCGGTGCCGAAGTCATCGATCGCGACGCCGATGCCGAGCGCATGCAGCGCGCGCATGGTGCGCTCGGTTTCCTCGCCCAGCCGCAGCATCGCGCCCTCGGTGATTTCCAGCACGATGCGCTCGGGCGCGACGGCGTTCGTCTGCAATGCGCGGCGAACGCTTTCGACGAAACCGGGGTGACCAAGCCAGCGCGCCGACACGTTCAGCGCCACACGGATCGGCGGCATGCTTGATTCGTCCCAAGCGTGGATCTGCGCGCACACCGCGTGCATCACCCACTCGTCGATGCGATGGATCAGCCCGATGCTTTCCGCGACCGGGATGAAATCGCCGGGCAGGATTTCACCGCGTTCGGGATGTTGCCAGCGCAGCAGCGCCTCGACGGCCACGATGCGGCCCGAGCGCATTTCCACACTGGGCTGGTAGACCAGCCGGAATTCTTCCTGTTGCAGCGCCTGGCGCAATTCCGCGGTCAGCAACATGCGCTGGCGCGCGTTGGCCTGCATCATCGGAAGGTAGAAGCGCCAGGTATTGCGCTCCTCGGTCTTGGCCGCATACATCGCGGCGTCCGCGCTGGCGATCAACGTCTTGGCATCCTCGCCGTCCAGCGGGTAGCCTGCGATGCCGATGCTGGCGCTGACCACGATCTCGTAGCTGTCGACGTGGAACGGTTCCGACAGCACCGACAACAACCGATCCGCCAGGCGGGTCGCGTCTTCGCGCAAGCTCAGCCGCGGCAGCAACACCGTGAATTCGTCGCCACCGATGCGGCCAGCGATGTCGCCATCGCGCAATTCGTGGCGGATGCGTTCGGCCACCAGCCGCAGCAACCGGTCACCGGTAGCGTGGCTGTAGCTGTCGTTGACGAACTTGAATGCATCGAGGTCGATGAACATTACCGCCACCGCGCCGCGATGCTGCGCCGCGTACTCGATGGCCTTCTCGCAATGGCTCTGGAATTCCGAACGGTTGACCAGCCCGGTCAACGCGTCGTGTGCGGCGAGATGCTCCAGCCGGTAGCGGTCGGCCTTCGCAACCGAGATGTCACTGAACACTGCGACGTAATGCAGCACGCCCTGGTCGATATCCCGGATCGTGCTGATGCTGAGCCGTTCGGGATAGCTGGTGCCATCCTTGCGGGTGCTGCGCACCTCGCCCGACCAGTGGCGCGCGGCGGCGATCTGTTCCCACATCGTGCGCGGCAACGGCGTGCCGTCCGGCATGCTGCGCGAATCGTCCAGCCGCGTGCCGATCAGGCTCTCGGCGGTATGGCCGGTAATCAGCGTGGCCGCCGCGTTCACCGACACCACGCGCCGCTCGGCGTCGGCGATGATCACGCCTTCGGCGATGCTGGCGAGCGCCTCGGCGGCGGTACGGCGTGCGCGTTCGCTCTCCACCCGTTCGGTAATGTCACGGATGATGGCCTGGCGTACCGTCTGCTCGCCCCATTCCGCAGTGCTGGTCTGCGCTTCGACCGGCTTGAGTTGGCCGTTCACCGCGCGCAACTCGCCGTTGCCGGCCGCGCCCTTCTGCAGCGGATCCCTCTGGAACAACTCGGCATAGTGATTGCCGACCAATTCGCGTGGCGCGCGGCCCGTCCACGCGCTGGCGGTGCGGTTCACATCCAGTACGCGACCGCTGTGCTCGTCCACCATCAGGATGGCGTCCGGCGCACTGTCGAACAACAGTCGATAACGTTCCTCGCTGCCGCGAATGCCGGCCAGCACGCGACGCGCCATCCACAGCCACAGGCCGATCGCGATGGCCGCCGAAATCAGGATGCCGCCGAACAGCACCCGGCCCGTCCAGACGGCGCCCTGCGCGATGCTGAGTGAGAACTGGTTGGACCGTGGCTCGATGAACGCGTTGACGGCCGTGATCCGAGCGCGTTGCCGGACGATCTCGGCCGGCGTCATGGCATTGTCGGTGTAGGCGCGATGCAACGTTTCGGCAATCTTGGAAAGCTCTGCCATCGAACTGTCGGTGGATTGCCACTGCTGCAGCGCCTCCCGCATGTACGGCGCGCCGGCGAAATGGTCCAGCAGGAAGATCGCGTTCGGGATCGCCACCGGCATGGCGCGCCCGCGGCGCATTTCGTCCTCGACCGACTGGTAGTCGAAATGCCCCGACACGATCATGTCACGCGCGGTGCGCAGTGACTCAAGGACCGCGTAGTTCTTCCGGAAATCGGCGTAGTCCGCGGGGTCGCCGGTTGCAGCGTAATGCAGCAGGTCGACCGTCACCTGCTTCTGCGATTTGGACCAGATGCTCTCGCCGTTGAGGTAACCGGCGAGGGCGATCTGGGCCTGTACCGTGACCCAGGTAAGCAGCAGGATGAGAACCACCACCGCGACCAGTGCATAGGCGAGCGGCAGCAGGCGCCTGGCCAGAGGAGTGCGCAAGGGATGGAAGGAGCCATGCTGCATGGTCAAAGCGGGTCGTCACGGTCGCATAAACGTCTCCATACAAAGCAATTTTTGTACCAACCGTTTCAGATTCAGGCCGCGACGACCTCGCAATCCTCGGCCACTTCCAGTTTGCCGGAGGGCTGGACCGAACGGTCGCCCAGGATCCGCATGGCGACGTAGGTACGCTTGATGCACTCGGCGATGTGGGTGACCTCGGCCGCGCGCGGCGAAGGGCCGAGCAATCCGCAGACCAGTTCCAGCGCCTCCCACGGGTGTTCGTCATCGTAAGCCGCGTGCAATTGCAGCCAGCGCAGGCTTCCGCGACGGGTCGGCTGCGGATACTGCGCCGCGAAACTCTCGCTTTCGTACAGGATGCGGGACCACTCACCGGTTGCACCTTCGACTGCGTAGTTCACGGCGGCGAGGCTGGCCGCCAGCGTGTCGCCGGTGCTGACTTGTTCGCACCAATCGGCGAGCACCTGGGTGCCGGGTGGCAACTGGCCGTGGAACACCTGCTGGCGCGACACGCCGGCGCCCTCGGCCCAGTTCAACCAGTATTCGGCGTGGTTCTGCTCCACGCGGATATTGCGGACCAGCCAGCGCCGGGCGTTGTCCTCGCCCTCGCTGCGCCCGTAACGCGTCTTCAGGAGGCTGCGCGCCATGTAGCAGGGAAAACGCTCGATCGCCGGCCATGCACCGACCACGAACCGCTGCGTGATTTCCGGATGCTCGCCGGTACACATCGCGCGCCACAGCTCGTGATCCACGACCGTCCGCTTGACGACATCGCACTCACCAACCATGTCCTGCGCCCATTGCGGGTAGCTGCTCAATTCGGTCAAAGGACCGGTACGCTCGAAACGCACACTCATGATGATCTCCTCGGGGTCAGGTCGAGTTTTCGACACAGCACATCCATTGATGAAACGAAGCCGAGGGCGGCTTCGCTGCTGCGATTTGCTTCGCGGTCAATCGGCAGACCGGGTTCCGAAGATACGCGTGAGTACGTGGTCTTGGTCGTCTTCACAAAACTGCATGCGAAGGCGCAGGTAACCTGCTGACACGTATCACCATGTTTCCCCATGAACCCCTGCTAACCGGCTGGCTGCGGGCCTACTTTACGCCTCGTGCGCGGGAAGTCCATCACAAAATTTTGCATTTTGTTGTTGAACCATGATTTTACATGATATGTATATAATAAGTTATTGTTTTTTCAAAATACACAAATGCAAGAGGGCGACATTGGCAGCCGTGACATTCCGCGGGACGGGGTCGGCGACTGTTTGCCGACTCGTTCGCGGCTGCATTCGAAGTCGAGAGGAGCGCAAGGTGGCGGCATCCACACGCGAGTGACACACACCCAACGCACGTGCACATCGGCAGCGAAATCTCCCTTGCGCTGCCGCGCCGTTCGTCGACGGCGCGGGCGTTCCTTCAGACGTGCGCCAGCGCGTAGTCGATCGCCGCACGAGCCGCCGCGACTTGCGCCGCGTTGCATTGCGCCGGCGTGGCGCGCGGGCTGTCGGGATACACCTCGGTGGTGGTGCGCCAGGGGGCCGCGGTGATGCCCGCGCACAGGCCCCACTTCACCAGCGGATATTCGATCACGCCGGGGGCGACCACCGGCGAACCGATGATGGTGCCATCGGGATCGGCCGGCGCAATGTGTGTCGCCTTCGCGACCGCCGCAATCACCGCCTGCTGGAATTCCGGTTGCGGATTCGCGCTGTCGGCGCACAGGTAAAAGCCGTCCGGAATCGTGCCAGGCTCGTACGGCGCGCCATCGCGCGCGGCCAACGCGGGACGGAATTCCGATTCATCGGTGTCGGTGGTTTCGTGCAGGTCGATATGCATCGACACGCGCTCGCGGAACGGCGCAACCAGCCGCATCAGCGCCGCCGATTCCGGCGCCGGGCTGTCGGGAATGAAGTTGCGGTTCGGATCGAGCGCGTGCGGATTCCAACGGTGGATGCGTTCGTAACCCCACGGGCTGACGCACGGCACGACGACGGTGTTGGCGCGCCCTGCGTATTCTTCCGCGTGCCGATCCGCGAACTGCAGCGCGCCGTGCACGCCGCTGGTTTCATAACCGTGCACGCCGCCCGTCACCAGCATGATGGGCAATGCGTCGTTCCAGTCGCGGCTTTTCAGCGCGAACAACGGGTAGTGGTCGGGCGCGTAATCGAGCGCGCCGTACTGCACCACGTCGAAACGCGCCCGCAACCGGTCGACCACGTCCAGCACGTCATCCGCGTAACTGCGCCGCTTGCGCTGCCGCGAAAGCCACTCGGATTTTTCCGCATGGCCCCACGGTTTGCCAGGCGTACCGATCGGATAAAAGGCTGTCATCGCACTCCTCGCTGCGGGCATCAGCCGGGCACTCTAACACTTCGGCCGCGCACGCCTGTGCGAAAGGCAATCCGGAATCCGGGCACGCAGGAAGCCGCACTCGCAGGGCGGCCGACAGCGGCGCGTGACGGCGCATCCCCGCCCGCGCAGATTGAGCAGGCTTCGTGCGCCTGAAATCGAGCGTCGCGCCCGATGAACACAAAACCCCGACCGCACGCGCTTCATTGACATGCGCGCAAACGCCTCCACATCGATGTGACCCCCACACCGATTGATTGCCATGACTGCCCCTGCGCGCTTCCGCATCGATTTCGTTTCCGACGTCGCGTGCCCCTGGTGCGCGATCGGTCTCGCGAGCCTGAAATCGGCGTTGACGAAACTCGAAGGCAGCGTCGAGGCGGAGATCCACCTGCAGCCGTTCGAACTCAACCCGCAGATGCCGCTCGAGGGCGAAGACGCAGGCGAGCACATCAGGCACAAGTACGGCATCGACGACGCGCAGCTCGAGGTCAACCGCAAGGCGATCCGCGAGCGCGCCATGCCGCTGGGCGTCGCGATCAACACGCAGGCGGGCAGCCGCGTCTGGAACACCTTCGACGCGCATCGCCTGCTGCACTGGGCCGAACAGCGTGATCGCGAGAAGGCCGTCGCGCTCAAGCAGGCGTTGTTTCGCGCCTACTTCACCGATAATGAAAATGTCGCCGATCGCGACGCGCTCGTGCGCATCGCGAATGAAAACGGTCTCGATGGCGACGCCGCGCGGCGCCTACTCGAGAGCGACCAATACGCCGACGAAGTCCGCGCACGGGAACGCCGCTGGCAGCAGGCCGGCATCCATTCCGTGCCCGCAACGGTCGTCAATGGTCAATACCTGATTTCGGGCGGGCAGCCTCCGG
>Ga0207660_10002701_pt1 | contig 11629 bp, 11 predicted proteins | sample KBSC73BmetaG_FD_184335 | JGI IMG/M metagenome (GOLD analysis project Ga0207660, IMG submission 184335) | Corn rhizosphere microbial communities from Kellogg Biological Station, Michigan, USA - KBS C7-3B metaG (SPAdes) (version 2) | ecosystem: Host-associated > Plants > Roots > Rhizosphere ... | reverse complement strand
GAAAGCATGAATCTTCGCGCACGCTCCATCTCGCCTCGGTTCTTCTCGGTATATTCCATCATCCGCGCGCCAAGGCGCCTGCCGGACAAGGTGCGGCCGTCTTTGGCGCCGGAAGCCGCATGTTCCCGCCCGTCGAAGGTCACGTTTCGGTCGGGGCCGGCGCTGACAAAGGTGAGACCTTTGTTGTCGTACGGCCGGATTTGGAGTTCCAGTTTCAAGCCGGTGGGCACTGTCGTGCTTTCCCAGACACCCGCAAAGCCCTTACCCGCGGCCATCCGCCGGTAGAGATAGTTGGTGGTCCTGCTCGATCCGTCCGGCTGCAGGCTGGTGAAGGCGTCGCGCAGGGTTCGACCATCGGGCGACAGTTTCCAATGGGCCGAAACAATCACTCGGCCGTCCTGTTTCCGTACGACCGTGAGACGATGATCACCCGCGGCCTTCACCGCCAGGGTGGTTCCCGGCAATCCAGGCTGGTCGGTTCCGTCGGCCACGATCGTCTCGCGCGGGCCGCCTTCGAAATTGAAGGCGTATTTATTTGGGCCGAGCGCTTCGACGCGCATGTCGTCGACGATGGTGCTGCGCGACGCGTCGAGCGTCCATTTGCCGACGAAGGGATCATTCGCCGTCCAGAAAATCGAGGGCGTCAGCGACAGAAACGTCAGCAATGCGATCATCTGCATGACGTGAGTTCTCCTATGAAATGCCGGTCGGCGTGAAATCGCGAACGCGCCGCTCGGCGATGGCGAACGGCACGAGGTCGCCGCGCATCACCGACGAATGGAAATCGCGAATGTCGAAGCTCGATCCCGCGCGCGATTGCGACAGGCGACGAAGCTCGAGAAAGCGGCGCATCCCCCACCAATATTGCAGGCCCGTGCTCCGGAACGTGGCAGCGGACAGCGCGATCTGCTTCGTGGTTCCGGGACGAGTCAGCGGGTCGGTGGCGAGTTCCGCATCGGCTTTCTGCCATGTCCATCCGGGCTCGCGAACGCCGGCTTCAACGGCAGCCCGCAGCACAAATCGTCGTTCGAGCAATCGGCTGGCGTACAATCCCCAGGGGTCGCCCTCGTAATAGCCCGCTTCTTCCATCAGCTGGCGGGCATATTCTCCCCATCCTTCGGCATAGCCGGGAATGTAGAGGGTCTTGCGGTAAGGCGACAACGTCTCCGATTCGAAGCGCATCGCCATCTGCAGATGATGTCCGGGCATGAGCTCGTGCGAGACGACCGGCTTCGTCCACGCCCAATTGGTGACGTCCAATCGCGACGTGTTGTACAGGTAAGTTCCGCGCGGTGACGCGGCGGTTGGCGGCACATAGACTCCGTTGAGCAGTCGCGTTTCCAACGCCTCGGGCACTGGCGCCACGCCAAAAGGGGTCGTCGGCACCCTGTGGAAATAATGCGGTACCAGCGGGGTGACCTGGGCGATCGCGGCCTCGAGAAGCGCTCTTAGCTCGTCGGCGCTCCGTACGTACCAGCGCGGATCCCCGACCATTGACCGGTGAAAGGCGGCGGCGTCCGCGGGACCACCAAGCTGCCCGCGCATCCGGGCCAAATCGGCATCGATTGTGGCGAGGCGATCACGGGCGTGCTGATATGTCTCCTGAAGGCCGAGGTCCTCCGAAATGCGAAGCCGGGCAAGCTCACGAAAATAATCCGGAGCGTCAGCGGCGAGCGTCATCTTCGCCTGCTCCGCGAGCGCAGGGATGTAGTCCGAACGAATGACGTCGCCGAGGCGGCCAAAGGCCTCGGCAAGGGGTCCATCGGCGACATGCCGCGCCTCGCGAGCTACTGCCGCCCCTCCGGGGCCCGCAGCCAGCGCATCGGCATTACGTTGAATCGCAGCAGCGACTTCCTTCGCCTCGACGATGAATTGGTCATAAGCGCGGATGCCCTCGGCTCGCGGCGCCGTTAGGCCTCGTCGAAGCTGTCCGACGAGGCGCTCGCGGATCGCATCGACGTACGCCGGCGTCTGGCTAACCTTTTGCAGGAAGCCATCCTGTTCCGACGCTGGAAGGGGCGCCGGAAAGGACAGGAATGTTAGCAAACCCAGCTGCGACCCCGAGTAGCCGAGCGGGAATTCGTGCCAATAGAAACGCGCATATCCTGCGTCTCGTTCGAGGTCCCAGATCAGGCATTCGAGCGTGTCCCGATCGTCCTCGGTCAATTGCTGGCGACGAAGCTTCTTCCCCTCGGCCGCGAGCGCGGCCGACTGTGCCGCCGCTTCGAGGGTCGCTTCGTATGAGTTCAGCGGCAAATCGGCGCTGAATATCTCCGGCGCTACAGGAGGGAGAGCGCCGTCACGCAGAGCGCGGCGTCGACGCGTCGCTCTTTCAACCAGTCCATTGACCGTCGCCTTCGATTGTGACCCAAGCACCGGAGCGGTCGCGCCAAGGAAGAGCGAGCCGCCGGCGACCAATGCTTCCCGACGGTTGAGGCCTCGGCGCTGGTCGATACTGGCCATCGGAGGCGCATTCCATAGGGTTGTCTATGGAGAGCGCCAAGGCTATTCGACCAAACTGCGAATGGCGGCTTCCGTGGCGACATCCCTGGCAGAGCTGCCGCGTGCGCGGCTTGACGCGGGCGATTGGCTCGAAGCGGCGCGAAAAGCCTTGATCGCAGGCGGAATCGGTGCGGTAAAGGTCGAGCCTCTCGCAGCGTCGCTCGGCGTGACGGCCGGCAGCTTCTACTGGCATTTTGAGAATCGCGAGGAACTCTATTCCCGGTTGCTTGAGGCCTGGAGGACGGCGAATTCGGCGGCAATGGTGAGGGCGGCCGGGTTGGAGGGAGCCACGGCCGAAGAGCGCTTCGACGCATTCATCAATGTCTGGGTCACAGAGGGCGATTATTCGTCATCTTATGATGCCGCAGTGAGAGATTGGGCCCGAACGTCGGATAAGGTTCGCCGCGCCGTCCATTTCGTCGACGCGTTTCGCGTCTCACTGCTGAAGGGCATTTTCCAGGACCTCGGCTACGATTCGGATCGTGCCGAGGTTCGTGCGCGGATCACTTATTTCCATCAGGTCGGCTTTTATGCCCTCGATTTGCGCGATGATGAGCGAACTCGTTTGAGACTTCGACCGCTTTATTTCGAGGCGCTCCGCGATGGACCCGGAAGGTGCGTCGAAAGGGACCGATCCTCTTGCTAGAGCGGCCGCGCCAGATTCATTCCGCCTTGCGAACTTCCGCCTTCACGATGCGCCCGGGCTCGCGCGGCGGCTCGCCGACCGGAAGAGCGTCGACATAATCCATCCCGCTCTCGACCTCGCCCCAGACAGTATATTGGCCGTCGAGGAAGCGGGCGTCGTCGAAGCAGATGAAGAACTGGCTGTTGGCGCTGTCCGGATCGGGCTTGCGCGCCATCGACGCCGTGCCGCGGACGTGCGGTTCGCGGCTGAACTCGGCCTTGAGGTCGGGCAGGCCGGATCCGCTGGTGCCGGTGCCCGTCGGGTCGCCGCCCTGCGCCATGAAGCCGGGGATCACGCGATGGAACGGCACATTGTCGTAAAAGCCGCTGTTGGCCAGTTCGGTGATGCGCTGCACATGATTTGGCGCAAGGTCCGGCCGGAGTTTGATGACGACCTCGCCGCCGGAGGAAAGCTGAAGGTGCAGGCGGTCGGCATCGGCCATGACGTGGACTCCGGATGAAAGGTTCGAAAGGAGGGCGATTTAGGGACATGCCGGTGGTTGCGCCAGACCGGCCCCGCCCATAGGAGGGCGGCACCGGGTCCAATCGAGGGGAGCGTCATGGCCGACAACGACCACATCGCCCCGAAAGAGCTGGCCGAGTCGAACCCGGCCCACAGCAGCGTTATCGACGAAGAAGACCGTCTCCGCCCGGAATTCGTGGAGAGGGTCCTTGATGCCGTCGACGCGGGCGACGACGACACTGCGCGCAAGCTGGTGCAGCCGCTCCACCCGGCCGACATCGCCGACCTGATCGAGCTTGCTGCGCACGACGAGCGCGAAGGCCTGGTCAAGGCGCTCGCCGGAATCATCAGCCCCGACGTCCTTGCGGAAATGAACGACTATGTCCGCGAAGGCCTGCTCGACGAAATGGAGCCGCAGCAGGTCGCGGACATCGCCGGCCAGCTGGAGACCGACGACGCGGTCGCGCTGATCGAGGACCTCGACCGCGACGAGCAGCAGGCGGTGCTTCAGCGGATGGAGCCCGACGACCGTGCCGCGGTCGAAGAGGCGCTCGGATATCCGGAAGACTCTGCCGGCCGCCTGATGCAGCGCGACCTGTGCTGCGTACCCGAGCATTGGAAAGTCGGGCAGGTGATCGACTACTTGCGCTCGACCCCCGAGCTGCCGACCGACTTCTGGGAAGTGTTCGTGGTCGATACGAGCCACCATCCGGTCGGCACCTGCAAGCTCTCGACGATCCTCAGGACCCCGCGGACGACGCCGGTGACCGACATCATGCAGCGCGACCAGACCTTGATCCCAGTCGACATGGACCAGGAGGACGTGGCCCTCCGGTTCCAGAAATATGCGCTGGTTTCGGCGGCCGTGGTGGACGATTCCGGCCGGCTGGTCGGAATGATCACGGTCGACGACGTGGTCCACATCATCCAGGAGGAGGCGGGCGAGGACGTGCTGCGCCTTAGCCAGGCCGGCGACACCGACATCAACGCGCCTCTCCGGGAGACCATCCGGACTCGCATGTGGTGGCTGTTCATCAACCTCGGGACCGCGATCGTCGCGGCTGGCGTGGTCGCTGCCTTCCAGGGCACCATTTCGCGACTCGTCACGCTCGCGGTGATCATGCCGATCGTCACCGGAATGGGCGGCAACGCCGCGACCCAGACGATGGCGGTCACCGTCCGGGCGCTCGCGACCAACCAGCTGACGTCGTCGAACACGTGGCGGATGATCGGGCGCGAATGGTGGATCGCCAGCGCCAACGGCCTCGGCCTGGGGGTGCTGATGGCGATCGGCTGTCAGCTCATCTACCACGACGCCGGACTCAGCCTGGTCCTGTTCCTGGCGATGGTGCTCAACAGCCTCAACGCCGGGCTATCGGGCGTGCTGATCCCCGTGGGCCTCGAGAAATTGCGGATCGACCCCGCCGTAACCTCGACGGTGTTCGTCACCACCATGACCGACACGCTCGGCTTCTTCTTCTTCCTCGGTCTTGCGGCCTTGTTCCAGCTACACGGATAAGTCCTTGATTTCCCTGCGCCCTCGCGCGATCTCGAAATTGTGCCGAAGCTTCACCTGACCAAGGTCGCGTTCGACTGCCGGGATGTCGACGCGCTGAGGCAGCGGATCGCCAATCGGGCCATATCGGGCGAAGTGCGGGTAGTTACGCGCATGCGTCCCAAACGGTCCGCGGAGCTGATCGGCGGCAATCTTTACTGGATCGTCAGGCACCGGCTGGTTGCGGGCCTCGAGATCCTTCGCTTCGAAGACCGGCAGGACGGCCGGATCGACATCGTCTGCTCGGCCGACCTCGTCGTCGTTTCGCCCATCCCGCGCCGAGCCCACCAGGGGTGGCGCTATCTCGAGGATTCCGACGCGCCAAGTGCGGAGGACGACGGCAGCGGTCTCGGCGCCTTGCCGCCGTATCTGTACGGAAAGCTGGCCTCGCTGGCCCTGGTCTAATGACAGCCGCTGACGATCGCCGAACCGGCGACCCGAAGCGTGCATGACGGAGCGCCGGTAAGCCGCACCGTGGCCGGGCCGGTCGCATTGACCGTCACCGAGTTGGTGACGTCCGCGGCGATCGTCCCCGCGCCGTCGGCGGCGAGATTTGCGTCCTTGGTCGAGAGCGCTGCTGCATCGAGGCTCGAGATGCCCCGGATGACCGCGGTCATCTTGGCCGCCTGACCGGCGAGGCGGGCGCTCGCGGTTCCGACAACATTGACCTGCAGCTGGTCGACGTTTGTCTCGGCGATCGTGCCCACGCCGCTGCCCTGGACGGACAGGTCAAACGAGAGACCCTTCACCTTATCGATCGTCAGAGCGCCCGAACCGTTGAGCCATGCCGCGCTGAGGTCGTGCGTGCCGAGGCTGATCTCGACCGGCCCGACGTCCTGGCCTGGGTAGCCGCCCCAGGAATCGAGGCTGCTGCGGATGACCAGCGTGTCGCCGCGCACGTCGATGGCAATCCGGTCGAGCGCCGCCTGCGATCCGCTTGCCGAGGCGAACGGCGCGACGCCAGTCTTCAGGGTGACCTTGTACGGGCCGTCCACGCGGACCTTGGAAAAGCTGGTGATTTCGAAGGTGCGGGTCGCGCCGGCCGCGGGCGCGGCGGCCGCCGAGAGAGCTGCGATGAAGAGGAAGCTGCGCATGTCACGCAGCATCCCCGATCGTGGTTAAGACCGGCTTAAGAGCAGTGGACGTCGCCGGATCCGGCCTTGCTCACGTTGCACTTGGCGCCGCCGGTGACCGTAACGTCGCCGGAGCCCATGACGCTGACGTTCGCCATGCCGGTCGCCTGCGCGTCGACATCCCCCGACCCGGCGATCGAAACCGTGAGCTGCTGCGCCCGCACTCCCCTCGCGTCGATATCGCCGGAGCCGACGATGCCGTAATCGGCGGACTGCACGTCACCCGATCCGACCTTCGCATCGCCGGAGCCGGCCAGCGAAAGCTTCAGCGACTGCACGCTCGCCGAGTCGACGGTGAGGTCGCCCGAGCCGGCAAGCTTTCCTGCGAATTGATCGCCCTTGATGGTGTCGATGCTGATGTCGCCCGATCCAGCGACGGTTGCGGCGCGCAGCTGGGGCACGGTGACGGTGAAAATCGCGCGCCCGTGCGAGCCCCAGCTCCAGTTGAAGAAGTTACGATTGTTCTGCGGGTGGATCATCAACGTGTCGCCGCGCACCTCGACCACGGCCTGATCGATCAGCTTTTGGGGTCCCTGGGCGGAAACGCCGGGGGTGCCGCCGGTGCGTACCCTGACATCATAAGGTCCGGCGGTCTCGATTTCCTGGAAGTTGCTCACCTGGTAGCTTCGCGAAATCGTCGGGCCAGCGCCCTCATGGTGCATGCGCCCGCACGCCCCGGTTGCTGCGGAAGCGGCGATCAGGGCCGCGGCGATGGACTTGCGCATTCGATTTCTCCTGTTGAGCGCTGTCTTGAGTGAACGATACGGCAAATGGCCGCGCACGCAATCCGGGTTTCAGGAGCGGTGGACCTCCCCCGATCCGCTGCCGCGGACGGTGCATTTCGCGCCGCCCGTGAGCCCGACGTCGCCGGAGCCCATGATCGCGATTTCGACATCGCCTGTCACACAGGCGGAGACGTCTCCGGACCCGCAGATGGATATGGTCGCCTGCTCGGCCTCGACGCCTTCGATGCTCATGTCGCCCGAGCCGGCGATCTGGAGCGTGGCGTGCGCCGCGGCCCCCGAGCCGATGGAAATATCGCCCGATCCGTGGATCGCGCAGTGAAGCGTCTTCGATTCGAGTGACTCGACGGCAAGATCGCCGGAGCCGGCAAGGACGGCGCGAAAATCCTTGCCCTGATATTCTTCTATCTGCGCGTCACCCGAGCCATTCATCGCGAGGTCGAGCTGCGCAGCCTTGACGCCGTCCAGCGACAGGTCGCCCGAACCCATCAGGCGGGCTTCGAACGTCTTCGCGCGAATCTTGTCGACGCTGATGTCACCCGAGCCCGCGCCGGCCAGTTTCAGATCCTCGACCTCGATCGTTGCAATCGACAGATCGCCGGAACCGCTGTTGGCGCATTCGAACTGCTCGCCTGCAATTCGGTCGATCGACATGTCGCCGCAGCCGGACGATTCCACCGCCCTCAGCCGGGGAACGGTCACCACGATCTCGAGATCGTCATCGCTATCGCCGTCGCAGCCGATGAACAGCCGGTCGCCGTCCTGTTCGACCCGAAGATTGTCGAGCGCCCACTCCGGGCCGCTGGCTCTAACGCTTGCGGCGGAACCGGTTTCGACGGTCACGTCGAAAGGGCCCGCGACCTCCAGCCGGTCGAATTCTTCGACCTCGAAATCGCGCTCGGCCGACGGCCCGTCACCGTGATGGACGCGAGTACGATGGGAGGACGCGAGGGCAGAGAGAATCTCCATCGCCAACGATCTCGGCATGCCGACCTCCTCATTAGTGTATTACAACACTAATACTCATGCGGAGACGAGTCTGCAATGCACAAAAAAAGGCGCCCTCCGGGGGCGCCTTTTGATGTTCGAAGAGCGGAAAAGCTTAAGCGATTTCCGCCTTCTTGTGGTGGATCAGCGCGGCCTTGTTGAGGATCTCGAGGATCTTGGCGAGCGCCGACTTCTCGTCGGTCTGCTCCATCGCCGCGAGCTCGCGTGCGAGACGCGATGAGGCCGCCTCGAAAATCTGCCGCTCGGAATAGCTCTGCTCCGGCGCATCGTCGGGGCGGAACAGGTCGCGGACCACTTCGGCGATCGAAGTCAGGTCGCCCGAGTTGATCTTCGCTTCATATTCCTGGGCACGGCGCGACCACATGGTGCGCTTGACCTTCGGCTTGCCGTTCAGCGTGTTGAGCGCATCCTTCATCGTTTTGTCCGACGAAAGCTTGCGCATGCCGACCGAGTCCGCCTTGTTGACCGGAACGCGGAGAGTCATCTTCTCCTTTTCGAACCGCAGCACATAGAGGTCGAGACGGGTCCCGGCGATTTCGGTGCTTTGCAGCTCGACGACCCGGCCAACGCCATGCTTGGGGTAAACAACATAATCGCCGACATCGAAGCTGAGCGCCTTTGTAGCCATTGCTAACCTTTCCGTTTGCGGCACCGGAGCCGACGCATCCGAAGCGCCCCCCAAAACGACCAGCGGTCGCGGCTCCATGCCTGTGTCTTGGCTTCCCTATGAATTTAAGGCCGCAGCTGAATCGCCCGCGGCCCCGTCTAACGGTTGTATAACAGAACCGACCTCAAATTGCGAGTCCCAGCTGGAGCGGCTGGTCTGCTCCCCCTTCACTTAAGTTATGGAGGCCGAGACCCAACAGCCGGATGCCCTTTGGAAGGGGATGAAGCCCCGCCAGCAACGACTGGCCCGTCGCCGCGAACGCCGCCAGATCCGCGACCGGATCGGGGAAGCTCCTGGAGCGGGTGATCAGGGTGAAGTCGCCGAACTTGACCTTCAGCGTCACGGTCCGGCCGGTCACGTCGGCGCGCCGCACCCGGTCCCAGGCGTAGCCGGCGATCCGCTCGAGCTCGGACGCCAGCCGGTCAGGATCGCGCAGATCCTCGTCGAAAGTCCGCTCCGCGCTGACCGACTTGTAGGGGCGGTCCGGCTTGACGTCGCGCTCGTCGATTCCGCGGCAGATGCGATAGTACCACGAGCCCGAGCTGCCGAACTGCGCTTCGAGCGCAGCAAGACTCCACTCCTTGAGGTCCGCGCCGGTAAAGATACCGAGCGCCTCCATCTTCCGCGCCGTGACCGGACCGACTCCATGAAAGCGCGCCACCGGCAGCGAGGCGACGAACTCCGGCCCGCGCTCGGGCGTGATGACGGTGAGGCCGTCGGGCTTGCGGTAATCGGAAGCGAGCTTGGCGATGAACTTGCAGTAGGAGACGCCGGCAGAGGCGGTGAGGCCGGTCTCGTCGCGGATCCGGCGCCGGATGTCCTCGGCGACAGCGCGGGCGGTCCCGAGGCCGCAGCGATCCTCCGTCACGTCGAGATAGGCTTCGTCGAGGCTGAGCGGTTCGACCAGGTCGGTATAGTCGAGGAAAATCGATCGGATTTGCTGCGAGACCGCGCGGTACACGTCGAACCGCGTTTTCACGAAGATCAGCTCGGGGCAGAGCCGCTTGGCCGTGACCGCCGGCATGGCCGAGCGCACGCCATATTTGCGCGCCTCGTAGCTCGCGGCCATCACCACACCGCGGTGCCCGCCGCCGACCGCCACCGGCTTGCCCTTCAGCGAAGGATCGTCCCGCTGCTCGACCGACGCGTAGAAGGCATCCATGTCGACATGGATGATTTTGCGGAGAGGGTGATCGGCGTCGGCCACGTTCGATTTTTCTGTCCTACAGGAACGGTTCGAGTCTAGGCGCGATTCATGGATGTGAAGAGTTCAATTCCGCGTCTGCGTTGGCAAGCGCTTCTCGCGCGCGGGCGCGGGCGCGCACGTAGAACTCTCAACATTGGCAACATTCGCGAGGCTGCGCGCTTTGCATCCCACCCTTCATTCTGCTTAAGGGCGCGGCCATGAACATCCACGAATATCAGGCGAAAGAGCTGCTCGCGAAGTACGGCGTGCCGGTCCCGGCGGGCTATCCCGCGATGAGCGTCGACGAAGCCGTCGAGGCGGCGAAGAAGCTTCCCGGGCCGCTATGGGTCGTCAAGGCCCAGATCCACGCCGGCGGCCGCGGCAAGGGCAAGTTCAAGGAGCTCGGCGAGTCGGCCAAGGGCGGGGTCCGGCTCGCCCATTCGATCGACGAGGTGCGCGTGCATTCCGCCGAGATGCTGGGCAAGACGCTGGTGACGATGCAGACGGGGCCGCACGGCAAGCAGGTCCAACGCCTGTACATCACCGATGGCGTGGACATCGCCAAGGAATTCTATCTCGCGCTGCTGGTCGATCGCGAAAGCGGTCGCGTTGCCGTGGTCGCGTCGACCGAGGGCGGCGTGGAGATCGAGAAGGTCGCGCACGAAACGCCCGAGAAGATCGCCACCATCGCCATCGATCCCGCGACGGGACTGATGCCGCACCATGGCCGCGAGGTCTCGGCCGCGCTGGGGCTGACGGGCGACCTCGCCAAGCAGTGCGGCAAGGTGCTGTCAAAGCTCTACGACGCGTTCCTCGGCACTGACGCGTCGCAGATCGAAGTGAACCCGCTGGCGGTCACCGACAAAGGTCAGCTGATGGTGCTCGATGCCAAGGTCGGTTTCGACAACAACGCCGACTTCCGCCACCCCGACCTGCAGGAGCTGCGCGACCTTTCGGAAGAGGATCCGATGGAGATCGAGGCATCGAAATACGGCCTCAGCTACATCAAGCTCGACGGCTCGATCGGGTGCATGGTCAACGGCGCAGGGCTCGCCATGGCGACGATGGACATCATCAAGCTCGAAGGGGCCGAGCCGGCGAACTTTCTCGACGTCGGCGGCGGCGCCTCGAAGGAGAAGGTCACCGCGGCGTTCAAGATCATTTTGAGCGATCCCGCGGTAAAGGGAATCCTGGTCAACATCTTCGGCGGGATCATGCGTTGCGACATCATTGCCGAGGGCATCGTCGCGGCGGCGCGCGAAGTGTCGTTGAACGTCCCGCTCGTGGTTCGTCTCGAAGGCACGAACGTGCAGCAGGGCAAGGACATCCTCGCCTCGTCCGGCCTGCCGATCATCGCCGCCAACGACCTCGGCGACGCGGCCCGCAAAATCGTCGCCGAAGTGAAGGCGCCGGTTGCGGCCTGATTTGCATTTCCGTTCGGGCTGAGCTTGTCGAAGCCCTGCATTTCTTGAAGTGAAGAACGGCCCTTCGACAGGCTCAGGGCGAACGGTTGGAGAGTGAACGAATGAAGCTACTCGTCGCGGTCAAGCGCGTCATCGACTTCAATGTGAAGCCGCGGGTGAAGATGGACGGCTCGGGAGTCGATCTCGCCAACGTGAAGATGAGCATGAACCCGTTCGACGAGATCGCGGTCGAGGAAGCGATCCGGCTCAAGGAGAAGGGAGTCG
>Ga0207660_10002693_pt1 | contig 11657 bp, 12 predicted proteins | sample KBSC73BmetaG_FD_184335 | JGI IMG/M metagenome (GOLD analysis project Ga0207660, IMG submission 184335) | Corn rhizosphere microbial communities from Kellogg Biological Station, Michigan, USA - KBS C7-3B metaG (SPAdes) (version 2) | ecosystem: Host-associated > Plants > Roots > Rhizosphere ... | reverse complement strand
CGAGGTTGTAAAGCCGACCTCGAAGCCGCCGCCGACGATCAGCCACAACCACGGCATGGGAATTCCTTTCACTGGACGCGCAACACCCATTCGCTACGCTCGGCCAATGGCGAAACCGCGCACCTTCGGCAACCGCATCGCGCCGTGGCGCTTCCTGGTCTTCATCGGCGTCCTGATCGCCGGCGCAATCCCGGCGAGCCTGTGGATCGGGAGCTGGTGGCTGGGCATCATCTATGCGTTCGACGTCGCCGCGGTCCTGTTCCTGCTGCTGTGCTGGAGAATCCTGAAGATCGAGGACCCGGTGGAGATGGAACGGTTGGCGCAGCTCAACGACGCGAACCGCACCTTCCTGCTGATCGTCACCGCGATCGTCGTCGCCATGCTGCTGATCGCGGTGGGAGCCGAAATCGGCGGACGCAATCCGCGTACCTTTGCCAAGGCGCTGATCATCATCACGCTGATCGTCGCCTGGCTGTTCACCAACACCGTCTATGCGCTGCATTACGCGCACATGGCCTACGTGACACCGGAGGCCGGCTGCGCAGGCTTTCGTTTCCCGGGCACGGCCGAGCCCGTCTATTGGGACTTCGTCTATTTTGCCTTCACCTGCGGCATGGCCTTCGCGACCTCGGACGTCGAGGTCACCGACCAGCGCATCCGCAAGGTGGTGACGTTTCACTGCCTTGCGGCATTCGCCTTCAATATCGGAGTCCTCGCCTTCACGGTGAACCTGCTGGCCTCGGGCGGCGGCTAGGTCAGATCGATTTCCGGCGGGGCGGCGATCCTGCGCCGCGCGGCGACCAGGCATCCGGCGACGATCAGCAACGCGCCCGCGACGGTGGTGAGCGACACGCGCTCGTGAAACACCAGCCAGCCGAGCGCCGAGGCCCAGATGAACGCGCTATATTCGGTGACCGAGAGATAGCTCGCTTCTCCGCGCGCATAGGCCCAGCTGTAGAGAAGGCTGCCGACGGTCGAGAGGATCGCCGCGACCGCGATCCAGGTCCATTGCCAGCCTGCCGCGGCGGGCATTCCGACGAACGGCAACACGAGAATCCAGCAGACCATCACCGTCAGCGACTGGAAGAAATTGATCTCGAGCGGCCGCGCGGCGAGCGCTTGCCTTCGCATGATCACGATATTGCCGGCGTAGCATAAGGCGGAACCGAGGATGGCGCCCGAACCGAGCAAGACCTGAGGGCCGAGCCTGGCGTGCGCCTGCCCGAACATGATTACGAGCACTCCGGCGAAGGCGACGACCGAGCCGCCGATCGAGCGTGAACCGATCTGCTCCTTCAGGAATGCGCTCGCCAGCACCAGGGCGATGAGCGGCGCGATGAAGGTGAGTGCGATCGCCTGCGCGAGCGGCACGCGGCCGATCCCCCAGAAGAACAGGAACGCCATGACGGTGCCGAGCACGCCGCGCGCGACGTGGATCTTGAGCGTGGTGCGATCCGGCCAGGCGAGCCGTCGCGGCAGGTAGAGCAAGGCGCTGAGGCCGAGGTTCGCGAGCGAACGCCAGACGCTGACGGCAATGATCCCGATTGCGATGACGAGATGCTTCATCACCGCGTCCATCATCGACAGCAGGGCGACCGCGCCGAGCGCGACCGCGAATGCCTTTCCGGTTTGCTGAGCGACGCGATTCACGCGCCGCGATTAGCCGTTTATTCCGCGGCGTCGAGCGTCTGTTCGGCGTCGGCGGCGGCTTCGAGCTCCGCCGCCTTCGCTTCGACCAGCTTCACGATATGGTCGATCATGTCTTCGTCTTTAACGTGGTGGTCGGTGACGCCGGAGAGATAGACCATGTGGGTGCCGTTGCCGCCGCCGGTGATGCCGATGTCGGTTTCGCGCGCCTCGCCGGGGCCGTTCACGACGCAGCCGAGCACGCTCAGCGACATGGGAGTCTTAATGTGCTGGAGGCGGCTTTCGAGCGCCTCCACGGTGCGGATCACGTCGAAGCCCTGGCGCGCGCAGCTGGGACAGGAGACGACGCGCACGCCGCGGCTGCGGATTCCGAGCGCCTTCAATATCTCATAGCCGACGCGGACCTCTTCCTCGGGCTCGGCCGAGAGCGAAACGCGGATCGTGTCGCCGATCCCGGCCCACAGCAGGTTGCCGATGCCGATCGCCGACTTGACCGTGCCGCCGATGAGGCCACCGGCCTCGGTGATGCCGAGGTGGAGCGGGCAATCGACTGCGCTCGCAAGCTGTTGGTAGGCGGCGACCGCGAGGAACACGTCGCTCGCCTTCACCGCGACCTTGTACTCGTGGAAATCATGGTCCTCGAGGATGCGGATATGGTCGAGCGCGCTTTCGACCAACGCCTCCGGGCACGGCTCGCCGTACTTTTCGAGGAGGTCCTTCTCCAGGCTGCCCGCATTCACGCCGATGCGGATCGCGCAGCCGTTCGCCTTCGCCGCCGCGATCACTTCCTGCACGCGTTGCTCGGACCCGATATTGCCCGGGTTGATCCGGAGGCAAGCGGCGCCGGCGTCGGCCGCCTCGAGAGCGCGCTTGTAGTGGAAATGGATGTCGGCGACGATCGGCACCCGGGCCGCGCGAACGATCTCTCTCAGCGCCGCCGTCGCATCGGCCGTGGGGCACGACACGCGGATGATGTCCGCGCCCGCCTCCTCGCAGCGGTGGATCTGGTCGATCGTCGCTTTGGCGTCCTCGGTCGGCGTATTGGTCATCGTCTGGACGCTGATCGGCGCGTCTCCGCCGACGGGGACGGAGCCGACCATGATCTGCCGCGACGTGCGTCGCTCGATATCGCGCCAGGGACGAATGGAAGACATGCGCCCCGCATATAAGCGCTTGAACCGGCGCGGCAAAGCGGCGGCCGGATATTGTCGCCACTCTTATCATATTGTGATAACGACGGTTTAGGACTCGCGGGGGCGATCGTGAACAAATTGAGCCGGCCGCATGAGTGGAGTCGCGCATCGGCTGCGCCCGCCGGAGGCCGCGCTGCGTCTGCCGGGCACCATTATTTCGCCTTCCTCAGCTACAGCCATGAGGACAGCCAGGACGCGGAGTGGCTTCACCAGGAGTTGGAACGCTTTCGAGTGCCTTCGAGCCTGGTCGGCAAGCTCACGTCGAATGGCGTGATCCCGAAGCGGCTGACGCCCATCTTCCGCGACCAGCATGAGCTCGCGGCGAGCCACGACCTCAATGAGGAGATCCGAGGAGCGCTGGAAGCGTCGCGGTGCCTCATCGTCCTCTGCTCCCCGGCGGCGGCGAAGTCGAAATGGACGAACGCCGAGATCGACACCTTCAAGCGCGTGCACCCGGAGGGCTGCATCATCGCGGCGGTCGTCGCAGGCGAGCCGCTGGCGAGCGATATTCCCGGCCGCGAGGACGAGGAATGCTTCCCGGCCGCGCTCGTCGCCAAATACAACCGCCGTGGGAAGCCGACCGGCAAGAAGACCGAGCCGCTCGCCGCCGACCTCCGCGAAGGCAAGGGCGGGCGGAGGACCGGTTTCCTCAAGATCGTCGCGGGAATGCTCGGAGTCGGCCTCGACGACCTCGTCCAGCGCGAGGCGACCCGGCGGCAGCGCCGGCTCGCCTATCTCGCGGCGGCGTCGCTCGCCGGGATGGCAATGACCAGCACCTTGGCCGTGACGGCGATCCAGGCGCGCGATGCGGCGAGAGAACAGCGGCGGCAGGCGGAAGGGCTGATCGCCTTCATGGTCGGCGATCTCAAGGACAAGCTCGAGCCGATCGGCCGCCTCGATGCCCTCGACGGCGTCGGCGCGCGCGTCCTCGCCTACTTCAGCAAGCAGGACACGTCCGACTTATCCGACTCGGCGCTGATGCAGCGATCGAAGGCGCTCAGCCTGATGGCCGAAGTGGCCAACCTGCGGGGCGACATCGATGGGTCGCTGCGGCTGTACCAGGAAGCGCTCGTCGGGACAGCCGAGGCCGTGCGCCGCAATCCCGACGATCCGCAACGCCTGTGGGAGCATGCGCAGAACGTTTTCTATATCGGCCAGATCGCCCAGCAGCGACAGGACCTGCGCACGTTTGAAGCGCGGATGCGTGAGTACAAGAGCCTGGCCCTGAGGATGGTCGCGCTTGGCCCGGACAACATGAAATGGCGGATGGAAGAGCAATATGCCGACACCAACCTCGGCGTCGCGCTCATCAGCCAGCGACGATACGCCGAAGCCGGCAGGGAATTCGACCAGGCGTTCCGAACGATCGAGGCCATTTCGACCGCCGATCCCGGTAACCGAGAGTATCGGGCCGAGAGCGCGGAATCGCTCGCATGGCTTTCCGACGCGCTCGATGGTCAAGGCCGCTTCAATGAGGCCATCGGGGCTCGGCAACGCGACATTGCCATCCTCGACCGGTTGCTCGCCGAGACCCACGACGCTGACTATCGCCAACGCCTGATCCACGCGAACCGGCGGCTCGGCGTCATCTATGCCGAGCAAGGGCAAGTCGATCGTGCGATCCAGCAATTCCGGGTTGCCGTCGGTATTGCCGACAACCTCCTGCCGATTGAGCCGACGAACACGCGGTGGCTTGAATATTCATTCCTCGCGCATCTCGATCTTGGCGATTATCTTTTGATGACGGGAGCGACCGCCGAAGCGGCAGGCAATATTTCCACAGGGTGCAGCCAGGTCTCGACGCTCGTTCGTCACCACCCGCCGTTGTTGCCGCGGTGGCGCTGGGGCTCGGTCCGGTGCACCATTCTCCAAGCGAGAGTCGCGCTCGCCGCCGGCGACAAGGCGAAAGCCCGACAGCTGGCGATGGAAGCGATTGCAGCTGCAAAATCGATTCACAGCGACGATTCAGCAAGCAACGCGATCCAGCTCGCGGCGACCTACCGCCGCGCGGGCGACATAGCGCGGCAGGTCGGGGACAATGGAACCGCCAGTGCTGCATGGACTAATGGGCTCGCGGTCTTTCCAGCCGGCGTCTCTCAACAACCGTCGGAAATGTCCGAGCACGCAATGATTCTCCAGCGCACGGGCCACGCCGGCGAGGCCCAGGCGATCACGCAGACGCTCGCCGCGATGGGGTTCCATGATCCTGAGTTCGGGACGATTTGACGAGCGGGAGAGAAGGATGGCGAAAATTGATGCAACGGTCACCGCGACCAACGCGGGTGGCAAGCTCACGCTCTCGATCGACAAGGATCCGATCAAAGTGCCGCCCGGCCAGCACGACATCGTCTTTCAGCTCGACGACAAGACCGGACAAACGACGTTCGATACGGGCGACCCGATCTATTACGCCAAGGGCAACGCGTGCCCAGCCGGCGGCAAGAATTGCGAAGCGCTGACCGTCGATTCCTGCAGCGATACATTGCTGACGGTCAGCGACGACAACAGCGATTCAATCGGCTCGATCGGCTACCAGCTGAATTTCCGATACGGAAAGCAGAAGGCGCAGCTCGATCCAATCATCATCAACAGTTGAACATCCGAAAGTCTAAAGCAGCAACCACCAGGCCTATCGAAGACGACATCGTGACACACCAGGGGGGATAGATATGCCAGCCAATCCGACGCAAGTGACGCTTACTCCGCAGGTCAACAAAGGCCAGACGAAGTGGCAGATGCAGATCACGGGCGGCCAAAGCGGAGGCTATGGCGCCTATCCAGTGGTTACCCTTCCGAAGGGCCATCAGGGCGATCCAACTGATGTGCATTTCGTTTACACCATACAGAACCCGCCGGGGTCGACATGGAAGTTTGCGAAGGATGCAGATGCCCTTTGGGTGACGAGCCAGCCGAATGACCCGACAGGGCCATCGACAGATCCACACGTCCCCGTTGGCTCAATTCACACACAGAACCCGAACCCATCGAATCCAGCAACGGCTGACACGCAGCTGACTTTCACGGATGCGAACGGCGGGAAAGCCGCGACGCTGCATTACACTTTGAACTTCATGAATGGATCGCAGAAATCCTCAACGCTCGATCCGATCATTCAGAACGGCGGCTGCTGCATGGTTGCGAACGAGCTCGGAGCCGGCGGCTTCAGCACGGAAGCGTTCGCCGGCTATCTCGTCCTGGCCTTCGTTGTCGGAATCATCGCCACGCTCCTTGTCCAGCGCGTTTTCAGGAGATAGCTGAGATATTCCAGCGGCCGATCGAAAGTGATCGCAGCAAGGACACCGGCGTTGGGGAGCAAAGCGGCCCCCCACCCGTGCCGTTCGTCCTTTCCGTCGGAGTCACGGGCCATCGCGCCGACGCGCTCGAGGCCGGCGACGTCGAGCGCCTTCGCGAGCGCGTCCGCGCGACTTTGCTGCAGATCGAGCAAGGCGGCCGAGCGCTGCTTGAGCGGGAGCCGGGCTGTTTTGGATCGGCTGAGCCGCGGCTGCGCTTCGTGTCGCCGATCGCCGACGGCACCGATCAGATCGCGGCCGAACTGGCGGTCGAGCTCGGCTGGGAGCTCCAGTCGATACTGCCGTTCGCGCGCGAGCATTATCGCGAGAGCCTCGCCAACCACGGCGCTCGCGAGCGCTTCGACGCGCTGCTGGACCACTCGACCTGCACGCTGGAACTGCCCGGTGACCCCGATGAGAGCATCGACGCTTATGTGATGACGGGCCGCGCAACCGTCGCCCATTGCGACGTGCTGATCGCCGTTTGGGACGGAAAGCCGCCGCGCGGCCGGGGCGGGACCGGCGAAGTCGTCCAGCTGGCGCTGACGCGCGGCACCGCAATCGTCCACGTGCCGCTCGATCCGGCAAGCGAAACGCGGGTGCTTTGGTCGGCCTTCGATCCGACGGTGGTCACGGTCGCCGACGATCCAGGCGTCGCGCGTCCGCTCGACGCCGAGCACGTCGACGCACTTCTGACCGGCCTGCTGATGCCGCCGCCCGACGCGGACGAGCAGCGCTTCCTCAAGCGATTCCTGAAAGAGCGGCTGCGGCAGATCCGGGCACGGATCGAATATCCGCTACTGCTCACCGCCGCCGGAGTGCGGCGGTTCAGCACCCGCGACCTCACCGACAGGCATTCGGCCAGGATGATCAGCGAGGAATGGCAACGCTATCGCGCCGGATGCGCCGACGCGCACAACATCATGGCGCCGATCGACCTCCTGGAAGAAGCCTATAGCTGGGCCGATCGCCTCGCCACGCATTTCGCCCAGACCTATCGGAGCGGGCATATCTTCAACTTCCTCCTCGGCGGAATCGCGGTGTGCCTGGGGCTCAGCGCGTTCATGGCGCCGCACCTGAAGTTCGAATTTGCGGCGCTCGAAATGCTGATCACCGTCGCGATCATCGTCAACGCGCGGGTGGGCACCCGGCTCGAGTGGCACCGCCGCTGGCTCGACTATCGCCAGCTGGCGGAACGTCTCCGTCCAATGCGCAGCCTCAAGCTGCTCGGAATTGCAGCGCCGGACCCGCCGGGGACCGAGACGAACCCGGTGCCGAGGCGCTGGATCGACTGGTATGCGAGCGGCATCTGGCGCGCGATGGGCTGCACGTCGGGCTCGATCGACCGCGGTTGCGCCGCCCGGCTCGGCCGGGCGATCGCCGACCACGAAGTCGAGCCGCAGATGTCCTACCACGAGCGCAACGCGCTGCAGATCGAGCTGCTCGACCACCGGCTCGAGCAGACGGGAACCGTTCTCTTCGCGGCCACATTGATCGTGTCGGTCGCGACTCTCGTCGGCCTCGCCGTCGGTGCGAGCTTCGTGACCATCTACGGCAACTGGTTCACCCTGGTTTCCGCTGGGTTTCCCGCGCTCGGCACGGCAGTGTTCGGCATTCGCTTCCAGGCGGATTTCGGCGGCGATGCGGTCCGCTCCATGGCCACCGCCAACACGCTTCGGCAGATCGACGAGGAACTGCGCAAGGAGGTCACGCTGTCGCGCGCGGCCGACCTTGCCGAGCAGGCGGCGCGGGTGATGCTCTCCGACCTCGACGAGTGGCGGCTGGTCAACCAGCAGCGCGACCTGTCGGTCGGCTAGCGCTTCACGAAGCCGGCAATCGCCTCGACCGCGCGCGCGTCGACCGGCAGTGATGGATCGCCATAGGTCGCAAGATTCGCCGCGCGGTCGTCGCTCGCGACATCCTTCAGCACATGGTTCATGGTCGGGATGAGCACCAGCCTCGCCTTCGGCTGGGCGGCGGCGAGGGCCTTTGCATCGGCGGTGGAGACCTGCACGTCACGCTCACCCTGGACGATCAGCAGCGGCACCTTGAGTGAGGCGGCGAGCTTTGCCGGATCGCGGCGAAACATGTCGATCAGGAAGTCCTGCACCTGCGGCGCGAACAGGCGCTGGAGCGCGGGGTGCATGTTGGCGACATCGACGTGCTGACCGGCTTCGAGCGAATCGAGCGCCTTCATCGCCGAGTCGAGCACGGGCGCATTCGCCGGGTTCGAACGCAGCTGCTCGCGGATCACGTCGCTGAGCTTGCGACCGGCGCCCGAGACGGAGATCACGCCGCAAATGCCTTCGGGCTGTTGAGCCGCGGCAAGCGCGATCAGCGATCCTTCGCTGTGCCCGAGCAGCCAGACGCAGCGGCGCCCGGTCTGCTTGCGGATCGCCGCGACCCAATTGTGCGTATCGGTCGCATAATCGCCGATGGTCACCTTGTTGCGATCGGCGACGGCCGCCTTGCTGCCGCCAAGGCCGCGTTTGTCGATCCGGACCGTGGACACGCCCTTGGCGGCGAGCGCGTCGGCGAGCAGCCGGTACGGCGCCGCGGTGACTCCGAGGGGGTTATTCCCGTCTCTGTCGGTCGGCCCGGAGCCCGGGATGATCAGCACGACCGGGGCGCCTTTGCCGGCGTCCTCCAAAGTGCCGGCAAGCGATCCCTGCGGGCCCGGAGCCGTGATCGGAGTCGCCGCAACAGCAGCGGCTCCAATGAACATCCCGAGCATCACTGTTCCTCCTCACCCCATCGCCAGCGCCAGCCGCCGCGGGTCGTTTTCGCGCAAATCACAATGAAGATCGCCAGCACCGGAACGAGCGCGGCAATCAGCTGGATCGGGTGCCGCCCAAGCACCAGCGCGAGCGCCGAAAAGATGCCGACAAACCCGATCGTGATTGCCCAGCCCTGCCAGGTGATCGGCGTCGCTCCATAGCCGTAGCGCTTGGGTGCGAACCATTCAGGTCCCTCGCTCATTGCTTCTTCTCCTTGGGTGGCCGGCCGCGCTTGCGCAGGCTCGGCGCCTTGAGTTTCACGCCGCGGCTGCCGAGCGCCTCGCGAAGCAGGCATTCGACCTGGGCGTTGACGCTTCGCAGCTCGGCCCCGGCGCAGCGCTCGACCGCCGCCCACAATGCAGGGTCGACACGAAGCGGGAACGCTTTGCGTTCATCCGGCATCGCCCGCGCTTACTGGTAGAGGGTGCCGGTGTTGACGACAGGCTGGGTGTCGCGTTCGCCGCACAACACCACCATCAGGTTGGAGACCATCGCCGCGCGCCGCTCGTCGTCGAGCTCGACAACCTTCTTTTCAGACAGCGATGCTAGCGCCATTTCGACCATGCCGACGGCGCCCTCGACAAGCGTCTGGCGAGCGGCGACCACCGCCTGCGCCTGCTGCCGCCGGAGCATCGCATTCGCGATCTCCGTCGCATAGGCGAGATAGGTGAAGCCGCATTCGTCGATGGCGATTCCAGCCACCGTCAGCCGCGCCTGCAGCTCCTTCTTGAGCTCGATGCCGACCTGGTCATGGTTGCCGCGAAGCGTCACTTCCTGATGCTCGTAATCGTCATAAGGATAACGCGAGCCGATCGTGCGGATCGCGGCCTCGACCTGCACCCGGACGAACTGCTTGTAATCGTCGACGTCGAACAGCGCCTGCGCGGTGTCGACGACGCGCCACATGATCTGCGCCGCGATGTCGATCGGGTTGCCGCGGAGGTCGTTGACCTTGATCTTGTCGGAGATGAAGTTGTTGGCGCGGACAGAGACTTTCTTCTTGCCCATCCATGGCCAGGTCCAGCGCAGGCCCGTCGTCCGGTCGGTGCCGCGATATTCGCCGAACAAAGTGATGGCGACGGCCTGGTTTGGCTGGAGCATGTAAAAGCCCGGCATCACCAGGATGAACACCAGCGTGCCGACGATCACGGCGCCAATGTCGAGCAATCGCCCGCCCGTATCCGGCAAGCGGCTGATGCCGTAAATGTCCGCGAGGACCGCCAGCAACAGGACGACCAACATCGCATAGCCGCTGGAAGTCGAGGCCTGCCGCTCCGTTGTCGCCGTCAGCGCAATGACTTTTCCGTCTGCCACGTCCGCTCTCCTTTAATTTGATATCATAATTATATGTCGCGAGCGGCGTTGTCAACTGGCGCGGCGCGGGAGCCGCCGCTATGCCGGCAAGATGACGGACACACGGTGGCGATTGGTGGTTCACGGCGGCGCGGGATCGATGCGTCCCCGACGGCTCGATCCGGAGCAGGAACGGTGCGCACGCGCAGGGCTCGAGACTGCGCTCGCGGCGGGCAGCGCAATACTCGAAAAAGGCGAGCGCGCGATCGACGCGGTCGAGGCAGCCGTCCGGGTGCTCGAGGAAGACGAATGCTTCAACGCCGGCCGCGGCAGCGTGCTGACCGCGAGCGGGTGCATCGAGCTTGACGCCGCGATCATGGACGGACGGACCCGCGCCGCTGGAGCGGTCGCCGGCTTGAGGACGACGCGGGCACCGATCAGCCTCGCGCGGCGGCTGCTCGAGGAGGGCCCGCACGTCTTCCTGTCGGGCAAAGGCGCAGACGAGTTCGCGCGCGACTACGGGCTCGAGCAGGTCGGGAACAGCTGGTTCGAGGTGCCTGAGCGTCGCCGCCAGCTCGACGAGCTGATCGGCCAGGGCGGCTTCGACGACGAGGTCAAATACGGGACCGTCGGGGCGGTCGCGGTCGACGTCGACGGGCATGTCGCGGTTGCGACCTCGACCGGCGGACTGACGGCAAAGCGCTGGGGCCGCGTGGGCGATTCGCCGCTGATCGGCGCCGGCACTTACGCCGACGATCGCTCGGCGGCGGTCTCGGCGACGGGATCCGGCGAATATTTCATCCGTGCGGTCGCGGCACATCAAGTGGCCGAACGAATCCGGCTCGGCGGCCAGTCGCTTCAGGAGGCGCTCGATGCGGTTCTCGCGGACGTGGCGAGCCTTGGCGGCAAAGGCGGGCTGATCGCCGTCGGTCCGGACGGTGAGGCGGCGTGGGGGTTCACCACCCCCGCCATGTACCGCGGCATGGCCGACGCGACCGGCCGGACGGTGCGGGTCTATTCGGACGAAGACGAGCGGTAGGGCAGCTCGCCGCGAAGCCACTCGGCCTCGGCCGCGATTGCGGCGCGCTCGGTCTCGAGGAAATCGGCGACGGCATCGCGGAAGCTGCGGTTCGGAATGAAGTGCGCGCTCTTCGTGATCACCGGTTCATAACCGCGCGCGACCTTGTGCTCGCCCTGGGCGCCGGCCTGGACCTGTGACAGGCCATGATCGATCGCCCATTCGATCGCGCGATAATAGCAAAGCTCGAAGTGGAGGAACGGCGCGTCGTCGACCGTTCCCCAATAACGCCCGTAGAGTGCGTCCGGTCCGACCAGATTGAGCGCGCCCGCGATGGGCAAATCGCCGCGATAGGCGACAAACAGCAGCAGCTTGTCGCCCATCCGTTCGCCGACCAGGTCGAAGAATTCGCGCGTGAGATAGGGCCGGCCCCACTTTC
>Ga0207660_10002691_pt1 | contig 11659 bp, 7 predicted proteins | sample KBSC73BmetaG_FD_184335 | JGI IMG/M metagenome (GOLD analysis project Ga0207660, IMG submission 184335) | Corn rhizosphere microbial communities from Kellogg Biological Station, Michigan, USA - KBS C7-3B metaG (SPAdes) (version 2) | ecosystem: Host-associated > Plants > Roots > Rhizosphere ... | reverse complement strand
CAAATATGTCCTCACCAAGTGGTTCCGCGAGCGGACGCCCTGACTGCGAACGTGCGCCGCCGCTCGATCAACGGCGAGGTTACTGCTTGATTCGGGTAAGACACCGTTCCATGCTTGCCCCCTCAGTTGGAGGGGGCTCCCGAAGATGCCGATCCGTCACCTTGTTGCCGCGCTGCTGCTCGGCAGTGCCGCCATCCCGGCCGCCGCGCAGGACGCACAGAGCCTGGTCGCCAAGAATCTCGAAGCGAGAGGCGGAGAAGCGGCGCTCTCCGCCATCAAAAACATACACTTCAAGGGTCGAAGCATCGCGCCCGGCGGCTTCGAACTGACCTACGAGGAAACGCGCGACCGTACCGGTCCGTCCGCCGCGGCCGGCCGGGTCGATTTGACGATCCAGGGCCTCGACCTCATCCAGGCTTACGACGGCCATGGGGACGGGTGGCGCATCAATCCCTTCCAGGGCCGCAAGGACCCCGAGAAGATGTCGAGCGACGAAGCTCGATCGATGGCCGACGGAGCGCTTATCGAAGGCCCGCTGCTCGCCTCGCTTCACGACGGAAGCCGCGTCGAATATCTCGGCCGCGACGATTTCGAGGGCACGAGCGCCTACAAGCTTCGAGTGACGCAGAAGGACGGCGACCAGTTCACTTACTGGCTCGACCCCGACACCTATCTGGAGATCAAGGTCGACGAGACGCGCAAGCTTCGTGGCGCCGAGGTGACGAACGAGACCTCGCTAGGCGATTATGAAAAGGTCGCCGGCGTCTATTTTCCGATGTCCGTCGAAAGCTGGTCCCAGGGCAACGACAACCAGCGCCAGAAGACGATCATCGCGACGGGCGAGGCGAATGTCGCCATACCGGCGGGCTATTTCGACGAGCCGGGCGGATCGTCAGCGCCGGCCAAGGCAGCGGGCGCCGAGCCGCCCGACGCATCGAACAAGCCGCACAGCAAGGGCGCGACAAGAACGAAATCGGGTTCCGCGAAGACGCCGGCGGCAATCCCGTCAACACCAGCGAAAGGGGAGTAAGGAAGATGCTGCGTTCAATTCTTCTCGCTTCCGCCGCCTTGCTCGCCGCTCCTGCGTCGGGACAGTCTTTCGACAGCGCCGCGGTGTCCGGCCTCGGTGTCCGCAACATCGGCTCGGCGACCATGTCCGGGCGAATCTCTGCCGTCACAGGCCGGCACGAGGCCGACGGCAAGACCACGATCGTCATCGGGTCCGCCTCCGGCGGCGTGTGGAAGTCTGAGGATGGCGGGACGACTTTCCGGCCGCTGTTCGACAAGCAGCCGGTGAAATCGATCGGGGCAGTCGCGCTCGATCCCACCAACAAGGACGTAATGTGGGTCGGGACCGGCGAAAGCTGGACCCGCAATTCCGTGTCGGTGGGCAACGGCGTCTACAAGACGACCGACGGCGGCCAGACCTGGACCAACATGGGCCTGCCTAATTCAGAGCGGATCAGCCGGATCATCGTCGATCCGAAGGACGGTAACACGGTGTACGTCTGCGCGCCGGGCGCGCTGTGGTCCGATTCTCCCGATCGGGGACTCTACAAGACGACCGACGGCGGTAAGAGCTGGGCGCTGATCCTCAAGGGCGAGAACCTGTCGACCGGCTGTTCGTCGGTCGCGATGGACCCCAACAATCCGCAGCACCTCTTCGCCGGCACCTGGGACTTCCGCCGCACCGCTTATGACTTCCGCTCGGGCGGGCACGGGCCCGACCAGCCGTCGGGCAGCCGCTTCGCCGAAAGCCGGGACGGCGGCCGCACCTGGACCTATCTCAACGCCGAAACGCGCAAGGGCCTGCCCAAATACCCGTACGGCCGGCTCGAGATCGCCTTCGCGCCGTCGAACCCGAAACAGGTCTACGCCTTCATCGAGAATCCGCGGCCGGCGCTGTTCGTCTCGATGGACGGCGGAGCGACCTGGCAAGAGCGCGACCGCAGCCAGGGTATGGTCTGGCGACCCTTCTATTTCGCCCGCATCGTCGTCGATCCGAAGGACCCGAACCGACTGTTCAAGATGGGCTATTCAGTCACCGTCTCCGACGACGGCGGAAAGAGCTTCTCCAACGCCGCAGGCGCATCGCACGGCGACTGGCACGACGTATGGATCGATCCGGCCAACACCAAGCATCTCGTCGGTGGCGACGACGGCGGGCTGTGGATCAGCTACGACGGCGCCAGCAAATGGTGGAAGGTCAACAACCTTCCGGTCAGCCAGTTCTACCACGTCAGCGTCGACGACAAGGACCCGTACCAGGTCTACGGCGGGCTTCAGGACAACAGCGACTGGGTCGGCGACCAGGAATATCCCGGCGGAATCACCAACAATCGCTGGGAGAATCTGTTCGGTGGCGACGGCTTCTGGGCCTGGTCCGATCCTGCCGACCCCGATTATGCTTATGTCGAGGCGCAGGGCGGATTCATCGGCCGGGTGAACCGCAAGACCCTGCAGGCGCACCTCATCCAGCCGCAGGCGAACTACAAGGAGAAGCTGCGCTTCAACTGGAATACGCCGATCCAGATGTCGCCCAACGAAAAGGGCACGATCTACATCGGGTCGCAATTCCTGTTCCGTAGCCGCGACCATGGCGAGACGTGGGACCGCATCTCGCCCGACCTGACGACGAACGACCCGAACCGGCAGAAGCAGGAGCAGTCGGGCGGAATCACCGTCGACAATTCGGCGGCCGAGACCAACACGACCATCTATTCCATCTCAGAAAGCCCGCGCGCGCCAGGGGAGATCTGGGTCGGCACGGACGACGGCAACGTCCTACTGACTCGCGACGGCGGGGCTCACTGGACCAACGTCACGATGAACCTCGGAATGCCGCAAGGCAATTGGATCAGCTGGGTCGAGGCGAGCCGCTACGATCCAGCGGTCGCCTACGTCACCGACGACCGCCACACGGTCGGCGACATGACTCCCCACCTCTACCGGACGGCCGATTACGGCCGCACCTGGCAGCGACTGGTCGGCCCCGATACGCCGGGCGTTCGCGGTTACGCGCATGTGATCAAGGAGGACCGGCTCAACCCCAACATCCTCTACCTCGGCACCGAGTTCGGGCTCTACATCAGCCTCAACGAGGGACAGAGCTGGGCGCAGTTCAAGCCCGACAATTTCCCGAACGGGCTCGCGGTCCGCGACATCGCGCTTCAGGAGCGTGACGACGACATGGTCCTCGCCACCCACGGCCGCGGAATCTGGGTCATCGACGACGTCAGTCCGTTGCGCCAGCTGACGGCGCAGACGCTCGCCAGCAATTCGGTCCTGCTTCCAAGCGGGCCGGTGCAGCAGCGCATCCAGGGTCAGGGAGGCTGGGCGGAAGGCGATGCCTCCTACGCCGGCGAGAACCCGCCGGGCGGCGCGACCATCACCTACTACCAGAAGGCGCGTCACGTGATCGGGCGCATGAAGCTCGAGATCGTCGATTCGAACGGCAATGTCGTCGACGAAATCCCGACGTCGAAGCGGCGGGGCCTCAACCGCGTCGAATGGTCGATGCTGACGAAGCCGCCGGTGGTGCCGCCCGCTGCCTCCATTGCCGGTTCCTCGACCCAGGGCGAGCGCGTGCTTCCGGGTACGTACACCGTGCGCCTGACCGACGCGGGCCAGGTCACGACTGAGCCGCTTACGATCACGCTCGACCGCCGCGCGAAGTTCACCCTTGCCGACCGCGAGGCGCAATATGCCGCGTCCGAGCGGATCAAAGGCATCTTCCTTCGGATGAGCAAGCTGGTCGCGCAGATCAACGGCGTCCGCGCGCAGGCCGCCGCTCTTGCCCAGAGCGCGACCGCTCCAGCCGATGTGAAGGCCGCCGCGGCGCAGCTCGGCGGGAAGGCGGACGCGCTTCGCAAGGAAATCGTCGCGACCACCGAGGGCGGCGCGATCACCGGCGAAGAGCGGCTGCGCGAGCATACCGATGAAATCTACGGCATGGTCAATTCGACCGAGGAGCGACCGACCAACTACGAGATAGCGCGGATCGACGCGCTCGACCGCGAGCTGAAGGACGTTGAAGGCGAATGGGCGGCCTTGCAGTCGGGCGACGTCGCGGCTTTCAACGCCAAGCTCAAGGCCGCGAACCTTCCGCCGCTCAACATCGCCGAAGTGACGTTCGACCCGAACGACATGCCGCGCGGTGGACGCCTCTCGGCGTTGGCGCGGGGCTTCGTCGGAATGCGCTTCTACGGCGACGTCAGCGCGCTCGAGGAAAAGGCCGACAAGGACTGATCTATTCGGATTTCGCGGTCGGCCGGTGCCCGTCGCTGACGTGCACGGTCTTGATGTTGACGAACTCGCGGATTCCGAAGGCCGAGCATTCGCGGCCGTAGCCCGAGTGCTTGACGCCGCCGAAGGGCGCGCGCGGGTCGGACCGGACGTTGTCGTTGACGAAGCTCAAGCCGGCTTCGAGCTCCTCCGCCGCGATCCGACGGCCACGCTCCACGTCGCCGGTGAGCACGCCCGAGCCGAGGCCGAACTCGCTGTCGTTGGCGATCCGGATCGCGTCCGCCTCGTCCTCCACGGCGATGATCGCCGCCACGGGTCCGAACACTTCTTGGTCGTGCGCCGGCTGTCCGGGGCGGACATCGCTCAGCACCGTCGCCGGATACCAGGCGCCCGCCTTGTCCGGCACCTTGCCGCCGAGCAGCAGCCGCGCACCCTTGTCGACGCTCTTCGTGACCTGGGCATGGATGTCGTCGCGCGCCTTCACGCTGACCATCGGACCAAGCTTCGTCCCGTCGTTCGTCGGATCGCCCATTTCATAGCCGCGCATCGCTTCGACCAGCGCTCTCTCGAAATCCGGGACGATAGAGCGGACAACCACGAAGCGTTTGCCCGCGATGCAGCTCTGCCCGCCGTTCACCATCCGCGCCGTCGCCGCGACCTTCGCGGCCGCTTCGATGTCGGCGTCTTCGAGCACGACGTAAGCGTCCGACCCGCCAAGCTCGAGCACGCACTTCTTGAGCACCGAACCCGCGGCGGTCGCGACGCTCCGGCCCGCCTCGACGCTGCCGGTCAGAGTGACGGCTGCCACATTGGAGTCCTTGATCAGCGCTTCGACTTCGCGGCTCGGCAGAAGCAGCGTGCGGAAGAGATCGTGAGGAACCCCTGCCTGGTGAAGCACCTGCTCGATCGCGAGGGCGCAGCCAGGCACGTTGCTCGCATGTTTCAAAAGCGCGCCGTTGCCCGCCATCAGTGCCGGCGCAGCGAAGCGGAACACCTGCCAGAAAGGGAAATTCCACGGCATTATCGCAAGCACGACGCCGAGCGGATTAAAAGTCACGAACGTCTCGCCGATGCCGATATCGACCGGCTGTTCGGCGAGATAAGCCTCCGCGTGATCGGCGAACCAGTCGCAGTGGAACGCGCACTTCTCGACCTCGGCGCGGCCTTCGCTCAGAGTCTTGCCCATCTCCTCGGTCATCAGCCGTGCGAACTCGTCCTTGCGCGCGCGAAGGATCTCGCCCGCCTTGTGAATCACGATGGAGCGCTCTGCGAAGCTCGTGCGGCGCCAATCCAGGAAGGCGGCTCGAGCCGCCGCTGCGGCGGTGAGCGCTTCATCGAGCGAGGTCTCGTCGTAACTGCGGGCCGGCTGGCCGGTCGCCGGGTTCACCGTCTGGATCTTATGGCGGCTGTCGGGTCGATTGAGTTCAGCTTGCTCGGACATGCGGACCTCCGTTGAAGCCGCGCATAGGCCCACAAGGAGGGCGCACCAAGTCCACTCTCATTAGCTGTTCATTTGGTGAGACGGCTGGAGCGGGCGAAGGGATTCGAACCCTCGACCCCAACCTTGGCAAGGTTGTGCTCTACCCCTGAGCTACGCCCGCTCGGCCGGAAAGGCGCGATTTCTCGGCGCCTGGAGCCGGCCCGCTATCAGCGGCCCCAAAGCTTTGCAAGCGCCGCGCGCGATAGAGCACCCAGGAATCGCCGGTCAGCGGAACCGTCACGGAAGAGTCGATCGCGTCCATCTCGACGCCACATCGATCGACTGTCGGCGGAGCGTCCTTCCACCGCGACTGCGACGCGAGAAGGAATTCGGCGGGCGTGCAACCGCCGGCAAAGCGCGCCGGATAGCCGCTGCGTTCGGCGGCCACCGCGACCACGCCCTTGAGGCGCGGTTCGGCAAAGGCGACGCGCGCTCCCGAAGGGTCGAGCGCCGCGATGTCCGCGAGCGGGCGTGCAGGCCTGCCACGGTCGACTCCGATCAGCAGCGAATCCCGATAGAGGCCGGCCCCGGCCATGGTCACGAGCAGCACTGCCGCCGCCGCGCGAACGGCCGGCCGATCCTTCAGCCCGCGCGCGATCCACTCCGAGAGCAGCAGCAAAAGACCGAGAGCCGTCGTCGTATAGTAACGCGCGAATTCCGTATTGCCGGCGCGGATCAGGCCGGCGCCGAGCGGAACGGCGATGAGAAGAAGCGCATAGAGCCGGGCGCGCGAGCCGAGCCACTCCGGGCGCTTGTAGGCGACAAGCGCCGCAACGCCGCCCGTCGCGAGCGGCACCAACCAAGGCCATGGCGAAGAGAATCCCGCGGACCACAGCGTGAGGTCGTCGAGCGCCGCCGTATAATGGGCGAGCGCGAAGGGCTCATAGCCGCCGAGCCGGAACCCCGTCGTGCTCAGCGCTCCGGCGGTGAAGACGAAGACGACGACTCCAGCCGTCGCGACAAGCGCCGGTCCCATCAGCCGAAGTGCATCGGGAAGGGCTTTCTCCGGCCCAACTTGCGCCCGCCGTTCAAGGTAGAACCACAAGGCGGCGAGCGCGACCGGTGCAGCCATGGTCATGTGCGACAGCATGCCGAAGAGGGCGATCGCCGCGAGCCACCAGCAGGCGCCGCGTGTCGGACGCGCATCGACAGCGTCGCAAACAAGGAGGAGAGTCAGCAGCGCGGCGAGTAGCATCATCGCATAGCCGCGTGCCTCCGACCCGAAATCGACGAACATCGGCGCGATCGCGAACAGCAGCGCCGCGACAATGCCTCCGGTTTGCGAGCGCCGACCGGCGAGCACGGCCGCGGCGACGATCGATAGCGTGCCGGCAAGGATCGACGGCGCGCGGGCCAGCAAGGGCGAAGCCGCCGGCCCGATCGCCTGCAGCCACAGCGACATCAGGTGGTGGTTGTTGTCGTGGTTGATCCGCAGGAACACCCCTGCCGGATCGCGCGCCTGGGCAGCGTAGATCACCGACCAGGCTTCGTCCGTCCAGAGGCCGCCATGCGCGGCGACAAAGCGCAGTGCGAGGCCACCGAGCGCGATTGCGCCCACGGCCACCCACCACGAGAATCTGCGCATCTCGTCCCGCTGCATGGGAGCCGTCGTACAACAGCGTGGTTAAGCGGCTGTTAGCTTGTGACAGGAAAGCGAGCGGCCCATATGGGCGGCTCGACAACAGGAGAGTTTGAACAGCCGTGGCGACACTGGGTCTCACAGAAGCCGAACGCGAGTCCATCGAACGCTTCGAGCGGGAGGTCATCGAGCCATCAATGTCCGCGCTCGTCGTGCTGGACTTCTGGGCGGAGTGGTGCGGCCCGTGCAAGCAGCTGGGGCCGATCCTCGACAAGGTAACCGCCGACTATGCCGGCAAGGGCGTGAAGCTGGCGAAGATCGACGTCGACAAGGAAAAACTGCTCGCCGCGCAATTCCGCATCCAGTCGATCCCGACCGTCTATGCGATCTACAAGGGCCAGCCGGTCGCGGACCTCACCAACTACCGCAGCGAAGGCCAGCTCAAGAAGGTGCTCGATGAGCTGCTGGGTCAGCTGAAGATCGAGGCGGAAGGAGCGACTCCACAGGTGGAGATCGAGCCGCTGGTCGCCATGGCCGAGCAGGTGCTCGGGGAGGGCGATGCGGCGCGGGCCGTCAACATTTTCCGGCAGGTCCAGGAGATGGCCCCGGACGATCCGGCGGTAGTGGGCGGCCTCGCCCGAGCGCTGATCGCCGCCGGTGAAGTCGGCGAGGCGCGGACGTTGCTCGACGGGATCGCCGAGGAAGTATCGAAGAGGCCCGAGATCGCCCGGGCTCGCGCAGCGCTCGAAGTCGCCTCCGCTGCACCGGCTGCAGATACGAGCGCCCTCGAGGCCCGCCTCGCGAAGAATCCAGACGACCATGAGGCGCGGTTCGAGCTCGCCTCGGCGAAGATGGCCGCTGGAGACCGCGAGGGCGCAGCCGACGCACTCCTCGACATCATCGCGCGCGACCGCGAGTGGAACGAGGGCGCGGCCCGGCAGCGTTTCCTCCAGTTGCTCGAGGCGCAGGGGCTCGAAGACCCCTGGTCGAGCGCGCAGCGACGCCGGTTGTCGGCCCTGCTCTTCACATGAGCCGAGCGATTCGCGTCCCGCTGTTTCCGTTGCCGGGCGCGATCCTTTTCCCGCGATCGCAGCTGCCGCTGCACATTTTCGAGCCGCGCTATCGTGCAATGGTGCGCGATGCCGTCGAAGGCGCAGGGCGGATCGCGATGATCCAGCCGCACCGGCTCGACGACGACAATCGCGCGGCGCTCTACGCCGTGGGCTGCGTCGGAGAGCTGGTCGGGCTCGAGGAGCTGGAGGATGGCCGCTTCAACATCGTCCTCCTCGGGTCGAACCGGTTCCGGCTGATCCGCGAAGAGGAGCTGGAAGAGCCATACCGCTGCGCCGAGGTCGACATCGAGGCGTTCGACGACGAGGAGCCGCCGCCGCTGGCGCTGGCCCAGCGCGCGGAAGTCGAGCGCGAGGCGCGACGGCTCGGCGACGCGATGGGCCTGGCGGTCGACTGGAATGCGGTGAACCGGCTCGATGACGAGACGCTGGTCAATGCGATCGCTCAGGTGGCGCCTTTCGATGTTGGCGCGAAGCAGGCGCTACTGGAGCAGCCGACGCTCGTCGGCCGCGCCGACCTGCTGGTGCAGCTGATGCAATTCCACCGCGCCGCCGTGAACGGCGGGACCGAGGTCGAGCCCACCATCCAGTAATCAGATCGGCAGCCCCCGCAGCAGCAGAGGCAGGTCGCCGCTGGTGCCGCGCGCTTCGCTCATCAGCCGGTCGCGCAGCGGAGAAATTCGGCCGACCAGGCCCATGCCGAAGCGACGGACGGCCGACGCGGTTTTGCCCGGCACGCCGTAGAGCCGGGTCAGCGTGTCCGTTGCAAATGCCACCGAAAGGGCATCGAGCGAGCGCCAGCGCTGGTAGCGGTCGAGCAGTTGCCGGTCCCCAAGGTCCAGGCCGAGCCGCGCGCCTTCGATCAGTACCTGTGCAAGGGCGGCGACGTCGCGGAAGCCGAGGTTGAGGCCCTGACCGGCGATCGGGTGGATCGCATGCGCGGCATCGCCGACCAGCGCGAGCCGTTCGGCAGTGATCTGCGCCGCATGGTGGAAGCCGAGCGGATAAGAAGAGCGGGGCGCGAGCAGCGCCACCTTGCCGAGGAAGCCGCCCATCGCAGCCTCGGCCTCGGCGGCGAAATCCTCGTCGCTAAGCGACAGCCATCCGGCCGCATCCCCGTTGGGCACGGACCAGACGATGGCCGAGCGGTGCCCCTTTGCATCGTCGTTCATCGGAAGGAGCGCGAACGGCCCGCCAGGATAGAATATTTCGTAAGCGACATGGTCGTGCGGCCGTTCGTGTCGCAGGACGGAAACGATCGCCTGATGATCGTATTTCCAGCGGGCGATGTTGATCTCGGCGGCCTCGCGGGTCGCCGAACTGCGGCCGTCCGCGCCGACGAGCAGCGGCGCGTGGAGTTTGCGGCCGTCTTCGAGGTCAACGATGACGCCGGGTTCGCCTCGATCGACGTTGGCGATCCTCGACTTCCACAGCAGCCACAGGTTTTTGCCCGCCTCGGCGCGCACCTGCAGTGCCGAGCGCAGGTGCCGGTTCTCGTTCATGAAGCCGAGCGGCTCTTCGTCATCGGCGTCGAAGTGAAGACCGCCGGGTTGGAGCCCGTCCGCGACTGCGATCCGCCGGATCGGGCAGCCCGGCTCGGCGAGATGGTCCGCAACCCCGATCGTCTGGAGCATGCGCATCGAGCTCGACGAAACTGCGCTGGTGCGCCCGTCGAACGATGAATCCTTGCGCAGCGACGGGTCCGCGGGATCGATGACGATCGCGGAAAGTCCGCTGGAATCGAGAGCGGAAGCGAGCGCGAGGCCAACCAGGCCGCCGCCAAAGATGATCACGTCGGCGCGATCCATGGACGCGCCCCTAACCCGTTCGTCGCAATGACGCCACGACTTCGCTTGACCCGGGACTCCGGCTGGAGGATTCTTGGGCCGGAAGAAATTGGGGGTGGGACATGGCGACCGTTGCTACGCGCGCGCCGAAGCGCGAACTGGCGCCCGACTGGCGGGAGGCGCTCAGCAATGCCGTGCGCCGGTTCGCGATCCGCGCCTGGGGTGCGATGCTGCTGCTGCTGAGCATTGCCGCAGCGCTCGCGCTTGCGACCCATAACCCAACGGACCCGTCGCTCAGCACCGCCGCCGGCGGGCCGCCCCAGAATTGGCTCGGGACACCCGGCGCTTACTTCAGCGACTCACTGCTTCTGCTATTCGGTATCGGCGCGGCGCTGTTCGTGCCGGTGATCACGATTGCGGGCCTTCGCATGTTCCGGCTGGAACCCGCCGGCCGTACCGGGCGCGGGCTGCTGATCGCGGCGGGCGGAGCACTGTTGCTCGGCACGGCGCTCGGGCTGACCAGCGGCTCCGCCGTGTCGGGCCTCCCCGGCGGCTGGGGCGGGGCGTTCGGCCTTGCTGCCGCGCACGGGCTAAACGTCGCCTTCGCGCTGATCGCCAACCCCGAGATCGCCGGACCTGCAAGGCTTGCGACCCTCCTTCTGCTGGCGATCGCGGGACTGACGCTCGGCTACTTCGCACTCGGCCTGACCTCCGACGAACGCGGCTGGGTCGCGGACCTGTTCCGGCGCCGGCCCTTAGAGCGCCGGGCCGCGCCGCGCGCGACGGAGCTTCGCGACGATCGGCCGCTCGCCGCCGCGCCGCCCAAAACCCGCCCGACCGTGGCGGTTGCGGAACCCGCCAGAGGCCTCGCGCCCACAGGCCGGGCACGCGACCGCAAGTCCGCGGCCCAGCCGAGCCTGGCGCTTGGCGACAATTACCAGCTTCCAACTCTCGACCTGCTTTCGCCGCCGCCGAAGGACTCGCGGCAGCACGTCGACCGCGCCGGCCTTGAGCGCAATGCGCGGCTGCTCGAAGCGGTGCTGGACGATTTCAAGGTCCGCGGGGAGATCGTCGAAGTGAGGCCAGGGCCGGTCGTCACCATGTACGAGCTGGAGCCCGCGAGCGGGACCAAAGCGAGCCGCGTCATCGCGCTGGCGGACGACATCGCCCGCAACATGTCGGCCCTATCGGCGCGCGTAGCCACCATCCCCGGGCGAAGCGTCATCGGAATCGAGCTTCCCAATCCGAAGCGTGAGATCGTTTCCTTGAGCGAGCTGATCGGGAGCCAGGCGTTCGAGGACCAGAACATGTCCCTGCCCCTGATCCTGGGCAAGAACATTGCCGGCGATGCGGTGATCGCTGATCTTGCGCCCATGCCCCACCTGCTGGTCGCCGGAACGACCGGATCGGGCAAGTCGGTCGGGCTCAACTGCATGATCCTGTCGCTGCTCTACCGTTACGGTCCGGACCAGTGCAAACTGATCATGATCGACCCGAA
>Ga0207660_10002685_pt1 | contig 11671 bp, 5 predicted proteins | sample KBSC73BmetaG_FD_184335 | JGI IMG/M metagenome (GOLD analysis project Ga0207660, IMG submission 184335) | Corn rhizosphere microbial communities from Kellogg Biological Station, Michigan, USA - KBS C7-3B metaG (SPAdes) (version 2) | ecosystem: Host-associated > Plants > Roots > Rhizosphere ... | reverse complement strand
CCCGCCGGCGTAGCCGCCGACCACCGGCTTGCCCTTCCACATGGCCTCGGCCGGTCCGAGGTCGAACCATGCGCGAACGGACTTCTGCAGTACGATGGTCGCCGCCCGCTGGAGCGCGTTGATCTGCACCTGAGCGTCGGGCGGCAGCTCCAGCACGCTGATGTCGCCGTCGTGGCGGGCGGCCTCGCGCAGCTCGGCCAGCAACTCGGCGCCGACGCGGTCGCCGTCGCTCGTGCCGGCCAGCACGAGGCGCACGTTGTAGTGCTTCTTCACCAGCCGGTACGCGTTGACGACGCCCAGCGGATCCTCGGCGGCCGTGAACGGCGCCACCTGCAGCAGGATCGGCCGGTCCTGGGCGACGCCGAGGCCGCGCAGGATCGTGGTGACCTCACGCGAGGTCAGGTCGCGGTTCTTCTCCGACAAGGGGTCGATCGACGGCGCGATGACGTACTTCGGGATGCCGAGCCGGCGGCTGAACCTCGGCAGCGAGAAGATGGAGGCGTCGTACTGGTTGATCCACGAGCGCAGGAAGGTCCACGCCCGGCGCTGGGCGCGCGAGCAGTCGAAGTGGCAGCGCCACACCCAGCGGCTGCCGGCGCCTCGATGCTCGACCAGGGTGGCGGGCTGCACGTCGTGGACGAGGACGAGGTCGGCGTCGAGGGAGAGCTTCTTGGCGTTGACGCGGTTCATCTCGACGTAGTGATCGAGCGCCTCGTCGGTCAGCACGCGCTCGGCACCGTCGAGGGCGGCCCTGAGTGAGGTCGCCGTGGTGTAGAAGCTGGGGTCGCCACCGGTGATCTCCCAGGCCGCATCCACGCCGAGATCGACCATCATCGGGACGAGGGTGTGGAGGATCTCGGCGGGGCCACCGCCGAAGCGCCCGCCGCTCACGTGCAGCAGGCGCCGTCCGCGGACCTTGTCGGCCAGGCGCAGCAGCATGTCGACGGCGCCGGGCGGCGCCACTCGCCGGTAGTCGTCGATGGCGATCACGCCCCCGCCTCCTCCAGCTCGGCGTCGACCAGGGCCAGCACCCGGGCCCGGACGCGCTCCAGGCTCGTCATGTAGGCGTCGATGCGCTCGATGCGCTCGGCCAGGGCCGGCAGCCCCAGCGCGCCCCGGATCCACTCGGCGAAATCCCCCGAGCGCCGGCCCAGCCGCGCCCGCGCCTCGACCATGTGGAAGTAGATGGCGCTGGCGTCGACCTCGACCAGGCCGGCCCGGAACTCCAGCAGCGTGCTGGCGGCGGGACCGAGCGGAACCTCGACGATGTGCGACTGCTGGAAGTGGAACACCTCGCCGAACTCGACGCGGGGGATCGTCGACAGCCGCAGCAGGTGGTCGTGGATCACCGACATCAGCTCCTCGCGCAGGTCTTCCAGGCTGGCCGCCTCGAACGGGTTGATGACCGCCAGCCGCTCGGCCAGCACCTGGTCGCGCACGTGCACGGCCGCCCAGGCGGCGAAGTCGTTGCCGTAGGCGGTCGTGACCGGCCGGTGGCGCAGGAAGTAGCCGTGCGTGTGGTAGAAGACCGAGCCGGGCGGCACGTCCTCCAGCCGGTCGAGCAGCTCGCGCTCGTCACGCGCGCGGTGGTCGAGCGCCTGCCGCAGCTCCACGCACCCGATGAACTGGAACGGCGGCGCGCTCGCCGTCGTCACGCGCCGGCCTCCCGTGCGAGCAAGGCCACCGGGAACGTCGCCATGACGTCGGCCAGCGGCAGGCCGACGGCCTCGCCGGCGGGCGCCGTCTCCACCCGCTCGCCCGTCAGCACGTTGCCGAAGCGCCCGGCCAGCTCGCCCGGCAGCTCGAGCCAGGTGTCGGCCCAGTACTCGACGCCGACGGGGACGGCGTCCACGCCCCGGCGGGCCAGCAGGCGCGGGACGACGCTCAGCGCCGCGTGGCCGTCGCCGACGCGGGCGAAGGCGCACACGTGCTCGGCATAGGCGCCCCGCACCTCCAGGGGACGGTAGGCGCCGCTCTCGAAGAGGGCGCGATGGTCGCGTCGGAAGGCGAGGCCCTCGTGGATCACGAGGAGTTTGACGCGCCCGTCGGCCTTGCTCTTCACCAGCTCCTGGGCGAAGGCGGCCCGATCGAGACCGGCCCCGAGGGCCGTCAGCACCTCGTCCAGCAGCCGCGTGCGCTCGCCCCAGTCCACCGGGCGCCGGTTGTCGGGGTCGACCAGGTTCAGGTCCCAGAGCTCGCTGCCCTGATAGAAGTCCGGCACGCCGGGGGCGGTGAGCTTGATCAGCGTCTGCCCGAGCGAGCTCAGCATCCCGAAGTGGGCGACGCGGGCCTGGAAGACGACGAAGTCCTCGAGGAAGTCCGCCGACCGCTCGGGGTCGAGGATGACCTCGATGAACTTCGCGATGGCCTCGTCGTAGCGCGGGTTGGGATTCACCCACGAGGTGTGCACCTTCGCCTCGCGCACCGCCTTCAGCATGTAGTCGCGCAGGCGGGCCACGTCGAGGGGCCAGGCGCCCACCAGGGTCTGGTAGATGAGGTACTCGGTGTTGGCGCCCGGCACCGGCGCGCCGTCGAGCATGACGTGGTGCTTGCGGTTGAGTCGCTGCCAGGCGGACAGCCGCGCCCGCCACTCGGCCGGGATCTCCGAGAGCACGTCGATGCGCGTGCGCACGTCCTCGCCGCGCTTGGTGTCGTGGGTGGAGGTGGCCGACAACGCATGGGGTGAGCGCTGCCGCCGCTCGGTGTTCTCGGCGTGGAACTCGGCCAGCGAGGTGCCGAAGCGGCTGGGGTCGCCGCCGACCTCGTTGAGCGAGACCAGGCGATTGAAGCGATAGAGGACGGTGTCCTCGTAGCCCTTGGCGGTGACGGGGCCGGTGATCTGCTGGAATCGCCGGACGAAGTCCAGGCGCTCCTGCCGATCGGCCTCGCTCGCCCACTCGGGGAAGCGCAGCGTCAGCACGTCCTGGACCCAGTCGTAGACCGACTCGTTCATCGTCGGCGTCCGCCGCTTGGCGTGGCCGACCGCACGCGCGATGTACTCGCGGTCGAGCCCGGTGATGTCCGCCGCCCGGCCCTGCCCGGCGGGCTCGCCCGGCCGCGCCTCCGACTCGCCCACGTACGTGCGATAGACCGGAAACGCCGCGATGATCTCGCGCAGGGCCGTGGTGAGGCTGCCCAGCGTGAAGTCGCGCGAGGAGCGGTGCTTCTCGGAGATGCGGTCGAGGCGACGGCTCAGCATGTTGATCTCGGAGGCCATCGAGGTCTCCATGATCAGGCGCTTGCACTCGTAGACGACGTCCGAGAACGGCGGCCGGATCTTGATGGTGCGGGCGTAGATCTGCTCCAGGGCCCGGGCCTGGGCGCGATCGACGAAGATGCCGTTGACCAGGTTGAGGAACTCGTAGCCGGTCGTGCCCGCCGTCGCCCAGCCGTCGGGCAGGCGCTCGCCGGGCGCCAGGATCTTCTCGGCCACCACGTAGAAGTCGCCGTGGTCCTCGCGGCCCAGCGCGCTCGCGCAGCCGCGCTGCAGGCGGTGGAAGTACTCGGCGGGCGCGTAGAGGCCATCGGGGTGATCGACGCGCAGGCCGGTGACGACGCCCCGGCCGACCAGATCGAAGACCAGGCGATGCGTCTCCGCGAAGACCTCGGGGACCTCCATGCGGATGGCCGCCAGCTCGTTGATGTCGAAGAACCGCCGGTAGTTGATCTCCTCACCGGCGACCCGCCAGTACGCCACGCGATAGGCCTGATCGTCGAGCAGCGCATCCAGCAGGTCGAAGCTGTGCGAGTCCCCCGGCGCGCCGTTGAAGATCCGCACGTTGTCCTCGATGAACTCGCGCACCGCCGGCGCCCGGGCGAGCAGCGCCGCCAGCCGGGCGCGCCCGGTCTGCACCTCGCTGCCCTCGGCGGCCGTCCGCCCCTGATCGGTCTCGGTGCCGGGGGGAATCGTGGTGAACCAGGCCAGCAGCGACTTGAGCTCGACCAGCTCCGGGTGCTCGGGCCCGAGCCGGCTCTGCAGCTCGCCCAGGCGGTGGCCGAGGACGCGCCCCCACGAGCGCGGCGCCAGCGGCATCACGGTGTCGTAGTAGCGCACGCTCAGGCCCAGCTCGTCGAGCGTGAGCGTCAGCTGGCCCGAGTCCAGCACGACGCCGTACTGATCGCCGAGGATGGGGAGCAGGACCTTGCCGGCCAGCTCGTCCTTCACCGGCGCCCAGTCGACGTCGAAGTAGACCGCCGCCCGCGCGGTGGATCCCTGCTCGAGCATCTCGCGCCATCGCGCGTTGCGGTTGCCGGCGATGCCCATGTGGTTGGGGACGAGGTCGATCAGCAGGCCCATGCCCCGCGCGCGCAGCGCCTCGGCGAACCGCCAGAACGCCGGCTCGCCGCCCAGCTCGTCGCGGAAGCGATTGTGGTCGCTCACGTCGTAGCCGTGGCTGTTGGTCGAGGACGTCTCGAAGAACGGCGAGGTGTAGCAGTCGCTGACGCCGAGACGCTCGAGATAGGGCAGCAGCCCCGCCGCGTCATCGAACGTGAGGTGGCGTCCGAGCTGCAGCCGATAGGTGGCCAGCGGCACCCGCATCACGCCGGCTCCCCGTTCAGGTTGAAGACGAGCGCGGTCGCCAGTGGGGTGAGCACGGGCCGGGCCTCGGGCTGCGCGCGCCAGATCTCGAAGAAGCGGTTCTGCGCTTCCCAGAGCCCGAACTCGAGCCCGAGGGCGCCGGCGTCCTCCACGAGGTGGCGCGCAGCCTCCACGCGCTCGGCGGCCGGCTCGGCGGCGACGGCGTCGAGCGCGCTGAGCACGGCGCGTTGCAGCGACGGCCGGGCCGGGGCCAGGTCGGGGTTCAGCCCCAGCACGGAGGCCTCGCGCACCAGCTCGACCGCGCGCTCGGGCAGCGCTCCGGCGGCGGCGTCCACGCGCGCCAGCTCGGCCAGCGCCTCCTGCTCGAGCACGTGGCGGGCCACGATGGCCAGCGCCTCGGGGATGGGAGCGTCGGCCTGGCGCAGGTAGCGCACGAGCTTCTGGTTCTCCTCCCAGATCCGCCGGTACGTCTCCTCGTGCTTGTCCAGCACGGAGGCGATGACCCGGGCCAGCACGCGGCGCCGCTCGTCGAGGAACAGATGCGGCAGCGCGAACGGCTCGCCGGGGAAGAACTCGTCGAGGCCGCGGACCATGTCGGCCAGCGAGTAGCGCGCGAAGCGGCGGAGCAGCTCCTCCTTCATGCGATCGTAGGCGGCCCGGCCCTCCCAGGCGCGCAGCGCGCAGGTGACGTCGTGACCGCCGAAGTGCAGGAGCGCGTACATCGCCTCCCATACCTCGCCGGTGACCTGCGACTGCACGCGGACGTGGGCGATGCGCAACGCGGTGCCGCCGTACGCCTCGCGCGCCTGGTCGAGGCGGGTCACGCGGTAGGCGTGGACCCGGGTGTCGTCGGGATGGTCCTCGAAGAGGTCGGTGATCGCATAGTGCGCCACGACGCGGCGCAGGTCGACGACCGCCGGCGCCACCAGGCGGCGGTAGACCTCGCGGCCGTCACCGTAGGCCGCGACGTTGCTGGGCGCCGCCCCCAGCCGCTTCTCGAGCTCCGGCTCGTGGTGGCCGCCGCCGAGGTCGCGCAGGTACTGCAGCGTCATCGCCGCATAGCGGACGACCTGCACCGGCTCCAGCCCGGCGATCTCGTCGAAGAACCAGCCGCACGAGGTGTACATGAGCAGGCGGTTGCGCTGCAGCTCCAGCAGGCGGCGCACCTCGAGCCGCGCGCCGGCGTCGAGCGGCACCCGCTGGTGCTCGTGCAGGAAGGCGTCGAGCTCGGCCGGGCCGCGATCGAGGATGACGCCGACGTAGGCGTCGCGGGCGGCCCACGGGTCCCGCAGATAGACGGCGGCCCGCGTCTCGTAGAACGGATCGACGAGATCGCGCAGCCAGTCGAGCGCCTCGCGCAGCGGTCCGCGCCAGCGCTGGTGCCAGTCGCCCCGCACGCGGCAGCCGCAGTCGGCCCGCCAGCGCTCCACCCCGTGGCCGCACGACCACGACGTGGCCTGGTGGATCTGGGCCTCCCAGGTCGGCGGATGCGCGGCCAGGAAGGCGCCGTAGTTCGTCAGCTCGACGGTGTCGTCCCCGGCGAGCTGCTCGAGCGCGGCGGCCAGCGCCATCTCGCCGAAGCGGAAGTGATGGCCGTAGGACTCGCCGTCGGTGGCGCAGTGCACGAGCTGCGGCCAGTCGCGCGCGTCGGAGAACGCCGCCTTCAGCCGTTCCGCCAGCTTCTCGCCGCGCTCGAGCACGTGCTCGAAGGCGATCGCGCGTGAGATCGGGCCGTCGTAGAAGAAGAGCGCCAGCGACAGCCCCCGCGGGCCCCGCCAGAGGTAGGGCCGGCTGGGATCGACCGCGTGATCGACCTCCTGCCAGGGGCCCCCGGTCAGCGGGCGCACGCGCCGGGCCTGGCTGGGCGCCAGGATCGTGAACCTCACGCCGGCCTCGGCCAGCACCTCCAGCGTCTCGTCGTCGACGGCCGTCTCCGGCAGCCACATCCCCTCGGCCTCGCGGCCGAAGCGCCGACGGAAGTCCGCGAGACCCCACCGCACCTGGGTCACCTTGTCGGCCCGGCTGGCGAGGGGCATGATCTGGTGGTTGTAGACCTGGGCGATCGCATTGCCGTGGCCGCGGTGGGCGGCCACGCTGGCCCGATCGGCGTCGACGATGGCCCGCGCCACCGCGGGCGCCTCGCGCTCCAGCCAGGCGAAGAGCGTGGGGCCCACGTTGAACGAGATGCGCTCGAAGTTGTCGACGATGTCGAGGATGCGGTTGGCCTCGTCGACGCGCCGGGTGGCGGTGTTGGGGGCGTAGCACTCCGCCGCGATGCGCGCGTTCCAGTCGTGGAAGGGGGCGGCCGAGTCCTGCACCTCGACGGCCTCGAGCCAGGGATTCTCGCGGGGCGGCTGATAGAAGTGTCCGTGGATGACGATGGCGCGCGGCGCAGCCAAAAGGCGCGTGCTCCCTAGAATTCCTCCAGCCCGAGCAGGAACTCGCGGCGCCCGCCCCGCGGAACCACGACGATGCCCGAGGGATCGACGTAGTGCCGCCGCCGGTCGAGGACGGGGTCCACGCCGATCTCACTGTCGGCCGGGATGATGTTGAAGCGGTCGACGATGGTGCGCTTGAGGCGCGCCCCCTTGCCGACCGTGGTGTGGTCCATGACGATCGAGTCCTCGATCACGGCGCCCTCGTTCACCCACACCGAGCGGCCCAGGATCGAGTTGCGGATGGTGGCTCGCTTGATCAGCGAGGCCTCGCCGATGTGGGCGTTGTCGACCTCGCCACCGATGAAACGGGCGGCCGGGCCGGGGTGCTGGCCGGTCCGGATCGGCCACCAGCGGTCGTCCAGATCGAAGCGCGGCGACTCGCCGAGGAGGTCCATGTGGGCGTCCCAGTACGCCTGCACGGTGCCGACGTCGCGCCAGTAGCCGTGCTCCTCGTAGGGCTTCACGCCGGGCACCTCGTTGGTCTGGAAGTCGTAGGCGAACACGCGCCCGGTCGGCACCAGCTCGGGGATGATGGAGCGCCCGAAGTCGTGGTCGGTGCTGCGCCGCGCGTCGGCCAGCAGCGCGTCGACCAGCGCCTGGCGCGAGAAGAGGTAGTTGCCCATTGACACCAGCGACCGCTCGGGATCGCTCGGCATGCCCTTGGGCCGGGCCGGCTTCTCCTCGAAGGCGACCACGCGCCCGCTGCGATCGATCTCCAGCACGCCGAACTGGGTCGCCTCCATGCGCGGCACCGGCCGGGCGGCCACGGTGACCTCGGCCCCCGACTCCTCGTGGAACGCCAGCATCTGGTTGATGTCCATACGGTAGATGTGGTCGGCGCCGAAGATCGCCACGATGTCCGGATTGAAGTCGTCCACGACGTTGAGGTTCTGCAGCACGGCGTCGGCGGTGCCGCGGTACCAGGCGGGGCCGAAGCGCATCTGGGGCGGCACCACCGTGATGAAGTAGTCGGGCAGGATCCCCGAGGTGCGCCAGGCCTGCCGGAGGTGCTCGATGAGCGACTGCGACTTGTACTGCACGAGCACGTAGAGCGCGGCCATCTCCGAGTTGACGAAGTTGGAGAGGACGAAGTCGACGATGCGGTAGCGGCCCCCGAAGGGCACCGACGGCTTGGAGCGGTCGCGGGTGAGGGGATGCAGGCGCTCACCCTTGCCACCCGCCATGATCATGCCGAGGACGCGCGCCCGGCGACGGGGCACTATCGTAGCGAGTGCCGCGAGGCCGGCTCGCGACGCAGGTGAGCTGTGCGAGGTGCCAAGTGGCTCCGTTTCGCGGTCATCGCGCTGGCGGCTGTGCCCAACTGGGCTCCAGGTCGGGGAAGACGAAGTCCTGGCGCTCCAGGCGGCGCAGCGTCTCGGCGGCCTCGACGGAGAGCGGCTGGCCCTGGCGCATCGTGTGCGCCATCTCGCTCAGCCGCTTGAAGTCCGCGTAGTGCTCGGCCACCCGCCGCTCGGCGTAGTCGCGGGCGGCGCCGGTGGTGATGAGGAACTGCCAGTCGGAGGCCTGCAGGAGCATCAGCTCCCGGGAGGCTTGACTGAGCACCCGCTTGAGGTCGGCGTTGCCGCCGTCGCCCCGCTGCAGGTGGTCGACCCACTCGCGCTCCGCGCTGTAGACCCGGTCCCAGGTCCACTCGGTGTCGGGGTTCAGCCAGACGCGGTGGTCGCCGCCCTCACCCCAGGAGCCCTCCGGCAGCTGCAGCGGGCCCTGGGGCGGCACCGCCTGCAGGGCCTGGCTCAGCGTCATCGGGGTCACGCCGGTGCGCGCCATCTCGCGCACGACGTGCTCGAGCCAGAGCGGCCCCTCGAACCACCAGTGGCCGAACAGCTCGGAGTCGTACGGCGAGCATACGAGGGCCTCACCGCCGTCGCGGGCCTCGTCGATCGTCTCCCGGACCACGTTCACGAAGTGGGCCGCTTGCAAGCCGATCTTCTCGGCTGCGACCTTGGGGTCGTAGACTTGCTTGGTGCCGAGGTCGCCCGAATGATCGGTGATCTTCCAGAAGCGCAGGCCCCCGGGGAAATGCTTCTTGTGGAACTCGAGGAAGTTGAAGTCGCCCGGGTAGCCGTGCTCACGGCTCCACACCTGCAGGGTGGAGCGCGGATCGCGGATGAAGGCGATGGCGGAGCCGGTGCCGCCGCGGGAGGCGACCCGGTAGGGCGCGTAGGGCGAGCGCCGCTCGCCGACGGGCATCGTCGTGGCGGCGTTGCCGACGTCGCCGCGCAGCGAGATGAAGTCGCGGTAGAGGAAGACGGGCTCGCTCGCGGCCACCAGGTGCGAGTCGGCCACGAAGTACTCGAGCCCGTGGGCGGCCAGCAGCTCCTCGATACCGGCCCGCATGCGCCGCTCGCGCCCGCGGTCGGGCCCGGTCGGCGGCGTCCACTCGTAGCGCGGCCGGTAGGCGCACTCGGGCAGCCAGATCCCGCGGGGAGCCCGGCCGAAGTGGCGCGTGTGGGTCTCGACGGCGGCCTTCAGCTGCAGGTGAATGGACTCGTCACGGGAGAGCAGGGGCAGGTACCCATGGGTGGCGGCGCACGTGATGATCTCGAGGTGGCCACCGCGCTGCAGCTCGGCGAAGGTGCCGGGGATGTCGCCGCCGATGCGGCGGTGCAGCTCCCACATGCCCTCGTAGAACTCCTCCCAGAAGTACGTGAGCGCGACGATCTGCTCGTCGCCCTGGCCCTTGAAGTACTCCCGGCTCTCCACGCAGGCCCGGCGGACGTTCTCGTAGTAGAACGAGAGCTCCTTCTGGAACTCCGGCGAGGCGAGCTGCTCGGTCAGCACGGGGGAGATGTTGATCGTCCACTGCGGCGAGAGGCCTTCGGCCACCAGCCGATGCGCGGTGTCGAGCAGCGGCAGGTAGCACTCGAACGTGGCTTCGTTCAACCAGTCGCTGCCATGCGGCCAGCGACCATGATTGACCACCATCGGAAGATGGGTATGGAGGACCAGTGAGAACGGGTAGCTCATCCGTAGGTACCTTTCACGTCGAACCCGACCTCGCCGCAGGTGTGACCAAGGGTCATTGGACCGTATGAAGTCGCTCGGCGCAAGCCTTCATCTTGGTGCGACGCTCCAGGAGACCGGCACGACCTTCCGGGTGTGGGCGCCGCGCGTGCAGGCGATGGAAGTCGTCATCGAAGGACGGCGTCCGGTGCCCCTCGCGCAGCGCGAGGAGGGGTTCTTCGAGCTGTCCGTGCCCGGGATCGCGGCCGGGATGAAGTATCAGTACCGCCTGGACGGTCAGCGCTACAGGCCCGACCCCGCCTCGCGCTTCCAGCCGGAGGGCGTTCATGGTCCCTCGGTGGTGGTCGATGCCGCGCGCTTCCCGTGGACCGACCAGGGATTCCGCGGCCGAGCCCTGGCCGATCTCGTTTTCTATGAGCTACACGTGGGCACCTACACCGCCGCCGGTACGTTCGAGGCGGTCATTCCGCACCTGCCTCACCTGGTCGATCTCGGGGTGACGGCGATCGAGCTGATGCCGGTGGGCGAGTTCCCGGGCTCCCGCAACTGGGGCTATGACGGTGCCCACCTCTTCGCCCCCCAGTCGACTTACGGCGGCCCCCGCGGGCTGCGCCGGCTGGTCGACGCCGCCCACGGCCACGGGCTCAGCGTGATCCTCGACGTCGTCTACAACCACCTGGGGCCGGAAGGTAACTATCTGGCCGAGTTCGGGCCGTATTACACCGACCGGTACAAGACGCCGTGGGGCACGGCGGTGAACTTCGACGGCCCCGACGGCGAGGGCGTGCGCCGCCACTTTGTCGAAAACGCGCGCTACTGGGTGCGCGAGTTCCACCTCGACGGGCTACGCCTGGACGCCATCCATTCCATCTTTGACACCGGCCCTCTCCACATCCTGACCGAGGTGGCCGAGGCGGCCCGCGAGGAGGCCCGGCAGCTCGATCGCCCGGTGCACATCGTGGCGGAGTCGCACGACAACGACCGGCGCACCGTCATGCCGGCGGCGGAGGGCGGGCTCGGCCTCGACGCCGTCTGGTCGGACGACTTCCACCACGCCGTCCACTGCCGTCTGACCGGCGAGAAGGGCGGCTACTACGCCGACTTCGCCGGCGGGCGGGGCCTGGCCCGCGCTATTGCCGAGGGCTTCGCCTACCAGGGCGAGCCCTCGGAGTACTTCGGGCGGCCCCGCGGCACCCCGAGTGCGGATCTCGGGGGCGAGCGGTTCGTGGTCTGCCTGCAGAACCACGACCAGGTCGGCAACCGCGCGCAGGGCGATCGGCTGTCCACCATCGTGCCGTTTGCAGCCGCGAAGATGGCCGCCGCGCTGCTGTTTGCCGCACCGGCGCTGCCGCTGCTGTTCATGGGCGAGGAGTACGGCGAGACCTCACCGTTCCAGTTCTTCACGTCCTATCTCGACCCGACGCTGGTCGAAGCCGTACGCCGTGGCCGCGCCGCCGAGTTCGCCCGCTTCGGCTGGGAGGGCAAGATCCCTGATCCCTCCGAGCCCGCGACCTTCCTGCGCTCGCGCCTGAGTCATCCGCTGGCCGGCGCCCCTCGCCACCGCGAGCTGCGCGACTACTATCGTCAGTGGCTGAGCCTGCGCCGCAGTCACCCGGCGCTCGGGGCTCACGGCAAGGAGCGCACGCAGTGCGAGGTGGACGCCTCCGGCAGCCTGCTAACGCTGAGCCGCCAGGGGCCCGCCGCCGCC
>Ga0207660_10002673_pt1 | contig 11698 bp, 9 predicted proteins | sample KBSC73BmetaG_FD_184335 | JGI IMG/M metagenome (GOLD analysis project Ga0207660, IMG submission 184335) | Corn rhizosphere microbial communities from Kellogg Biological Station, Michigan, USA - KBS C7-3B metaG (SPAdes) (version 2) | ecosystem: Host-associated > Plants > Roots > Rhizosphere ... | reverse complement strand
ACTTCGCGTTCAAGTCGGAGCACCCCGACGAGGTGAAGAAGCCGTTGCTCTACTTCGTCGACTACGGCTTGTCGAGCACGGAAAAGCGCGGCTACGTCTTCAATATGGATGATCTCTCGATCGTCGATGGTCCGTTCACCGTTGCCCACGGCCGTTCGTCGTCGGCGTCGCGCTTCGGCGTGCCGACGAAATTCTCGAACTCGTTCGGCAGCAACGCGACGTCGCTCGGGCTGTACGTCACCAAGTCGCTGTACACTTTCCACGGCCACTCGGCGGGCCACCCGTACTCGTCGGTCGGCGTGCGACTCGATGGCGTGTCGACCGGATTCAACGACAACGCGTACGCGCGCAAGGTCGTTGCGCACGGCGCGCCGTACGTGACGCCGACGAGAGCTGGACGCAGCGAGGGCTGCCCGGCGATGGAGCCGTCGCGTGCCCAACGCCTGCTTCCGGAGCTCGCCAACGGCGCGATGGTGTTTCTGTTCGCGCCCAATTCGAAGTGGCTCGCCGGCGATCCGTGGATCGGCGCGGACGGGAGGACGCTGGCGGAGGGCTGACGTCAGCGGGGCGAGTGCTGCCCGGCGCGCGTCTGCGCACGCTCGAGCACTGCTCGCAGCTCCTCGAGACTGTACGCTGCCAAATCCCACGTGCCGCCCGGTTCGGCGGCCGACAGCTCGGCGGCTTTTGCGTTGTCGGCCGGCTGGAACAGCAGGACTGCCACCGGCGCGTCTCCGGAATCGGCGGCTTCCTCGCCGCCGCCCTGCTCGATGCGCACGCGCCAGTGTGAGCCATCGGCGGCGCGAAATTTCCGCTCTTGATGAGCGAGATATTCATCGTTTTCGCTCCGCCGCGCCCTCGTTCGATTGGCATGCTTGGGGGGCGCGCTCGCGATTGATGCCGCGGCCCGCGGTGTTTCGATCATGGATTCGAGCGCGGCAGCCAGTCGGGCCGCCCATTTTGCGGTGTTGCCGGCTTCCGGCGACACTCGGCCCCGGCGCTCGCCGATACGGCGCCGTTCTGACGCGTGCTCCACCATTCTGAGGTTTACGCCGCTCGCCTGTTCCGACAGGCGCTGTAGCATGGCGACGTCTTCGGGTCGAATCTTGCGAGGGTCGGTCTCGGGGAGCGCCGCGTTCGCACGAGCAATCACGCGGAGCAGCTCGTTCGGATCTGCACTGTCGCGGCGATCCGCGCCTGGATCCGGCCGGGCCGGAGTGCTCTCTGGTTTCTTGTGATCGATCATAATCCCCTCGCTGACGTGCCGCGCCGGACCGTGCAAGGGTAACGATGGCGCAAGAGGCGAGCCGGCGGCGGTTCGCTAATCGCGTCCTGTAGGGGTACGTTACCACACTGCCCGCCGACGCGGGTGGAGGAGGGTGGCTATGGTCGGTGCGGGCGCAGACGAGCCGGATGATGGTCGATCGCGCTTGTCCACTGGAATCGAATTCGCCCGCGATCTCGTCCGCCGGGAGGTCCGCGAACCGGCTCCGCCGGCACGCCAGCTCGCCGACGCGCTCCATCGCACGTGTGAATCGATCTTTACGAACGTTCGTGCGACCATGGGAGACGACGGGTGTAGCGCCCTGTTCGGGCGCGCCTTCTCCGCGGCGCGCGATCAACATCCCGCAATCGACACGCTCCGGGTGGCTGGTGATTGCGACATTCCTCGCGAGCACCTGCTTGCCGCCATCGAGACGCACGGCGCCGACGCCACGACATCGGCCGTCGAGGCGTTGCTCGCCGCACTCGTCGACATCCTCGCTCGGCTCATCGGAGCAGACATGACCCTACGCATTCTCGATCCGGACACGCCACCATCTGAACGGCTCGACGGAGAATCGTCGTGAGCACGCCAAGCGCTGGCATCATCCGAAACATCGCGACCGGCGTGCCAGGTCTGGACGCCGTTCTCGGTAGTGGGCTCTGTGAGTACTCGTTCAATCTCGTCGCCGGCGCTCCCGGCAGCGGCAAGACGACGCTGGTGCAGCAGATTCTGTTCAGCAATGCCACGGCTGACCGGCGCGCTCTCTATTTCACGGTGCTCGGCGAGCCGACCGTGAAGATGCTGCGCTATCAGCGGCAGTACGCATTCTTCGATGCTGACCGGATTCCGGCCCAGATCAAGTTCGTCAACCTGAGCGCCGAGGTGGCGGACGGCTTGCTTGAGCCGGTCCTCGAGCGGATCGTCGATGAAGTCACGGCGTTCGAGCCCGCGTTCGTTGCCGTCGATTCGTTCCGCACCATCACTGCCGTACCGGATGGGGATGACGCGAAGGCGCCCGCGGCGCTCGCCACCTTCGTGCAACGGCTGTCGCATCAATTGACCTCCTGGGAGGTCCACTTCGTTCCGCTCGGCGAATACGACGTAGACGAGCGCCGCCATCCGGTGTTCACCGTGGCCGACAGCATTCTGTGGCTGTCCGAGGACGTCGACCGAAATTCGGCCGTGCGCAAGATTCGTGTGATCAAGGCGCGAGGCCGTTCGCCGATGCCGGGGCTGCACACCTTCAGGATCACGAACGACGGCGTCCGCGTGTTCCCACGGATTCCGGAGCAGCAGCGCGAACGCGTGCGGCGCTCGGAGCGGCGTCTCGGCACGGGCGTACCGGGTCTCGATGACATGATGGCGGGCGGCATTCCCGAGGGCGACGTCGTGATGATCACGGGGCCGGCAGGCAGCGGCAAGACGACGTTCGCGACCCAGTTCGTAGCCGAGGGCCTGAGTCACGGAGAAAGCTGTGTGGTGGCCGTGTTCGAGGAATATCCCGAGGCCTATCTGGCACGGGCCAAGACAAGGTCGGTCGACTTCGCCGATATGATCGCTGCCGGGCACCTTGCCGTGCTCTACCTGCGGCCGCTGGACCTTTCGGTAGACGAGATGCTGTCCGAGATCGTCAGCGCGGTGCATCGAGTGGGCGCAACTCGCGTCGTGATCGATTCGCTGTCGGGCTTCGAGCTGGCGCTGGCGCCAACGTTCCGCATCGACTTTCGGGAGTCACTATACCGGCTGGCCGGCGCCCTTACGGCCACCGGCATCACGATCCTGCTCACCGCCGAGGTGGAAGACGCATTCCCGGGCGGCCGCTTCACGCACGAGCGCGTGTCGTTCGTGACCGACGACATTCTCGCGCAGCGGTATGTCGAGATCGCCGGCGAATTGCGCAAGGTGGTTGCGGTGGTGAAGATGCGTGGCAGCGGTCACTCTCCCGAGTTCCGGGAATACGCCCTCACTGCGGACGGGGCGGTCGTCGGCGAGGCGCTCACGGGGTATCATGGCATCACCACCGGCGTGCCGACCCCTGCGGAGGGGAACGAGGTTGGTCGCCAACGAGCATGAGATGAACCAAGCTGACGCTCCGGCGCTGACGTCCTCGTCGATGGTCATTCGGTCACGGGTGCCACCGGTCGCGGTCGCCGAACGCCTGCTGCTCGGCGCGCTGCGTGAGCGCGACACGGCGCAGACGGCGACCCGCCTCGCGGATATCGCTCGCCATGTGGCGCGCATCGTCGGCGAGCTGTCGGCATCGCTCGACGAGCGCGCGATCCTCGAGATCATGCGCGGCGTCACGCTGCCGCGCCCGGCTACGCACTGCCTGGTCGAACTGATCGAGCCGGACGGTTCGCAGCGCCGGTCGCCGAGTACGGCGAGCGCGTCGCCGGTCGCGCTTTCCGACGCCGGTCTCGGCTTGCAGCTCGCCGTGCCGTTCACGGTGCCCGCGGCCATTGTCACGATCGACGATGACGCGCACGGCGAAATGATCTTCGTTCGGCACGCGGATAGTCCGGCGTTCTCGGGCGATGAGATCGCGATGGCGGTCGAGATCACGGCACACTGTGCGATGGCGCTGGGACATGCTCGACTCTATGCCCGCGCCGTCGCATCGCGTATCACGGCCGACGAGGCGAACCGCCTGAAATCCTCGTTCCTCGCGAGCATGAGCCACGAGCTCAGGACGCCGCTCAACGCCATCGCGGGGTTCGTCGAACTCATCGACATGGGACTGCACGGCCCGGTGACCGACCTGCAGCACGACTCGCTGAGGCGTATTCGGACGAATCAGCAGCATCTGCTCGTACTGATCACCGAGATCCTCGATTTCACGCGCATCGATGGGGGGCGTGCGCGCTGCCGTGAGGACGACGTGCCAATGGCCAACGTGATCGCCGACGTCGAACAGATGCTCAGCGCCATGGCTCAGGCCAAGGGGCTGAGGCTCGACGTGCCACGTGTCGATCGCGATGTGGCGGCGTGGGCCGATGCCGATCGAGTGCGGCAGATCCTGATGAATCTCGTGATGAACGCGGTGAAGTACTCGCCCCCGAACGCCGGTCCGGTGTCGATCACCTCGGCCGCGACGGACGACACGGTCCTGACCGTCGTCGAGGACCGCGGTGAGGGCATTCCAGCGGATCAATTGACGACGATCTTCGAACCGTTCGTGCAGCTCAACAGCGGGCGTCTCGACCGTCGCGGCGGAGTGGGGCTCGGTCTCGCCATCAGTCGGGATCTCGCTCGCGCGATGAACGGATCGCTCAAGGTCGACAGCACGGTGGGGCGCGGAACGCGATTCACGTTGTCGCTCCCACGCGCGCGCTCCGCGCCACGGGCAGACACCGGCGCGGCCCGCTGACGTCAGCCTTCGGCGGGTGGGCAGGGTGCGTCGATCATCCGGCCGCGCATCTCCTCGACATGCATGCGGAACACGACGGAGGTTCGCGCCGCTCGGCGGGTGCCGGGCCTGGGCGCTCCGGCCTGCTCGCGCAACCGGACGATTCCACGCTGTGCCGCGGCATCGACGGCGGCCGTACCGGTGTGCTCGGTGGCGTAGCACGTCCCGCGCGCGACGACGCTCACCCACCGATCGCTTTGGGCAGGGGCGGCGACCGCAACGGCCACCCACACGTTGTGGCCGACCTCCTTGCGCAACGCCGCGTCCGCTCCGAAGTACAACCACCCATCGAGGAAGGTGAAGCGAATCGGCACGGCGTCCACGTGCGTTCCCCGGGCCAGCACGAGATGGCCGAAACAGTGGGTCTCGAGAAATTCGGCGCAGGCGGCCGCGGTGAACGTCGACGCGCGACGGATCGGCGCTCGTACTCGTGTTCGCTGCGCTCGAGTTTTCATGAAGTGATGGATGCAGCACCCACCATGCCACCCAGTGCGGTGGCTCGTTTCGTGACGTGATTACGCTGGCAAGCGAGGTGCTCGGCCTCTGTTCAGGTCTCTCCTCCCGGACTGGTTGCTACCAATGAAAGGGTCGTCAGATATACCGACACCCGAAAAGAAGGACGCGAAGCCGCACGAGCCTCGAAGTGCATCGAGCGGCGGCGCGACGATGCGGGGACGGCTCGTGACGGCGGCACTCGACGCAATCGATCGCGCCGATACGGCCGAGGGCAGCGTTGCGCGCGCGAACTACCTGGCAGCGCTGGATCGTCGTCTGTCGGGCTCGCTCGACGAATCGCTGACGAAGGAGACGATCGCGCAGGTTGCCTTGCCCGAGCGCGACGCGTGGGCGGTGGTCGATCTCGCGATCGACGATCATACGGCCGTGCGTCTTGCCGTGGTACATCCTGATCCGGCGAAACAGATCATCGCCGATACGTTGAACGCGCACTGGGTCCCGCGTGACGATGATCCGATCGGCCTGCCGGCCGTCAAGCGTACCGGACGGCCGATCTCCATAGTCGACGGGGTCGACGCGGCGCTCACGGCGGCGGCGCACAACACAGAAGATCTGGTCCTCCTGCGCGAGCTGGGGTTCTGCGCGTGTCTCATCGTGCCGATCCGGACGGAGACCGAAGTCGACGGCGCGATCACGTTTGTCAGCGCGCACCCGAGGAGGCGATTCACACCGGAAGAGACCGAGCTGGCGGCCGCCATCGCCGCCGCATCGGCACACGCGCTGCGGAACGCGCGGCTCTTCACCGCGATCAACGAGCGCCGTTCGGCCGCTGAACAGTCGAATCGAGCGCGCACGGACGCGCTGGGCCACGTCACGCACGAGCTTCGCACGCCGCTGAACGCCATTGGTGGCTACGCCCAGCTGTTGTCACTCGGGGTGCGAGGACCAGTCAACGACGAGCAGCTCAAGGATTTGGAGCGGATCCGCTGGAATCAGCGCCATCTCCTCGAGCTCATCACTGAGATCCTGAGTTTCGTTCGGGCGGATACTCGCCGTACCGTCTACACGCTCCGCAACGTGGATTTCGCGGCTGTGGCACGCGCCGCGGCGGAGATGATCGCACCGATCTTCGACGACAAGGAGCAGCGAATTGTCTTCGACGACAGTTGCGGTACGGGCGTCGCGGTCGCGCGGGCCGATGCCGAACGGGTTCGGCAGATCATCATCAACCTCATCACGAATGCCAGCAAGTACTCACCCGCGGGCGCGGTCGTCACCGTCCGATGCGGGGCGACCGCGGCGACTGCGTTCGTCGAAATCTCCGATACCGGCAATGGCATTCCGGCCGATCAGCTGGAGGCGATCTTCGAGCCGTTCGTGCAACTGGCTGGCGGGTCGGCCAACCGTCGCGGCGGTGTGGGGCTCGGTCTCGCGATTGCCCGGCAATTCGCGCGCGGCATGAACGGAGACCTGACTGTCCAGAGCCAGCTCGGCGTCGGCTCGACGTTTCGGTTGACCCTGCCCGCCGCGCGGCAGGGCGCGGCAGCGAAACCGTGACTCGAACTCACGGCACCCACGTTGTCAGCGTCGTTGCCCGCTGTCGCGTCCTGGGCGGCGGCACCTCGGCAGGTTCGCCGACGTTGACAATCGCGATGATTCGCTCGTCGTCTCGCACGCCGACTGCGGCACGTGCCGCCGGATCGCTCATCACCCCGCCGGTCTTGATGTGCGTTCCCAACCCAAGATCGACCGCGGCGAGCGCGAGGTTCTCGATGGCCATCATCGCCGCCGCGTAGTCCTCCTCCGCTATTTCAGAATTCTCATTGCGGACGATCGCCACGGCGATCATGCAGGGCAGTGCGCGGTGCTCGTCGGCCACACGATCGCGCAACGCGTCCGCCGCGCCGGCATCATCCAGCTTTCGCGCCTTGCGCTCGCCGAGCGCCAGGCCGTACGCCCGTCGGGCGAGCGGACCGAGGACGTAGAAACGCCACGGCTGGGTGAGCCGATGGTTGGGCGCCAGCGTGGCGGCCGCGAGAAGCGTTTCCACCTCTTCGCGCGAGACTGGTCGGTTGGTGAACCGCTTGATCGAGCGGCGCTGGCGAAGGAGATCGGCGAGAGGCATGTGGGGAAGATACTCGCCGCTTTCCTCTCGCCGCACTGGTGCGACTTTCGCGGTAATGATGCTGCTTGACCTCCGCCGAAGCGGCCCACAGTTGGTATCCTGCTGGGGTCCGTTCCCGCATTGCCCGAACTCCCACGCCCGGAGCGTTCTTGGCGACACGACCGCGACAGACTGGCCAGCCCGACCACACCAGGGAACGGGTGCTTACCGGTGTGCACGGGCTGGATGAGATACTCGGCGGCGGCTTGCCGAGGCACCGCATCTATCTGCTCGATGGTGAGCCGGGCACCGGCAAGACGACGATTGCGATGCAGTTTCTGCTCGAGGGACGCTCGCACGGGGAGCGCGGACTCTACGTCACCCTCTCGGAGACCGCCGAGGAGCTCCGCGACGCCGCTGCCTCGCACGGCTGGACGCTGGAGGGCATCGACATCGTCGAGCTCTCGGCAGTCCAGGACGGTCCGGCCGACGAGGCGTACACGCTCTTCCACCCGGCGGAGGTCGAGTTGCAGCAGACCGTCGAGGCCGTGCTGAAGGAGGTCGACCGGCATCGCCCGGCGCGGGTGGTGTTCGACTCGCTCAGCGAGATGCGCATGCTGGCGCGCGACGCATTGCGCTTTCGCCGGCAGATCCTCGCGCTCAAGCAGTATTTCGTCGGCCGGGATTGCACGGTGTTGCTGCTCGACGACCGCACGCACCCCCGCGGTGACTTGCAGTTGCAGAGTCTCGCGCACGGGGTCGTGCTGCTCGAGCACATGGCGATGGATTATGGCGCCGAGCGACGCCGCCTGCAGGTGATGAAGCTGCGCGGCGTACGATTCCGCGGCGGCTATCACGATTTTCGCATACGTACGGGCGGCGTCGAGGTATATCCGAGAATTCTCAGCCTCGCCCAGCCTCGCGAGCTCACTGGTGGAACGCCGACGAGCAGCGGATCGCCGGAGCTGGATGCATTGCTCGGCGGCGGAATCGTGCCCGGAACGAGTACCGTTCTCATGGGCTCGGCGGGCACCGGCAAATCGGTGCTCGCGCTGCAATACGCGCACACTGCCGCGTCGTCGGGAGATCGCGTGCGCGCCTACCTTTTCGACGAACGGCTCTCGACGGCGCTCGAGCGTGCGCGTGCTCTTGGCATCGACACGTCCGAAACCGTCCGCGACGGCCGACTATCCCTGCGCCAGATCGAGCCGACCGAGATGTCGCCCGGCGAGTTCGCGCAGGACGTCGTTCGCGCAGTAGAGGAGGGGGGCGTGCGCCTCATCATCCTCGACTCGCTCAACGGCTACATCCAGGCGATGCCGTCCGAGCGCCTGCTGCTCGTGCAGATCCACGAGCTGTTGAGCTACCTGTCGAATCGCGGCGTCACGATGATCATGACGCTCGTGCAGCACGGCGTGTTTGGCGGCATGGTGGATCAAGCCGCCGAGGTGAGCTATCTCGCCGATACGGTCGTGCTGATGCGCTACTTCGAGCACGCCGGCTCGGTACGTCGAGCGATCTCGGTGGTGAAGAAACGCACCGGCTCGCACGAGCAAACGATTCGCGAGTTCGTCGTTGCTCCCGGCGGGCTGCGGGTCGGCGAACCACTCCATGAATTCCGCGGCGTGCTCACCGGCGTACCGGAGTACACCGGCTTGCTCGAGCCGCTGATGGTCGACCGACCGCCGAGGTGAGCAGCGCAGTGATCGAGTCCTCGAGCCGCCCCGAAACCGTCGCGGTGCTCGCGCCCACCGGTCGCGATGGTCCGCTGGCCGAGCGCGTGCTCGGCCGCTGGGGCATGCAGGCGACTTCGTTTCCGAATGCGGAGCTGCTCGGCGTTGCGATCCGTGCCGGCGTCGGTGCCGTGCTTCTCACCGAAGAGAGTCTCGTGGCGGGGCCGCGCGACGTGATCACCGCGGCCCTGGACGCACAGCCCGCCTGGTCCGACGTACCGGTGATCATTCTCACGGCCGAAGGCGAGTTGTCGCGGGCCATTGCCAACCGCGTCGAGGCGATCGCGTCGCGCGGCAATGCGACGCTGCTCGAGCGGCCGGTGCGTGTGGCGACGCTCGTCACCGTGACGCGGGCCGCCTTGCGTGCGCGACGGCGGCAGTACGAGCTGCGCGATCAGCTCGAGTGGCTCAGCGCCGCACGCGCCGAGGCGGAGTCGGCGAATCGCGCCAAGATGGACTTCCTCGCGATGATGAGCCACGAGCTGCGCACGCCGCTCAACGCGATTGGCGGCTACGCTGCACTACTCGATCTTGGCGTGCGGGGCCCGATCACCGCCGAGCAGCGCCAGGACTTGCAGCGCATCCAGAAGAGCCAGCGGCACCTGCTCGGGTTGATCAACGGCGTGCTGAATTTCGCGCGCATCGAGACCGGACAGGTGTCATATCAGATTGCTGATGTGACAATGAACGACTTGCTGGAAACCGCGGAGTCGCTCGTGTCGCCCCAGGCGCGCGATCGCACCATCCGGCTGGACGTCAAACGCTGCGATCCGGAGATCGTGGTGCGAGCCGACGCCGAAAAGGTGCAGCAGGTGATGCTGAACCTGCTGACGAACGCGGTCAAGTTCACCGAGCCTGGCGGCTACATCCGCGTGCGTTGCACATCGGTCGGCGGGATGGCGACCATTGCCGTCGAGGACACCGGACGCGGCATTCCGACTGAAAAGCTCGAGGCGATCTTCGAGCCGTTCATCCAGGTGGAGACGCAGCTCACCCGCACGCACGACGGTGTGGGGCTGGGGTTGTCGATCAGCCGCGATCTCGCGCGCGGCATGGGCGGCGACCTGACGGTACGCAGCACGGTCGGCGAAGGGAGCACCTTCCTGCTGACGCTGCCGATCGCGTGCGTACGCGAGCCGGTCGGCACCGACTAGGGGCGTTGCCGCCGCGATTACCGGTTCAGCCAGTAGGACATCTTCACCAGAAACGTGTTCGCCGGATGCAGGCGCAGGAGATCTCGAACATCGCCGGTGAATGCTTGCGTGCCGGCGAACGGCCCGCTGCCTTGCCGGCCTTCGCTCCACACCACGAACAACGTCGAGCCCGGCCGATACTCCCAGCGGAACACGACATTTGATTGGAATTCCTTGAAGTCGAAGCCGCCCGGATCGTCCGTGACGGCGGGATCGCCGTAGGCAGTATAGCGGGCGTCGTAGGCTCCGGCGCGCGGCGTGGCCGAGAGTTGACGCACGTCGCTGTACGTGCCTTTGGAGACGAACGGCTGCACGTACGCCTGCAGCGAGATCGCCGGCGTGAACGTGTAGTTGAGTCGCAGCGTCGCCGAGGTGGTCGTCTGGTCGAGGTGCGCGAAGGTGTAGTGCGTCTCGCCCGCCGCGTCGGTGAAGTTGCCGTACCACTGGTTGTCGGCGATGTTGTGCCCCCAGCCGATGCCGAGGGATGAGCTGAACCGGCCGAGCATCTTGTAATCGATCTCGGGATTGATGCCCCACGATGAGTTGCGGCCGCCTTCGCTGCGAGAGTAGTTCACCGATACCAGCGGCACGATCGCGCGGCGCTGGTCGCCGGAAAAATTGAGCCATGGGGCGACGTAGTGCCCCTGCCGAATCGCCGGGCCGCCGCGCGCGCTCCGATCGTCGTACGTTGCGCCGAGCTGCCCGAGCGTGCCGCCAAAGCTCGTCGTCCAGTTGTTCTTCCAGGTGAAGTGCACGTTGCTGTTGAACGCCGCTTCCTGCGCCAGGCCGTCGGCCGACCAGTACTGCCACCAGTTGTTGTTCCACTGCAAGCGCTGATAGAAGCGGCGGACGTGGCGGTCGAAGTAGCCGACCCACGTGCTCCACGATTGCTGATCGGCGCGCCGCAGGAAGCCGAGATCGTTGATCTCGAAGCCGGGAGAGCGGCGCTGATAGGCCGACTCGAACATCAGGTGCTGTCCGGCGATCTTGTCGAACTTGAGCTCTTCCGCATCGCCGCTCAGCACCCTGCGTGTCGGATCGAGCGGGAGGGCGGCGTCGGGTCGCTGATAGTAGTGCACCGGGTCGGTCTGCAGCGCATAGATCGCCGCGGTGCTGCCCTGCACCCGGCTCTGATCGAAGGAGCCGGAGATCTCGTACTTGTTCGAGAGAAACCGGTGGCGAAAATCCACAGCGCCCACGTACGCGCTCGACGGGAGATATGGCGACGACCACCGATCATTAGCGCGATTCACGGCGGTGACCATCCCGCCGATGCTGCTGTTGCCGGCGCGAAAGTCCTGCTTGGCGCGCACCGCGGCGAAGTTCGTCGCTGGATCGTACGTCGTGTCGCCGGGGTTCGACGCTCGCTGCGTGGCGGCGTCGAAGACGCCGATCGTCAGACCAGAGGGAAATCGACCGAGCAGCTTCGCGGCGCCGAGAATCGTCGTCGGCTGCAGCGGCACGGTGTCGCCGTAGGTCGTCGCCAGCTCCGGCGTTCGGCCGACGCGGCGGCTGTAGTACAACCCTTCGCTGCTGCAATTC
>Ga0207660_10002670_pt1 | contig 11704 bp, 12 predicted proteins | sample KBSC73BmetaG_FD_184335 | JGI IMG/M metagenome (GOLD analysis project Ga0207660, IMG submission 184335) | Corn rhizosphere microbial communities from Kellogg Biological Station, Michigan, USA - KBS C7-3B metaG (SPAdes) (version 2) | ecosystem: Host-associated > Plants > Roots > Rhizosphere ... | reverse complement strand
GAGCTCAACAAGTCCGCATCGCTGTTATCCGCTCGCCACTTGTAGACGACGCCATACACCCCACCGGCGCTGTCTCGCACCAGCAGCCGCGTCTCCAGACGCCGCTTGACCGCAGGGTTGGCCTCATCGACGGGCAACTCGAAGGTCTTCACGAACACCGATCCGCTGGGGAAGGTCCAGTCGCCGGTCGGCGAGAACCCGATCTTCTCTTTCGGCACGGACACCCAGCGCACCTTGCTCGCGCCGTCCGACCAGAAGGGGACGCGTATCTCGTAGGGAATGAGGCCGTCGGCCGGCGTCAGCGTGCGCGTATCCTTGAAGGCTCCGGTTTGGGAAAGCAGCTTGGGCAGCGCGCCGTTGATGTCCTGCGGCATGCGCAGATAGGGGTCAGGCACGACTCGCTTGTCGATGCCGTACGGTGGCGATTTCCCGTTGGAAGCGGCGTGGGCGACCGCCGCGGCGCCCAGCAGCGCCAGTGCGCCGAAGGCCAGAGTCTGTAATCCGCCGATGCGCAATACCCGAAGCCTGGGGAGTATCGCGTCTGTCTCCCCGGGTACACCTTCTCTCGAACTCACTCTCCCACCATACCATACCTCGCCGGTGCCCCGGTCCGAGCGACGGACGCGCTGAAACCCTGTCCCGAATCCGGCGCACGCACGACCACTGTACGGCGCAGACCGGCAAATCGATGCTGGGGGCGGTGACGGGCTCTGCCGCCGCTGCGCTCTGAAGGCTCGGCAACGCTGCTCCCTTCAGTGCGTGTGCTGCGCAATCCAACCTGAGGTCAGCGTCAGCAGCTCCGGTGCCAGGGTCTCATCGATCGTTGCAAATTCCTGCCGCGAGCCGCTGTGCGCGTGCTGGAAGAAATGGTTGAGGCCCGGGATCTCCACGATCCTGGCGTCGCGATCGCGAGCCAGCGCCTTGCGCAAGGCCGGTAGATTCAGATCCGACGGACTGATCAGGTCCTTTGACCCGTACAAAGCCAGTGCGGGAACCCGGACTGCCGCGAGCGCCGGCCTGGGGTCATAGGCCAGAATGAACCGCATGTAGGGCAGCTCGGTGAAATGAATCGCCTGCCTGGCCTCCGCCGGGCTGGGGGTGGGTTCGGCGGACCTCAGGATAGCCCTCACTCGCGCTTGCGCCTCCTGTGGATCCGTGGAAGCGACAATGGCGGCGTACAAGCGCCGCTCGAGGCGGTACGTCTGTGCGGCCGCTTCGCGGGTTTCCCCGTCAGCCATTGCCATCCGGCGATTCTGCTCAGCCACCAACACCCCGCCTGGAAGGGCGGCCGGGGCCAGCATGACAATGAAGGCAACGCCAGGATCCTGCCCGGCGAGCATCGCGGCGATGTTGGCCCCCTCGGAGTGGCCGACCAGCCCCACTCTCGCGCCATCGACATCCGGCCGGCTGCGCAGATAAGCGACTGCGGCCGCGGCGTCGGAGGCAAAGTCTGGAGTCGTCGCCGCCGGGTAGTCCCCCGTGGATTGGCCGATGCCGCGCTTGTCGTAGCGCAGCACGGCACAGCCTTGTCGTGTCAGCGTGTCGGCCAGTACCAGAAATGGCTCGTGATGGCCGCCGAACTCCTCATTGCGAGCGTTTCTGCCGGAGCCGGCGATCAGCAGGATGCCTGGAAATCGTTGCGCTCCCTGCGGCGGCAAGGTCAGGGTTCCCGCAAGGCGCACATCCGCCGCCTCAGGATTGGCGAAAGTCACGAGCTCCTCACGATACGGCACAGGCGCGGCGGCAATGGCTTCTTCCTGCGGCCTGTGACTCAACTTCGGGTCATGGGCGGCGCCCACCTGTGCCGTGAGCCCCATCACTCCCAGCGCAGCGACGCTGATGACGTTGAGCCTTTGCATCGCCTTCTCCTCCGGCAGAGTCACGCGAATCGGCAGTGTTCGATGCCGCGTTTCTGTTCCTGCGACATCGCCACTGACGATAGCCCGAATGTGAGTCGCCGGATCAACCGGGCATCTCGCCGCGCGAACGCCCTGGCGCATTATCGGATGGCTCAGGTGGCCGATCTGCAGCGTCAGCGCACTGAGCTCGCTGCCCTCAAGGGTGCCGAGCAGCCTGTGGACCTGGCCCTCCAGTTCGCCAAGCTGGACTCTGCACTGCGCTTCGCAAGACTGGCGCTCGCGCAGATTCTCGACAGCCTGTCGACATCCGAGCGCACTCGCTTCATCAGAGTGCACGGTCCCAAGCCCTCGGAACGGCTCCTCACACCGCGGAGCTACTCTCAGGTGGCATAGTGTCCTGAGCATTGACCGGATGCGGACGATGGTGGTGCGCTCGTTTCGCCCTCAGCAGATAGTGCCGCCCGCGAGCGCGCTCGGTCAGGAGCTTCGCCACCGCTTCACGCGCCGCCGACTTGCTGGTGCCCGCCGGAAACTCAAACACCTCGGTGGCGTCGAATGGGTTCGTGAAGCGCACGGGCGGCGGCTGCTGCGTCGACACAACGATCCGCCGCTCGATTGGCGTCCGCGCCACGGAGGCGACTGCTGTCACAGCCGGCACTCGGACCACACTGGCATCACCGACTGCCAACAGGGCCGCTGCAGCCGAAGTGCACAGCAGGAGCGCTACGCGTGCGCGCGAATAGGATGATGCACTCGGCCGCCGGTGCTCGCCCCTGCTCGAGCCGTCATGCGAATCGTTCGCGCCGGTCGTCCTGCAACCCACCGTCTGCGTCAACGCACGTAACTCTTCGGGCTCGAGCTCCAACTCGATCGTCTCGACGTCTCGCTCCTGGCCGTGAGCGGCGCCGAATTTTTGAACTGTCATGGGGCGATGCTACCAGCGAAATGGGGACGAGGATGTGTCGCCACCCGCACGCCCCGATCCAGCGGGTTCCGAGACACTCGAGCACAGCTTATGTCCAGTGGCTCGCGGTCTCTCAAGGGCTGCCGATCAGAATGGGCCAGAGCAGCCGCCGCAAACGCCGGACTGAGGCCAGCTTGAGCAGACCGTTGCGCAGCAGCAGTCTCAGGGGCGTCGCCGGCACGAGCCAGGCGGCTCTTCTGCGAGCGGCGGCCCGCCGGCTCGCGATCTCTCCCATGAGGCGCCGCTGGTACCAATCGAACGGCGCCTGGATGGACTCGGATCGCGCGATCTCCTGCCCGAGACAGTACGCCGCTGCGATTCCGATCGAGGCACCCTGCCCGGGCAACATGGAAAAAGCGTGGCAGGCATCTCCGAGCAGCGCCACGCGCCCGCGATGCCACCTCTGCATTTTTACCTGCATGGCGGTCTCGTAGCGAACCTCGCTCGATGTCGCTGCACCTGCCAGCACCCGAGGCACACAGCCGCCCAGATCTCCATACACCTGCTCGAGACGCTCCACCCCGAGCCCTGGGTGTCCCGTCTGGGTCGACTGGAAGACGAAGTTCGCTGCGACCCTTCCCGTTCTGAGTCGATACAAGGCGATCTGGCGACGCGGCGCCGTCACGATGGTCACTCGCCCCTGAGCGACTTCCCGTAGAGCGGAGTCTTCGAACACACAGGCAGCGGTGTCGTAGCCCAGAGCTCGACTCCAAAGGGCGCCCTCTCCGAACACCAGGTCGCGAATCCTCGAGTGGACCCCGTCCGCACCGACCAGCAGGTCGGCGGTGATCTGCCGTCCGGAGGCGAGCGTGACATCGACCTGCCCGGGGGGAGTGCGTACCTCGACGACCTCATCGCCGAAAGTCACCTCGACGTTGGCGGGGACATTCTTCAGGAGCACTCGTTCCAGGTCGCTGCGCAGCAGCTTGATGGGCCAGCACGACTGGGAGGCTTCCCCGGCAAACAGGTCCACGTCAGCGACGTTACGCCCATCGGCGCTCACCCAGCGCACCCGGGAGATGAGCTCGCCCGCGCTTCGCAGTTGCGGAAGGACCCCCATCTGTCTGGCGCTGGCGAGAGCTTCAGGTGTCAGATCGACCGCAAATCCCCCGCCTCTCGGTGCAGCCCCGGATTCGACGAGGAGGACTTGCCAGCCATAGCGGCCAAGCTGGGATGCGAGCGTCAGACCAGCCGCGCCGGTCCCGCAAATCACCGCTCGCCTAGACTCTCGTGCCATGTCTCGACAACAACTTCACTGACTCCAAGTCGCGGTTTCCAACGCGCTGCCCCCTGCAGTGCGCTTCCTGAGGGCTATCAAAGCAACGCCCATTCCCGGTGAACGCTTCACTGACCGGGAGCCGTCCTGTGCCCACAACCCGATGCGCTCCTGTCGGCTTCTCGGGCGAGCATGTCAGAGAGCGCCGCTGCCATTGCCGAGGGCCCCCCGTGGCTCGTGTAATAAATACCGCATGTGGGGCGCGCCGCCTCATTCTTAGCAGCAGCAACGCGGCTGCGGCTGCAGCGTCCAGGTCAGCGCCCGAGCCGTTTGCCTGGGAACGAGACTTGCCGCGCGGCGACGGGGTGTACGCCCGAAACTGAGCAGTCGCACGCGCATCTGAAATGGCCATCTTCCTCGTCAAATACCCAAAGCGGCCAGCTCGCGAGGCCATTCAGTTGAGCCTCACCCGAAGCCTCAGCGCTGCGGTCGTGAGCTTTCGCGCACCGTTCTTCCGTATAACGGGCTCGACTGTTTGGACCGTGCACGGTGATCGATACATTGCCAGGCTCACGGATTCCGGCTGGGAGGCCAACGGCACTACCTGGACAGGGATGACATTCGAGGGCCCCTGTCGGCTCCTCATGGGCGTTCCTTGCGAGCCCAGCTCGGTCTCGGAGGTCCTGGACTCAGTGTCGATCGCTCATGACGTGCTGTCGGCGAACGGCATTGCACTCGCCCGCTTCACTCCTGAGACAGAGATGTGGCGCGGAGCGCGGACAGGAAAGTGGTGGCACGCGTTTCGTATCGAGACCATTTACCAGCACCCACGTGTCTCAGAGGACGCGAGTGTCACGCGCGAGCAGGACGCGCGGCGGGACTTCAAACCGTCCTAGCCACCACGACGCCCCAATGGGCGGCACGATCAGCGCATCGCAAGCCACTTCGTGCAGAACCCGATTGGCGACGCTGCCGAGCAAGGCTCGATGCACGCGCCCTCCTCCTCGAGTGCCCATGACGAGCAGATCGGGCCGATACTCCTCGATCGCCCGCCGAATGGCGGGCACCGGCGGACGGGGTGCGATGGCCACTTCGTACCGCTCGGGGCTGGCGCTCACCGACTCGAGCAGATCCCGCACCGACCTTGCCGCCTGCCGCGTCCAGCCTTCCAGATATTGGCGGACGGTGTCGAAATCCGTGCCCACATAGGCCGACATCCCCCGGTACGGGGGCTCGTGCGCGTGCACGACCCGAGCCTCCGCCGCAGGAATGAGCCTGAGCGATTCGGCCGCCCTGACAGCAGAGGCAGCGGCGCTCGACAGGTCGACCGCCAGCAGAATCCGCCGGTACGGGCCAGGTGCCGGATTGCGCACAACCAGCAGCGGGCAGGCTCTTGCCGCGAGCACCTTCTCAGCAATCGTCCCTTCCAGCACATCTCGCAAGGGACGCTGGCGATGAGGACCCAGAATCGCGAGGTCCGCCCGGGGGTGCCCGAGCGTCTCCAGGAGCAAGCGCGCCGGGTTGCCGGCTCGCACGGCGATCTCCGGGGCCCGGCTCGCCGCCCACAGCGGTGCCCGGCCGAGAGACTTCATCTGACCCAGTGCGCTCTGCAGCGACTCTTCCAGGATGCTCTCGGGCCGGCCGGGCTCAACGATGTGCAGCAGCGTCAAGTGCGCATCCAGATGGTCAGCCAGCGAGCCCGCGCGCGCCACGGCGGCATCACTCTTGGGCAACAGATCGGTCGCACAGACTATTCTCATCATCTCCTCCGAGATCGAGGGCAACATTGCCACGCTCAGGCGAGGGCGCCGGCCGGGATCGCTCGGGAATGGGTGACGCCGCGCCTGGAAGGCTGACTCACCTTCTCAATCCGCAAGCGCCGCAATCCCCCCGGCATTGCCCACTCCACCTCATCGCCTACTCGGTATCCGAGCAGCGCGGTGCCAAGGGGAGCCAGTACGGAGATCCGACCGGCACTGACATTCGCCTGCCAGGGGAACACCAACGTCAGCTCGCGCCGTTCGCCACTGGTCAGATCCAGCACGGTCGCGTGAGAGTGCATCGTGATCACATCTCTCGGCACACGCCCGGCCTCCAGGATGAGGGCGCGCTCGAGCTCAGCGGCAAGACCGGCAATATGTTCCTGGTCACGTGCCGCACTCGACCTCGCTGCGAGGAGCCCTCGCAGCTGCAGCGCGTCGTTCTCGGCAACAAAAATCGGTTGGTCCCGCATCGTCAGTCTCCTGCATCTGTACGTCTTGCGTTGCTCTTTCCTGGGGGATCATGCGTCGGGCATACCGTTGCATCAATTCGAATTATTCTGCTCCGCGATTCGTATTACCCTAAGTCTCTTGCCACCCGGGTACGCTCCCGATGGCACTGATCCGTCGGATGGTGTGCCCGTTCTGCTTCCGACGGACGACACGGGCGTAGAACTCCCCCTTCATGCCGGTCGCAGTGCCGATGTGAGCGAATCCGTACTCGCGCCGGAACTGTTCCTCCAGGAACGAGGGTGGAGCGCAAGATCAAGAACCCGGCCGTCGCGGCCATGACCGAGAACGCGCGCGAGGCGTTCTCGACGGCATGAAACCGAGGTCTCTGGGCAGATGCACGACCGCTTCCTGGCCGACGTTCTCCGCAACGACTACAACCGAGCCATCCTCGACCGCTGGAGTGCCCTGGCCCTTCCGAACGGCTGGCTCGTCGCCGGCTGCCTGTTTCAAACGGTCTGGAATCTGCAGGCCAGGCGTGTTCCGCACGCCCATATCAAGGATTACGACTTGTTCTATTTCGACGCGAGCGATACCAGCGAGAGCGCCGAGCAAGACCGGCAGGCGCATGCCGAGGCGGTGCTGGGCGACCTCGGCATCACCGTCGATGTGTCGAACCAGGCGCGAGTCCACGTTTGGTACGAGTCGTATTTCGGACATCCCTGTCAGGAGCTCCGGAGCGCGTGCGAGGGAATCGATCGCTTCCTGATTCTGGCCACCTGCGTAGGGATCCGACCCGGCGAGATCTACGCACCGCACGGCCTCACGCTCCTCTACGACGGCATACTTTCGATGAATCCCCTCACGCCCTATCGCGACCTGTTCGAGCGCAAGGCGGCATCGTATTGTGCCCGTTGGCCCTGGCTGCAAGCCGACGGCGCACCCTGACGGCGGCCGCCGTGAGGGGATCTTCGCCCGAATGCCCCTATGTCACTTCGTGCACCTGCGTGAGCCGGAAGTGAACCCGAAGCCATCGCCCCGCAGCCCCCGACGAGTGCGCTTCCATGCATCTCCTGACGATTCGGCGCGACCGGGCACGTGCTCGGTGAACGCGGAGTGCGGGCTCAATCTGTCTCGTCGAGCTCGTCGCGAATCCGATCGCGATCGTTCGTGTCGCGGAGGCATCCTGAGTCGATGGGTCGCAACCCAATAGATCCGCCCCCGTGCGGCACGCCCTTGCGTAACATCGCGAGCTCAGTGACCGTCCGCAGAGCCCCGTAGGACTTCCTTATTAGACATATCGAGCCCCCTGTGATCGGAGGTGAGGCGGGTCGTCGCACTTTTCGCGTTTTATGGGAGTCAGCGCACACTGCATCGCGTTGACGGAAGACCCACGACGCTCTGAGACTGACCTCCTCCGTGACAGCGGCCATCCGTTCGAAAGCGCGGGGACACATGGATGACGCGAGGTCTGCGAGGTGCCCTTTGCCCTCGCCGGCGCGTACGTCGAGTGCGCGATCCAGCTGCCCGGACACGCGATCGTCGGCAGAACTCTCGTCGATTCCGGGGAAGAGTCATGGCACCTGTACAATCGGGGTCTCCGATGTCCGCACCTGCCGCGCATCCGGCCGATCCCGATGCCGGGCCTTTCATGTTGACACTGTGCAGGTTGGATTCGGCCGCTTCCGTCCGGCTTCCACGGGTATCGCAGCTGGAGCGGTTCAGGTTCTTCACCACCCGTGCACGCCAGAGCGATGGTACTGAGCGGCGATATCTGCACATGGGGTACTTCCCATCGCTTGCCGAGGCCCAGAAGTGGGCACAGCTCATGCGCCCAACTTATCCGTATGCGATTGCGACGCTCGTTCCTGCACCGCTGCTGCGACACCCGGATTCCGGGGTTCCCACCCTGGCAGCGACTGCGGAGCCGAGGGGTGTGGCGCCGAAACCCGCGCGCAGTCCTGCGCCGATCGATGCCGAAACGCTGACCGACACACAGGTGCTGAACGTCCTCGAAACGCGCCGCGCCTCCGCTGCTCACGAGCACCGCGCAGAAGCAGCCGGTGCCGAAATTCCGCTGTTACGACCCGAGGATACCGACACTCGGCGAGTCATCAAGCAGGCTGTGGTCCAAGGTGCGCCGGTGTGTTTTGCGGTGCAGCTCCTCGGGTCCGAACGACCGATCGATCTGGGCAGTGTGCCATCGGTCTCCATTTTCCGTGCGTACACGCTTTATGTGACAGAAGGTCAGCGTGCAGGCCGCTCCTGGTATTGCCTGCGCCTGGGCTTCTTCAGCGACGCCATCTCTGCCAAGCAGGTTGGGTACTTCGTGCGCTCAAGCTTCGCATCCGTAGCCGTGCTGCCCGTAACGGAGCAGGAGCGTGCACTGGCGAAAGATACCTCCGTCGCACCGGCCAGCCTCGGCGACCCGTTCCAGGAGAGTCTCGATCAGACGCTGACCGCCGATCAAAAGCGCTCGACGACGCCTCCGAACGGCTCGGTGCCCCCACGTGGGGCCACCCAGCCCGTCGCAGGCGGGTCCGCATCCCATCAGCAGCTGCCGCCCGCAAAATCACCCTCCACGACCGATCGCTCGCGGCGTCCCACTCGCGCACCCACTCTGGACGAGACCCTCGACATGCTGGCTACGAGTGAAATCTGGGCGAACGAAGACTCCCTGAGCGAAACCGGCGTCCGGCATCTGACCGTCCAGGTACAAAAAGCCAAGGCCCGGCGATCCTGAGGGCCGGGGTTAGTGGATCGCCTGCCCGGATCGCGGACCGCCAACGCGCGTTCGCGAAGTCACCCCCGCGAGTTGCTTTCACTCCCGCTGCTCACTGCCGAGACTCAGTAGTCAAAAGCTGCGAGCGCGCCGCTGCAGCTAGCGAACACTCCCTCGCTTGGCTCGCTTGCCAGGCCGCCCTCGTCATTGACAGACATCCGGCTACCCTCGATGATCGCGGGGCGTCCAAGAACAAAAGCCGCCCGAGCGACGATGGCCGATCGCGACCTCCCGCGCTTCCCCTGGATCTGGTTGGCGTTCATTGTCGTGCCGAGCACGGCCATCCTCGCGCTCGAGCTGTATCAGGCGCACCACTGGCGAGGACAGAGTGATCGAGGCCCCTGGATAGCCGCGATAGGTGCGATTCTCGTTGCGCTTGGGCTGCTCGTTGCAGGCGTCATCCGCACTCTCATCGCCTACCGGGAAAGCTCGCGACTGTCGGCCGAGAAGCACTCCGACGAGATGCAATTGCGGGCCCTGGTGGAAGGGGTGAGCGATCACGCCCTCTATCTCCTCGATGCACGCGGCTATGTCTCATCCTGGAACGCCGGTGCCCAGAGAATCACCGGCTACGCTGCCGACCAGATTATCGGACAGCACTTCTCCAGGTTCTTCAGCGAGGAAGATCAAAGGGCCGGCGCTCCGGAGCGCGCCCTCGATGTGGCCGCCAGGCACCGCAAATACGAGCTGGAAGGCTGGCGAGTTCGTGGGGACGGCACCCGCTTCTACTCCCGAGCGATCGTGACTGCCCTCTACAATCCCGCCGGCAAGCTCAGCGGCTTCATCAAGGTCACGAGAGACGTGTCGGAGAAGATCGAGCAGGAGCAGGCCCTCGAGCAGGCGCGAGCCGCGCTCGCACAGTCGCACAAGATGGAAGCGCTCGGCCAGCTCACCGGCGGCATGGCCCACGATTTCAACAACATCCTGCACGTCATCAAGAATTCGCTGGACGTGATCCGCACCCGCCTCGGGCAAGCCGACCCCACGATCGTGAGGTTTCTCGATACGGCCAAGCGCAACACCGATCGAGCGTCGGCGGTGACGCAGAGACTGCTCGCTTTCGCCCGCCAGCAGCCGTTGAACCCGACGGTGGTAAGCCCCAACAAGCTCATACAGAACATGGCGGACCTCGTGCGCCACGCCGTCGGCGAGGGAATCGCCGTCGAGACGGTATTCAGCAGCGGTCTGTGGAATGTCTCGGCCGACACCAATCAACTCGAGACCGCCCTGCTCAATCTCACGATCAACTCGCGGGATGCCATGCAGAGAGTCGGCAAACTCACCATCGAGACCGCCAACGCATTCCTGGACGATACCTACGCGAGCCAGCACGCCGACGTGATAGCCGGCCAATACGTCATGATTGCCGTCAGCGACACCGGTATCGGCATGTCAAAGGAGGTGGCAGCGCGCGCGTTCGACCCTTTCTTCACGACCAAGAGCGATGGACAGGGCACGGGGCTCGGGCTCTCGCAGGTCTTCGGTTTCGTCAAGCAGTCCGGAGGCCATGTCAAGATTTACAGCGAGCCGGGCGAGGGCACGACGATCAAGGTGTATCTGCCGCGTTTCGCTGCCAACGCTCCGCTGGTCTCCATCGAGCCGCTGGTCACGCAGGACAGCGCCAACGGTGAGTCGATCCTGGTGGTCGAGGACAATGAAGACGTGCGCACCTTCGCTGTGGAGATGTTGACTTCGCTGGGCTACCGAGTCTCCGGTACTGCGGACGGGCCCACGGCTCTACAAGCTCTTCGACAGGTCGGGCGCATCGATCTGCTGTTCACCGATATGGGACTGCCCAATGGGATGAATGGCCGGCAACTTGCGGAGCAAGCCCGCAACTTGCAGCCGGACCTGCGCGTGCTGTTTACCACAGCCTACGCGCGCAACGCCATCGTCCACCACGGTCGGCTCGATGCCGGCGTCGACCTGCTTCTGAAGCCTTATACGCAGCTCGACTTGGCCCGCAAGGTCCGACAGGTACTGGGCGAGGCTGCCCCCGAAGCAAAGCCACCCGAGTAGCGATCTAGATCGGCTCACCCGCGCGAAGCAAGCGATTCCTCAGATCGGCGAGCTTCATGAGGAAATCGACGCGACGTCTGCCGCTGAGCGTCACCCTTGGCAACAACTCCGTCAGAGCGTCGTAGCTGCGCCTGGCCTCGCTGATGCACATCCGCGCGGCCACTGCGTCACCGTGCGGGATGCTGCGCAGCGAGCTCAGCGCTTCCTGCAGCTGTAAGTCCATCTGTTGAACGAGTTCATCATCTTGCATTCCTGATAGTCTCTGCAGCGGTCCTGGCTCAGGAGGCGCAGAAATCATGCCGATCAGCTCCCGTTCAGGAATCTCCAGTAGTGCAACCTTCCCTGAAGTTCCGTAGTCCGCGCACAGCGGGTTCATTCCTGACACGCGGGTACGGCTAGCGGACCGCCCAAACCGACCGGACAGCTTGGGAGTCCGCACGTCTCCAGCGAGAGACCAGCGGAGGCGGAGGATCGAGCAGCCCCAGGCCACTGGGAGGGCGATCTGGTGGAGGCTCTCGCGGGACCTTCATTGCCCACATGGGTCGAACGACGATCGCGGTTCGTAGTTACCCATCTGTCCGGAACAGACCTTATTTCATTGGGGCGTGACGGAATCGAACCGTCGACCAGCGGATTAAAAGTCCGGCCGGTACA
>Ga0207660_10002668_pt1 | contig 11707 bp, 16 predicted proteins | sample KBSC73BmetaG_FD_184335 | JGI IMG/M metagenome (GOLD analysis project Ga0207660, IMG submission 184335) | Corn rhizosphere microbial communities from Kellogg Biological Station, Michigan, USA - KBS C7-3B metaG (SPAdes) (version 2) | ecosystem: Host-associated > Plants > Roots > Rhizosphere ... | reverse complement strand
CGAGAGCCCGACGAACGGCCGCGAGATGAACGTCCACTTCAACGATCTGGAACGAGGCTACCTGGGACAGATCTCGCATCTGGGCGACATGATTCCGGTAATGGCGGGAATCGCCATGTCGTTCAAGATGCGGCGCGAGCCGCGCGTCGGACTGGTGTATATCGGCGATGGCGGGATGTCGACCGGAACGTTCCATGAAGGAATCAATCTGGCGGCGGTGCAGCGCCTGCCGCTCGTCGTGATCGGGGAGTACAACCACTGGGCCTATTCGACTCCTCCCGAGAAGCAGTTCGCGGTCAAGGATCTCGCCGACAAAGCGAAAGGCTATGGCGTGCCCGCGGTCACGGTCGACGGCAACGACGTGTTCGCGGTCTATGAGGCGACGAAGTTCGCCGTCGAGCGCGCGCGCCGCGGCAAGGGCGTGCACTTCATCGAGGTGAAGACGTACCGTCGCAAAGGGCACGCCGAGCACGACGACCAACACTACGTGCCGAAGGATGTCCTGGAGCAGTGGTCGACCGCGAATGATCCGGTCGATCGATACACGCAGCGGATTCTCTCCGCCGATCTTGTGAGCGAGGCCGATCTGAAGGACATCGATGCGCGCGCCCGTGTGGAAGTGGATCAGGCAACCGATGCGTGTGTGGACGAGCCGCTGCCGTCCGCCGACACCGCGCTGACCGGCGTGCACGTCGATCCGCCCGCGGCCGACCCACTCTGGTTCAGGGCGCTTTGATGGCCGAGATCACGTTCCTCGAAGCGCTGCGCCAGGGCTTGTGGGAGGAGATGGAGCGCGATGAGCGCGTCTTCATCCTCGGCGAGGATGTCGGCGCCTACGGCGGGGCATTCAAAGTCACCGACGGGTTCGCGAAAAAGTTCGGCGAGGCGCGCGTCATCGACACGCCGATCTCCGAAGCCGCGATCGTCGGCGCCGCGGCGGGGGCGGCGCACATGGGACTGCGGCCGGTCGCGGAGATGCAGTTCATCGACTTCATCTCGTGCGCCTACGACATGCTGACGAACTACGTCGCCACCGCGCGCTACCGTGCCGGGTTGTCGACACCCATGGTGGTGCGCGGGCCCTGCGGCGGCTATGTGCGGGGCGGGCCGTTCCACTCGCAGAACCCCGAAGCAGCCTTCCTGCACACGCCGGGCTTGAAAATCGTATATCCCTCGACGGTGCGTGACGCGAAGGGGCTCATCAAGGCATCGATCCGCGATGAGGACCCCGTGTTGTATCTCGAGCACAAGTGGCTGTATCGCCGGATCAAGGACCAGCTGCCTGAAGGCGAAGAGATCCTCACGCCGATCGGTAAAGCGAGAACGGCGCGGGAAGGGAAGCACCTGTCGATCATCACCTACGGCGCCACGGTGTGGAAGTCGCTCGAGGCGGCGGACACGCTCGAGAAGGCCGACGGGCTGTCGGTCGAGGTGATCGACCTGCGGACGCTCTTGCCGATGGACGATGCCGCCATCGTGGCGACGGTGCAGAAGACCAACAAAGTCCTGATCGTGCACGAAGATACCCGCACCGGCGGGATCGCCGGCGAGATCGCGGCGCGCATCAACGAGCAGGCGTTCGAGTGGCTCGACGGGCCGATCATGCGGGTGACGGCGCACGACGTGCCCATACCGTACGCGCCGACACTCGAGGACTTCGTGCTGCCCCAGACGGACGATATCGTTAAGGCCGCCCGGTGGTTGGCGGCCTACTGATGGAGACGACATGGCACGCGTAGATGTTTTGATGCCCCAGATGGGCGAATCGATCGCCGAAGGCACCTTGAGCAAGTGGCTCAAGAAAGTCGGCGATACCGTGAAACGGGACGAGCCGTTGTTCGAGATCTCGACCGACAAAGTCGACGCCGAAATCCCCGCGCCCGCCGCCGGGACGCTCGCCGAGATCAAGGTTCAGGAAGGCCAGACGGTGCCCGTCCAGACGCTCGTCGCTGTCCTCGAGACCGACGCGGCCGCTGCCGCCGCAAAGCCCGCAGCCGCAGCGCCGGCTCCCGCACCTGCGGCGCCGAAACCGGAGCCGCCGAAACCGGCACCTGCGCCAGCGCCGGCCGCTCCACGCGCCCAAGTCCCCAGTCCCCAGGCCCCTGCCCCGGTGATGAAGACCGACGGCGACGGCGGTGTCCAGACCGCCGAACAGCGGCTTCGCACCAAGTCCACGCCGCTCGTTCGCAAAATCGCGGCCGAGCACAGCGTCGACATCTCAGGCATTCCCGGAAGCGGCTACGCCGGTCGCGTGACGAAGCAGGACATCCTGGGCTACATCGAGCGGGCCCCGACCGCGCCGGCCCCAGCACCTGGTGCCCGACCCGTCGCACCTGCGGGTGGCGTCGAACATCCCGCGGTGCAACCGTGGCCAGGGGACCGGGTCGAGCCGTGGTCCAAGATCCGCAAGATCACCGCCGACCACATGGTGATGTCGCGCCGGGTCTCGGCGCACGTCGCGAGCTTCTTCGAGGTGGACTTCACCCGCGTGGCCCAGCTGCGGGGCAAGGCCAAGCAGTCCTATGCCGAGCGCGGGGCGAGCCTCACGTTCCTCGCCTTCATCGTGAAGGCGTGCGCCGACAACCTGCGCAAGCATCCGGTCGTCAACGCGGCGGTCTCCGGTGACAGCACGATCTACCGCAACGAGGTGAACATCGGCATTGCCGTCGCGCTCGACTGGGGACTCATCGTTCCCGTGATCAAGCACGCCGATGAGCTGGCGCTGATGGGGCTCGCGCGCGCGATCAGCGATCTCGGCGAGCGTGCCCGTACCAAGAAGCTGTCGCCGGACGACATTCAGCGCGGCACCTTTACCATCACCAATCCGGGCGGCTTCGGACCGTTCGCCGGGATTCCGATCATCAATCAGCCGCAGGTCGCGATCCTCGGTGTGGGCGCGATCGAGAAGCGGCCGAAGGTCGTCACCGGCGCGGACGGCACCGATTCGATCGCGATCCGGACGATGGGCATGCTGACGATGTCGTATGATCATCGCGTCGTGGATGGCGCCGACGCCGACAAGTTCCTGGCCGACGTCAAGAAGATGCTGCAGGAATTTCCCGAGGGAGCGGTGTGAGCATGCCGAAAGTTCTGACCGCCGCGCGCGTGCGCGTGCCCACCCAAAACGAGACCGAGTACGTGAACACGCTGCGCGAGCTGAGCCAGTTCGCCGAGGCGCGGGGCCAGCGGATCTGGTTGTTCCGCAACGCCAAGGATCCGCGCCTGTTCATCGAGTTCTCCGAGAGTCCGACCGAGATGTCGCACCGCGCGCAGGCCTCGCGGCTGCCCGAAGAGATCAAGCTGGAGCGCCGGCTCCAGGCCCTCGCCACCTACGCGCCCGACGCGTGGGAGCTGTGGAGCGAGGTCCCCGTCGCCACCACGTCGCAAGCCTAGGACGATGGTCCGCGCGCTGACGATCGATAGCGAGCGCTGGGAGGTCTCTCCGGCCGGCCGCGTCACGGTGTACGGCCGCGATCAGTTCGGCCTGATCTTCGAGCGGGGCACGGGGCCGCAGCGCGTGCGGCGCGTCACCCATTATTCGCCGCTCGGCGCCCGCTCGATCGACCGCGCGCTCGCCGAGCTGTCCGAGCGCGATCTGCTCGAGCTGTTCCGCCAGTCCCAGCCCTCCTGGACGGCGCCCGAGGTCGACTACGCCGCACATTGATCTGCATTGCCATTCGACGGCCTCCGACGGCGAGTGTGAGCCGCCGGAGGTCGCCCGGCACGCGCGCGCCGCCGGGCTCTCGGCGATCGCGCTGACCGATCATGACACCACCGACGGTGTTTGGGACGCGACGCAGGAAGCCGCCAAGCTCGGCGTCCGCGTCATTCCGGGCTGCGAGTTCAGCGTGCGCGCCCCCTGGGGGGAGCTGCACGTGCTCGCGCTGTTCCTGCCGTACGAGAACGAGCGACTCCAGGCGTTTCTGCGCGACACCCGCGTGTCCCGGCGCCGCCGCGGCGAGCAGATGGTCGCGAAGCTGCAGGGGCTGGGCGTGGCGATCGAGCTCGAGGACGTGCAGGCCCAGCTGATCGGCGGTGATGACGGGGCGCTGGGGCGGCCGCACGTGGCCCGCGCGCTGGTCGATTGCGGCGCGTGCGAGGACATCACCGACGCGTTCCGCCGCTATCTGGGGCGGGGCCGCGCCGCCTATGTCGAGAAGCCGCTGCCCAAGCTTTCGGAGATCACGGGGCTCGTGCACGACATCGGCGGGCTCACGGTGGCGGCCCATCTCGGGGATCATGGGACCGAGGCGCAAATTCGGATCTTTCAAGACCAGGGCCTCGACTGTGTCGAGGTTCGGCATCCCAGTCACGCCGTCGGCGTGGAGCAGCGACTCACCAAGATCGCCGAGCGCCTGGGCCTCGGGATCAGCGGCGGCTCGGATTGGCATGGCGAGAGCGAGTACGGCGGCAATCACGCGCCGCTCGGCAGTATGCAGGTGCCACACGTCTGGCTCGAGCACCTCGAGCGGCGGCTGGAGCAGGCCGGAACCTTGAAACGTGGAGACGGGACCTCATGAGCGATCCGCTACCGATCGGCACCAAAGCACCCTCGTTCACCGCGCCGGCATCGGACGGCAAAACGTACGCCCTCGCTGACTTGCTCAAGAGCGGCGGCGTGGCGCTCGTGTTCTATCCGGGCAACAATACGCCTGGCTGAAACCGCCAACTCTCCGCCGTGCGCGATGAGATCGAGAAGTTCAAGGCCGCCAAGATCCAGCCGCTGGGTGTGAACCCGGCGACCGTGGACAGCCACAAGAGCTACGTGGAGAAAATGCACTTCAATTTCCCGCTGCTGTCCGATCCGGAGCGCACGATCGCGGGTTCCTACCACGCGCTCAAGGAAGATGGGAAGGGCATTCAGCGCACCGTGTACGTGATCGGGCGCGACGGGACGGTACGGTTCGCGCAGCGCGGCGCCCCACCAGTCGACGACATCGTCGGTGCCCGCTGACCTTCATGGTAAGGTCGCCCTCATCACGGGCGTGGGACGAGTCGGCCAGATCGGGCACGCGGTGGCGCGCGGCTGTGGCCGGGCCGGCGCGAAGCTGCTGTTGGCCGACGTCAACGCGGTAGGGCTGGCGGATCGCGTCAAGGAATTCGCGGCGGAAGGGATTCCCGCCAAGGCGTCGGCCGGCGATCTGACCACGCCTGAGGCGGCGCTCGCCGCGACGGCCGCCGCAAAGAGCCACTTCGGCGGCCTCGATATCGTGATCAACGTGGCGGGCGGCTTCTTCAGCTTCGGGCCGTTTACCGAGGTCACGCCGGAAAAGCTCGATCGCGAGCTCGCGGTCAACTTCAAGACGGCGTTCTACATGTGCCAGGCCGCGATGCCGCTCCTCCTCGCGCGCGGCGCCGGGGCGATCGTGAACTTTGCCTCGATCGCGGTGGTGCGCTCGCTCATGCACATGTCCGCCTACAGCGCGGCGAAATCGGCGGTGGCGGGTCTGACCCGGGAGCTGGCGCGCGAGTATCGCGACGCGAACGTGCGCGTGAACGCGGTGGCGCCGGCGACGGTGCGGACGGCCGATAACGTGGCGCAGATGGGCGCCGATCCGACGACGCCGCTCGTGGAGCTGGACGAAGTGGTGAGCGCGGTGCTGTTCCTCGCGAGCGACGATGCCGCCGCCATCACCGGCCAGATCGTGCCGATCACCGGGAAAGCGTACTAGTGCGCCTCGAGGGCGCGGCCGCGCTCGTCACCGGCGCGGGTCGCCGCGTGGGGCAGGCGATTGCCATCGGGCTCGCCCAGGCGGGCTGTGACGTCGCGGTGCACTACCACGGCTCCGCCGAGGGCGCGCAGGAAACGGGGCGGGCGATCGAGCAGGCAGGCCGCCGCGCCGAGCTGGTGCACGCGGATTTGAGCGATGCGGCCGCGGCGCGGCAGCTCCCCGATCAGGCCGCGCGCGCGCTCAAGCGGCTCGACATCGTCGTCAACTCCGCGGCGATCATGGTGCGGGAGCCGGTCGAGGACGTCACCCCCGAGAGCTGGGACGCGACGCTCGATCTGAATCTGCGCGCGATGTTCTTCGTGTCGCAGGGCGCGATCGCGCATCTGCGTCGTTCCAAAGGCAAAATCGTCAACCTCGCCGACCTCGCCGGTCTCGAGCCCTGGCCGGCGTACGTGACCCACTGCGTTAGCAAGGCCGGCGTGATCATGCTGACCAAGGCGCTTGCGCGCGCGCTCGCGCCCGACATCGCCGTCAACGCGATCGCTCCGGGCGCCGTGCTGCTGCCCGACGAATGGGACGAGCAGTCGCGCGCGCACATTCAGGCGACGACGCCGCTCGAGCGACTTGGCTCGCCCGCCGACGTCGTGGCGGCGGTGAAGTTTCTCCTCGCCGACACCGATTACGTGACCGGCACGATCCTGGTCGTCGACGGCGGGAGACTGATCCGCTGAGAGACGTCGTCGTCGTTGGTGGCGGCTGTTACGGCACGTTTTACGCGTCGCAGCTCGCGAAGGCCAAAACGCGCGGCAAGACCGACTATCGCAAAGTGATCGTCGTCGATCGCAACGCCGATTGCCAGGCACAACGGGAGCTCGGAGAAGCTCCAGACCGCCAGTTCGTTGTCTCCGAGTGGACGGCTTTCTTCGACCATTGGTTCTCCGACGCACGACGCACGACGCACGATGCAGGTGACGACGACCACATCGTCCCCTCGCCACACATGCCTCATCTGATGTTCGAGTGGGTGCTGCGGCGCGCGCGGCAGCGCTGGCCCGGTCGCGCCGTATCGGTAGCGCCGGTTCCGGGCGCGATCCCGACCCCCTACGACCGGCCGGGCACGAACGACGCGACCCGCTACGTGTCGTGGGCAGACTGGATCTGCCCCACGCATTGCATCGAGCCCGCGCTCTGTCCGGCGATCGGCGCGCCGCGTACCTGGGAGATGTCGGAGACGGTGACGGCGCTCGCGGAGCAGCTGCGCGCGGCCGGACGGTCGGTCAGCGGTCCCGCGTTGTTCGTCTGCAAACATCAGGTGTTCGGCGTCGGTATGTTCTCCGCCGAGTCGGTGCGCGCCGGCGATCGTCTCGTGGAGCGGGCCGGATCGGAACAAGCGGCTGAAGTGCTCATCGGCACCATCTCCAGTTGCCATGGGGCACTCAACCTGCTGACCGTCGGGCCGTGACTCCCGAGGAGCGCCGCCGCTACCTCGAGCACGCGCGCGAGCTCTTCAATGCCGGCGACTACTGGCTGGCGCACGAAGCGTTGGAAACAGTCTGGCGTTCTATTATTAAGGAAGACGAAGCCCGCGTGTGGCAGGGATTCATTCAGGCCGCCGCAGCCTTATTGCATCGCGCGCGCGGGAACCGTCACGGCACGGTCGTCGTTGGAGCGGCAGCCCTCGAAAAGCTGGCCGGTCCCGAGCGGCCGGAGATCGAGTTCGAGATCGTCGACTTTCGCGCGCAGCTGTCGCGCGCCCTCGCGGGGGAGGGAACCCCCCCTCGACTGGAATTCAAGGCACATGACCAAGCCTGACGCCCTGACCTATGACGTCATCATCGTGGGTGCCGGTCCCGCGGGACTGTGCGCGGCCCTGTACGCGGGCCGGGGCATGCTCAAGGCGGTCACCATCGAGCGCGGCGCGCCGGGCGGCGAGCTGCTGAACACCGATCTCATCGAAGACTACATCGGATTCGAAAGCATCAAGGGCTGGGAGCTGGCCCAGAAAATGACGGAGCACGCCCGCAAGTTCGGCGCCGATATCGTCACCGATACCGTCGACCGGATCCGGCGCGATGCGGACGGCTGGTTCGACGTCGAGACGGCCCGCGGCGATACCTATCGCAGCCAGGCGGTCATTCTGACGGCCGGTGGCACGCCGGTGAAGCTCGGCGTGCCCGGAGAGAAGGAATACGCGGGGAAAGGCGTGTCATACTGCGCGGTCTGCGACGGCGCGTTCTTCAAAGGCGAGCATCTCGCCGTGGTGGGCGGCGGCGATGCGGCGGTCGAAGAAGCCGACTATCTCACTCGCTACGCGAGCAAGGTGACGCTCGTGCACCGCCGCGACGAATTCCGCGCGTCGAAGATCTTGCAGGAGCGTGCCTTCGCCAATCCGAAAATCAACATCATTCGCAACGCCGTCGTGCCGGAGATCGTGGGCAACGCCAAGGGCGTGACCCACGCGGTCCTGGAGGACCGGGTCAGCGGTGCGCGATCGAACCTCGATGTGGGCGGCGTGTTCATCTTCGCGGGATTCAAGCCCAATACGCAGATCGTCGAGGGCCACGTCGATCACGATGCCGGCGGCTATTTCATTACCGACAACAAGATGATGACCTCGATGTCCGGACTGTTCGCCGCGGGCGACGTGCGCAGCCAGGTGACGCGTCAGATCACGACCGCCGTCGGCGACGCGACCACCGCCGCCATCGCCGTCGAGAAATTCCTGAAGTCGCTGCGCGAGCAGGGTGACGGCGCGCCGGTCAAGAAATGAAGATCGTCCAGATTCCCAACGGCGTGTTTGCCGAGAACTGTTACCTCGTCGTCGATGAACAGGCGGGTCAGTGCGCCATCGTCGATCCCGGCGAGGAAGCGGGACTGATCCTACACAAGATCGCGGAGACCGGCACGACAGCGGTCGCGATCTGGCTCACCCACGCGCACCTCGATCACGTCCTCGGCGTCGGGCGCCTGGTCGCGGAAACGGACGCGCCCGTGTGGCTCCATCCCGCGGACCGGCCGCTCTACGATGCGGTCCCGGAGCAGGCGACGTGGTTCGGACTCGGGGGAACGCCGCCGCTGCCCGTGCCCGATCGCGAGATGGTGCATGGCGAGCAGCTCGCGGTGGGCACATTGCGCTTCGCCGTTCGCCATGCGCCCGGGCATTCCCCGGGCAGCGTCTGCCTGATCGGACATGGCGTCGCGTTCAGCGGCGACGTGCTGTTTGCCGGCTCCGTCGGCCGCACTGACTTGCCTGGCGGCGATGCCGAAACGCTGATCGCGAGTATCGCGCGCGAGTTGCTCCCGCTTCCGGACGACACCATCCTCTACAGTGGCCATGGACCCGAAAGCACCATCGGACGGGAGCGAAACACGAATCCCTTCCTCACCGGCGCCTACCGGCTCGTCTAAGTCCCCGCCGCGCTGCCTGCGCTGCGGAGCGACGGTGCGCCCCAAGCCCTGGGGCTGCAAGAATCCGTGTCCGAATTGCGGATTCCTGTATCCGCTTGGCGACTGCTCCGATTGAATCACGCGCTCGCGCTGCTGCTGCTCGTCGTCGACTGCATCGCCCGGGCCTGGCGCATCCAGCTCGCGGGCCGCGCGGCAGGCGGGCAGCTCGGGTTTGCCGATGCGCTGCGCCTGAACCTGTACGGCGAAGCGGCGGCAACGTTCACGCCCAACCGGCTGGGTGGTGAGCCCGCCCGCTTTCTCGGGATGACGTGGTCCGGCATGCGCGTGGTCACGTCGCTCGTGGCGCTGGGCGTCGAAGTCGCCGCCGAGTGGCCGGTCTTTGGTCTGGTCGCGATCTCGCTGGCCGCGTATTACGTGCCCGACTGGAGTCTTACCGCGGAGCGCTTCCTCACGCACAGCCTCGCGCGCGACCTCCTGGCGATCGAGCTGATCGTCTTGATCGTGCTGGTCACGGTCTGGACATTGCAGCGGCTGGTTCGGGCCGGCGCGATCCGGCATCGCGTACGGCGGCAATGGCGCGTGGCGCTGGCGCACGTGCGCCGGGCGCCGTGGTGGGTGCTGCTCGCGGGCGCACTGCTCACGGTCGTCAGTCTCGCCGCGCGCGCGCTCGTGCTGCCCGCGCTCGTGTGGGGCCATCCCGACGCGCCGCCGTTGGCGGTGATGTTCTTCGGATCGCTCGCGCTGTTGCACGCGCCGCTCGTGGTCCCGCTGCCCTCGGGCGGCGGCGGCATCGAGGTCGCGTTTCTCTCGGGCGTCGCGGGCGATTTCGGACCCGGCCACCAGCTGACGATGCTGCTGCTGTGGCGGTTCTACACCACGATCTTGCTGAGCGCGCTCGGCATGTACCTGCTGGTGCGGACGCACGGCGCCAAGGCCGCCAAGGACTTGTTTACCGTCGGGTGGTTTCGCCGGAGGAAGACGTAGGCGCCGGCGCCATGGCCATCAGCACGACCGTGCGCTCGGCGGCGCGCACCACGCCGTGCGGCACACCGGCCGGGGCGGCGATGAAATCGCCCGGGCCCGCGGCGATTTCACGATCGGCGACGACGAAAGTGGCCTTTCCGCTGAGCACTACATAGAATTTGTCGGCACCGGCGTGGGTGTGCGCCGCCTGTGATTGTCCCGGCTCGAAACAGTTGAGTCCGACGATCAGGCGATGCGAGCGGAAGCAGTCGACTTTCGCCATGGCGTCCGGGCGAAAGGTCGCGCGGTCAACGAGATGCTGAACGAAATCGTGGGATTCCATGGGTGATTCCTGGCTCGAGACGGACGGTCGTCGCACAGATGGAGGCGGAGTGGCTCAGACGCGCATCGAACGTGATCCCCTGGGAGAGCTGCCGGTTCCGGCCGAGGCGCTCTGGGGCATTCAGACCGAACGCGCCCGGCAGAACTTCCCCATCTCCAATCTGCGGCCCCTCGCTCCCTTCGTCGATGCAGTCGTCTGGATCAAGAAAGCCGGCGCGCTGACCCATCGGGAAACCGGCCGGCTCGATCGCAAGCTGGCCGATGCCATCATCGCGGCGGCCGATGAAGTCCTGGCCGGGGGCCATCGCGACCAGTTCGTGGTCGATCCGTACCAGGCCGGTGCCGGCACCTCGCACAACATGAACGCCAACGAAGTGCTCGCGAACCGCGCCAACGAGATCCTCGGCGCCAGGCGCGGCGAGTACAAGCCCGTCCATCCGAACGATCACGTCAACATGGCGCAGTCCACCAACGATGTGATCCCCACAGCGATCCGGCTCGCGGCGCTCTCGCAGCTCGCGGCCCTGACGGAAGCGTTGACGCGGCTGGCCCGGGCCTTCATGGAGAAAGGCAAGGCGTTCGACGGCATCGTGAAATCGGGACGCACGCATCTCCAGGACGCTACGCCGGTCCGCGTCGGCCAGGAGTTCGCGGCCTGGGGGCATACGGTCGAGCGCAATCGCGATCGCATCGCGCGCGCCGCCGACGATCTGCGTGACCTCGGGATCGGCGGCACGGCCGTCGGTACCGGCCTCAACGCCGAGCCGCAATATCCCGCGCTCATGATCAAACACCTGCGCGCGATGACCGGCCTCGAGCTGCGGGAAGGGAAGGACCGCGTCCAGCTGATGCAGTCGATGGGGGACGCCGCGGCGTTCTCCGGCGCGGTCCGGACGTATGCCGCCGATCTCGGGAAAATCGCGAGTGACCTGCGCCTGCTGGCGTCGGGGCCGCGCACGGGATTTGCCGAGCTGCTGCTGCCTGCCGTGCAGCCCGGATCGAGCATCATGCCGGGAAAGGTGAATCCCTCGATTCCCGAGATGGTGAACCAGGTCTGCTTCCAGGTGCTCGGCAACGACGTGACGGTGATGACGTCCGCGGAGGCGGGGCAGCTCGAGCTGAACGTGATGATGCCGGTGATCGCGCACAACGTCGTGTTCTCGATGATGATCATCACCAACGCCTCGCGCGTGCTCGCGGAGCGGTGTGTCGAAGGCATCGAGGCCGATGCCGCGCAGTGCGCCTACTGGCTCGAGCGCAGCCCGGCACTGGTCACCGCGCTCGCGCCCAAGATCGGTTACGCCGAAGCCGCGAAGCTCGCG